>ERZ791931.70-NODE-70-length-121822-cov-7.727209_pt1 | contig 121822 bp, 106 predicted proteins | sample MGYA00510127_ERZ791931 | MGnify/ENA primary metagenome ERZ791931 (study PRJEB30046, sample SAMN00792067) | human gut metagenome | study: EMG produced TPA metagenomics assembly of the A metagenome-wide association study of gut microbiota in type 2... | reverse complement strand
GCAATTTACTCAAAAAATCTTCATTTTAACCTTGACTTTTAATAGTTAGACTTTCCCCCGTTCCTTTAACACCACTTTATATAATCGCCGCAGCGGTTATACCTCTTCCATGACTGCCAGATTCGGAATGAAGAAGATAATGTAATTGTCTATCTTCGCATATTCTCCGTATTTTTCTGTGTAGCAGTCGATACATTCTTGTAAAAATTGTTCTGTTACGCCCAAATATTCTGCTGTCTCGTGTCGAGAATGACATCCGGCGCGGAACGCTTGTATAATTCCGGTCAGTCCGATCAGCTTGTTATACCCCCAAAGCCTTGCTTGTCGTTCCTGTTTGCGATTCTGGAAGTCGGATAAATCTGTTATATCTCCGACAGTTGTATAGTAATGCCCCAGTTCTTCCGCGAGGACGCAGGCTTTTTCAGCGCCATTATCTACAGACGTATTAATTGCGATATTTCCATCTATATAGATACCTTTTAGGTTTTCTTCTCCGAGATAATAATTATGCACTTTTACCGCATTTTCAAAGGCTTCTTGTTCTAATTGTTCAAGTTTATTCAAATAAATCCCTCCACGTGTTTTTATCATAGTATCAGATTTGATGTGCAATAATATGGACTTATTTATTTTCTTGCTTAATAAATTTTGCAAATTCTTTTATGCGGTCAAGCTGTTCTTCTGTATATTCTGTTCCATCAAAATGAGCGGCTATAGTAATAGGTTGGTCAACAACTTCGTTAGTCCAACCCATTAAATATGCAGGGGATACCTGTAATGCGTTTGCAATATCTTCTAATTTATCAACAGGCATATTTTTTATGTATCCTGTTTCGTATCTTTGTAAAGTAGATTTACTGATTCCGACCTTATCAGAAAGTGTTTGGTATGACATATCTAATTCTTCTCGTCTCTTTTTCATACGAGACATGATATCTTGCATTTTTTCGGAAATTTCTTTTTCACTCATATCTGCACCTCCGTATAAACTAATTATAAACTATTTTTTCATATTTGCAACAGATAATTTGGTAAAAACAAAAAAATGTTGCAAATATGGGTTGACAATACCAAAATGCAGGTGTAATATAAAAACATCCCAAATATGCAACGGAAGGAGGGCGAAGAATGTCGTTCGATAAATTAAAAGGGAAAATGACGGAGAGACACGTATCACAAGAAAAATTATCTAAGGTATTGGGTATTACTGTACAATCGCTAAATGCAAAGTTAAACGGGAGAAGCCAATTTACTTTGGAAGAGGTGGTTAAGATTTCCGAACATTTGAAATTAGATAATCCTGTCGATATTTTTTTTAATCCGAGCGTCTCAAAAATGCAACACATAATTGAACCAGAAGAGGAGGAAGTGTGAAAACAAAAGAACTGCAAGGAGGGCCATTCCTTACAGTTTTTCGCCAAATTTGTTTACCCTATGTACTTTGCAGGTTTTCACCGCACTCGATGGCCCCAAGCACTTCTATCAAGTACTTTGCCACTTTCGCAGTTTTGGTTCTGCAATATGCCCGAATGCTGACAAATTATAAGGAATACACGATACGGTGAAGCATTTTAACGAGTGCCGTCTCATGGGTTTTATACTCCTTCTCTGAGTGCGTAACGCCGTATCAGTAATTACATTTGACCAGTTTTAGGTGCTTTGGTGCCACCATTGCGACCTTATATTAAGAGAACAGGCAATTTCAAAAATTCGGTCAAAAGACCAACTCCTTTCATTGCCTCATAGGCATGAAAGAATTTTATCATAATATGAAAAATATTTCAAAGTACAAAACATTAGATTATCTGTTTTAGACAGATCCAAAAGAGGAGGTGGATTAAATGCCGAAAGTAGAATTTCTTACAAGGCAGCAGAAAAGAGAACGTACAGTAGACGAGATTATCGACATATACCGAAAGCGGAAACACATCACAAAAAGTGATCTCGCAAAAAAGATCAATATGCCACGTTCTACTTTTAATGTGAAAGTAAGTAAGAATCAGGGAGAGATGAAATTGGAAGTGTTATGGGGTATCCTGGACGTTTTAGAAGTGCCGGCAGAGGAGCGGGCAAAAATTTTATTGTAAGAGGAAGGACAAGCATGGAAAAACAATTACCTGCGGTACGGAAGCTGGAACTGATCCCGATCGAGCGGAGAAATTTTCCGAAAGCGAATCGTAAGCGGAAGAAGATCCAGCGGAAAAGAAAAGAAAGAGACAATGCTGCAAGAGGACTGGTCACAGTAACAGTCGCCAGCATGATGTTAAACGCGGTGATGGCTGTGATCATTTACATCCTGCAGGCAGGACCGATTTGAAAGGAGGCGAACAAAGAAATGGACGAAGAGGTAAAGAAAGATGCCGAAGAAGAAATGAACTGTATCTTAGATCTGCTTGAAGAATGGTGCTTGAAATACGATCAGGATTATGCGAATGCGGTTGTACTTGTAAAGCATGATCAGATCACATCGTGGGGAAGTATAGGAGATCACGAAGACCTCGTTTGCAGAATAAAAAAGCGCCCATAAATGAGGCGGCAACCTCTAGGACGCATAGTTAAAAAATCATTTTTATTATAACAGAAAGGGTGAAGAAAGTGAAGAAATTTGAATTAACAAATGAATTTATTACAAATATGTTCGGGACAAAGCTGTTCCGCATCCGTGCCCTTGTTGAGTTCGGCGATGTGGAAGCCGGAGAACTTGGCGGGTATGTGGAGAAGGAATCAAACCTTGGTCATGACGACAATGCGTGGGTGTACGACAATGCGTGGGTGTACGACAATGCGTGGGTGTACGGAGATGCACAGGTTTCCGGCGATGCGCTGGTGTACGACAATGCGCGGGTGTACGACAATGCGTGGGTGTACGGAGATGCACAGGTTTCCGGCGATGCGCTGGTGTACGACAATGCGTGGGTGTACGGAGATGCACAGGTTTCCGGCGATGCGCTGGTGTACGGCAATGCGCGGGTGTACGGCAATGCGTGGGTGTACGGCAATGCGCTGGTGTGCGGCAATGCGCTGGTGTACGACAATGCGTGGGTGTACGGAGATGCACAGGTTTCCGGCGATGCGCGGGTGTGCGGCAATGCGCGGGTGTACGGAGATGCGCGGGTGTGCGGCAATGGGGACTATGCATACGCTCACGGTTTCGGATCTGTCAACCGCACAACGACCTTCTTCCGTCTCAAAGATGGTGGCGTGGGTGTACGGTGCGGATGCTTCTACGGGACGCTTGCACAGTTCCGGGATAAGATCCGGGAGACGCACGGGGAATCTGCGATAGCCGAGGAATACCTCGACCTTGCGGCACTGATGGAAAAAAGATTCAGGAGGACGGGAAATGAACAGAAGACAGAAGAAGAAAGCTGAGACGGATGTTTATCACACAGAATTAAATATCGTCAGTTAGTTTGGGAAAGAACCAAAGCTGGATATTCGTGGGTGGTCCGATGACCACGAGAAGATGACAAAAGGAATCAGCCTCACGGAGGATGAGTTCGTAAAAATTGCCCGTGCAGGGTTAGAAAAATTAGGAGGGAAATAATTATGCAGATTATATTTAATAGTTACGAAGAAATGATGGATTTTATGGAAAAAATTCAGGGGCGTGCGTCGGCAAAGGAAGAGAAGGCAGTTACAACCGCGGAAGAGATGAAACAGCATAGTGTTTCAGAAAGTTGTCAAAGCACTCCTGTATCAGCGCCGGTACAGAATGTGCCGTCCGTATCCATGCCGGTTGCTCCGACTGTACCTGTACAGACTGCAGTTCCAACTAGTCGGCACGAGTATACGCGGGATGATTTGGCGCGGGCAGCGATGACTCTGATGGATAAGGGGGGTATGGTTCAACTACGGCAACTGCTTACAAGCTATGGATGTGAGACGTTACAGCAACTTACGGAGGATCAGTTCGGTAGTTTCGCGACATCACTTCGGGGAATGGGGGCGCAGATCTGATGGGACATGATGAAAGAGATCACGCACTCTTAAGTGCATCCAGCGCACATCGATGGCTCAAATGTACGAAGAGTGCTCGATTGGAAGAACAGTTTCCGGATACTACCTCGGAAGCGGCAAAGGAAGGTACACTGGCACATGAACTTGCTGAACTGAAGGTGCGGAATTATTTTAATCCCGGGGACGTTTCCAAACGTAAACTCACCTTTGCAATCAAAAAATTTAAAGAAGATCCTCTGTGGGATGACGAGATGTTGATACATACAGATACTTATATCGATTATATCCGGGATGTATCTATCAAGCTTCCGGCAACTCCGTTTGTAGAAGTGGAGAAACGGGTCGATCTCAGTGATTATGTTCCGGAAGGATTCGGAACTGCAGACTGTATTATGATCCAGGGGAACACTCTGTTCGTAATTGATTTCAAATATGGAAAAGGTGTTCCTGTTTCCGCCGAAGAGAATCCGCAAATGATGTTGTATGCGCTGGGTGCGTATGAAGCATGTAAGATTCTTTATCCGATTGAGCGGATTCGCTTAGGAATTGTACAGCCCCGCCTTCCGGATGGAATTTCGGAATGGGGGTGTACATTGGAAGAGCTCCTGCAATTTGGGGCTTATGCAAAAGAGCGCGCGACACTTGCATTTGCGGGAGAAGGAGAGTTCGCACCTGGAGAAAAGACCTGTAAGTTCTGCCGGGCAAAGAAACAATGCCGCGCACGATCTGACCACAATGTGAAGATGGCGTTCAATTTAGGAGAGCTGCCACCACTGATTACAAAGGAGGAAGCCGGACAACGTCTTTTGGCAATGAGGGACGTAGTTGCATATCAGAAAGACCTGCAGGAGTGGGCGCTGTCTGAATGTCTCGCCGGGAATGAAGTTCCCGGATGGAAGGCAGTGGAAGGAAGACGATCCCGCGACTGGACGGACATGGATGCCGCTTTTGAAAAATTAACTAAGAGCGGTGTTGTGGCAGAAGAAATCCTTTGGGAGAAAAAGCCGCTGACACTGGCACAGGTGGAAAAGACAATCGGAAAGAAAGATTTTGCAGATGCTGTGGGAGAGTTTGTGACCCAGAAACCGGGGAAACCGACACTAGTAGAAGCATCTGATAAGAGACAGGCAATTACAAATAAAGTAACCGCACAGGAAGCATTTAAGGAGGAAAATTGAAATGGGAATCGGAGAAGCAACGAACGTAACAACAGGAAAAGCAAGATTAAGTTATGTACATTTATTTAAGCCTTATGCTGCAATGCAGGGGCAGGAAGAAAAATTCAGTGTAACTGTACTGATCCCGAAGACGGATGTGGAAACAATGGCCCGGATCAATGCAGCGATTGAAGCCGCGAAACAAAAGGGGATTACAGAAAAATGGAATGGGGCGTGCCCTCCAATCGTACCGACTCCGGTTTACGATGGAGATGGAGTCCGGCCAAGTGACGGCATGCCGTTCGGAGAAGAATGTAAAGGTCATTGGGTGTTTACCGCAAGTGCGAAGGTAGATTATCCACCGGAAGTAGTGGATAAGATGGGAAATCCGATCATCAATCAGTCAGAAGTGTACAGCGGAATGTACGGACGAGTGAACGTGAATTTCTTCCCTTACTCATTTGGAGGGAAGAAAGGAATTGGATGTGGACTGGGTCCGGTTCAGAAGTTGGAAGATGGGGAAACCCTGTCAGGGGGACACGTATCCGCTGCACAGGCGTTCGGAGCGCCACAGCCGGCATCAGCAACACATCCACAAAATGGGGGAGTTCAGATCAATCCTATCACAGGACTTCCGATGTAATTTTTTGCGGAGTCGAAAGACTCCGCATGTTTAAAAGGAGAAGATACGGATGAGGCATCATCTATCGATAGATATAGAGACAAAAAGCAGCATAGATATTGGAAAAGCTGGATTATATAAATATGCACAGTCTCCGGATTTTGCAATCCTTTTATTTGCCTACAAATGGGATGATGATCCGGTTCAGATTGTGGATCTTGCTACAGGTGAATTGATTCCGGACTGGATACTGGACGAGCTTGTAGATCCGGATACGATCAAACACGCATATAACGCAGCCTTTGAATGGTACTGTTTAAATCGCGCTGGATATACGACTCCTTTGGAGCAGTGGCGATGTACTATGATGCACGGTCTGTACTGCGGATATACAGCAGGTCTGGACGCAACCGGAAAAGCAATCGGACTGCCGCAGGATAAGCGGAAGTTGACAACAGGAAAGGCACTGATCCGATATTTTTGTGTACCATGTAAACCGACAAAGACGAACGGGAACAGAACATGGAACTTGCCAAAACATGCGCCTGAAAAATGGGTGCTTTTTAAAGATTACTGCAAGCAGGACGTAATAACAGAGTACGAGATTTTGAAACGGTTGGAGCAGTATCCAGTTCCGGAAGAGGAAGAGTTCTTATGGCAGATGGATATTCGGATGAATGCGTACGGAGTTCGTGTGGATGAGGAGCTGATCAACGGGGCTCTGGCTATCGACGCGATCAGCAGTGAAAACCTGACGATGGAAGCTATTGATATTACCGGACTTGGAAATCCGAACAGTACCTCACAGTTAAAAGTGTGGATTGAAAAGCAAATATCCGGAGAAATCTCCGGCTTGACGAAAGAGAACGTAACGGAATTATTGAGCCGTAGTGATATATCAGATGAGGTGAGGAGGGTGCTGGAGATACGTCAGCAGCTCGGAAAGACCTCCATTAAAAAATATGTAGCTATGAAAACCGCAGAGGGAGAAGGAGAACGCGTTCGAGGACTGACCCAGTTCTACGGTGCTAACAGAACTGGCAGATGGGCAGGACGTCTTGTGCAGATGCAAAACCTCCCGCGGAACTATCTGAAAACACTGGACGAGGCAAGAAAGCTGGTAAAGGCGAAAAATTATGAAGGCGTTCGGCTGATCTACGGAAACGTACCGGATACACTTTCTCAGCTGATCCGAACAGCGTTTATCCCTTCTGAGGGGCAGAAGTTTGTAGTGGCGGACTTCTCTGCGATCGAGGCACGTGTGATCGCGTGGCTGGCAGGAGAACAGTGGGTAAATGAAGTGTTTGCTACCCACGGAAAAATCTACGAAGCGACGGCATCTCAAATGTTCCATGTGCCGATCGAAAGAATCACAAAAGGAAATCCAGAATACAGTCTGCGGCAGAAAGGAAAGGTTGCGACGCTTGCGCTTGGATATCAGGGAGGTTCTAATGCGCTGATTGCAATGGGGGCTTTGAATATGGGACTGACAGAAGAAGAACTTCCGGACATCGTGCAGAGATGGAGGAGCGCAAACCCGAGAATCCGTGACCTGTGGTATGCCGTAGAAGAGGCATCGTTACAAACGATGCTGACAGCACAACCACATGCAATCAACGGACTGATCTTTGCGCTGGAAAGCGATCTTGTGTATGAGCAACACTTCCTTACAGTACAGCTTCCGAGTGGAAGGAAGCTTTTTTACCCGAAACCATTTTTACAGGAGAATCAGTTCGGGAAAGCGGCTATCCATTACTATACAGTGGGTCAGCAGACAAGGAAATGGGAAGTGACGTCCACTTATGGTGGCAAAATGACAGAGAATATCGTGCAGGCAATCGCAAGAGACTGTCTTGCGGAAACATTACGAAGAATTGAGAAAAAAGGGCTGCAGGTGGTATTCCATGTCCACGATGAAGTGATCATCGACGCGCCGATGGATGTGACAGTAGATGAAATCTGTAATCTGATGGCAGAACCGATAACATGGGCACCAGGGTTAATACTGAAAGGCGCAGGATTTGAAAGTAACTATTATATGAAAGATTAGAGGGATGACGGATGCAGCATAACAGAAAATTACACATTAGTACCGCCGGCACAAGAAAAACAAAGCACTGGCCGGAAACAGAAATCCTCTGGTCTGAATTTGCATACAGGGTAAAAACTCCGGTACGAAGTACGGAGACAGTGGAAGAATATCTTGCGATGCCGAAATACCGACAGGATGAATTAAAAGATGTCGGTGGTTTTGTGGGCGGCACATTTGAGAATAATATCCGGAAAGCTGCTTATGTAAAGGGCAGAGATCTTCTGACTCTGGACATGGATAACATCCCCGCAGGCGGTACGGATGAGATTTTGAAACGGGTATCCGGTTTGGGGTGCGCGGCTCTGGTCTACAGCACAAGAAAACACGCTGGGTATGCGCCCAGACTCCGTGTGATTGTACCACTGGATGCGACCGCGTCAGCGGATGAATATGAGCCGGCGGCAAGAAAGCTGGCATCTCTGATCGGAATGGAATTCTGTGACCCTACTACCTTTGATGTGTCGAGGCTAATGTACTGGCCAAGCTGCTGCAAAGACGGGGAATACATCGTTGAAGTATACGATCACCCATTCTGCAGCCTGTCCGGTCTCCTTCAGATGTACGGAGACTGGACAGATATTTCGCAATGGCCACAGGTGCCGGGAACGGCAGCAATCGAAAAGAGACGGCTTGCGAAACAGGAAGACCCGACTACAAAGCGTGGAATCATCGGTGCATTCTGCCGGACATACACGATCTCTCAGGCAATGGAGAAGTTCATTCCGGGGATGTATGATCCTACGGATATTGAGGGACGTTATACCTACACTGGCGGGTCTACGGTGGGCGGTGCAGTTGTGTATGACGGGGATCTGTTCCTTTATTCTCACCACGCAACGGATCCGTGTTCCGGCATGCTCGTTAATGCCTTTGATCTTGTGCGCCTACATATGTACGGTGATAAGGATCGGGACGCGAAAGACGGAACTCCTGTGAATAAACTGCCGTCCTTTGTGGCTATGAGCCATTTGGCAGTTGGCGATAAGGGAGTTTCCGATTTGCTTGCGAAAGAGAAGATGGAACAGGCTCGACAGGCATTCCAAGCAGAGGAGGGAGAGACAGTATCGGAAGATGACCTGTCTTGGATCTCCCGACTTACCCATGACGGAAACGGAAAAATAGAAAAGACGATCAATAACGCGGTGCTCATCTTGCAGAATGACCCTCTTTTAAAAGGGAAGATTGTGACGGATGAATTTGCAAGCTGCGGCTTGATCCTCGGAAAAGTTCCGTGGAGTGCGGGCGAGGAAAAGCGGAGATGGAAAGATGAAGATGATGCGGGCTTCTATAATTATATGGAATTGTTCTACGGGATTACCGGTAGAGAGAAGTTGGATAATGCACTCCTGATCGTGAGTAGTCAGAACCGCATCAACGACGTGAAAGAGTATTTGAAATCCTTAAAATGGGACGGACAGAATCGGCTAGATACACTTCTGAGCGTGTATTTGGGTGCTGAGGATAACGGCTACACAAGGGCCGTCATGCGTAAGTCTCTGTGTGCAGCGGTGGCCCGGGCGGTCACAGGTGGCGTGAAATATGATTATATGCCAATCTTTACCGGTCCGCAGGGAATCGGAAAGAGTACGTTCCTGCGGATACTGGGAAAAGACTGGTTTTCCGATTCCCTGACTAGTTTTGAGGGAAAAGAGGCCGCAGAACTTATACAGGGAACGTGGATCAATGAGGTGGGGGAACTGACTGCTATGACAAAGCAGGAGACCAATGCGGTCAAGCAGTTTTTAAGTAAGACAGACGATATCTACCGTGCCGCCTATGGGCGCAGAACAAACAAATATCCGCGCCGCTGCGTCTTCTTCGGAACGAGCAACGAAGAAGAGTTTTTAAAGGACATGACGGGAAATAGACGGTTCTGGCCAGTGGATGTGGGCGTGCATCCGGCAAAGAAGTCCGTGTGGCAGGATCTGCCACAGGAGGTGGATCAGATATGGGCGGAGGCATACACCTATTGGCTGTTGGGGGAACCACTGTATATGACTAAGGAAGAAGAACAACTGGCGGAAGAGATGCAGGAGAGCCACAGAGAGGCATCCGGGAAGGAAGGGTTGATCCGGGAATTCTTAGAACGTCTGATTCCTTCGAACTGGGATTCCTTAAGCCTGTCGCAGCGCAGACAATTTTACGCAGGAAGCCTGCATCTTCCAAAGGGAACGGAATTGGTAGAAAGAGATAAAGTTTGCGCGATGGAAGTGTGGGCAGAATGCTTTAATGGGGATGTGAAATTTATGAAGAAAACCGACAGCATGGAGATAAACGGTATCCTGGCATCAATAAAAGGATGGAAACGAAATAAAAGCGTGAGACGCTACGGTGTATATGGGACACAAAAAGGATTTGAAAGGGTGTAAACAATCAAGAGTAAACTATCAGAGACAGTTGGTATACGGGTTAAAAATCAACAGTAAACCCAGTAAACGATAAATTTTTAAAAGTTTACATACTTAGTTTGTTGGAAAACCCAGTAAAATCAAAGGTTTTCTACTATATGTAAACTATGTAAACCAACTTTCTATAGTAATGAAAAAATATATAAATTAGGTATAGGGGGTGTGTACCTGACGTACCTAATACGGGTATATATACACGTGTGTGTGAGAGTTTACGAGACATGGAGAGGAGAAACGAGGATGGAGAAAAGTTGTTCTGTGTGGTTGGGAGAATATTTAATGTCCGAAGGGGCTGTTCTGTGTGATGAGGTCAGAAAGCAGGCCAGATCACAAGGATACAGGAGTTCTGATCTGAAGAAAGCAAGGAAGGAACTTCAAGTGAAGACATTTCATCAATTCGACGATGACGGGGCGACAGATAATTGGTTTTGGTATTTGGAGGTGTAACGAGTATGAGAGAAAGAGAAGTAGAAAAAATGCTGGTGGACGGAATCCGAAAACTGGGCGGCAGAGCGTTCAAGTGGGTAAGCCCCGGTAATGACGGTGTGCCTGACAGGATCGTGGTTCTTCCGGGATATCCGGCGGTGTTCGTGGAGCTGAAAACAATAACAGGGAGACTGACATCGTTGCAGCGAATACAGATCGATCGCCTGCGTGCTATGGGACAGGATGTGAGGGTGCTTCGCGGAGAGCGTGAGGTGAAGCTGTTTTTGGAAGAGTGTAAGGAGAAGTTGAGGGATGAAGCGGGAACTAAAATGTGATTTTTGTGGGAAGAGGATGTATAAATATCCGTCGCAGATACACCGGCATAATTTCTGTTCTCGTAAGTGCCTGGCTGACTTTTCAAGCCGTGAGAAAAATCCAGAAGCGTATAACGACTTGAAAGATTATGGGAATATATCGGAGCACATGAAACAGTTGAATGCAGTGATGAATCCGTCGAGAATGGATTTTCCTACTAGAGCGAAATTAAGCGTTAAAAGGCGCGGAAGTGGATCCGGAAAGTCCTATGCGAAGTCGTTCGGGAGACATACGCACCGAATGGTAGCAGAGCGAATGTTAGGGAGAAAGTTGAAACCTGGAGAAGTCGTGCATCATATCGACGGAAACAAGAGAAATAATGCGCCGGAAAATCTGATGGTGTTTTCCGGTCAGTCAGAGCACGCAAAATGGCACGGGTTACATGGGAGGTGATGCTATATGATGTTCAAACCGCACGGTTATCAGCAATACTGCATAAACAAAATCATTGAGATTAAAAAAATCGGGCTTTTTTTGGACATGGGTTAATGGTTTGGGAAAGACAGTCACGACCCTGACTGCGATCCGGGAATTGAAGTATGATCGATTCCAAGTTAAAAAAGTTCTGGTAATCGCGCCGAAAAAAGTAGCGGAGGGTACATGGACGAAAGAGAAAGATAAATGGGATCACACAAAGATCTTGAGGGTTTCTCCGGTTCTGGGAAGCCAGACAAAACGAATCCGGGCATTAAACACGCCGGCAGATATTTATATTATCAACCGGGAGAATGTATGCTGGCTGGTGGATTACTACCGGAACAGCTGGCCGTTTGATATGGTGGTCATCGATGAGTCCAGCAGCTTTAAGAGTCACAAGGCGAAGAGGTTCAAATCTCTGGCAAGTGTTGGGACGCATATCGACAGAATTGTGGAGCTTACAGGTACGCCATCCCCAAATGGACTTGAGGACTTATGGGCGCAGGTATTCCTTCTGGATGGAGGCGAACGTCTGGGACGGAGATACACACAGTTCCGGGAACGGTATTTTGATCCCGGGGACAGGGGCAGAGATGTGATATATAACTACAAGGCAAAGCCGGGAACGGAAGAAAGCATCTTGCAAAAAATTTCGGATATCTGCATCTCCATGAAAGCGGAGGATTACTTACAGCTTCCGGAAGTTACTTGTCACGAAATCCCGGTAATGCTGGATGATAAATCAAGAAAAGCCTATGCCGACTTGGAACGGAAGATGGTACTGGAGCTTCCGGAAGATGAGGAGGAGATTAGCGTGACTAGTGCAGCGGCGTTAAGCAATAAGCTTCTACAACTTGGAAACGGGGCAATTTATGACGAGGATCGGAATATCCACGAGGTGCATAACTGCAAGATCGAGGCATTTATGGAGTTGATTGAATCTCTGCAAGGAAAGCCGGCACTAGTGTTTTACAATTTCCAGCATGACCGGATCCGGCTGTTGGAGGCGCTCAAGAAAACAAAGTTGCGTGTCCGGGAGTTGAAAAACACACGGGATGAGGATGATTGGAATGCCGGACAGATCGACATCCTTCTGACTCATCCGGCAAGCAGCGCTTACGGACTGAACCTGCAGCAAGGTGGAAATCATGTCATTTGGTTCGGGTTGACTTGGAATTATGAGTTGTACACTCAAGCAAACAAGAGATTGCACCGACAGGGGCAGACAGAACGAGTGATCATCCACCACCTTGTGTGTGTGGATACCCGGGATGAGGATGTGATGAAGGCGTTGGAAAAGAAAGATGATGTGCAGGCATGGGTGATGCAGAGTTTAAAGGCAAGGATCAAAGCAATTAGGGAGAAGCAGGTATGACGAATGCACAGAAAAAAAAAGAGGATTGAAAGCCACTGGGATCATCCGGTGATCTGTCCGGGATGTGGAAAAGAAATCAAACCGGATGATGATATGGGGAATGTGGAATATGTGAGGACAAAGAGAAAAACAGATATTTTCTTTCATACAGAGTGTATGGATAAAGTGTGGCAATAGAAGACATATGAGGTGAATCGATGAAAAATGAAACAAAAAGCATAGTAACGATCATTGAAGAGGTTTGTGAGGACGTTTGCGAAAACTACTGTGAGTACAGAAATACGATAGACGACTACGGCGAGTGTGATATGCAACGAGAGAGCGGCGAATGTCCGTTAGATCGGTTGAATTAAGTTGATTTTAATGGAGAGGTAAAAATGGAAAGCGATGCGGGAAAAGACGGATCACGGAAACGAATGTACAGAAAGTGTTACGACGTAGAGAAACTGAAAAAATACGTGAATGAAGGAAAGTCGAACGTAGAAATAGCATATTTGTTAGACATATCAGTAGCAACGGTTATAGCTGGAGTGAAAGCGTATGGATTAAAAGGGATGCGGAAACGTGGCAGACCGAAAAAGGAGCTGATACATTGAGCAATACAAACGAACCTAGCGCTGCCGCGCTGATCCGGGCGCAGGGGCAGCAGATCCGGCGGGAGACAACGTGGGAATATTTACAGAGACGATGTGGATTAAGGGGTGATGCGGATGGACAAGAAAAAACTCAGCCAGTTACGGCCACTGAAGAAAGAGCTGGAGCTGATCGACAGAAAACTGGACAGGCTGTATGAGCGACAGGAGAATGTTCCGGTAGTGTTAGGAAAAGTGGTTGGGTCAAGCAAGGATTTCCCGTATACGGAAGTTAGAATGACGGTTCAGATGGATGAGCCGAAAGAGGCGGATGAGATTAGCAAGCAGATGCGGATCCGGAAGCAACGCAGAGAGCAGGTAGAGAGCCTGATTACAGAGATTGAGCAGTTCATTGCAGAGATTCCGGACAGCAGAGACCGGCAGATATTCGAGTTGATTTACATAGATGGGAAAAAGCAGAGGGAGGTTGCGGGTATAGTGGGATATAGTCGTTCGAGAATATCCCAGATAATCAATGGGTATTTGAAAGATTAACACAATTAACAAAAATAATATGCTATAATTATTCTAGAGCCAAAAGGTAAAGCGCCTGCGGCTCTTCCCCCTACTCTTGCGTAAACCAAGTAAAGACGTCCTGCATTTGCGGGGCGTTTTTCTGTTGCGTTTATGAAAATTTAACAAAATTGTGAATTTTCGTCGGGCTAGTTGATTTTTATCGAAAACCCGATATAATAAAAGTAAAAGGAAGCTATTTTACCTTGGAGGGAAAAGTAGGCGTTCTTTTTTGCACCATTTAGGCGGAATTTCGCTCTAAATAAGGCAAAGGAGGGAGAAATTATGGCAACATCCACATTCGGCAAACAGTTCGCTGTGAAACCGGAGAAAGCACATGATTTTGTGAAAGAAATGACTAAGAAAGTGGCTCCCACACTGAGTAGTGATTTCAAAACTCACTTAAAACATGAAAAAGATTTGAAAGAAAATCTTCGGAGAGCACTTAAGTAAATGATTGAATATTTAGTTGTACCAATGGGAGAAATAGTAAACAAAGGGTACGATGCAGAAAAAATCGAAAGTGCATTTAAAAAGTTCTCTTGTCATCGTGAGATTGATTTAGAGGACTTTTTAGTGCATAAAGCTATACCTTATGAAAATACTAATTATGGGAAAACATACCTTCTAGTTGATCAAAAACAACTGGAAGACGGAAAGTTCAGGGTATTGGCATATTTTACGATAGCTCAGAAGTCGTTAGACATTTCAATCCTATCGAACAAGCGGAAGAGGAAAGTTCTCGGTAATTATCCTGGAAGAGATAAGTTGGAATCAGTTCCGGCATATTTAATTGGCCAGCTTGGAAGATGCGATACTTGTTCTAATGAAGAATTGAGTGGTCAGCAGATATTAAATGAGTGTTATCATGCTATAAGCCTGGCTGCAAAGGTAGTCGGTGGGAATCTAATCGTTCTTGAATGCAGGGAGCATATGTATGATAAGTTTTATGAGGGTCAGGGGTTTAAGAAGCTGTATGATGAGCTGAATGATGAAAGCCTATATACCCTTTATAAGAAAATTGATTTTACTGATTATTGGAATACATAGAAATTAAGGCACCCTCCGGGGTGCTTTTCTAATGCAAAATTTTAAGTAGAGGAAGGTGGTGAGCCTGGATGACAAAAAAGCAGAAAAGATTTGTAGAAGAATATTTGATTGACCTGAATGCCACTCAGGCAGCCATTCGGGCGGGGTATTCTCCGGCCACGGCAAAAGAGATCGGATGTGAAAACTTAACAAAACCTAACATTTCAGAAGCAATCGCGAAAGCAATGGCGGAACGTTCGCGAAGGACAGGGGTTAATCAAGATCGCGTACTTCAGGAGTTGGCCAAAATTGCATTTGCAAAGATTACGGACGCAGTGGATCCGAAAACAGCAACCGTGAGGGAAGATGCATCCGAAGATGATTTAGCTTGTATTCAGTCGATTAAAATAAAACCGAATGAGTTTGGAACAGAAAGAGAAATCAAAATGTATGACAAAAGGTCTGCGTTAGTGGATCTCGGAAAACATCTTGGATTATTTAATTCCGATAAGGAGCAGGAAAAGCCGATACAGATCACTTTTGTGAAAGCGAGTGAGAAGCAAGATGGCGGATAATATCGATTTTGCATTAAATGATCACTTCTATGATTTTGTGGATGACTGGAACTATAAATTTTATTTTCTAGTCGGCGGCTATGGAAGTTCTAAGAGTTATCATGTGGCCGTAAAACTGATTAAAAAATTGCTTGAAGAGAAGCGAAAAGCTTTGGTTGTCCGAGAGGTCTTTGATACGATCAGGGACTCTTGTTATGACCTTTTGCAAGAAGTTGCTGAAGCTATGGGTGTTGATGGCTATTTGACACTTACATCATCGCCGATGCAGGTCAAGTTTAGTAATGGCAGCAGGATTATTTTTAAAGGGATGGACAAACCGGCAAAATTAAAATCTTTGAACGGTGTATCTATCGTATGGATTGAGGAGTGTTCAGAAGTGAAATACGCAGGATTTAAGGAGATACTCGGACGTTTGAGACATCCGACTCTAAGCAATCATATCATTTTATCAACAAACCCGGTCAGTAAAGGAAACTGGTGTTACAAATATTTCTTTCAGGACAAAAAGAAGAAAGTATTTACCTTAGATGATGAGAAACTATATAAAGAGCGAACCGTAGTTGTCGGGAACACGTACTACCATCATAGTACCGTTGACGACAATTTTTTTGTGCCTAAAGAGTATGTGGAGCAGTTGGATGACTTGCAGACGCATGACCCGGATCTGTACCGTGTGGCAAGAAAAGGGCGGTTCGGAGTAAACGGAACGCTCGTGTTCCCGCAGTTTGTTGTAGAGCCTGCAAATCAGGTTGAAAAGGAAATTAAAGCAATTAGAACCCCACTTGAAAAGAATGGTATGGACTTCGGTTTTGTTACATCATACAATGCTGCGCTTCGGATGATTGTGGATCACGACGAAAAGATTTTATATATTTACCGAGAATATTACAGTCGAAATAAAACAGACCCGGAGATTGCGGAAGATATGAAAGACTGGAAGGATATTGTGATTAAAGCAGATTGCGCTGAACCAAAGGCAATAAGATATTACAAACAGTCAGGCTTCCGAATGAAAGCGTGTAAGAAGTTCAAGGGCAGCAGGGCGATGTATACGAAGAAAGTAAAGCGATTTAAAAAGATTGTATGCTCCGATGCCTGTCCGAATACGATCGATGAGCTTCAGGATTTGACCTTTGCGGTAGATAAAGATGACGAGATCATCGAAGATGAATTTAATATCGATCCGCATACATTATCGGCAATATGGTACGCTCTAGACGATTACGAGGTTTCGGACTTAAAAGGCGGCGGATTAAGAACACTTGGAACGAGGTGACAAGGTGAAAATAAAAGAATTATGGAACAAAATCAGAAAGGGCGTGAAAGCGGGAATGGCAGCGGCAACAGAGAGCAACGTACTTACGGACAACAGAGTTGTAAGTATGATAGAGAAATTTAAAGCTTCGGGAAAATATAAGTTGATGCAAGAGGGGGAACGGTACTATCAGGCGGATAACGATATTAAGAACCGAAAAATTACAAGGAAAGTAGACGGGCATAAAGAGGAAGAGACATGGAGGGCGAACAATAAACTTGCCCATGCGAAGTATAAAATTCAGGTAGATGAGAAAATTGCATACTTGCTTACAAAGCCGGTTACATATAAAACAGACGGAACAGATAAAAACGACACTTATGTCGAAAAGGTCAAAGATGTGCTTGGGAAACACTTTCAGTATCAACTTACACAACTCGGATATGAGGCGTCAAACAAAGGGATTGGATGGCTGCATGTATATCTTGATCCGGAAGGAGAGTTGAAAACAATCGTGATCCCGGCGGAGCAGTGCATTCCGTACTGGTCGGACAGAAGCCATACAGAACTGGATGCCATGATCCGGGTATACAATACGACGGTATGGCAGTATAACCAAGAGAAAGAGATTACGAATGTAGAAATTTGGACAAAGGACGGCGTAAAATATTACCGTTTAGAAGGACAAATGCTCGTCTACGATAACGATAAAAGTATGGATGCAGGCGGACCCGTAGCGCATTATAAAAGCGTAGAGGAGTGGAAAACGTGGGGGAAAGTGCCATTCATTCCGTTTAAAAACAATCAGATCGAAATGCCGGACATCAAATTTGTAAAGAGCTTAATTGATGGCTATGATTTAGGGCGCAGTGAAGCGGCGAACTATATGGATGAGGTCAAAAACCTGATATTTGTCTTAAAGGGGTATGGAGGTCAAAATCTATCAGATTTTATAAAACAGCTCAATGAAGACAGAGCAATTTTGATCGACGACGCAGAAGATGGAGGCGTCGATACGCTTACGCCACAAATGGATATTACTGCATTGCGGGAGCACTACGAGCAGTTAAACCGCGATATTGTAGAGAGCGGGCAATCGGTAAATAAAGACTTGGACAAATTCGGATCAGCGCCGTCCGGTGTGGCTTTGAAATTCATGTACAGTAGTCTTGACCTTAAATGCAACCTTATGGAAACGGAGTTCAGCAGAGGGTTTGAGCTGCTATTGTATTTTGTGGATCTGTATTTGCAGATTTCCGGACATGGATATTACGAAAAGATTGATGTAGAGCTGGTCTTTAACAGAGATATGGCGATAAACGAGGCGGAGCAGATCCAAAATTGTAGTAATTCGCAGGGGATTATATCGGATGAGACACTGATCGCGCACCATCCTTTTGTGTCTGATGTGGAAGAAGAACTGGAAGCGTTGAAAAGGCAAAAGGAAGAATATAGTCCGTCGTGGGATCAAGCGCCGATTGTAAAGGACGGAGGAAATGGAGAAGAATAGCGAATACTGGGAAAAGAGACTTGCGTCGGAAACGTGGAAAACTTACAACTCACTGGAAGAAAAGAACCGGGAACTGTTGGAGTTTTATATCGATGCGAGTGAAAGTGTAAAAGATGAGCTCTATCGGCTGGCCGAGAAGTACAGCAAGGATGGGGTTCTTTCTCTTTCTGACATGCACAAACAGAACCGTCTCACGGAGTTGAACGGAAAGTTTGAAAAGATCATAGAGGATCTTGGACATTCAACGGAAGCATTTGCAAAGAAAAACATGCAGGACGGATTTCGAAAAGTGTACGCAGATACGGCGGAAAGCATGGGAGATATTGATTTTTCAATGCCAAATAAAAAGCTGATGGAAAAGTTGATGGAAACACCGTGGCGAGGGGATAACTTTTCGGGAAGACTCTGGAAGAATCAAAAGAAATTGGCAGTCAGTCTGAATGATATCCTGCTCACGGGATTACAGCAAGGAAAAACAGCGGTTGAAATCGCGATCATGCTCCATAACCGTATGGGGCAGGGATTTAACGAATGTCACAGGCTTGTCCGAACGGAAACAATGCATTATTTGAATGATGCGACCTTGCAGCGTTATAAAGACGCAGATGTTAAGTATGTGCAGATTTTAGCAGCAAGAGATGAAAGAACCTGCGATATTTGTGGAGGATATCACGAAAAGGTTTATCCGATCGAGGAGTGTATTCATGTTCCGCTTCACGCAAACTGTAGATGTACGATCATTCCGGTTACGGATGAGAAGTTGATTGTGGAATATGAAAGAAAGCTTGGGAAAAAGATACCTAAGGGTGATATTGCAGATAAGACATGGAAAAAGCGGATTGGAAATATAATGAAAATCTCTATTCCGTATGATGTGTATAAGACTTCGAGAATGAATAAAGCGACAAAAAGAAAGATTGAGAGTGCGATCAGGAGATTAGAAAAAGAGTACACTGTATATTTAGATGGCATTGAAGGCGGGAAAATGAAGAAAGGCGACATTTTTGGAAGCGGCGGTTTCGTTGATGATGATGGCGTATTGCGGTTTGAGTTGCTATTTAATTATAATGTGGATTATCAGAAGGTTGAACGCCGTATGGAATACTTGTATAATATAGGTGAAATGGCAGGAAGTACATTCGAAGACTATATCGCACATGAAATTGCGCACATTTTGCCATTTCAGAATTGTATAACAGAAGAAGATTATAGAAATATGAGAGAAGAACTCCGCAAGACGTTTGTCGCAGGTATTTCAGGGTATTCTGATCGGACATGTGATGGCGCGGAAAGTCTGGCGGAAGCTTTTGTAAGATATAGAAATGGAGAGAGGATTCCGAATGAAGCAAAAGAACTCATCAAAAAATACATATATCCTTGGAGGAAGTAGTTTTGCGCTTCCCAAATGCATGTTATGTGATAATTTTATAGAAGATCACGATAAACATACTATGCGATGCAAAGCATTTCCTAGAGGTATTCCGTCCACGGTAATATGGGAGCCATACGAAAAGGAATGTAATAACGGAATAAAATTTGAAGAAAATGAGTAGATACCACCGGTCGAATACGATTGGTGGTATTTTTATATCCAGAAAGCAGGAAAGGAGGAAGTGCTATGAAAGCAGTATGTGTTAAAAGTTATTATGACAAGCAGCTGAAGAGGAAAGTCACAGTTGGAGATGAACTGGAGCTGACAGATGAACGGTTCAAAGAGTTGTCTACGCCAAGTAACGACGCAAAAATGGCGTTGGTAAAAGCGAAGCCTGCGAAAAAGGCGGTTGTAAAGAAAGGATAAGGTGATCCTGAATATCTCCCAGCTCTGGGCTACAGAGCACACGAAGCATCCGTAAGGGTGCTATTTTTCTACCCTTTTTTATAGGTTGCAGGGTATAAAGAACAACGGTACATCCCAGTACCGGGAGAGCCGGTATAAAAATCTATGGAGGTAAAGAAAAATGGAGTGGTTACAGAAAATTTTATCAAATGCGGTTTATGCAGCAGACGGGAAGCTGGATGTAGAGGCTACCATGAAAAAGGTGAATGAGGAAGCGCCAAAGCATATCATTCCGAAAGAGCAGTATAACGGAAAGGTAAAGGAGCTTGAGACTGCAAATGAGACAATCGGGGATCTGAAAAAGAACAATGCCGGTAACGAGGAGCTTCAGAAGACGATCAAAACGCACGAAGGGACAATCAAGCAGTTGAAAGCTGACCATGAGAAAGAGATTAAAGGCATGAAGATCGATGCGGCAATCAATAAGGCGCTTGCGGATAACAATGCGAAACACGCGGAATTGCTGGCAGGGAAAATTGACCGTGAAAAACTGATCGTTTCGGATGATGGAACAGTTTCAGGACTGGACGAGCAGATGAAAGGCTTGAAGGAAAGCTATAAGGATCTGTTTAATCCTGTTTTGTCGGGAAGAAATCCGGCAAACCCTGACGGAGGTAGTTCAGGGACAACGGCATTTGATACACTTGTGCAAAACGCCGACAACATGACAGCCGAAGAAGTGGCGGCACAGTTTGCGGCGATGGCAAAAGAATAAGAAAGAGAGAGGATGAAAGAATATGGCAGCAGATAATTTTAAACCTACCCTTTGGGAGGGAGCGCTTCTAGCGAACTTCCATTCCGTATCGATTGCGGATGTATTAGCAACAAAACCGGCAGAGATCAAAGGGCAGAAAGTCATTTTTAACCGAGTTGCAGGGGGGACACTGAAAGATTACTCAGGAAGTGTGGACTGGGATGACATCGACACGACTCCGGTAGAAATGGCATTTGACAAGAAGAAATATTTTGCGTTTGCGTTGGACGATGTGGATAAGGTGCAGTTAAAAGCAGATCTTTTGTCAGCGACAACGAAAGAACATGCGGCGGTCCTTGCGGAGACGTATGATAAAGACTTTTTCGCGGCGTTGTTGGCAGGGACAAAACTTCTGATCGGAAGTTCTTCCGCGAAGAAGAAAGTAACTGCGGCAAGCGCATATGATTACATCGTAGATCTTGGAACGATGCTCTCCAAGAAGAAAGTTCCGAAAGTCAACCGTTTCGTGACGGTAAATGCGGATTATCTTGGATTACTGTCCAAAGATAAGCGCTTCACGGCAAACCCGAAAGTGTTGGAAAATGGAGTGGTAGAGGGTCAGACGATCAATGGCATGCAGGTGATGTGTTCCGAGGAGCTTCCGGCAAATGTCATTATCGCAAACCATAAATCCGCGATCGGTGCGGCGAAGCAGATCAATGAAGTGGAAGCGATGCGCTTACAGAATAAGTTCGCAGACGGAATTCGTGGACTTTGTGTGTACGGTGATAAAGTGCTCCGTGACGATGCGAGTGCGGCATTATACTTTGAAGTCGGAACAGCGGCGGATGCAGATCCGATCAACGTCAAGATCACAAACGATACAAAGAGTCCGGTAAACACAAAAGAGGTATCAGCCTAGAGGGGGAGCAATCCCTCTCTTTTTGAGGTGATGAAGAATGGAAGAAAAGATTTTAAATGAATTGTTGAAGCGTCCGGGAATGTCTGAACAAGACTGGGAGCTTTTGAAAGACATGATCCACGACAGCATCATCGACATGCGGAGCTGCTTAAATTATGAGGATGAAGAGTCGTTGCCGGAAGGGGTAATTCCGGCTGTAAAAGAACTGACGCTGATCCGTTTTAACAAAGACGGAGTTGAGGAAATTGCAAGCGAATCGCAAAGCTTCGGCGGAAGTACGACATATATGGACTCTCTGCCGGATCAGGTAAAGCGAACGATCAGAAGATATAGAAGATTACCGAGGTGATAGATATGTCAATTAACAGAGATATGAAACCGTATCGGCTGCAGAAAGAAGAAACTGTCAGAACTCCATCAGGGGCAGAAAAGCAAAAATGGATTGACATGGGTACAGTGGAAGCTGCCGTTTACAAGAAAAATGATATGAAGGTGGCTGCATCTGCGACCTATTTGGAATCGACGCATATAGGACTGACGCGCTGTAAAAGTATCAAAGCAGAGGGATACCGCCTTGTAAAAGACGACGTTGTCTATCGAATTATAGATTGTAATCCGCAGGGACGCATGACGAATCTTCTGTTGAAGGTGGTGGAGTGATGGCAGATAATGGCGAATTTGTTCAAAGTATCCGGGATGCAACGGCAAAGATTGCTTTGGACATGGAGAAGAAAGTGTCGCAGGCGTGTCTTGTAGTGGAAGGTGAGGCACGTCAGCTTTGTCCGGTCGATCAAGGTCATCTTAGGGCGTCGATCACAAGTGAGACGGAAATCACAGCAGACGAAATTATCGGCAGGATTGGGAGTAATTTGGAATATGCCCCCTATGTGCACAACGGTACAGGAATTTACGCTGTAAACGGAGACGGAAGAAAGAAACCGTGGGTGTATGAAGTGAAAGCAGGAAAATACAAAGGAATGCATTTTACGGTAGGACAGAGACCAAAACCGTTTTTGACATATGCCATTATCTACAATGCGGCAAAGATTGAGAAAATACTCGGGGGTTGATATGGAGATTAGCATTAAAAACTATATCGAAACGGAGATCACGAAACTGTCGGGCAAATTATATCCGGTATTTACAACAGTGTTAGATGGCTTAAGTGTAGTTTATACATTTACCCCGATATCCGGCGGACATGTAAAGCAGAGTCAGCTTGAGTTAAAGATCATGCACCGGGATTATGATACTTGCAAAGATACAGAAGTGAAATTGAAAGATCTGCTCGATATGGAAGAAGATGATCCTTATATTACAACCGGGAATATCCGTTTTCATTCCGGCATAGCAGGTGGAGGAACAATATTTAATGATGGGTGTCAAATGTTTGAAGATACCCTGTATTTTATCGTTGATTGGAGGAAACGTAATGAAAAACAATGACGAAATTTTAATCGGAGCGTGTACTGTGTATATGTATGAATTTACCGGAACAGAGATCCCGGAACACGCGACCATTGAAACAGAAGAACATGATGTCGGGCATTGCTCTTCTGGGTTTACCGTAAATTATAAGCCGACAAAATACGATGTGAAAAATCAGTATGGACAGATTGTAAGGTCTGCGATCACAGAAGAGGAAATCTCGGCAAAGACGGGAGTTTTATCGTGGAATCTTGCGAATATGTCTCTCTTATCCACCGGAGTCTACACGGAAGATAAGGAAGGAAAGAAAAAAGATCTGATTTTTACCGGGGATGGAAAGGCATTAAAAACAGTTTTGCTTAGGGCAGTACACACAAAGGAGAACGGGAAAAAGATTCGTTTTACGATGATCGGACAGGGCGGATCGGGATTTGCAATCGCGTGGGAGAACAAAGAAGTAACGATCGATGCAGAATTAACGGCGATCAAGAAAGTAAAAGGTTTCCTTGCAAGTTTTGAAGAAGAACTTACGGACGAAGAAGCGGCGGCGATTGTCGCGGCATAGGAGGGCGCAATACGGTGTTAGATTTAGATCAATACATGAACAATTCCGTGAAAATAAAGCTGTTTGGGAAAGAATATGATGTATTCGAGCCGACAGTCGGAATGATTTTAGAAATGGATCAGTTAGAGGCGGATCTGTCCGAAGACAATGTGTATGAAAAACGGATCGATGCATGCTTGCTCCTGATAAATCATAACAGGCAGGGCAGGGAGTTTACGGCGGATGAGATAAAAAAACTTCCGTTAGAAGCAGTTATCCGTTTGATTGCGGAAGTATCAGCGCTGCGGCTGAAAGCAGATACAGACCCAAACTCCGAATCCCAGTTCCGGAAGGAGAAATCGGAAAAGCAATCTGCGAAAAGTATTTCCCGACAGAGAACTGGGAAAGAGCATACAGCCTAAAAACAGGAATTATAAAAAGAATAAGCCAGTATACCGGATTGAACTTTCGTGAGGTCTTGGAACTGCCTTATTCTTTTTATTTGTTATTAAATCGGGAAAGCTGGATCGCAAGCTATCAATCGTCCGAAGCCGGAAGAGAAATACTAAAGAATTTGTGGAGGCTGCAGCAGACCGAGGCGGATGAAGTCGCAATCCATAAATTCGCAGAAGGGAGACGAAAATGGCAGGAGGCATAAAATTAGCACCTCTTTTAACAGAGATCAAAGTTGATATCGAAAACTTTAAAAGCGATATGGAGAAAGCGGCTGCAATCGGAACAAGTGAAGCAAAGCGGATCAGTCAGGAGATGGAAACGACGGCGAAAGTCGGAGAAAAATTTTCTAAAGCAGGTGATCTGCTGACGAAAGGCTTGACACTTCCGATCGTGGGCGTAGGCGCCGCAACGACAAAAATGGCGGTTGATTTTGAGAGCAGCTTTGCAAAAGTAAGTACACTTCTGGATTCAAATGTCGTAGATTTTGCGCAGTACAAAAATGAGCTTCTTAATGCAAGTAGTGAAACGAAGGTGGCGGTGGATGAATTTTCAGAAGCCGTTTACTCTTCTATTTCTGCCGGGGTGGATCAAAAAGAAGCGATCCAGTTCACGACGGATGCGATGAAACTTGCAAAAGGCGGTTTTACAGACGGGGCGAAAGCAGTAGACGTCCTCACGACGGCAATTAACGCGTATGGATTGCAAGCGAGTGACGCCACGAGAGTATCCGATTTATTGATCACAACGCAGAATTTGGGTAAAACAACGGTGGACGAACTGGCGTCAAGCATGGGAACAGTGATCCCGGTTGCAAATGCGTCGAATTTCAGCATTGAGGAATTGAGTGCATCTTATGCACAGCTTACGAAAAACGGTGTGGCAACAGCGGAATCTGGAACGTATTTAAAAGCAATGTTGTCAGAGTTGTCAAAAAGCGGAAGTATTGCGGACATAACGCTACGGGAGCTGACCGGAAAAGGTTTTGCAGATCTGAAAAAAGAGGGGACGTCTACAACAGAGATTTTGAGTCTGTTAAATGCAGAGGCGCAAAAGAACGATAAGACTTTGAAAGATATGTTCGGCTCGGTGGAAGCAGGATCGGCGGCGTTGGTGCTGTATAAAAACAGCGGCGAAGAATACAACGAAATGCTGCGGGGAATGGAGACAAGCGCAGGGGCGACACAAAAGGCGTTTGAAAAAATAGATGCGACTCCGGCAGAACAGTTAAAAGGCGCATTGAATGAACTTCGGAACGAAGGAGTACGTTTTGGTGCAGCGTTTGTTCCGGTAATCGAGAAAGCGTCTGATATATTAGGGGATGTGGCAGAAGCATTTTCCGAATTAACAGATGAGCAGAAAGAGAATGTGGTGCAGTGGGGAATCACTCTTGCGGCAGCAGGACCGGCGTTAAAACTAATCGGCGGTGGGATTCAAACCTATACCAAGTTAAAGACAGGAATAGGAGCAGTCACAAAAGCGCTTAGTGCTTTCGGTAGCGCACAAGAGGCAGCAGGAATAGGAGGATCTGTACTTGCAAAAAGCTTTACAGGTGTTTTGGGAACATGTGCACCCCTTGCGGCAGGTTTAGCAGTGGTTGGCGCCGGAGTATATACACTCCACGAGCAAAGCGATGTATTGAATTCCACAGTCCTTAAATCGCGAGAGGAAATGTCATGGCTGGAAGAAGCGCTGGCAGACCTGCAAGGAGTTACGAGGTACACGAAAGAAGAACTGGAAGAAATGGGGTATGTTCATAAGGAATTCAGCGATGAGTTAAGCCCTGAATTTCAGGAAGCCGTGGAAGAATCTACGAAAAAGGTACAAGAATTCAGCGTGTACTTGCACGAGATCGGATTTGACGGAATCATGACACAGGAGGAAACCGATGGGTTTACGAAACGGGTCAATGACATGTGTAGCGAAGTGATCTCGACGATCGAAAGCAGAAAAGAGGAGGCACAAAGCGGACTGAAAGATCTGTTCATCGCAGATGATCAGGTGATTGATGAAAGCGAACAGAAAGTACTGGAACTGTTGTCGCAATCAAGTGATGCGCAGATCAGTGAAGTACAGACGTTACAAGATGAAATTCTTGCGATCCAGCAAAATGCAGCGAATGAAAAACGACAGTTGAATGAGCAGGAAATCGCAGACATCCAAAATTATAATGAACAGATACGTCAGATTGAACTGGAAGCCCTGGGAGGAACAGAGCAGGAGATTCTTTATGCAAAAAATGAGTTTGCTGCTCGAGTGCGAACGATGGATCTGGAAAGTGCATCGGAACTTTTACAAGAGAAAGCGAAGATCCGAGATGATGAGATCGTACAGATACAAGCAGCTTACGATACAGAAATTCAGTTGCTGCAAAGTAAACTTAGCACATGCAAGGAAGAAGATCGGGCGTATTATGAAGAACAGATCGCAAATTTAGAGCAGGACAAGCAGAAAAAGATTACAGAACAGCGTGACCTTTACGATGAATACCTCAGCATTATCGAAGAATATAACCCGAAATTACTGGATGGAATCAGCGACTTGAATGGTCAGATCCTCACAGGAGAGGAGGAAAGGAATGCTGAATATCTGCAAAAGGTACAGGAAAGGTATGCGGGGTTAGAGCAAATTACAGAGTCAGGATGTTATACCCTATATAACATGGAAAAAGGCACGAATGAAGATATCGTGGTCAATTATGATCAGGCAACAGGGAAGATCGTCGGTCTCTACCACGAAGCGTCTTCAACACTCGTCGGATATTCCAAGGAAATCCAAGGCGCGACGGTGGAAATGGCGCTGAACGGAAAAGGGTCTTTTGAGATGCTGGGAACATCCTTAGATGGACTGAAAGAGAAGAACGGTGAACTCGTCAATGCGAATGGGGATGTTGTGAGCTCCTTGTCGGACATTAAAAAGTCTGCAGACGGCACGCGGGAAGGAATTGCGATTTTAAACGGAACACCTTGTGAGGTAAAGGTTAATAAAGACGGAACAATCGCAGATTTACGGGCGATTGATGAGGAGGCGAACAACGCCACGAGAGCGAGGACACTGTCGATCACATTAGCAACGAACGCAATAACAAGCGGTATTAACGCTGCGATTTCAGCAGCGCAGGGATATTCTCACTACAACGGACTTGATAACGTACCCTACGACGGATATCAGGCAGTGTTACACAAAGGAGAGCGTGTCCTGACAGCGGAGGAGAACAAGGCGTATAGTAACGATCCGGGGATTGATTACAATAAGATGGAAAAGTGTATGAAATCTGCGGTCAGGGAACTTACTTTATCAGTGGGTAGCAGGGAACTTGGTAGAATTATAGATGAGCATTTGCGAGAAAGGGGAATTCTTTAGCATGGATATGTATTACATTAATCATTTAAATGAAAAGATTCTCCTTGACTCTGAAAATGTGATTTTGAAATATCAAGAGTTATTCAACTATTCATGGGATGCAGATACAGATAATGGGAAAATAACGTCATTTACAAGAGAAATGGCAACATATCCCATTACGGTTACTGTGACCGCGGATTCAGATGAGGAATTTGCGGACATCCTGAATAATTTCCACAGCATCGTTGTAAAAGACATCATAGATCACACCCCCGGGCGGCTGTATATTGGAGATCAGTATTTGTCCTGCTATATATCCGGTGATATAAAAACTGATGCGTTTATGGGTGTTCCGATACAGGTTAAAAATCTTACCGTTGTGACGGATCATCCGTTTTGGATTACGGATAAAAAATACGAATTCAAAAAAGGCGTTGAAGGAAAAGGCGTGGGATATTTGGATTTCCCATTTGATACACCGTTTGACCTCATGGGAGATGAGAAGGGAACTGGCAGCATTACTATAGAGCATTACGCCGCGTGCGATTTTCTTTTAACGATATACGGACCGTGCTTGAATCCGAGAATTGTAATAGGGGATAATCTATATGAAGTAAGGACAAAGCTGGACGGAGGGGAATATCTTCTGATTGATTCCAGGGAAGGAACGGTCTTCCGTGTACGAACAAATGGGACGAAAGTGAATGAGTTCGATAATCGAGTGACCAGTCCGAATTCTCCGTTTGAAAAAATACAGCCGAGATATAATCTTGTAAGTTGGGATGGAAGTTTCGGTTTTGATTTGTTGTTGTTTATTGAAAGGAGTGAACCAAAATGTGCACAGAAAAGATGATAGTTGCAGATGCTGTAGGGAAAGAACTTGAGAATCTGGATCGGTGCATTGCGGTGGATCTGGAACTGGGAGATACGAATGATTTTGAATGTGATATAAATCTGAATTTTTGGGATAAGAAGAAGTTAAATTACGGGTACATGATCTACATTCCGGATACAGAATACGGCGGAATTATCGGAGATATGAAGACAATAACGAAACAGAATGCCATCAAAATGACGGGGGACACTTGGCGAGGAATGATTGGAAAGAAAATTATTGAGCCGCCATCTGGAAAAGATTACCTTACAGTTTCCGGTGAACTAAACAGCATATTGAGAAATCTGATAGACGGTCGATTTGACGGTCTTTTTTTAGTTCCTCAGGTTGATACCGGTGTGATTATACAGAACTTCCAGTTTGATCGTTACTGCACTCTTTTAAACGGGATTGAAGATCTTTTGGCAAGCGTGGGATATCGGTTGGACATCCGGCATAAACGGGGAGAACCGGGAATACCTGGATGGGTGGAACTACAGGCTGTTCCTGCAAAGATGTTGAAAAAAGAATATAACCAAGACAATCGGATTAATTTTATTACTAGAGATTACAGGCGGGGAATCAACCATCTGATCTGTGCCGGAACAGGAGAGGGAACTGACAGAACGATCCTGCATCTGTATGTACAAGAAGATGGGAGTGTTGGGGAAAAGCAGTACTACAAAGGCATCCATGAGCGCACAGCGCTATACTCATATACATCCCAATCTGATATAGAACAGCTTAGAAAAGATGGTACAAAGCGATTACAAAGTTTAGCGAATTATAAGGAATTTGAAATGCGGATAGAGGATGCTGACCTAGAAATCGGTGATATCGTATCTGGAAGAGATTATATAACGGGGATTTTGGTGCAAAAGCCAGTTGTACGTAAGATCTTAGTAATCAGAGGTGAACGAATGAAGGTTGAATACAAGTTAAAAGGAGATGATTGATTATGGAATTGGTAACAGGATATGGCGGGAAAGCGCATATTACGCCTGAAAATTGGGCGGATTTGAATCGGGGGTTTTCCGGCGCAGATTCTTATGTTATGGGGACAGGGAGAAAATTCGAAACTGAATTGATATCGAATAATTTGTTAAAAATTCATGACGGCTGTGGAATAATGCAGGGAAGACAAGTGGTAATCCCTAAAGGTCGGTCAGACGAAGTTGCGATCGAAAATGGAACACAAGGGATGAAACGAATCGATCTTATCGTAGAAAGATATACGAAGAATCCGGATACTAAGATAGAAACAACAGAGACCGTTATTATAAAAGGAACGCCAAGTGTGAATCCAGCAGTGCCTTTACATACGGAAGGAGATATACGTTCTGGTGATATGAAGGCAGACTGGCCACTCTATGAAGTGGAACTGAGTGGATTGAATATCGTAGCAGTGAAACCGTTATTTAAGGTGCTGCTGGATATGTCTACAATAAATAAAGATTTGTCGGAGTTACAGTTGTATCACGATAAAAAGACGCTCACACCGACTGATCTCGGATTGAACACTGGGATTTGGAAAGTAATAGCAAACAACTCTTACAAGATTGGTAACGCAATACATCTGAATATGGAAATCTACACAACCTCTATAATTGTTGCAAATAATGTGTACAACAATGCTTTTACGATACCGTCACAGTACCGACCGTTAATTGATACTGCTGTCAATGTAACTGCATCAGATGGAGCGTATAAAAATCCAGTTGCCTGTACCTCTTTAGCAAAAGCAAACGGCAATCTGTTTTTCTGCATCCCAAAAGCTACAAATAATTACCTTTTTATCGACGCTGAGTGGGAGTGTGCTTGATAATTAATTACTTTTTGGTGTATTTAATTGTAACGCATCTTTCCTATTGCGTATTCCAATCGGAGTCAGAAAACAGATCTTTTAGAAAGGAATGATAACATGAAACTTATTTTTAATGATGCAACTGATATGCCGATACAGTCATATGAAAAAATCGGTGGTGCGGTGCGATTCTTGACAATCGGAATTGCGCCGGAAAAGCTGAAAGAAATCTTTGAGGATGCAACAAAAACAAAGGTGATGAACGTCACAGAACGTGGGCAGATCATAGATACCTTGGAAAATTACACGGGATACGATCATACTGAGATATATCCGGGTGGAATTTATGGAGTTGTAAATAATAAAGCCGGTCTGTCAACAGAGGAGCGATTGGATGACATGGGGATTAAGTTGGAAACAGCGAAGCAGGACATAGAAGCACTGAAGGAAAACGGTGGCAACGGTGGAGCACCGGGAACGTATGCGTCTGTCTTTGCGATGGCTAAAATATCTGCAGAGAAAATTACAGATGATGAGCAGGCTCTTAAGGTAGCAGATCTGTACGATTTATGGAGCGGCGATGGAGTAGCCTACAAGACTGGAAAGTATATTACTTACCAAGATGCGCTATATAAGGTACTCCAAAACCATACATCTCAAGCGGACTGGGCGCCGGACACCGCCTCAAGTTTATATGCTAAGGTGCTTACAGATCCGACCGGAAAAGTATTGCCGTGGGAGCAGCCAAACAGCACAAACCCATACAAAAAAGGTGATAGGGTAACACATAAAGGGAAAACGTGGGAGTCTCTTGTAGACAGCAATGTGTGGGAACCGGGTGCAGTTGGATCCGAGAGTCTCTGGAAAGAAGTTGCATAACGAGAAAGGAAAGTGAGGAATATGAAAATGAATTATGCAGAAGCAATTATTGACGGATACAATGCGATTGCAGGAGCGATTGTGGCGGTGTTGTCCTACATATTAGGAGAGCACTGGATTTTATTCGCTGCTTTTTTGCTGCTTAATGTAGCAGACTGGATAACCGGATGGATGAAGAGCAAGATGGCCAACAAAGAAAATTCTGTCAGGGGTTGGAAAGGCGTCCTTAAGAAGCTGGGGTATTGGCTTATGATTATGGTTGCGTTTGGAGCATCGGCAATCTTTATTGAGATCGGGAAGGCAATCGGCGTAGATTTAGGGATCACTACATTGCTTGGATGGTTCGTACTGGCCAGCTTGCTTATAAATGAGATTCGCTCGATTTTGGAAAATTTCGTAGAAGCTGGATTTAACGTGCCGATTATATTGATTAAAGGTTTAGAGGTTGCAGACAAGGTCGTAAATAAAGATGGAGATTCAGAGGGCGAGTGATCGTCCTCTTTTTAATTCCATAGGTAGGATGGAAAAATTTTGAAAAACCTCTTGAACTTTACGCGTAACAATGGTATATTACATGTAACGCGTAACGAAAAGAGGTGAGAATAATCGCGGAGAAAAGTAGAGCCGATTACATGAAAGCCAGAAGAGAAAAACAAAAAACGTTTAGCGTAGCTGTGGAAAAAGAAAAAATGTTGAAATTTGAACAAAGATTATCTGAACAGAAAAAGACGAAATCAGAATGGCTTAATGAAAAAATCGACGAAGAACTAAAAAAATAAGAAGTACTCGCAATCCTACCAAGACAACCGAGTACTTCAACTAAGAAGTTTCCTTCTGTAAATATTATAATGCAGAATGAGGCTTCTTTCAAGAACGAATTTGAAAGGAGTTTTTATTATGAATGAGTTGATGATTTTTGAAGGACATGAAGTAGAAGCGTTTGAACTGAATGGAGAAGTTTTATTTAATCCTTATCACGTTGGCGCGTGTTTAGATATGGCAATGAGCACAGTCAAAGACCACATGAGTAAAATGAATAAAAAGCAAGTTATCAAGGTGAAAAATTCAGATGTCGGTTTAACCGACTTCCGAAAATTGAATAACGCGGGTGAGAATTTTCTCACAGAAAGTGGAGTATATAAGTTGGTATTTAAGAGTCGTAAACCCGATGCAGAAAAATTTACAGACTGGGTTACAGACGAGGTTCTTCCAACCCTCCGTAAAACAGGATATTATGAAGTGCCAAAGAAGAAAGAAGACAAGAAGGAAAAACTTCCATCAGTAAATCAAATGGTAAAGAACATCAAAGGTGCTCTTCATGATGCAGGGGTAGATTCCAAGTACATAGCAGCAGAGATTGTTCGCATTTATTCAGATAATGGTTATCCAGTTAAAGTTCCAGTACTTTCCGATGTACCTAAGTTGTGGGATTGTACTACAATGGCAAAAGAACTCGGTATTTTCTCTGAGAGTGGAAGACCACATGATAAAGCCATGAGCGCAATCATTCAGAAGCTGGATGTTTTCACAGAAGAGATTGTAAAAACTGCTTATAGTAGAAATGGGCATGATGGTGTCACAGTGCAGTACAAGGATTCTGTATTACAAAAAGCAAAGGAATGGCTTGAAGAGAACGGTTATCCTACTATGATTGAGTATCGGCTATCAAATGGTAATATCAATAAATGCAAAGTTGTGTATCAGGAGGTGGCGTAAGATGGGAGCGTCAATAAAAATAATCAATGCAGAATACGGTATTGCGTCCTGTTCCAAAGAAGATATTCCATTATACATTTTAAAGTATTGTAAGGCGGAAAAGGTGAATATTTTTTATTTACATCAGAGAGATTTGCTTGTATTAAATGAAGGCAATCCGAATTTTGAGATATTGAAGGAATCGACATTATTATATTTGGAATTAGATAATCGGGATAGAAGTAAGATAACTGATGAATCTATGAAAATGGGAATGAGATTTTTTACATTTTTAAACGAGATTATTCGTATTAGAAAAAAATTGTGCGAAAAAAGAAGATGGCTTAAAACAGCATAACGATAATCAGAACATCTATCAGAAATGGTAGGTGTTCTTTTTATACAAAAAATATTTTTTGCACCGGTGCAAATGCCGGAAGAAAGGAGAAGAACATGAGTATTTGTAGAGGAGTAGCAGGACTTAGAGGTGGAAATCCGAGAGGAATTTTTATTCACAACGATGCAGGATCACAAAATGCAAACGCAGCGTTTTACAAAAAATGGCTGCAAACGCATCCGCTGGAAAATGGATTTGCGCATGCCTATGTAGCTAGTGACGGGATCTTGTATGCGGAAGATGATGCCTACGCAGCATGGCACTGCGGGCAGACAGACGGAAACCGGAACTATTATTCGATCGAGGTCTGTCAGAGTATGGGGGATTTGGAAATCTTTAAGAAAAATGAAGAGAATGCGTTGAAGCTGGCGGCGCAGAAGTGTAAGCAGTACGGTATCGTTCCAAACACGAATACAATCCGGCTGCACAAGGAGGTATTCGCGACAGCGTGCCCGCACAGATCTGTAGAGATTCATGGGGGCACATCTGGCTGTAAAACATATTTTATTAATAAAATCCGTGAGTATATGGGAATGGACAAGCTGCCGGATGTTCCGGTTGTCAGTGGAGGCGGAAGCAGTGCAGCATCCGGCGATCCCGGCATTGTGTTTACTTATGGCGTTATGTTGACCGACGGAACAATCCTGCCCTTTGTGAATAACCTGTCTGATTTTGCAGGACTTCCGGGTCGTACAATCGCCGGTATCGCGATAAAGGTTAATAAAGGTACTGTAAAATACCGCGTCCATGTAAAGGGCAAGGGATGGTTACCTTACGTAACCGGATGTAACTGGTCTGATGCAAACAACGGCTATGCTGGATATCCGGGAGCTGTGATCGATGCCGTAGAGGTATATTACGATACTCCGGCGGACATTGTTGCAAAATACGGTTATCAAAAAGCACAGTACAGAGTTGCTCCGATCGGCGGCGGTTACTATCCGTGGCAGTTCGATAACGAAGTGGGAAAGGGTCAGGACGGATATGCCGGATGTTTCGGCGTTGCGTTTGACAAATTTCAACTATACTAAAAACATTCCCCGGAGGATCAGCTCCGGGGTGAAATATTGCATCATCTTTGTTGTTTTTTTTTGTGTTGCATTTCGTGTTGCATAGTTCTACAAAATGTTGTAAAACTGAATAAAACAATATACAAAGCATAGGTAAGGGACACTGAAAAAACCTTATAAAATGGGCATTTGTATAGCCTGTTACTCAAATAGATATCACACTATACAATATCGAATCGGGTTCGATTCCTGTCATCCGCACTACAAAAGCCGTAACCTTTGAGTAATCAGAGGTCACGGCTTTTTTGTTACGGTAATGAGCCAAAATCCGGATTTATCCGAGATCTTGACGGATAAAATGTTTTATCCGAGTTTTCGTTTTTTGTGCATTATATAAAGCAATCCTATGATGCTGCACATTGTGGCAAGAGGAAGCAAAAGAGGTGTGCTGTCTCCTGTTTTTACACTGGTATCCGCATGTGAAGTGTTTGTATTTCCCTGATTTCCGCTATTGGGATTTTGTGGGTTTTGCGGCTCGAGTGGTTCTTGTGGGTCTTTATTTCCGCCCTCATCAGGATCATCTTTGTATGCGAATTCAAATGTATTTAATTGATTCAGTATATCGGATACTTCCGCAGGCGTTGCGTTTGGATCGGTTAAGATCGCATTTGCAAGCTCTCGAAGTCTGGTGAAATCATTCCAGGAAGCATCTGTTGCGTTGCCTTGAGTCATATCTTTTATTTTGTTATATTTTTCCTGAAGCAAAGTTTTATCTGCGCGTAGATCCTTCATACGCTGTATTAAAACGGCGGTTTTTTCATCGACTTCTTTTTGGGTATATGTGCCGTTTAATAAAGCTTCTGCCTCTAAAATGCTTTGTGTTAATGCTTCAAAACTTTCTTCCGTATATCCTTCCCGGGAAATGGATTTTGCGGCTTTTAACGCGTCGTTTAATGCGGACGTATCAACTTTTATCTCCTGAAGACTATTTCTTGCATTCCGAACTTCATTTGCCTTATCATTCATTTCGGAAGTACACGTTTCTTCATCCTTTTTGTTTAGGAGTTCTCTGGCGCTGTTGACTGCCTTTTGTAATTTGTTCCAGCTTTCTTCTGTGTATTTGTCTTTATTCAGCCCGTCGCAGATCGTCAGTTCTTCTTCCAATTGGCTTCGGTCTACGATTTCTTTCTTTTCTGTACGGATCTTCAGTGTTCCGACTTCGACCCATCCTCTTTTTTCCGGTGATCCGTTTGGACTTTTTCCGACACGTTCAAATTGAATTGTGTAGCTGCCCTCCGGAAAGTCTTTCTGTATCAGTTCGGCGCCCTCTATGCGTTTTTCGGCATATGTATCAATTTCTTCTCGGCAGATCTGTTTCTCGTTTTGATCTAGGATCGTCACCCGGATAACGCCGTGATCATCTCCTTTGACCGTGGAAACTTGTATCGAATTTCCGTTGAATTTATAAGTCAGAGGCCCCGCATCATCTGCTTCTGTTGCTTTGAAATCTCCTGCCTGGATCCACTTTCCGGAACCTTGCAGATCTCCTGCCGGGATGGATGTTTCGGAAAAACCGCCTTGTTCGAGACTGTTTAATGCTGCCTGTAGTTTTTCTGTCATTTGATCGACGGCTGGTTGTTTTACGTTTTCGTCATCGGCTGTTTTCTTAGCGTCTGAGAGAACTTTTTTCAGTTGGTATAAAGAATCGTTTGTATAGTTTCCGTTTAGTTCCTGTTCTGCTTTTGTGATCAGCGAGTTTAATTTTGACTTATCTGTCGTTCCGAATCCGAGACGGTGATATCTGTCAGATAAAAATTCGGTACGGGAATCAATAATATCCTGCGATGCTTTCAGTTGTTCTTTCCCGTCTGAAATACTTTCTTCAAACGCGGTTTTTAATGTTTGCGGCGCGTTTACATAATGGTCGGCAGTTCTGTCGGCTTCTTCTGCCGAACGTATCATTTTTTCTAATTCTGACGTATCTCCGGCGCCGTCTGCCTGTACGCCTGTGTAAAGAGGCGCTATTTCATATAGAGACGGTTCGCCTAAGAATCCCGGTTTTAATATTACCTTTACGGATTCTGTCGTTGTTTCGGGAAATTCGGCGAAGTAATAAGCGTGATATCCGCCGCTTCCGCCGTCGATATCGCCGACTTTGTCGTCGATATTTCCCATTTTTGTTCCTTCATACACAGTTCGATATGTTCCGTCAGAAAGCGCCTGAATTTCAAAAGCGCCGATTCCGTTATTTTTGGATACGAACAGATCGAAATTCATTTGATCGAGCGTTTCTTTTTCGGAGAAATTCAATGTGATTTCCAACGGTTTAGAAGCGTCTACGTTTTTGGATGCCCACCGTGTCGAAGTGTTTTGATCGATCATACCGGCTTTTACATAGTTATTGCCCCAGTCCTCTGTATGAGATACGGTTACGTCTTGGATCTTTATGCTTTTTGCTATGTATTTCTTTGTGTATACAGGGCTGACTCTCTGTTCGTTATAAAACAGCGCCGCTCTGACAACGGTATTTTCTTTATTGTCTAATTGCAGAGGGTGTTCATACCGGTCAGATGTATGTCTCGGAATACTTCCGTCTGTTGTATAACGGATCTCAAAGTCTTTGGCGTCTGAACTCTTACTCAAAGTAAGTGTCCGGTCGTTTCCTGTGATGACACCGGAATCTTTGCTGAATGAAATGATCCGGTTTGCCATCGGTTTTTCTAATTGTGCGCTAAGATCTGTAAATTGGTTCTCGGCGTTTTGATAATCCTCTAAATCTCCGGTGTTTTCCAACAGAGTCTTGCGCAGTTTGCGAAGCTGATTGTAAAGCGTGTCGATCTGTGAATAGGTTAAGTTATCTTTGTCGGTCAGATAATATATGTTTTCTGCCTTATTCAGATAGGAGCGATATAACTGATCCATTAGTTTGACTTTTGTCAGAACTGTACCTAATTCTTTTGAAGAAAGATCGATTGCTGTCTGCAGTTCGTTTTTGGCATTGATGAGATCAGGGTGAAGCTGATTTAAAAATGTAGACGCCTGCTCTTTTAGTTCGTTTATATTTGTTTCGGATATATCGATCGTATATGTCTTGCCGGCGTCTGCCTCAAAGGAAATACGATCTTTATCGGTATCTTTTGTCACCTGAACTTCTTTGCCGTCTTCGTAGATCTTTGCAGAAGTAATATTTTTATATGATCCTGTGAAAACAGCGCTGTCTTTATTGCCGTCATAACGTACGGTAAAGGCTTCCGCAATGCCGTTCGCCCATTTTTCGCCGATCGTGAAGTTACCTCTGGCCTTTAGACCTCTGACCTCTCCTTTTTCCCATGCGTCTGGAATTGCGGGGAGGAATTGTGTGTAGCCTGACTGCGATTGAACAAGCATTTCTGCTACGCCGGAAGTAAGACCGAAATTGCCGTCGATCTGCCATACCGGAGTTCCGTTCATCATTGTGTCTCCTCCGCCGGATCCGTGAGAATCGAAGAGATTATGCTGGAGACCGGAAGAATTTCCTCCGATCAGATTGTTCAAAAGCTTATATGCCTTTTCTCCGTTTTCGGCTCTCGCCCAGAGATTGATCTTGTTTGCTTTCGACCAGCCTGTAGAATATTCTCCTCGTTCGGTCAATGATTGAATAGCGGCGTTCATGTAAGTCGGATTCTCTTTGTTGATCAATGTTCCGGGAAAGAGTCCGACCAGATGGGAGGCGTGTCTTTGCTCTCCGTTATGTCCGATATTCCATCCGCTGTTAGGTACTGCGATCTCTGCCAGATCTCCTGCTTTTGCATAAGATTTGTTATGTCCGGTTTCCTGACCTACACGGGTTTCTTCGTACCATTCTTTAATTCCGTTTGTAGCGTTGATTTCAATCGGATCAAGTTTTTGCATCTTTTCTTCCCAAGATTGCAGAACAGCTTCATCTTCTCCGACGATTTTGCCTGCCTGGATACATTCGTTATATAATTCCCATATAAGAGATTGGTCGTAAGTTGTTCCGATTGCGGTCGGTCCTTGTTCCTCTGAAAAACTAGGCGCTGCTACAAGTCTGTTTTCACCGTGATAAGGCGAAGTTTCGTCGTTGATTTTCTGGTATTCTGACGTCCAGAGATAAGAGTCCCAAAATTGTGCCGCCTCTTTCATGATCGGATAAATAGTATTTTTTAAATATGCTTCATCCTGCGTAAACTCGTAATGCCACCAAAGGTTTTGGACAGCCCATGCCGCTCCTGTCGGATTCCAGCCGTATTCCTGCGCGTTAGTAGGAGCGGTCATGCCGAAAGGATTGTTTTCCGTATGTACGGTAAATCCGGTGTGGTTATCGACAGCCCCTTTAATACCGTGAACTCTTTCTGCCGTCAGGCGTCCCGGTTCTCTTAATTTATCCATGTAATCTACAAAAGTTGTTCCGCATTCGGCAAGGTTCGTTGAATATACCGGCCAATAGTTCATCTGTACATTGACGTTAAAATGATAATCTCCCGTCCACGCGGAAGGACCTACTGTCCATAAGCCGACAAGGTTGCTTGGGAGCGTACCTCTGGAACCGGCTATTGTCAGATAACGTCCGTATTGGAATGCAAGAGTTTCCAGGTAGTGCGAGTAGCTGCCGTTTCGATATTCGTCTATCAACTGATCTGTCGGAACGGATGTCTGAAACTCTCCTAAGTCTAAACTTACTCTGTCGAAAAGACTTTGGTGGTCTTCTATATGCGTCTGCTTTAATTCATCGTAAGATTTTTTCGAGCTGTCATTGATCCGGGTGTCGATAACATTCGACAGATTTTTCTCTTTGTCCCGGTAAGTAGGATAATCGTTTTTGTAATCTGTCTCGGCAGCCATTATGATTGTGACCTGATCTGCATTTTTAATCCGGTAAACCTGATTTTTTTCATCTGCCGTTATCTCGCCGCCGGTTAGAAGGAGTTTCATAGTTGTACGGAATTTTAAATCATTATCTTTTACTTTTCCTTCGATAGTGCAAGTTTGATTCCGGACATCGAATGTAAGCTTTCCTTCTAAGTTATCGTTGTTTAGTTCCATTTTTGCGCTGAAATTAAGTTTTCCTTTTTCAGAAGCGGAGAGGTTTGTTACCATTACCTGATCCGGACTGCTTACAAAATGCTCTCTTTTGTAAGAAACATTTTTATAAGAAAATTCTGTTGATGCAATTCCGGTTTGTAAATTCAGTTCTCTCCGATAATTCTGCACATTATCGTCAGTGATTCCCATTGCGGAAAAATCAAGCCAAATATCGCCGAAATCTTGATAACTGCCTTTGTTTAGATTGTCTTCGCCCGGAAATCTGATTTTTGCCCCCATACCGTAACCGCCGAGACTTTGGTCATCGTTAAATACATTAGAAGATTTGTCATCAAGCAGTTTTCGATAATTTTCAATCTCTGTGGCAGTATATGCCGTTGCTTTATTTCCGAACTGGTAGTTGGGACGGCTCGATGAAGGACCGCCTGTCCAAAGTGTTTTTTCGTTGAAATGGATTCTTTCTTTTGAGATTCCGCCGAAAATCAAATTTCCCAGATTCCCGTTTCCGAGAGGCAGAGATTGCTGCATCCATTCGCCGCCGCTGGATTCGGCAGTATTAATTTTGGCAGGAGAACCGTACCATAGTTTTAATGTCTGATTTACCGCTTTTTCTACGGATATCGGGAAGTTTTGTTCCGGCTCTTCGGCAAGAACAGTTTGCGCGGAACCGATGGGAAGTATGAGAACCGCACACATCCCCGCAAGCAATTTTTTCATTCTTGTTTTCATCATTGTCTCCTCTAATTTCTGTAGATTCATAAATAAGTATAAAATTCTATTATGAATATATCGTTTGGAGAGGAGATTGTCAATTTAAAACAGGATATTAAAAGCTGTTTTTTAACACATTCCGGATTGAAATGGACAATTAACAAAAAATTCTGAAAATTCAAAAACTGAGTTTGTGGTCATTGTTTTTTTGAGCATTGATAAATCGAGTTATAACTGTGGAAACCGGTGTCGGTCTGCAGAATTTATTTTTGCTCTTTGTTGACAAACATCATGAAAAATGCAATAAACAAAAGCGCTGAACATACGAGGATCGATTTCTCATGAAAGCGTTTGATGACGAAGTTTCCGAGGACTGCTCCGATTATAAAGCAGAGGATAATGCCGTAGAAAAGAAGGGCGTTGTAGAATGCTTTACGGTCATGGGTTCGCAGAAAGCGGTGCAGATTCTCGGTTCCGTTTCTTAAGTTTCCGATACACATAGTTGTAGCCGCTCCTCTGTTGCGGATCTTGCGAAAGCTTTCGACCTGAATGCCGCAGGCAAAAGAGGTGAGTGAGTTTGCGAGGGGATTTAAAGAGTGAGGGAAAAAGGCTACACATATTAAAATAACAGCTTCCAACAGAACGGAAAGCTGACGCCAGTGGAGTCGTATGTTGAGGCAGCGCACAGTATCGGCAAGTAAGATGCCGAGAGTAAACGCGAGAACAGGGAGGAGATAGCTGAGCATGGCAAAATAGTTCCCTTCCGCGAGATTTACACCGAATAGGAGCAGATTTCCGGTTTGGGCGTTTGCAAATACGTTTCCCCGTTCAAGATAAGAGTAGGCGTCCATAAATCCGCCGGATAAGGCGAGGATGATTCCTAAGCGGAGTGTTTCAGACATTTGCAAAGAGTGTTTCATAGGGAAATCTCCTTTCGGTAATTAAAATGGTTTTGCTGAGGATGTCGTATTATATAGAAGGAGCATCCCGTCAAAGAGGCGAGAATGCTCCGTTTTGATATTTTTTTAATAGGCAGAACGCCGCGGCGGAAGCGCAGAGCTCACCTACAGGGAATGAGATCCATACGCCCGTAGGTCCGAAAAAGCGGGTGAGGATGAAACTTAACGGGATTGTTATCACAAATTGGCGGAGCAAAGAGATGATCAGAGAATTCCGCCCGTTTCCTATCGCCTCAAATACGCCGGAATAGATCAGACCGACAGAAGAAACAAGAAATCCGAGGCTGATGATGCGAAGAGCAGTGACTCCGGCGCTCATTAAAGCGGCGTCTGCATCGAACAGAGCGAGAATCTGTTTCGGAAGGGCAAGAGCGAGGATCGTTCCTGTCAACATCAATCCTGCCGCAGTGAGCAGGCTGTATCGTATTGTTGATTTGACGCGGGAACTTTCACCGGCGCCGTAATTGTACCCGATGATCGGACGCATTCCCTGTACGATTCCGTTTGCAGGCATATAGATGAAAGTCTGAAGTTTGAAATAAACGCCTAAAACTGCGACATAAACGTCTGAAAATGCAGTAAGTATACTGTTTAGTACACTGATCAATATAGACGGCAGGAGCATCATAACAGTAGAGGGGATTCCGACACTGTAAATTTGTCTGATGATCGCTTTATCAAAGGCAAGATGCTTGAAGCTGATGTGTACCGCGTAAGAGTTTCTTCTATATACGATGATGTATAAGAGTAAGGCGCTGATCTGTCCGATCACGGTGGCGATGGCAGCGCCTGCAACGCCAAGCGCCGGGAAACCGAGCAATCCGAAGATCAGGATCGGATCGAGTATAATATTGACGACACAGCCGGCGATGAGAAGGTACATTGTAATCTTCATTTCACCGATTCCCTGGAAGATCTTTTCAAATGCAATTTGAAAAAGAGAGCCGAAAGAAAGGCAAAGTACGATTTCCGTATATATGGATGCGTCGTTTAATATTTTCGGGTTGTCTGTAAAAAGTTTTAAAAACGGTTCGGAGATCGTCAGACCTGCAATGATAAAAAAGATGCAGTGGATCAATGTAAGGGCGATTCCCAGAGTCGCCGCCCGGTCGGCTTTTTCCCGATTTCCCGCTCCTAAATGAATGGAGATAGCGGAGCTGATCCCGACGCCGATTCCGACCGCTGCGGATAAGATCGCGTTTTGAAGCGGATAGGCAAGCGAAACGGCAGTCAGAGCATCTGTGCCAAGTCTGGAAACGTAGATACTGTCAACGATGTTATAAAGCGATTGAATAAGCATGGACAGCATCATAGGTACAGACATAGAAAGCAGAAGAGAAAAAACAGGTTTCGTCTGCATGAATGAATTTTTCTTTTCCATAATAATAAAAGTCTCCCTGATGTAATACTTTTGCCGATAAAAATATCGGATCAAAAGTTTGTCATTTAAAATATGCCGAGATGTTCGAGCAGGATCTTAACGCCGAGAAGAATCAGGATGATACCTCCGGCAAGCTCTGCTTTCGCTTTGTATCTTGTCCCGAATATGTTTCCGATTTTTACACCTGCGGCAGCGATGATAAACGTTATTACGCCGATAAATGAAACGGCAGGAATAATATGTACATTTAAAAAGGCGAAGGTGATGCCTACGGCCAGAGCGTCAATACTTGTCGCAACAGCCAGAGGGAACATCGTTTTGCAATCTAAAAGGTCGTTTGAAGATTCTTCGTCGCCGGAGAAAGCTTCGCGGATCATATTGATTCCGATGATGGAAAGCAGCATAAACGCAATCCAGTGATCTATAGCGGTAATGCCGTCTTTAAACCGGATGCCGAGAAAGTAGCCTGCTGCAGGCATAAGAGCCTGAAATCCGCCGAACCAAAGACCGACGGCGGTAATCTTTTTCCAGGTGACTTTCGGCATAGCAAGTCCTTTACAGACGGCAACGGCAAAAGCATCCATGGAAAGTCCGACTGCCAGGATGAAAAGTTCTGTAAGTCCCATATAAAAAACTCCTTAGGAATTATAAATCTTAAAAATAATAGCACTAAAAATACTGTTTTTCAAGAGAAAGGAACGGGGGTTTTGGGACGAGAAATAAAACAAATTCACAGGATTGACATATTTGTATGGTAATCTGAAAATAAAAGAGAAATTATCGGAATATTTTTGCCGGTACATTTTTATATGAGAGGTGGATATTGTGGAAAATATAAAAGTGCTTGTTGTAGATGACGAGAGCAGGATGAGAAAACTTGTGAAAGACTTTCTTACCCGGGAAGGATATGCTGTGCTTGAGGCGGGAGACGGCATGGAAGCGATGGACATTTTCTATGAAGATAAGGAGATTGCCCTTGTGATCCTTGATGTGATGATGCCGAAGATGGATGGCTGGCAGGTTTGCCGGGAGATCAGAGAGACGTCCAAAGTACCGATCATCATGCTGACGGCAAGATCGGAAGAACGTGACGAACTTCAAGGGTTTGAACTTGGAGTGGACGAGTATATATCAAAGCCGTTCAGCCCGAAGATTCTTGTGGCGCGGGTAAACGCTATCTTAAGACGAACTCTCGGAAATACGGCCGGAGATGTGATCGAAGCGGGAGATATCAAGATTGATAAGGCGGCGCATATTGTTAAGATCAATGACAAGATGATCGATTTAAGTTATAAGGAGTTTGAACTGTTGTCATATTTTGTGGAAAATCAGGGGATTGCGCTGTCCAGGGAAAAAATATTGAATAATGTGTGGAATTATGATTATTTCGGTGATGCGAGAACAATCGATACTCATGTGAAAAAACTCCGTAGTAAATTAGGCGACAGGGGCGAGTATATCAAAACGATATGGGGTATGGGATATAAATTTGAAGTCAATTAACCGGAGGAAATACAAGGATGATAAAGTATTCGATCAGGCGTCAGATGACGGCGATTTTTATCGGATTGTTCAGTCTTATTTTAGGTCTTGTCCTTATTATAAATAACGCTTTTTTAGGACATTATTATCTGTCTCACAAAGCGGATGATCTGATCCGAACATACAATGACGTCAATGCGAAGCTGGAGTCCGGAAGTCTGTCAGATTCTGATTCGGTGAGGGATATTCTGACACAGCTTGAGCGGGCGAACGTTGACCTTGTCGTGGTGGACGGAGGTGGAAATGCGATCCTTACGACACTTGGAGAAAGCGATCCGCGTTTGAAAGAAATGTTCAGCGGCTTATTCGGAATGGAAGGAGTCGATCATGAAAACATACTGAAGCGGAATGAGGACTACACGATTTACAGAGATAAGAGCAGTCAAGTACAAAGAGATGTAGAGTATTTGAAAATGTGGGGAAGATTTATGGACGGCTCATGGTTTATCATGCAGTGTCCTTATGCGAGTATTACGGAAAGTGCATCTCTTGCAAACCGCTTTTTGATCTATCTCGGATGTATCGGAATGGTTATCGGAGGTCTGTTAGTATGGATGTTTTCCCGAAGTATTACAAGACCGATCATGGAACTTGCCGGATTATCCCAGGAGATGGCAAACTTAAATTTCGATACCAAGTATACGCGCGGCGGCATGGATGAGATCGGTGTGCTCGGGAATAATTTCAATAAAATGTCGGAGAAGCTGGAAAGAACGGTGTCAGAACTAAAGCAGGCGAATAATCAGCTGCAGAAAGATATCGAACAGAAAGAAAAGATCGAGGATATGAGAAATGAATTTCTCGGAAACGTGTCTCATGAACTAAAGACGCCGATCGCCCTTATCCAGGGGTATGCGGAAGGGCTGAAAGAAGGAATCAGCGAAGATCCCGAAAGCCGCGAATTTTACTGTGATGTGATCATAGACGAAGCGGCGAAAATGAATGTGATGGTGAAAAATCTTCTGACGCTGAATCAGTTGGAATTCGGCTCTGATGAAGTACAGTTTGAGCGGTTTGATATCGTGCGCCTTGTAAAGGGGGTAATTGCAAGCTGTGAGATCCTTGTTCAGCAGGCAGGGGCAAAGATCAGTTTTATTTCCGATGAAAGTATCTGTGTGTGGGCGGATGAGTTTAAAACAGAGCAGGTTGTACGAAATTATCTTACGAATGCGATCCACCATGTCGGCAATGAGAAGCGCATAGAAGTCCGTATAGAAAATGGGGACGGAAAAGTGCGGATCACTGTGTTTAATAGCGGAACTCCGATTCCGGAAGAAGATATTCCGAAGTTGTGGGATAAGTTCTATAAAGTGGACAAAGCGCATACAAGAGAATATGGCGGCAACGGAATCGGTCTGTCGATCGTGAAAGCGATCATGGAATCGTTCCACCAGAAATACGGAGTAGAGAACTTTGATAATGGAGTAGCGTTTTGGTTTGAATTGGATGCAAAAGCGTGAAAAACTTATAAGTTCAATGCTTTACGTTAGCGCGTAAATGTGCTAAAATGCAACTAATAATTCAAGGATAGTTGCGTAAGAGGGCATACGGCATGCCGGCTGTCAGCGGTCGGTATATCGTATGCCCTTTTTGCAATAGTAAAAAATGTAAAAAAGAGTGTAAAAGTAAGAAGGAGGGCGGGATAAGTATGTATGATAAAATATACGAGATCATTCAATCGGCAGACGATTTCGTATGGGGCTGGGGGATGATCGCACTTTTGCTGGGAACGCATCTGTTTTTGACAGTTCGCACAGGACTTATCCAGAGAAAGACAATTACAAAAGGGATTCGGCTTTCGGTTGCAAAAGAAGAGGGGGCAGACGGAGAAGTCAGTCAGTTCGGAGCGCTTGCAACAGCGCTTGCCTCCACGATCGGAACGGGAAATATCATCGGTGTCGGAACAGCGATCGCTCTGGGCGGTCCGGGAGCTGTATTCTGGTGCTGGATCACGGGCATTTTCGGAATTGCAACGAAGTATGCCGAATCGCTTATTGCGGTAAAGTACAGAGTAAAAACAGAAGACGGGCGAATGCAGGGCGGTGCGATGTATGCGCTGGAGCGCGGACTGAATATGAGGTGGCTCGGTTTGGCGTTCGCTTTTTTGGCAGGTTTTGCTTCTTTTGGAATCGGATGCGCGACTCAGGTAAACGCGATCGCGGAAGTGTGCAGTAAGAACCTTGGGATCGATCCGTTTGTTGTCGGCGTTGTTGTGGCAGGGATGACGGCGGTTGTGATTTTCGGAGGAATAAAAAGTATTGCGAAAGTATGTGAAAAGCTTGTTCCGTTTATGGCGGCTTTCTATGTGATAGGCTGCGTCGTTATATTGTTTATCAATTATGATTACATCATTCCGGCGGTCACGACGATCTGCCGGCTTGCGTTTACAAAAGGAGCGGCCGCAGGCGGACTTGTAGGCGGAGGTATCCGGTATGCCATTCAGTATGGAGTCGCAAGAGGACTTTTCTCAAATGAATCGGGACTTGGTTCGGCTCCGATCGCGGCTGCGGCGGCAAAGACAAAAAATCCGGTCCGTCAGGCTCTTGTTTCTTCCACGGGAACGTTTTGGGATACGGTTGTCGTCTGTTTGATGACCGGACTTGTGCTTGTGACAACGATTATGAAAAATCCGGCGATCAATATTGACGAGGCGGTAAACGGAGGCGAACTGACAACGATGGCGTTTGGTCAGATTCCCTTTTTCGGTTCTCTTATTCTTGTTGTCGGTATTATCTCATTTGCGTATTCGACGATTTTGGGATGGGCGTATTACGGTGAGCGGTGCGTAGAATATTTTGCGGGAAAAGCGGGACTTCTTCCATATCGGCTTCTCTATGTAGCGGTGCTTCTTGTCGCTCCGGTGCTTGCGCTTGATCTTGTGTGGAAGGTGGCGGATATACTGAACGCGTTGATGGCGATACCGAACCTGACCGCAGTGCTGCTCCTTTCTCCGGTTATCGTAAAAGAGACGAAAAAATATATTAAAAATCTGGATGCGGTAGATCATACGCCGATTCCGGTCGTAAAAACAGGAAGAGGAAAAAGAAGATAGAAACACGAAACGAGAAGCGGAAAACTGCCGTACGGAATAAAGAAACGAAAAAGAGAAATATAGAATGAAAAACAAAAGCAGGGAGAGGAAAATATGATCGCAATTATAGACTATGACGCAGGAAATATTAAAAGTGTGGAAAAAGCGCTCTTAAGTCTCGGACAGGAAGTGACAGTTACGGCGAAACAAGATGAAATACTGGGCGCGGATAAGATTGTTTTACCGGGGGTAGGCGCGTTTGGAGACGCTATGGAGAATCTGAGAAAGCGACAACTCGACGCTGTGATCCGGGAAGCAGTGGAAAAGGAAATTCCGTTTCTGGGGATATGCCTTGGACTTCAGGTGTTGTTTGAACAAAGCGAAGAAGCGCCGGGGGTGGAAGGACTTGGGATTTTAAAAGGAAAGATATGCAGGATCCCGAATGCAGAAGGATTAAAAATTCCGCATATGGGGTGGAATTCTCTGCATTTAGAGAATAACGGAAGGCTGTTCAAAGGGATAGAAGATGATCCGTATGTTTATTTTGTGCATTCTTATTATTTGAAAGCAGAGGATGAGCAAATAGTGAAAGCTTCCGCTGAATATGGTGTACATATCCATGCGTCGGTAGAACAAAAAAATGTTTTTGCGTGTCAGTTTCATCCGGAAAAGAGCAGTACGGCGGGACTTCGGATATTGAAAAATTTCGTGGAATTATAAGAGGTGAATGTGATGTTTACAAAGAGAATTATTCCCTGTCTGGATGTAAAAGACGGACGGGTCGTAAAAGGAGTCAACTTTGTAGGTTTGAAAGATGCCGGAGACCCGGTGGAGATCGCGAAGGCATATGACGCGGCAGGAGCGGATGAACTTATATTTCTTGATATTACGGCGTCTTCCGATCAGCGGAAAACGGTAGTCGATATGGTCAGAGAAGTGGCAAAATGTGTTTTCATTCCATTTACTGTCGGCGGAGGAATCCGCACGGTCGATGATTTTCGGGCGCTTCTTCGCGAAGGGGCAGATAAGATTTCCATTAACTCTTCGGCGATCAATACGCCGGAGCTGATCCGCGATGCGGCGGATAAATTCGGCAGTCAGTGCGTTGTAGTGGCGATCGACGCGAAAAAACGTCAGGACGGTTCGGGGTGGAATATTTATAAAAACGGCGGTAGAGTAGACGTTGGGATCGATGCGGTAGAGTGGGCGCAAAAAGTGGAACAACTCGGCGCGGGAGAAATTTTACTTACAAGCATGGATTGTGACGGAACGAAGTCGGGATACGATCTGGAACTGACAAAAGCGATCGCGCAAAGCGTGTCGATTCCTGTGATCGCCTCGGGAGGAGCGGGGAAATTAGAACATTTTAAGGATGCTCTTGCAGAAGGAATGGCAGATGCGGCTCTGGCGGCGTCGCTGTTTCACTATAAAGAACTGGAAATCAGACAGGTGAAAGAGTATTTGGCAAAAGAAGGCGTTTCTGTAAGATTGTGATCTTAGAGGAACAAGGGGAAAGACTGCATGAAGAGACAATACCGATAAAAGCGGCGGAGATACAAACGGAAAGAAAGACGAGGGTGATAAAGATGTCAGGTATAAGCGGAGACTGGTATGAAGCGCTGAAAGGTGAATTTTCAAAGCCATATTACAGAACATTATTTCAGACGGTAAACGAGGAATATAGAACAAGATTGATTTTCCCGCCGGCGGAGGATATATTTAATGCATTTCATTTGACTCCGCTGAAAAAGGTGAAAGTAGTGATACTCGGACAAGACCCTTATCACAATAACGGACAGGCGCACGGGCTTTGCTTTTCAGTGAAAAAGGGAGTGGATGTGCCGCCGTCTCTTGTCAACATTTATAAAGAGCTTCATGATGATCTCGGGTGTACGATCCCTGATCACGGATGCCTTACAAAATGGGCAAATCAGGGAGTTCTCATGTTGAATACTGTGCTGACTGTTCGTGCTCATCAGGCAAATTCCCACAGGGGCATCGGCTGGGAAGAATTTACGGATGCGGCGATCATGGCGTTAAACGGTCAGGACCGTCCGATCGTATTTATTTTATGGGGCGCTCCGGCGCAGAGAAAAAAGGCGATGCTGAACAATCCGAAGCATCTGATATTGACAGCGCCGCACCCGAGTCCGCTGTCGGCATATCGTGGATTTTTCGGGAGCAGACCGTTTAGTAAAACGAATGAGTTTTTAGAGTCGCAAGGCGAAGAGCCTATTGACTGGCAGATCGAATAGAAAAGAAAGCAGAAAGGCTGCAGATGTTTTGCGGCCTTTTTTGTTATAGGGGGAAAACAGAAGTTTTGCGCAGATGAGATTCGGATATTAAGAAATTATTCATAAAATACATAGCGAAATCTAACAAAACATATGATACGATACAAATAACAATGCATCGCTGTTTCGTAAAAAGGCAGATCTGACTGCCGAAGATTCGTATGTGTTGAGACAGGAGATAAAACAAACAGACAGAATGAGTAAAGAAAGCAAAAAGGAGGAGACAGTGAGGGAGATTATCAGTGTGAAAAACCTGTATAAACTGTATCGTGTCGGCGATTCGGTCGTCCGGGCATTGGACGGCGTTAGTTTTTCAGTGTACGAGGGAGAATTTTGTGCGATCGTCGGAACGTCCGGTTCCGGAAAATCGACTCTTTTGAATATGCTTGCCGGACTGGAAAAACCGACTCGCGGGGAAGTGATCGTAGCGGGGAAGCATATCGAGCAGATGAAAGAAAATGAACTTGTAAAGTTCAGAGGAGAAAACGTTGGTTTTATATTTCAGTCGTTTCATCTGATGGGAACGATGAATGCACTGGAAAATGTGGCGCTTCCGCTTACATTTCGCGGAGAGCCGAGAAAAGAACGAATAAAAAAAGCCGACAGAATGCTGGATCTGGTGAGCTTGGAAAAACATAAAAAACATCTGCCGAACCAGTTATCAGGAGGACAGCAGCAAAGAGTAAGCGTGGCAAGGGCGCTTGTGAACGATCCGAAGATTATTTTTGCGGATGAACCTACAGGAGCGCTTGATTCACATACGTCTCAAGATGTGATGCGCCTGATGCAAAGACTCGTAAGAGAGCAGAAAAGAACGCTTGTCATGGTCACGCATGATCGAAGTCAGGCGGAATATGCAGACCGGGTATTGGAGATTATAGACGGAAAAATTGTACACATTACAGAAAACAGGAGGAAAGAGGAAAATGAGAGAGCATAGAAAAATGACGTTGAAACGGATCGGAATCGGAATTTTATGCATGGTGTTTGTGTTGTCTATGCTTGCTCCGCTCGTGGCATTTGCAGAGGAAAAAACAGAGTCCGGAAGTCAGGTGTCAAAGAGAGAGCTTGCGTACATTCAGATCAGTGTCGGCGACGGGCAGGAGACGCCTGTGTTTAAGGCGGGGCAGAAGGTATCCGAGTTTCGGATCAATGTAAAAAACAACGGAAATGTAGACGCGCACAACGTGCGGATAGAACCGGATATCAAGAATGCATCCGACTGGCCCTTTGAACTTGATAAGCTGAATTATGAAAAAGAGTTGTCTACGATCAAAAGCGGCGGACAGACTGCGGCTGTGTGGGGGAGTGAAGAGAAACCTCTTATCGTAAGAGGAGATGTGACAGGGAAGTCTTATAAACTGGAATTTAAGATTTCTTACGATGACGGAGAGAAATCCTATGAGACGGATAAGTATGTCTTTGTAAAAACGACCGCAAAAGAAAAGCCATCGGAAAATCAGGGTGGAAATGCAAACGGCGGAGAGATAAACAACGGAAATACCGGAAACGGAAGCGGCGGATCGGGAAATGCGCAGGGAACGCCGGACGATTCGGGCGCGGTGTTCGGAGGAGTATATACCAGCGATCCAGTCATGGCAGGCGGCTCGGCAGGCGGCGCGGATGCGTCAAGCGCATCTGTTCCGCGGGTGATTGTAACAGGATTTAATACAGAGCCGGCGGAAGTTCGCGCGGGAAGTAATTTTAAATTGATCGTCCACCTGAAAAATACTTCTTCAAAAACTGCTGTTTCAAATATGCTTTTTGATATGCAGGCTCCGTCATCAGGTTCAGAAGGTGCGGCGGAAGCTCCGGCGTTTCTTCCGGCATCGGGTTCAAGCTCTGTTTATCTTGACGGAATTCCTGCCGGAGGAACGAGCGACATTTCAATCGAATTGAATGCACGGGCAGATCTTGTGAAAAAGCCGTACAGTATCAGCATGTCTATGAAGTATGAAGACAGCAGCGCGGCGCAGTATGAGGCGCAGTCAAGCCTTGCGATCCCGGTCATACAGGACGCCCGGTTTGAGTTCAGTAAGATCGAGATCGCGCCGGAGACAGTAGCGGTCGGAGAAGAGGCGAATATTTCCTGCAGTCTGTACAATCTCGGACGGGTGAAGATGTACAATGTGAAAGCTCGTTTTGAAGGCAAGATGATCGAGTCAGACGAACAGTTTATCGGAAATCTTGATTCCGGCGCGACAGGCATGATCGACGCCATCGTGACGGCGAAAGAAGAGACGATGGACAATACAGAGTGTAAGCTGATCTTAACTTATGAAGATGATGCGGGAAATGTATCGACAGCGGAGGAAAAATTTGACCTTACTGTTATGCCGATGTCAGATGCCGGAGACCTGGACGCTATGGCAGATATACCGGAAGAACAGGGGGGGCTGCCGATCGGAATGATCTTGGCAGCAGCCGTAGTTGTGATCGTTGCTGTGGCTGTGGCAATCGTGCTTATTATGAAGAGGAAAAAAGCAAAACGTCTGGAAGCGGAAGAGGAGGAGTTGTTTGATGAGGTGGAGCGATCTGCTGAGGATGAGCGTTAGCAGCCTGCGGCGCAGAAAATTAAGAACGTTTCTTACGGTACTAGGCGTTGTGATCGGAACGGCTTCTATAGTAGTTATGATATCGCTCGGACTCGGACTTCAGGAATCCATGTATAAAGAGGTGGAGCAAAACGGAGGAACGACAAGTATTACCGTGACGGGAAAAGATTCGGGCGGAATGATGTACGGTTATTCGGGAATGTCTTCGGACGAAGAAGAATCGCAGAAATACATCACAGATGATGTGATCAAAGAGTTGAAAAACGTAGCCCATGTGAAAAGTGCAGAGCCGATCTTAAGCATATCGGTAATCGCGCTGAAAGGAAAATATGAAGGCTTTATCGAATTGACAGGAATGACGCCTGAAGGTTTGAAGACATTGAATCTGGAGCTGGAGGATGGCGGGCGGCTTCCTGATCCGAACAGCGCCCAGCTGGAACTTGTATATGGAAATACAGTAATAACGAATTTTTATGAAAAAACATCAGGAAGAGGATATTGGGATTCGGGAGAACTTCCTGATATAGATCTGCAGACGGATTCCGTTTTTCTTATACTCGATCAGGACGGCTATTATCAGTCGCAGAGCGCGGCTTCGGATATCGGCGGCTCTGCCGGAGAAAGCGGAGAAGGCGGAACAGCGTCGGCAAAAACGCCGCCGAAAAAACATGTCGTATCTGCAAGCGGAGTTTTAAAAGGCGGACCGGATACCTATACGGTGAATTCTTATATGACGTTTTGCGATATCAATAAGCTGAGGACGTATCTTGAAAAAGAATTCAGAGGAAGAGCGATTCCGGGGCAGCCGACGACAAAGAGCGGAAAACCATATAATAAGTTTGTATATTCGTCGGCAAAAGTACAGGCGGACGACATGGAAAACGTAGAGGCTGTCTCAGACGCGATTCGGGCGATGGGATATAATGTGTCGTCGAATATCGAATATATCGACAGCATGAAGAAACAGTTTGCAATGGTTCAGGCGGTGCTTGGCGGAATCGGAGCCGTTTCGCTGTTTGTTGCGGCAATCGGAATCGCAAATACGATGATGATGTCTATTTATGAGAGAACGAAAGAAATCGGCGTTATGAAAGTGATCGGATGCAGTCTTGGAAATATTCGTCAGATGTTTCTTTTGGAAGCGGCGTTTATCGGACTTGGCGGAGGTGTGATCGGAAATGTTTTAAGTTTCCTTATGTCTGCGGCGATCAATGCTCTTGTGAAGGGCAAAGAGATGGGAATGACAACAGGGCAGATTTCTTATATTCCTTTGTGGCTTGTTCTTGTTTCTCTTGGGTTTGCAATGCTTGTCGGAACGGCGGCGGGATATTTCCCGGCGAGAAGGGCGATGAAGTTAAGTCCGCTTGCGGCGATCAGAAATGAATGACAACCGGAAACAGGCGGCGGTTAGAAATAAGTGACGATCAGCCGATGATAAGAGGCGCAGATAGATCGGATAATAACGAAAAATGGTAAAAGACAGAGGTGACCGGGGATTATTCCTCGATCACCTCTATTTCTAAATAATCAAAATCAATGCTGTCTACAAAGTTATCCTGATAAAACCGAGCTTTTGCGTGCCGTTTGAAGTCGGCGATCGTTGTGTCAAGCCAGATAGGCTTGCTTAGATCGAACTCATAGCAGATGGCGTCCAAAGCGTTGAAAATCTTATGTGTGCGGGTGTCTGTTGTCTCATCGCAAATGACAGTATCGCGCAGAAGCCTGTTTTCTTTAAATTCTTTTCCCCATAAACGAAACATAACGAAGCTCCTTTCAAAGTTTATGAAATTTATCATACAAAAATCCCGTTGCTTGTGCAAGCCCTTTTTGATATATTAGTATCAGTTCGGGCGCTCGGACAAAATATACATGCAGGGAAAGCCGGCAAGTTTATATCGTGTCTGTGCGGTGAAATGAAAAAAGAAAACATGATGTGACGCAGGAGTTTGTAAAGGAGTAAAAAGATGATCAGAGTATGCACGATAAATGACAAAGAAATATTGGAAAAGTATTTACAGGAAGAGCCGTATGCCGGAGCAATTTTGGCGGCGATCGAGGAGTTTGGATTTGACGAAAAGTTTCAGACAGTATATCTTGATTCGGAAAAACGAAATCTTGACACCGAGGGAGAGCAAGAAACAGAAGAGACGGTAAAAGGGGTGTATTTGTGGTTTCATAAAAATCTTCTTTTGTACAGTAAAGAAAATAAAGTCGATATAGATTTTCTTGAACAGATGATTTTTATGGCTGCGCCGGACTGTGTTGTGGGAAGGAAGGACAATGTAAATATCGTAAGCTGGCTTTTGACGGATTATCATTTTAAGCAGTCGGACATGATCCCCGAAATCGTGGACGCAGAAGGAAAAACGACTCCGTGTTTTGCGGCAAAAGAAGCGTATGCAGGCGAGTGGGGGTATCTTAAGAAATGAAAAAACTTTTAGATCGGATTTTTATAGATGGTCTGGGCGGCATGGCACAGGGACTTTTTGCTACGCTGATCATAGGAACGATCATTCAGCAGATCGGGTTGTTTATGGGAGGCGGCACAGGAGATCTTATTTATGAACTTGGAAAGATTGCCGCAGGTTTGACAGGTGCAGGCATCGGAGTCGGTGTGGCGCGAAAATTAGAAGCAGGACATCTCGTAATCGTTTCGGCCGCGGTTGTCGGTATGATCGGTGCATTTGCCGGGAAAATCTTATCCGGACAGGTTCTTGTGGATGGAAATCTGGTTCTGGCAGGGCCGGGAGAGCCGTTAGGCGCTTTTGCGGCGGCGTATCTGGCGATCGAGATCGGGATCTTGATCTCGGGTAAAACAAAACTTGATATTATACTGACTCCGCTGGTCTGCATCGGAACGGGATCGGCAGTCGGTCTGTTTGTCGGTCCGCCGATTTCTGAATTTATGTTATGGCTTGGCTCCTTGATCAACTGGGGAACAGAGCAGCAGCCGTTTTTGATGGGAATTGTCGTTTCCGTTTTAATGGGAATGATCCTGACGCTTCCGATCAGCTCAGCGGCGCTTGGAGTAATCCTGAATCTGTCGGGACTGGCGGCAGGGGCGGCGACGATCGGATGCTGCTGTAATATGATCGGATTTGCGGTGGCTAGTTGGAGAGAAAATAAATTCAGCGGATTTCTGGCGCAGGGAATCGGAACGTCGATGCTTCAGATACCGAATATCGTAAGAAGACCTTTGATCTGGCTTCCGGTTATTTTGTCAAGCGCCGTTTTAGGTCCGATCGGAACAATGCTTCTTCATATGACGAACAACGCTACGGGATCGGGTATGGGAACAGCCGGACTTGTCGGTTCGCTTATGACATGGCAGGTAATGACGCAAAGTGAAGCGGGAGTGATCGTGCTCGGAAAGATCATTTTGATCCAGTTTATCCTTCCTGCGGCGGTGACGCTTCTCATTTCTGAGTTTATGCGGAAAAAGAAGTGGATCCGTCAGGGAGATATGAAATTAGAGTTGTAAGAGAAGTCTTAAAAAACAATGAAATCTATGACATGCCTTAGGATTTATGTTAGAATGAAAAAGTAAAATAACTGGCGGAGGCAGTCTGAAATGACGAGTGAACAACAAGTAGAAGCTGCGCTGAAAAGCTATGAGGATGTCGATAGCTGGAAGACGATCATTTTTCTGTATAACGCAGCGCTGAAAGAAGTAGGAACAAAGCTGGAGATTTTGAATGACGAATTTCAGCATGTACATCAATATAATCCGATCGAGCATATAAAGACAAGGATAAAGACGCCGGAAAGCATTGTGAAGAAATTAAGGCGGTATGGCCATGAGACGTCGATCGAGAACATGGTACGCTATATCAATGACATTGCGGGGGTACGTCTTATTTGTTCCTTTACATCTGATATTTACCGTTTGGCGGAGATGATCGGCAATCAAAGCGATCTGAAAGTTCTTTCGATCAAAGATTATATTAAAAATCCAAAAGAAAGCGGTTATAAAAGTTATCATATGCTTGTATCCGTTCCGATCTTTCTTTCCGACAGCGTAGTCGATACAAAAGTGGAAATCCAGATCCGAACGATAGCGATGGATTTTTGGGCGAGTTTGGAACATAAGATTTATTATAAGTTTGAAGGGAATGCGCCTGATTATATAAGCAGAGAATTGAAAGAGTGTGCGAAGATGGTGTCGGAACTTGACGACAAGATGCTCTCTTTGAATGAGGCGATTCAGGCCTGCATGATCAGAGACGATCAGAGAAAAGAAAGTATGGAAGATGTGTTTGACAATGTGATCGGCGAAAGAAGAAAACAGTAAAGAAAATCTTAAGTAATCTTAAGTTTTAAGCTTTGGGGGCAAAAGATATTGATGCTTTTGCCTCTTTTCGTTATACTGTATATTTGGAGGGAAAAGACGAATGCAGGAAGAAAAAACAGAAATAGAACGCTGCGATTTTATACATGTTCATGAAGATGTAGTAAAAAAAGTAAAGGAACACATTCCGGCAGAAAGAGAGCTGAATGATCTTGCGGAATTTTTTAAAGTGTTCGGAGATGTGACGAGACTGAAATTGTTAAGCGTGTTGTTTCATTCGGAGATGTGCGTGTGCGATCTGGCAAAGACGCTGAATATGACTCAGTCGGCGATCTCTCATCAGCTCCGCATTTTAAAGCAGATGAAGCTCGTGAAAAACAGAAGGGAAGGAAAGACAGTATTCTATTCTCTTGCAGACGGGCACATTAAAACGATTATTAATCAGGGAATGGAACATATACAAGAGTAATAAAAGAAAAGCCGGCGGGCAGGGAAAGCCGGCAAACAGGAGAAAGCCGACGAACAGGGAAAAGTTGACGGAAAAGGGAAAAAGGGATGACGAGAGAAACCAGAAAAAGGGAATTGGAGATCGGTATCGGTCTTGTTTTATATTTGCTGGCATTCTTAATAAGCATGCAGGCAAAGATGAAATCAAAGGCGGAGATGCTTTTGTTTTTACTGCCGTATATTGTATCGGCGATCAGTATTTATAAAGAGCAGGCAGAGAAATTTTTGAAAAAGCAGTTTCTGGATGAAAACTTACTGATGATCATAGCGACTGTAGGAGCATTTTTTGTAGGACGTTACAAAGAAGCCGTTGCGGCGATGCTCTTTTATCAGGTCGGAAAACTTGTAGAAGAAATCTCTCTGAGCAGGACGAAAAAATCTATTGCGAAATTTATTGATATTCGTCCGGAATATGCGAACCTGAAAATCGGAAACACAGAAAAGATTGTTCCGCCGCAGGAGCTGAATTTGAGACAGACGATCGTACTGCATCCGGGAGACAAGATCCCGGTTGATGCGGTTGTGACAAGCGGAACGGGAACAGTTGATATGAAGGCGCTGACAGGAGAACCGGATCCTGTCACTGTGCGGATCGGAGACAGGCTGTTCAGCGGAAGCATCAATCTGAACAGCGTGTTGGAAGCCAGAGTTGAGAAACTGTACAATGATTCTACTGCGGCGAAGATCATGCGGCTTGTAGAAAGCGCAAATGAAAACAAATCGGAGAGCGTACATTTTGTAGATAAATTCACAAAATATTATACGCCGATCGTTATTTTGATCGCGCTTTTAACTGTCATTCTCCCGCCTATGATGTTTGTGGAGGCGAAGGCTGAGTGGATATACAGAGGATTGATCATTCTTGTGGCGGCATGTCCGTGCGGGTTGATGGTTTCTATACCGCTTGCGTTTTTGGGCGGGATAGGATCTGCTTCAAAGCAGGGCGTTCTGATAAAAAGCGGAGCTGTTTTGGAAGATCTGATCCGGGTAGACACATATGTTTTTGATAAAACGGGAACACTGACGGAAGGCGTATTTCATGTGAAAGATATTGTTCCGTATAAGTTTGAAAAGGAAAGACTGTTGGAGCTTGCGGCTTTGGCGGAAAGTTATTCAAAGCATCCGGTGGCGCTGTCTCTTGCGGAAGCTTATGGAAAGCCGGCTGAAAGCACGCGGATCAAAGATGTGAAAGAAGAACCGGGGTACGGCGTTCATGCGTTTGTGGACGGACTGGAAGTTTATGCCGGGAACACAAGGCTGATGAACCGGGAAGGAATCCTTTACGCACAGACGGAAAAAGACGGAACTGCCGTTCATGTGGCTGTTGACGGAAAGTATGCGGGATACATATTGATTGCGGATACGATTCGTAAAGATACGGGAAAACTGATGCGCTGGATGCGAAAGAAAAATATGGGAACGGTTATGCTGACCGGAGATAACGAGCGTACGGCGGAAAAAGTGGCGGCAGAGCTGAAAATCGACAGCGTTTATGCGGAGCTGATGCCGGAAGATAAAGTGCAGCTTCTGGAAGAGTTTTGCAATGACCGCATGGAAAATGAAAAATTGGCGTTTGTAGGAGATGGAATGAATGACGCGCCTGTTTTGGCGCTTGCAGACATCGGCATCGCGATGGGCGGTCTCGGCGCGGATGCCGCGCTTGAGGCGGCGGACATTATCCTTATGGAAGATGAGCCGTCGAAGATTATAAATGCGGTGCGGATCGCAAAAGGAACGATCCGGTCTGTACGGGGAAATGTATTGTTTGCGATCGGTATGAAAGTATTTTTAGTCATACTTGCGTTTTTCGGTCTTGTGACGATGCAAAGCGCTATTATAGCAGACATGGTTGTGATGGTAATTAATATTTTGAATTCATTTTGGATGATGAAGTATCCGGAATCGGGGGTGTAAACGAATCGTGAAAATCAAAAAACAGATCGTGTTGGCGGCAGTTCTTTGTATGGCTGTGCCGACTGTGGCATCAGGCTGTGCAAACAGTGCGAAATCAGGTGTAGAGGCATTGGAGGCAGGAGATTATAAAGAGGCGCAGGCACAGTTTGAAAAACTGACTGAAGAAAAGGATAAGAAGAAATCGGCAGAGGGGTATCGGGGACTTGCGATGACATATTATGAGCAGGAGGAGTATAGCTCGGCTCTCGATGCGTTTAAAAAAGCTGTTGACACAGGAGTAGTACAGACGACTCAGATCTATAATCTGATGGGTATTTGTGCAATGAAGACAGAGGATTACGAGGCGGCTCTTGAATATATACAGGCGGGTCTTGCCATGGCGGAAACAGATATGTCAGGTGAAGAAGAGAAGAATTCGGAAAATGGAAAAGATTCTGCTGAAATGATTCAGGAGATGAGATATAACGAAGTTGTCTGTTATGAAAAACTGGCTGATTGGGAAAACGCGAAGCAAAAAGCGTCCGAGTATCTGATCGAATATCCGGAAGATACGGCGATGGAAAGAGAAGCCGAGTTTTTGGAAACGAGATAAACACCGTTTGGCAAAAGAAAGTTCTCATGAAAGGGAATTTTTCGTGAAAGGAAAATCTACGTAAAGGGAAAATCTATGTGGAGGGAAAATCTATGTGGAGGGAAAATCTTTGTGAAGGGAAAATTCTCATAAAAGAAAATTCGGAGAAATAATATGTATGAGATGGAGCAAATCGACGAGAGGGTGATCCTCGTCGGAATCGATACGGGAAATGAAGATGCGGCAAACCGTTCGCTTGACGAACTTTCGGAATTGGCGAAAACTGCAAAAGCGGCTGTAGTCGGCAGGCTGATCCAGCCAAGAGAGAGCGCGCATCCGGGAACATATATCGGGAAAGGCAAATTGACGGAACTCAAAGATCTTATATGGGAGACTGACGCGACGGGGATTATTTGCGACGATGAGCTGACGAGCGCACAATTAGGCAACCTTGAAGAAGAACTGTCATGTAAAATTATAGACAGGACGCTTTTGATCCTTGATATTTTTGCGGCGCGGGCAGTATCGGGAGAAGGAAAGATCCAGGTGGAGCTTGCTCAGCTTCGATACAGAGCGTCAAGACTGGCGGGGCTTGGCAGATCTTTATCCCGTCTCGGCGGGGGGATCGGAACGAGAGGTCCGGGAGAAAAAAAGCTGGAGATGGACAGGCGTTTGATCAGAGAACGGATCAGCAGACTGAAAAAAGAACTAAAAGACGTGGAAAAGCATCGGGAATTAATACGGACACAGAGAAAACAGTCGGGATTAAAGGTGGCGGCTTTAGTAGGATATACATCGGCGGGAAAGAGCAGTATAGAAAATGCGCTGACAAATGCCGGCATTTTAGAAGACGCCATGCTGTTTTCTACATTAGATACTACAACCCGCTCTCTTGTTCTCGATAATACGCAGGAAATATTAGTTACAGATACGGTCGGTTTTATAAGAAAACTGCCTCATCACCTTGTGGAAGCGTTTAAAAGTACGTTAGAAGAAGCGAAGTATGCGGACATTATTATTCATGTGGTAGATGCGTCTAATCCGCAAATGGATGAGCAAATGCATGTCGTTTACGATACATTGCGTCAGCTTGGAGCGGCAGACCGACCGGTGATCACACTTTTTAATAAGCAGGATAAACTCGAGTCGGCAGGCAGCTATCGGGATTTTCAGGCGGAATATTCAATTCCGGCTTCGGCAAAAACAGGAGAAGGTCTTGCAGAACTAAAAAAGGCGCTTCTCGAGATCGTACGAAGAGAACAGATCTATGTGGAGCGTTTGTATGATTTCTCGGAAGCATCGAAAATTCAGCTTATCCGAAGTCGTGGACAACTTTTGTCGGAGAAGTATGTTCCGGAAGGGATTGAAGTGAAAGCGTACGTTCCGAAAGATATTTATGGGAAGGTTTGTATATAATTACCAAAAATAAAGGGGGAAATATGAGGGAACGATAGTTTTAAAGCTGTAAGATAGTAATGAAACCGGTAGGGAAAGTGGTGCAAAAAGCGGAAAATAATTTGACATTTTTGTTGAAAATTGGTAACATTATTTAGATGATACAAGAAAATATGTGACAGAGTATTGCTGTACAGAGCAGGCAAGACCTTTTTAACTGATTATATGGTTGGTAAAGCAGGGATTGCCTTTTTTCTTGTATTATGAGGAAATCAGGGGATTATTTCCGAGAAAAAGTTATGAAAAAGGAGGAACAAGGAAGCAATGCATAACGTGAAAAAGTCATTCAAAAGACTATTGGCGGTATCATTATGCGCAAGCTGCGTCTTGTCAAATGGGATGCTTTCTCTTGCGGAAGGGGCAGAGGACAAGGCGGTGAATCTGGCTTTGGGATGTCAGGCGACTGCAAATGCCCAGTACAATCAAAACGGTAATGATATGAGCGCGTCAAAGGCAGTTGACGGCAACGATGAAACGCGGTGGTCTTCTGAAGGTGCGGCCCCGGGATGGCTGCAAGTGGACTTGGGAGAACAAAAGTCCTTTACGCAGTTCCGCATCTTAAGTGAAGGCGGTACAGGAGTTACCGTAGGAAAACAGTTGATCGGGAAGTTCAAAATCGAAGGTTCTAACGACAATTCAAAGTGGACTTTGATCCATCAGTCGGAGGATAAACAGGCGGAAGGTTTTCCGCAGGATACAGTGGTAACGCTGGAAAAACCGGTAAGTTACCGATACGTGAAGCTGACGGTGGAGTCGTTGAAAACAGGAGCTTTTGACAGCGTTTCGATTCGCGAATTTGAGATCCGTGATAAAGAAGAGACAACTCCGGAAAAACCGCAAGACCCGGAAGAAAACGTGGCTCTGAAAAAAACGGCAGCAGCAGATTCTACAGAAGATAATAGTTTGATCGCGGCGAAAGCGTTTGACGGCAACACAAAAGATCGAAGCTCAAGATGGAGTAGCGCGGTAGCGGACGCCCCGCACTGGATTTATGTCGATCTCGGAAAAGAAATGGATGTAAAAACAGTCTGTATTTTCTGGGAAACAAGAAAAGCGACGGACTATAAGATCCAGATCGCAAACACGGCAGAAGCGCCGGCGGAATCCGATTGGAAAGATGTGAAGCACGTACAGGATCGTCCGAAGGCATTGAAAGATGCAATCGTGTTGGATAAAGTTGAGAAAGCAAGATATGTGCGCTTGTACATCAATTCATTTACAAAGAATGATCCTGATAATGAAGGGGCAAGCTGGAATTCGATCTCGATTTATGAAATGGAAGTATACGGCGGCGAGCCTAAGGTAGATATCGAGGAAGGAATCTCGGTTGATACTCCGAAAAAGGGTGATAAGAAGCTGACAGTCCATATTCCGGAAGAAACAAAAACGGAAAAGGTAACATATAACGGAACGGATTATGAACAGGTTGTAGATGCGGATTTGAATCTTTATCAGCCGGTTGTAGATACGACAGTGAAAGTTTCCTTTAAAATCGAGAATAAAGAAAACGGCTCTTATCGTTTCAAGGAAATTCCGGTAACAGTTCCGGGAGAATATGAAACGAAAGAAGGAGATAACGCAGCGCCGGACGTTTTGCCGGAAATCAGAGAATGGAAGGGAAATGCCGGAACGTTTGCTCCGAATGCGGGAAGCCGTATTGTCATTAAAGATGCAGAACTTCAGGAAATGGCAGATGCATTTGCAAAAGATTATGAGGCAATTATGGGACAGACGCTCCCTGTAGTAACTGCAGATTCGGCGAATGCAGGCGACTTTTTCTTTGCGCTGACAAAAGAAGGAAAGGGACTGCAGGAGGAAGGCTACCTTATGACGGTAGATGAAAAGACTGCGGTAGAAGCGGAGACAACAACAGGAGCATTCTGGGCAACAAGAACGATTTTACAGAGCCTGAAAGCGAACGGAAATATTCCGCAGGGTGTTGCAAGAGACTACCCGCTTTATAAAGTGCGCGGATTCATTTTGGATGTCGGACGTAAGACGTTTACAATGGACTGGCTGGAAGATACGGTAAAACAGATGTCATGGTATAAGATGAACGACTTCCAGATCCATCTGAACGATAACCTGATCCCGCTGGAGCACTATTCCCAGATCGGAGAAGATCCGATGCAGGCATATTCTGCATTCCGTCTGGAATCTGATATTAAAGAAGGCGGAAAAGACGGTCTGTATAAGGCGGATCTGACGAGTAAAGACGTATTCTATACAAAAGACGAGTTCCGAAACCTGATTCAGGAATCAAGGGTATACGGAGTGGATATTGTACCGGAGATCGATACGCCGGCACATTCTCTTGCTTTGACAAAGGTAAGACCGGATCTGCGTCACGGTACATACGGAAGAGACAACGATCATCTTGCGCTGAAAGAAAAATATGATGAAAGTCTGGAATTCGTACAGAGTATTTTCAATGAATATATGGGAAAAGATCTGTCCGATCCGGTATTCGATAAAGATACGGTCGTACATGTCGGCGCGGATGAATATACGGCGGCGCCGGAAGCATACAGAAAGTTTGCGGACGACATGCTTAAGTATGTGCAGGACAGCGGACGTACGCCGCGTATCTGGGGAAGTCTTTCCACGATCAAGGGAGAAACTTCGGTGCGCAGCGAAGGCGTGCAGATGAACCTGTGGAACTTTGGCTGGGCAAATATGGACAAGATGTACGAGCAGGGTTACGATTTGATCAACTGCAACGACGGAAATTACTACATTGTTCCGAATGCCGGCTATTACTATGATTATCTGAATGAAGATACATTATATAATCTGGCAATCAACTCTATCGGCGGAGTGACAATTCCGGCAGGAGATAAACAGATGATCGGCGGCGCTATTGCGGTATGGAACGACATGACAGACTATCTGGAAAACGGTGTCAGCGAATATGACGTATATGATCGTATCGACAATGAGATCGCATTGTTTGGCGCAAAGCTGTGGGGAAAAGGAAATAAAGACTTAAGCGCGGCAAAAGAAGATTATGCGGCGCTTGGAACAGCTCCGCGGACAAACTTTACATACGAGACAGAGAAAAACGAAGAAGGCGCGGCAGTTCATTATCCGATGGATAATATGAAAGATGCTTCCGGCAGCGGACAGGATCTTAAAGAAGGAAAGAATGCCGCTATCGAAAGCGTAGACGGAAGAAACGCGCTGAAGCTCGAAGGCAAAGAAAGCTATGTAAGTACAGATCTTGCGACGGCAGGACTTGGAAATGATTTGCGCGTAAAAGTAAAGAGGACAACAGACGGCGACGAAGAACAGATTCTCTTTGAAAGCAGCTACGGAACGATCAAAGCAGTTCAAAAAGAAACCGGAAAGGTTGGTTTCACAAGAGAAAATCATGATTATTCCTTTAACTATAAACTGCCTGTCAATGAATGGGTAGAACTGGAATTTAAAAATGAGCAGAATAAGACATATCTCTATGTCAACGGAGAGTTAAGAGACGTACTTGGAGACGATGAACGGGTAGAGGGAAGACCGCTGCTTGCGACAACGATGTTCCCGATCGAAAGAATCGGAAGTACTAAGAATGCGTTCACAGGTTACGTGGACGACGTCCGCCTTGGAACGAATGCTGATTTTGCGTCTACAATGCCGCTTGATTACGCAGTGCTTACTGCAAATCAGGTAATCGGAAAAACGGAAAATGCACAACTTGCCCAGCTTGTAAAAGAGGCAGAGGCGATATTTGCAGCTTATAATCCTGACGCGTCGGCAATCAATGACTTGGCGGCAGAGATAAAAGCAGTTTTAGACGACAGCGATTACAAAGAAGCGGACTACAGCAGAATTGAAACGCTCAAGAAGACAATCCCGTCGGATCTTTCTCCGTTTACAGAAGAATCGGCGGCATGGCTTGAGTACGTGCTTTCGCAGATTCGTACCGGACTGCCGGAAGAAATGCAGAGTACGGTAGACGGTTATGAGAAAATGCTGGCAGATGCTCTGGCAGGTCTGACACTGGTTGAAGAAAGAAATGTCAACTATGTAGATAATGCAAAACTTACGGCGACAGCATCCTCGCATCAGGATAACGGATCTGCGCCGGATAAAGCGCTGGATGGAGACACAAACACAATCTGGCATTCAAAGTGGGATATCACAACTATGCCCCATTGGATCGATCTTGAAATGGAAGAACCAATGGCGGTTGACGGACTTACTTATGTGCCGCGTCAGACAGGAACAAACGGAAATGTGACTAAGTATGAGATTCAGATCAGCAATGACGGAACAAATTATACGAAGCATGCAGAAGGCACATTGAAAAATAATGCGGATACAAAAGTAATTGATTTTAACAAAGTTACTACGAAACATGTGCGTCTGGTTTATCTGGAGGCGGCAAATAACAATGGCGCTGCGGCAGAATTAAAACTGCATCAGGCCGACGTTCCGGCAGATATTGAAGGTTTGACTGCTGTGATCACCGAGGCAAAAGCAATCAAGAATGAAGGATTTACAAAAGAATCATGGGATGCGCTTCAGAACAAGATTGCAGAGGCAGAAGAATTGGCGTCTGCGGAAAATGCAGATGCGAATGATGTGGAAATCATGAAGAGAGAATTATCAAAAGCAATGACATCTCTCATTTTAGAGGACAAGGTAACTTCAGATCCAGAACCGGGCAAAGTGGATAAGAGCAAACTGCAGGAGCTTTATAATAAATATAAAGGTATCAAAGCAGACGGGTATACAGCAGAAAGTTGGACGGCATTTGCTGAAGCACGTACAGAGGCGGAAACGGTTCTTGCAAATGAAAAAGCAACACAGGAAAAAGTGGATAAAGCGGCGGAGAATCTTGAAAAAGCGTTTAAATCACTCAAGAAAGAGGAAACGAAGCCGGATCCAGACCCGACACCGGATCCAGACCCGGGCGCTGCAGATGTAAGCGGACTGAAGAATCTTTATGAAGCGTATAAAGACATTAAATCGGACGGGTACACAGCAGAAAGCTGGGCGGCATTTGATAAAGCCCGTGCAGAAGCAGAAAAGATCCTTGCAAATCCGAATGCGACACAAGATGATGTGAATGCGGCGAAAGCGGCTCTGGAAGCAGCTTATAAAGGTCTTGTTCCTAAGACGCAGCCGAATCCGACACCGGGCGGAAACGGCGGAAACGTTGGCAGCACAGCGGTTGTCACAGGAGACAGCGCAAATATCGCAGGATATCTGACAGTTCTTCTGGCAGCAGGTGGAATCGCTGTAGTAACATTCTTTAGAAGAAAAAGAGTGAAATAAAAAACATCTGATTCGTAAGATGCTGTATGAAATACAAAAGGCGGTGCGTGTAAAGCATCGCCTTTTGTGTATGAGTAATCCCATATCAGATCTTCCGATATCGAAATAGTAGTTCGTACAATCGAAATAAGATACAGACATCTCCCAGATACAGATTTTGTAATGGTGAATTAATGACAGGAATTCTGTCATTGAAAAAAGATAAAATATTTGTGCAAAAATAGAAGATGTGTTATTCTTTTATCACAAATTCAGTTTTCTGAGAATGTGGGAAGAAAAAGAACCGGTTTTATTTCGTTGAATTCTAATAATCTTGCGGCAGTCGCTGCAGTGAAAATCAAATTTGTAAAAAAACATGAGAAAAGAAAAAGGGATAAAGGCGCTGAGGAAAGCGCGTATTTTTGATTGCTTCATATAATTATGTTTGCTACAATGAAGGAGGAAATCGGTTGAAAAATAAAAGAATACACAGGAAGTATAAAGACAGGGTTTTCCGTATTATTTTTCGAGATAAAAAGGAACTTCCGGAGCTGTATAACGTGGTTAATGACAGCGCGTATACGAATCCCGATGAACTGACGATCACAACGATTGAAGATGTTGTGTACATGGGAATGAAGAATGACTTGTCCTTTATTATCGGTGATGTGATGAATTTATATGAACATCAAAGTTCATATAGTCCAAATCTGCCGCTGAGAGGATTGTTTTACTTTGCGTCGCTTTATCGGGAACGGATCGAAGATGTGAAACAAAAGCTCTATATGAACGTTCCTTTACATATCCCGTTCCCGCAGTATATTGTTTTTTATAACGGAACGAAACAAGAGCCGGAACGACAGGAACTGAAACTAAGCGACTTGTTTGTTAAGACGGGAAAAGAAGTGCCGCCGGCGCTTGAATGTAAAGCGGTTGTGCTGAATATTAATTTTGGTCACAACAGAGAACTTATGGAAAAGTGTGTGACACTGCGGGAATATTCCCGGTTTGTCGTAATGATCCGTCAGCAGATGTCAGGAGAACTTCCGTTTGAAGAGGTGGTAGACACTTGCATCCGTCAGGGAATTTTGTCTGAAATACTTCGTAAAAATCGGTCGGAGGTAATCGATATGATTTTGACGGAATATAATGAGGAAGAGTTTTCTTTATCGGAAGGTGAAGCGGAACAATATGTGAAAAAAGTGCTTGACAATTTGGATGAGTAGTGATATTTTATAAAAGTAATTGACTGCCGAAGACAGCAGGTGCCGTTAGGCATAAGGTTGAGAACGCCTGCCGAGGAAGATACGAATTCTTTTTAAAAAGAACATTTGTAAACCTCTGTGTCTTCTGTCGCAGAGGTTTTTTGTATAGGCGACGAGCCAAAGTTCGGGGTTGCCCGGGATGTTGGTAATCGCCTGCAATCCCGGGACGTGCCTTTCGGCGCTTCCGATGATTGAAGGTCTCAGGACGCAGTCATTTAAAATCTATAAGGAGGTGCACCTGGACGTGGCAAAAGTTGAATTAAAACAACCGATCGTAGCAGCTATCGCAGAAGACATCAAAGATGCTCAGTCTGTAGTTATCGTTGACTACCGTGGACTTACAGTAGCACAGGATACAGAGCTTCGTAAAAAGCTCAGAGAAGCCGGCGTTACTTACAAAGTATGTAAGAACACAATGATGAAGAGAGCATTTGAAGGAACAGAGTTCGCGGGTCTGGATGAGTATTTAGAAGGACCGAGCGCACTTTGCGTATCTAAGGAAGATGCGACAGCTCCGGCCAGAATTCTTGCAGAGTTTGCTAAGACAGCAGACAAACTTGAGATGAAAGCCGGTGTAATTGAAGGAACTGTATATGATGTAGCCGGATTGAATGAACTGGCTAAGATTCCGTCAAGAGAGGTACTTCTCTCCAAATTGCTCGGAAGCTTGCAGTCACCGATTACAAACTTTGCTCGTGTTATTAAACAGATCGCTGAGAAAGACGGCGAGGCAACAACAGAGGCTCCGGCCGAAGAAGCGGCAGCAGAGGAGTAAAATACAGATGTGCCGGATATGCGGCGCAATGTAAAAAGGAACAAAATCTGAACCGGAGATCAGAAGAAGAGTCCGGCAGAGTAAATTTAAAAATGGAGGATATCAAAAATGGCTAAAATGACAACAGCTGAAATGATCGAAGCGATCAAAGAGTTATCAGTATTAGAGTTAAATGAATTAGTAAAAGCATGTGAAGAAGAGTTTGGTGTATCTGCAGCAGCAGGCGTTGTAGTTGCAGCAGCAGCAGACGGTGGCGCAGCAGCAGAAGAAAAAGATGAGTTTGACGTAGAACTCGTATCTGCAGGAGCTTCCAAAGTTAAAGTTATCAAAGCAGTTCGCGAGATCACAGGTCTTGGACTGAAAGAAGCAAAAGAGCTTGTTGACAACGCTCCGAAGACACTCAAAGAGGGTGTTTCCAAAGCAGAGGCTGAGGAGATCAAAGCTAAACTTGAGGCAGAAGGTGCAGAAGTTAGCATGAAATAATCGGAGTTTCCGATAACTTTATGAACGTCTTTAAGTAAGACGGTCTTAAGAAAATCAACCGCAGAAGATAAAATGCTTCTGCGGTTCTTTTGTCTTTGTTGTGCGTTTACGTTAAACATCGCCGTTTGTCGAAAAGTGACGCATAATATCATATATGAAGAAAAATGTCAAGAAAAAAATGGGAAATGTTATTGACAACGAAAAGAGCTTTGTGTTATAGTTAAAAATGCACTATTATGGAAAGGTATGCCGTATTAGAAGCGTTATTACTATTACAAGGCTCTTTTCATTTACGCGAAGCAACGTGCCAAAATCTCTGTTTATACGGTGTTTTGGCGACTGCCACGATAACGGGAATAATTGAGATGCAAGAGAAGTCCCGTTTGTAAAGATTCAGGTCATTCGATGTTGTCCGACAAAGGAGATGCGGACAACGAAAGAGGAATGATTGAAAAAATGATAGAGGAGTGAAACGTCAATGGAGAAAAACAGAATCCGTCCCATTAAAACCGGAAAAAGTTTCCGCATGAGTTACTCACGGCAGAAAGAAGTATTGGAGATGCCTAACCTCATTGAAGTTCAAAAAGATTCCTATCAATGGTTTCTTGACGAAGGACTCAAAGAGGTGTTCGACGATATTTCCCCGATCGCTGATTACAGCGGACACTTAAGTCTGGAATTCGTAGATTTCACACTTTGCGAGGACGATGTGAAATATACGATCGATGAGTGTAAAGAGCGCGATGCGACTTATGCTGCTCCCTTAAAAGTGAGAGTCCGTCTCCACAATAAAGAGACTGATGAGATTAACGAGCATGAGATTTTTATGGGAGATCTTCCGCTGATGACAAAGACGGGTACATTTGTTATCAACGGTGCAGAGCGTGTTATCGTCAGTCAGCTCGTGCGTTCTCCGGGAATTTATTATGGCATTGCTCATGATAAACTCGGAAAGAAACTGTACTCATCTACAGTGATCCCAAACCGAGGCGCATGGCTTGAATATGAGACAGACTCCAACGACGTTTTTTATGTGCGCGTCGATCGTACAAGAAAAGTTCCGATCACAGTGCTGATCCGTGCACTTGGTATCGGAACGAATGCAGAGATTGTTGATCTTTTCGGTGAAGAGCCGAAGATCCTTGCAAGCTTTACAAAGGACACTGCGGAGAGTTATCAGGAAGGTCTTTTGGAACTGTACAAGAAGATCCGCCCGGGCGAGCCGCTTGCAGTAGACAGCGCGGAAAGTCTGATCAACAGCATGTTCTTTGATCCGAGAAGATATGATCTCGCAAAGGTTGGACGTTATAAATTCAATAAGAAACTGATGCTGAAAAACCGTATTGCAGGCTGCATACTTGCAGAGGATGCGGTGAGTCAGCTTACGGGAGAGATAGTTGCTGAAAAAGGTACGAAGATTACTCGTGAACTTGCAGATAAGATCCAGAACAATGCCGTTCCTTATCTGTGGGTAGAAGGTGAAGATGAAGAGAGAAACATCAAGATCCTTTCTAATATGATGGTAGATCTTCAGGCTGTTACAGATATCGATCCTGAAGAAGTAGGTGTTACGGAGCAGGTATATTATCCGGTTTTGGCGGGGATTATCGAAGAGTCCGCAGGAGACATCGAAGAGATGAAAGCGTTGATCAAACGTGACATTCACGATTTGATCCCGAAGCATATTACAAAAGAGGACATCCTCGCGTCCATCAACTATAATATGCATCTTGAATATGGCATGGGAACGGATGATGACATTGACCATTTGGGTAACCGCCGTATCCGCGCAGTAGGAGAATTGCTCCAGAATCAGTACAGAATCGGTCTTTCAAGATTAGAAAGAGTTGTCCGTGAGCGTATGACGACACAGGATCAGGAAGGAATTTCCCCGCAGTCACTGATCAATATCAAACCGGTGACGGCAGCGGTGAAAGAGTTCTTCGGTTCTTCTCAGTTGTCTCAGTTTATGGATCAGAACAACCCGCTTGGAGAGCTGACACATAAGAGACGTCTTTCCGCACTTGGACCGGGAGGTCTTTCCAGAGATCGCGCCGGATTCGAGGTTCGAGACGTACATTATTCACACTATGGAAGAATGTGTCCGATCGAGACGCCTGAAGGTCCGAACATCGGTCTGATCAACTCTTTGGCAACATATGCGCGAATTAATCAGTATGGATTTGTTGAAGCGCCATATCGTTGGATTGATAAGTCTGATCCGGAAAATCCGGTCGTTACAGAAAAAGTTGTTTATATGACAGCTGACGAAGAAGACAATTATCATGTGGCACAGGCGAATACACCGCTTGATGAAGAAGGCCACTTTATTCATAAAAATGTATCCGGTCGTTACAGAGAGGAAACACAGGAATACGAGAGAAGCAAGTTCGATTACATGGATGTTTCTCCGAAGATGGTATTCTCAGTCGCTACGGCTCTGATTCCATTCCTTGAAAACGACGATGCCAACCGTGCTCTTATGGGATCGAACATGCAGCGTCAGGCAGTTCCGCTTCTGACGACAGAGGCTCCGGTAGTCGGTACGGGTATGGAAGTAAAAGCTGCCGTTGACTCGGGAGTATGTGTTGTCGCAGAACGGGCGGGAACAGTAGAAAGCTCTACGTCAAAAGAGATCGTTGTCCGCGAAGAAGACGGCAAGAAGACATCTTATAAGCTGACAAAATTCCAGCGAAGCAACCAGAGTAACTGTTACAATCAGCGTCCGATCGTTAATAAAGGCGACGTTGTTGCGGCAGGACAGGTTATTGCAGATGGACCGTCTACATCAGGCGGAGAGATGGCTCTTGGTAAGAACCCGCTCATCGGTTTTATGACATGGGAAGGTTATAACTACGAGGATGCTGTTCTTCTGAGTGAGAGACTTGTACAGGATGATGTTTATACTTCTGTTCATATCGAAGAATATGAGGCAGAGGCAAGAGATACAAAACTCGGACCTGAAGAGATCACGAGAGATATTCCGGGCGTCGGCGATGATGCGTTGAAAGACCTTGATGAGAGAGGAATCATCCGTATCGGTGCGGAAGTGCGCGCCGGAGATATTCTCGTCGGAAAAGTAACTCCGAAAGGAGAGACAGAGCTTACGGCTGAGGAGAGACTTCTCCGTGCGATTTTCGGAGAGAAAGCCCGTGAAGTAAGAGATACATCCTTGAAAGTGCCGCACGGTGAGTATGGTATCGTTGTAGATGCGAAAGTATTTACAAGAGAAAACGGCGACGAGCTTTCACCCGGGGTAAATCAGGCGGTCAGAATTTACATCGCGCAGAAGAGAAAGATATCTGTAGGAGATAAGATGGCCGGACGTCACGGTAACAAGGGTGTCGTTTCCCGTGTGCTTCCGGTAGAGGATATGCCGTTTCTTCCGAACGGGCGCCCGCTGGATATTGTTTTGAATCCGCTTGGTGTGCCGTCTCGTATGAATATCGGACAGGTGCTTGAGATCCACTTGAGTCTTGCGGCGAAAGCTCTTGGATTTAACATTTCTACGCCTGTCTTTGACGGAGCAAACGAGATCGACATTATGGATACTCTTGATCTGGCAAATGATTATGTCAATCTTGAGTGGGAAGAGTTTGAGAAAAAGCATGGACAGGAGCTTCTTCCGGAAGTATTGCAGTACCTGTCTGACAATAGAGAACACAGAAACCTTTGGAAAGGCGTTCCGCTCTCAAGAGACGGTAAAGTGCGTTTGAGAGACGGACGTACAGGTGAGTATTTCGACAGTCCGGTAACAATCGGACACATGCACTACCTGAAACTTCACCATCTTGTAGATGATAAGATCCATGCGCGTTCTACAGGTCCTTACTCCCTCGTTACGCAGCAGCCGCTCGGTGGTAAAGCACAGTTCGGCGGACAGCGTTTCGGAGAGATGGAAGTTTGGGCGCTGGAGGCGTACGGCGCATCTTATACACTGCAGGAGATCCTGACAGTGAAGTCCGACGACGTTGTAGGTCGTGTGAAGACTTACGAGGCGATCATCAAAGGAGAAAATATACCGGAACCGGGTATTCCGGAGTCATTTAAGGTGCTTTTAAAAGAGCTTCAGTCTCTTGCGTTGGATGTGCGTGTCCTGCGTGATGACAATACAGAAGTAGAGATTATGGAGAACGTAGATTACGGCGAGACAGATCTGCGTCACATTATCGAAGGAGACAGAAAGTACCGTGATGAGAATGAATCTTTCGGTGATCACGGATTTAGTGAGAAGGAGTTTGTAGGCGAGGAACTCGAGGATGTTGAACCTGAGGAAGAGCCGGATGATGATGCCCCGGTGGACATTGAGTTTGACGAGTATTCCGATTATGAGGAAGAATAAGAGGAGGATCCAAATATATGCCAAACAATAATGAACAACAATATCAACCGTTAACATTTGACGCGATCAAGATCGGTCTGGCTTCACCGGAAAAGATCATGGAATGGTCAAGAGGTGAGGTTACAAAGCCGGAGACGATCAACTACAGAACATTAAAACCGGAAAAAGACGGACTGTTCTGTGAGAGAATCTTCGGACCGAGCAAAGACTGGGAGTGTCATTGTGGAAAATATAAAAAGATCCGTTACAAAGGTGTTGTTTGTGACCGATGCGGCGTCGAGGTTACAAAGGCAAGTGTGCGTCGTGAGCGTATGGGGCATATCGCCCTTGCCGCTCCGGTGTCTCATATCTGGTATTTCAAGGGAATTCCGAGCCGTATGGGATTGATCCTTGATATCTCTCCGAGAACATTGGAAAGAGTGCTTTACTTTGCTTCATACATTGTTCTCGACAAAGGAGAGACGGATCTTCAGTATAAACAGATTCTCTCTGAGACAGAGTATCAGGAACAGAAAGAGAAGTGGGGCAGCGGCTCATTCCGCGTAGGCATGGGAGCCGAGGCAATCAAAGAACTTCTGGAAAGCATCGATCTTGAAAAAGAATATGCAGAACTTCAGGCAGGGTTGGAAAATGCGACAGGTCAAAAGAGAGCGAGAATCGTGAAACGCCTTGAAGTTGTTGAGGCGTTCCGTGAGTCGGGCAACCGTCCGGAATGGATGATCCTTTCTGCAATTCCGGTTATTCCGCCGGATCTTCGTCCTATGGTACAGCTTGACGGAGGCCGTTTTGCGACAAGTGATTTGAATGATCTGTACAGAAGAATCATTAACAGAAACAATCGTCTGAAAAGACTGCTTGAGCTTGGAGCGCCGGACATTATTGTAAGAAATGAAAAACGTATGCTTCAAGAAGCGGTAGACGCTTTGATCGACAACGGACGCCGTGGACGTCCGGTTACAGGCCCGGGAAACAGAGCACTGAAATCACTTTCAGATATGCTGAAAGGTAAATCCGGACGTTTCCGTCAGAACCTGCTTGGAAAACGTGTCGACTATTCGGGACGTTCTGTTATCGTCGTAGGACCGGAACTTAAGATTTATCAGTGCGGTCTTCCGAAAGAGATGGCAATCGAACTGTTTAAACCGTTTGTTATGAAAGAACTTGTGGCAAACGGAACAGCACATAATATAAAAAATGCAAAGAAAATGGTAGAGAGACTTCAGCCGGAAGTTTGGGATGTTCTTGAGGAAGTGATCAAGGAACATCCGGTTATGCTTAACCGCGCCCCCACGCTTCACAGACTCGGTATCCAGGCATTTGAGCCGATTCTTGTAGAAGGTAAGGCAATCAAGCTCCATCCGCTCGTTTGTACAGCGTACAATGCCGACTTCGACGGTGACCAGATGGCGGTACACGTTCCGCTGTCACAGGAAGCTCAGGCAGAGTGCCGTTTCTTGCTTCTTTCACCGAACAACCTGCTGAAACCGTCTGACGGAGGACCGGTGGCGGTTCCTTCACAGGATATGGTTCTCGGTATTTATTATCTGACGCAGGAAAGACCGGGAGTAAAGGGCGAAGGAATGTTCTTTAAGAGCATGAGCGAAGCAATTCTTGCATATGAGAACGGATATATTACGCTCCACTCGCGAATCAAAGTTCGTGTAACTAGAATGATGCCGGACGGAACTGAGAAGACAGGAACGATCGATGCGACACTCGGACGTCTTTTGTTTAATGAGATTATTCCGCAGGATCTTGGATTCGTAGATCGAGAGGTAGAAGGAAACGAGCTGCTTCTCGAGGTTGATTTCCATGTCGGAAAGAAACAGTTGAAACAGATTCTTGAAAAAGTAATCAATACTCACGGAGCAACACAAACAGCGGAAGTGCTTGACAATGTAAAGGCAATCGGATACAAATTCTCTACAAGAGCGGCTATGACTGTATCAATTTCAGATATGACGGTGCCGCCGCAGAAACCTCAGATGATCGAGGAAGCACAGAATACCGTAGATAAAATCACAAAGAATTACAAACGTGGTCTTATAACAGAAGAAGAGCGTTATAAAGAAGTTGTCGAAACTTGGAAAGCAACCGATGATAAGCTGACAGAGGCTCTGCTGACAGGTCTTGATAAATATAATAACATCTTTATGATGGCTGACTCTGGAGCCCGTGGATCTGATAAGCAGATCAAGCAGCTTGCAGGTATGCGTGGACTTATGGCAGATACGACAGGACGTACGATCGAGTTGCCTATCAAATCAAACTTCCGTGAAGGTCTTGACGTACTTGAATATTTCATGTCTGCTCATGGTGCTCGTAAAGGTCTGTCAGATACGGCTCTTCGTACAGCCGATTCAGGTTACCTGACGAGACGTCTTGTAGACGTATCTCAGGAATTGATTATCCATGATTCTGATTGTGCAGAAGAAGGAAAAGAGATTCCGGGAATGTATGTATCTGCATTTATGGATGGAAATGAAGAGATTGAGAGCCTTCAGGAGCGTATTACAGGACGCTATTCCTGTGAGGACATCAAAGATAAAGACGGAAATGTACTCGTAAAAGCAAACCACATGATCACACCGCGCCGCGCGGAACGCGTTATGAAAAAAGGCGTGGATGAGAACGGCGAGTCACTGAAGAAAGTGAAGATCCGTACGATCCTTACATGTAAATGTAAGAACGGCGTATGTGCAAAATGTTACGGAGCAAACATGGCGACAGGAGAAGCGGTTCAGGTCGGAGAAGCAGTTGGTATTGTGGCTGCCCAGTCGATCGGTGAGCCGGGAACACAGCTTACAATGCGTACGTTCCATACAGGAGGAGTTGCCGGTGACGATATCACACAGGGTCTTCCGCGTGTCGAGGAGCTTTTCGAGGCGAGAAAGCCGAAAGGTCTTGCGATCATCACGGAATTTGCCGGACGCGCAATGATTTCCGACACGAAGAAGAAACGTGAGATCATCGTTACAAATGATGAGACAGGCGAATCAAAGGCGTATTTGATCCCGTACGGTTCTCGTATTAAAATACAGGACGGCGTGATGCTTGAAGCCGGAGACGAACTGACGGAAGGTAGTGTAAATCCGCATGATATTCTGAAGATCAAAGGTCTTAGAGCCGTTCAGGATTATATGCTTCAGGAAGTGCAGAGAGTATACCGTCTGCAGGGTGTTGAGATCAACGATAAGCATATCGAGGTTATCGTTCGCCAGATGTTGAAGAAAGTCCGCATCGAAGAGAAGGGTGATACAGAATTCCTTCCGGGAACAATGGTTGACGTTCTTGAATTCAATGAAGTAAACGAGCGTCTTGAAGAAGAAGGAAAAGAGCCGGCTATAGGCGAGCAGATCATGCTTGGTATTACGAAAGCTTCACTTGCTACAGATTCCTTCCTTTCAGCCGCATCTTTCCAGGAAACAACGAAAGTTCTTACCGAAGCGGCAATCAAAGGAAAAGTCGATCATCTTGTCGGTCTGAAAGAAAACGTAATTATCGGTAAACATATTCCGGCGGGTACGGGTATGAAAAAATATCGTGACGTAGCGTTAAATACAGATGCCAGAGCAGAAGCGATGCTGGCAGAGGAACTTGAAACTGAAGAGAGCGCAGAAGGAGAGAATGCAGAAGTGGAAAACGCTGAGGCAGTAAGCGCAGATGCAGTAAATGAAAGTTTGGAAAACGAAGAGACAGCGTTGACGGATGAAGTGATGGATACAGAAGAAGCAGATGATGAAGAGGCTTTTGTCACAGAAGAATAAAAGATCATTGTTCTGCTAAGCAAGAAAGTGCAAGAATAATAAACAAGAAAGACAAAGAATAAGATAAAATAAAAACTCCGTATACAGATTCGGGATAAAACCCGGTGACGTATACGGAGTTTTTTGTTCAGCTCTGTAAAAAACATGCATAAGATAAGAAAATCATTGATTTTATTTAATCATAAAGAGAAGCTCCGAATCGAATTTTTCGATAAATCTTCAGAAAAATTATGACAGGAAGGCTGATCAGAATGTAGAGTGTAGAAAAAACTCCGACAGAGCTTCCGATTAGCATAAGTAAAATTAAACCGATATTCATTGTAGGTCACTCCTTAAAATAAATTTTGCGGTTTTACACAAAAAAATAATTTTCTGTGCAAAACAAATGAAATAAAAACAAATCAGTCTCTATTTTAAAGGAGCAAAGTGTAAAATGGAATAAAGCGGCAAAAACCTTAGCGGGTTTTTAACATTTACTCATCTTCATCTTCAGCCATACGATAGCCGACTCCGACTTCAGTAAAAATGTATTGAGGCTGTGCGGGATCTTCTTCGATTTTTCGGCGGATATTGGCCATGTTGACACGAAGAATCTTATTGTCATTATCAGCGTAAGGTCCCCATACATTTGAAAGAATCGATGCATATGTAATGACTTTTCCGGAATTTTGCGCCAGATATGCCACAATCTTATATTCGATCGGAGTCAGATGGACAGCATTGCCGCGAATCGTGAGCAGCCGTTTGGAAAAGTCAAGTATTAAATCCTTATGTCGGTAAGGACGGATATAGAAGGTGCTGTCAGTGAGCAGACGATTGCTGTGTCTGAGGGAAGCGCGGATCCGTGCAAGAAGCTCGGAAGTTCCGAATGGTTTTGTAATATAATCATCAGCGCCCAGATCAAGAGCCGCAACCTTTTCCCGTTCGGCAGTGCGGGCGGAAATAACGATGATCGGAGTACTTGCCCATGTACGGACGTCCCGGATAATAGAACAGCCGTCCATGTCCGGAAGTCCCAGATCAAGAAGGATAAGATCCGGGCATCGGGAACGGATCATTTCCAGTCCTTGCTTACCGGTATCGGCATAAAGAACCTGATAGTCATGACGTTTTAAAACCTTTCCCATGAAAGTTTGTATATTTTTTTCATCTTCAATGATTAAGACTGAAAATTTAGGCATTTGCTTCAACCTCCTTTTCTTTTGGAAGTGTAAAAATAAATTCGGCGCCGTGTTTGTGATTGACAGCGGTTAATTTCCCTCCATGAGCTTCTATGATCGTCTTACAGATTGACAGACCGATTCCGATTCCTTTATGGTGGTCTGAATTTTTTTCGGAACTGCGCTGACCTTCAAATATATAAGGAAGCTGTTCGGGATCGATTCCCTTTCCGTAGTCACGGACAGAAAAAGAAACACACTCTTTTGTCTGTGTAATGATCAGATCGATCTCTTCCGTACTTTCAGAATGAACGGAAGCATTTTCCAGAAGATTAATGAGAACCTGTTCGATTAATGTGGCGTCCATGGGAATCATAAGAAAATCATTCGGCATATGGACTTTGATACGGACGTCCGAAAGCCGTTTTCTGAGCCGTTGTATAGCCTCTGAAACGACTTCTTCGACGACTTCCGGAGACTTCTTCACTTTGTCTTGAGAGTTGTTGTCTATGCGCGTGATCGTAAGAAGATTCTCGACCATATTCAGCAGCCATTCAGAATCCTCTTTAATATTTGATACAAGTTCGGTTCGTTCATATTCGGTCATATCTGATCCGTTTTCCAAATAAGAAGAGGAAGAGCCGATAATACTTGTGAGTGGTGTTCGCAGATCATGTGATACGGCACGTAAAAGATTTGCACGCAGTTTTTCTTTATCAGCTTCTGCCAGCGCTTTTTCTCGTTCCGCAGCGGCTTTTTGATGTTGTTTTAAAGAAGTTGTTGTTGCGCTTGTGATTAGTGTGATCGCGAGCATCCCGATAAACGTGACAGGATATCCGTCCAATGAAAAATTAAATTTAAAAAATGGATAAGAAAAAAGGAAATTAACGGCGATGACGCAGAATAAAGAGGCGACAATGCCGTATACATATCCGGACGTCTTAAGAGCGGTCAAAATGAGCGCAAGCGTATAGATCACAGTGATGTTTGCTGAATTTTTATTTCCTAAGTGAAAGAAACAAAAAGAGACAGCAGTCGCAGTGAAGAGCATGAAAGCTGTAAATAGTGTGTCAGAAATCGTTTTTTTTCGTTCTGTTTTGTTGTTTTGTCTGTTCATAGTAATTTATTCGCTTAAAGTATGAAAAAAGCATGGAGAGCGGTCTTAGACCGGCTCTCCGTTTTTGTATTTCTGAAGAACATGCTGGATTCTTTCGTTCGGACTTAAAATAGAACTAAGAGATCCGTCATGATTCAATGTATCGATGATAAGAGCAATATATTTGCTCATATCACAGTTGATGTAATATGGTTTAGACAAAAGCTCCGGTGTCTGGTAGATCAGGTTTGTCGTAAGGATACCGTGAATAATACCGTCTTCATATGCTTTGTCGAATTTCTCCATACCGTTTGTAAACAGACCGAATGTAGCCGCAGCGAAAATCCGGTTTGCTTTACGCTGTTTCAGTTCCGTAGCGACATCTATGATGCTGTCGCCTGAAGAAATCATATCGTCGATGATGATGACATCTTTTCCCTCTACGGAAGAGCCAAGGAATTCATGAGCAACGATCGGATTACGTCCGTCTACAATCTTTGTGTAATCGCGGCGTTTATAGAACATACCCATGTCAAGGCCAAGTACGTTGGCAAGATATACGGCACGGTTTGTTCCGCCCTCGTCAGGACTGATCGCCATCATATGATCTGCGTCGATCTGTAAGTCTTTGACATTGCGCAGAAGCCCTTTTATAAACTGATATGTCGGAGAAACTGTTTCAAATCCGCTCAGCGGGATCGCATTTTGTACACGTGGGTCATGAGCGTCAAAAGTAATGATGTTTTCAACTCCCATGCGTACAAGTTCCTGCAAAGCAAGAGCGCAGTCGAGTGATTCACGGGAACTTCTTTTGTGCTGACGGCTCTCATATAAAAACGGCATGATAACATTGATACGTCGTCCTTTTCCGCCAATGGCAGCGATAATTCTCTTTAAGTTCTGGAAATGATCGTCAGGAGACATGTGATTTGTCTTTCCCGCAAGAGAGTAAGTAATGCTGTAATTACATACATCTACCATAAGATACAGATCTTTTCCGCGAACGGATTCTCCGAGAACTCCTTTTGCTTCTCCTGAGCCAAAGCGCGGAACGCGGGCATCAAGAAGATAAGAATCTTTTTCATATCCCGAAAATGCAATATCGTCGCGAAAAGCATTTCCGCTTTCGTGTCTCCATTTTACAAGATAGTCATCTACTTTCTTTCCCAGTTCTTCACATCCCGTGAGGGAAATAAGACCAAGACTTCCTACCGGAATATTTTCCAAAATTCGTTCTGTTCGGCGTAACATTAATGTACCTCCCTATTTTTTAATTTTTTCTTGATTCGTATATCATCACCGATTATCTTTAACAATGCATAGCTGCTTGTGATTCTCGAGAAAGAGCGCTCGGTATAAAGATTGGCAAGCGATTCAAGAGAAAGATTTGTTGAGATGATCGTTGATTTCTTGTGAATGAGACGTTCGTTGATACATGTAAAAAACTGTGCGGCAATGAACGCATTTGTGTACTCGCTTCCAAGATCATCAATGATCAGAAGATCACAGTTGAATATATAGTCATTCATATTTTTTGAATCGACGTCATTGCGGTCAAATTTTGTCTGCGTAAGTACACTGAAAAGCTGCGGCGCCGAGAAATAGAGAACCGAAAATTCACGTTCCATGATTTCGCGGGCGATACAGGTGGAAAGGAAAGTTTTTCCGACTCCGACGCTCCCATAGAAAAAGAGATTGTTGAATTCCTTTCCGAAGTTATTTATAAAGCGATGGCATATATTTAATGTCTCTTCCATCATAGCGCGGGCGTTTTTTCCCGTTGTTTTATCATACTGGGAAGCCGGATAAAAATCAAGGTCAAAATAGTCGAAAGATGCTTCTGTCGGAAATTCTTTGATATTGGACTGTTCATATAAAAGCTCAATAACGGAGCGTTTGAAACAGTGACATTTTTCGTTTCCGATATATCCGGTGTCCATGCAGTCGGGACAATCGTAGATCGGTTCCAGATAATCTTTGGGAAATCCGGCAGAAGTAAGAAGGTTCTTTTTGTTCTGCCGCAGGATTGCAAGCTCTTCTTTGAGAGAAGACAATGCTTTCGGATCGCCGTTTAGCATTTTTTTGCCATACTGCACTGAAAGGATGGAAATCGATTCATCCAGTGATTTGAATTCCGGAAGTTTTTTGTAAACTTCTTCATAACGCTTCATTTGAAGATCGTGATTTTTCAATCTGGTTTGTTCGTACTCCCGCATCAGTGCATAATATTGTGAATTTTTAAGTGCCATGGAGATACTCCTTCTACTTGCCGTCTGGCTCAATGATAATCGTTTTGTTAATTGCTTTTCAGCAGTTGTTCTTCAAGTGATTCCATATCGTAACTGCGGCGCTCAAAATTGTTCAGATTCTTTGTTACAGGTTTTTGCCGCGCGGCAGTTCTTACGGCAGAGTTCTGTTTCTGATGAGCTTCGTCAAGCGCCGAGATCTCTTTTAAGTGACGGATATTGTGTTCATGCCACTTTGTCAGAATAGAATCGGCATATTCAAAGCTCGGCTGGTGTGTAGAGGTAATCGTGCGTCTGCACGCCTCTGCGATAATGTCAGAGGAAAATGCATACTGCTCAGACCATTTTTTGATAAATTCAAGTTCTGAGGCAGCAGGTCCTCTGCCTTTGATACCGAACGCATTCAGTACAGTGTAGCAGCTTCTGGAATAGAGCATAGACTGCTCTTTTGCCTGAGAGACTGTCTCGATTCCTTCTTCGACCCATGAAAAAGCGACCTTTTTGATATAGTGGATGCTTTTATGTCCGTTTTCTACACAAGATTCGATCAAATACTCAATCAGATCTGCCGACATATGCAGTGTATCATAAAAATAAGTAATTGTCTCCATTTCAGTATGTGTTAATGTTTTTCCCAAATATTGTTCTGCAATAAAGAGGAGAGATTTTATTTCTTTTTGTGCCCGAAATTCGTCAATAGCGACGGCTTTTTGAATGGATGCATTTGAAGCGGATGCTGTCTGGCGTGAAGCTGTGTGCAGCCCTTCTTTATTATGTATAGAGTGAACCGGATCTGTCAGACCTGCAGATAAAGAAATATCTGACTGAGGCTGAGAAGGAAGATTCCGGTCGGACACATTTTGTATCGTGGAGCGGACAGTCTGCGGCGCAATGCCTCCGGCAGGAGAATCGGTATTCCGGGACGCGGGAGGAGTCCATGCACATGCAAAACTTTGCAGTTCGAGAGATGTGATTTTTCCGTCCGCCGCATATTCTGATCGGAGCAGTCCTTCGGATTCCCAATATCTAAGCGCCCGCAAGATGTCTTTTTCCGTATTGTTGAGACAATCTGCAATCATAGAAAGTGTCAGCGCAGGATTGTCGTCTTCGGCATGCCGCAGAAGAAAAAGATATACTTTTATAAATTCGCCGTTGGCATTGACCATGTAATTGTCGATAAAATCGTTTGGCAGCAGCGTCGCGTTTGTCTGAAATTTATTTTTTAATGTCAGTGTTTTCATACTTACTCCATCCTGTTTCATTATTCTTAAGTGTTTTGTGAAGGTCAAAGCGGCGCTGCCGCGTTTTTCCCGGTTCAGCCCGCGCCAATCGCAAACGCGTCCTGCGGACTCAAAGCGGCGCTGCCGCGGTTTGCTCATGAAAAAGCGCTCGCCGTATAGGGAGTCTCCCAGTTCAGCCCGCGCCAATCGCAAACGCGTCCTGCAGACTCAAAGCGGCGCTGCCGCGGTTTGCTCATGAAAAGGCGCTCGCCGTATAGGGAGTCTCCCAGTTCAGCCCGCGCCAATCGCAAACACGTCCTGCGGACTCAAAGCGGCGCTGCCGCGGTTTGCTCATGAAAAGGCGCTCACTCCATCTCGGTACTTGTTCGCAAAGTCATACGAGTATGACTTATGCTTACAAGCACGGAGATGGGCTGAACTGGGGTTAACAAAAAGCGGACATGGAATCCGCTTTTGTCAGGTGTTTCTTATATAGTATCATTTTACTGCCGGGTAAAAAAGGGCTTTTTTGTTGGTAACTTGCTCTTTTTTGTAGATAACTATGTGGAGAACTTAAAAATAGCTTCTACGATGTTTATTTTAGCAGATTTTCACCGATTGTAACAACGTCTCCGGCTCCCATTGTGATGAGCAGATCACCGGGACGGCAGTTTTCTTTCAGGAATGCTTCAATCTGTGCAAAGCTTGGGAAGTAGTGCGTATCTGTTCCGAGTTTTTCGGTTTCTTTCGCCAGATCTGCCGAGGAGATGCCGAGAGTATCTGTTTCTCTTGCAGCAAAGATATCGGCAAGTACGAGGTGGTCTGCATGAGAGAGCGCCTCTGCGAATTCATGGAAGAACGCTTTTGTCCTTGTATAAGTATGAGGTTGGAATACACACCACACACTGTTGTGCAAAGAGTGCTGCGCTGCTTTTAATGTGGCAAGAATCTCTGTCGGATGGTGTGCATAATCATCAATAACAGTTACTCCGTTAAATTCCCCTTTATATTCAAAACGGCGGTCTGTTCCTGTAAAAGACAACAATCCTCTCTTAGTGATATCTATAGAAAGACCAAGAATATCAGCAACGGCAATGGCGGACAGAGCGTTTGAAACATTATGGTCGCCTGTTACCGACAACTGGATATGATCCGCATATTCACCGCGGCGGAACAAGTCAAATGCGACATGTCCGTTTTCGTCATAAGTAATATTTTTCGCGCTGTAATCAAAACATCCGTTTGTTCCGTATGTCACGACATTGCAGGAAAGACCTTCGTATATCTCGGCATAATCTTTGATCTCGGCATTGATAATAAGAGTTCCGTCTTCAGGAAGCAGTTCCGCAAACTGATGAAATGAATGACGAATATCTTCCAGATCTTTGAAGAAATCGAGGTGATCCTCTTCGATATTAAGGATTACGCTGATTTTTGGGAAGAAATGAAGAAAACTGTTCGTATATTCACATGCTTCCGTAATAAACGTACCTGAATTTCCGACACGGATATTTCCTCCGATCGCCTTCAAAATACCTCCGACTGAAATCGTCGGGTCGAGATCTCCTTCCAGTAAAATATGAGAGATCATGGACGTTGTCGTTGTTTTCCCGTGAGTTCCGGAAACTGCGATCGGCGTATCGTAGTTTTTCATAAGCTGTCCGAGCAGTTCTGCGCGGGTCAGCATCGGAATTTTCAGCGCAACTGCTTCGATCAGTTCAGGATTATTTCGATTGATTGCCGCAGTGTAAACGACACAACCGATATCCCGTGTGATATTTTCCGCTTTCTGACCATAGATAATATGAGCGCCTTCAGAAACCAGTTTCTTCGTTAAAGGAGATTCCTTTGTGTCGGAGCCGGATACAGTGAATCCTTCTTTTAAAAGGATTTCCGCAAGTCCGCTCATGCTGATACCGCCGATTCCTATAAAATGGATATGGATCGGTTCGTTAAAATCAATTTTATACATAATGCTTCCTCTTTTCTTTCACCTAAATGGGTTGAAAGTAACAGTTTCGTCTGCGCCATTCGTAAAATCGCGCTGTATAGCTGAACTGTTACAATTAAAATGCACCGTTATTTCTATGTGTAACAATCGTTTTTTAAAAATTAGTCATAAAATATCATAACCTACTATATTATACTATATATGCAAAAAATTGAAAGAAGTTCTTTTTGTGCGAAATAAACAAAAAGTTAAAAATGTTAAAGAAAAAATTGTAAAAAATGATTGGATAAACATGAAAATATGATATAATAAATATATCTAACTAGAAATGAGGTGACGTAATGTTTAAAAAAGAGATGATTGCAATGCTTTTAGCAGGCGGGCAGGGCAGTCGATTGGGGGTTCTTACAGCAAAAGTTGCAAAACCTGCCGTAGCATTTGGCGGAAAATACCGTATTATCGACTTTCCGCTGAGTAACTGTATTAATTCAGGAATTGATACAGTAGGAGTGCTGACTCAGTACCAGCCGCTGAGGCTGAATACTCATATCGGAATAGGAATTCCGTGGGATTTAGACAGAAATGTCGGAGGTGTATCGATACTTCCTCCTTATGAGAAGAGTTCTAACAGTGAATGGTACACCGGTACGGCAAACGCGATTTATCAGAATCTTGATTATATGGAGACGTATAATCCGGATTATGTTCTTATTCTTTCAGGCGACCATATTTACAAAATGGATTACGAAGTGATGCTTGATTTTCACAAAGCGAATCATGCGGATGTGACGATCGCGGCAATGCCTGTTCCGATTGAAGAGGCGAGCCGGTTCGGCATCGTTGTTACTGATCATGAGAGCAGGATTAAAGAGTTTGAAGAAAAACCGGAAAAACCAAGCAGTAATCTGGCGTCGATGGGTATTTATATCTTTAGCTGGCCGGTGTTAAAAGAAGCTCTTATCAAGTTGAAAGATCAACCGAATTGTGATTTCGGAAAACATATTATTCCGTATTGTCACGACAAAGGGGACAGGCTTTTTGCATATGAATATAACGGTTATTGGAAAGACGTAGGAACATTGAGTTCGTACTGGGAAGCCAATATGGAACTGATTGATATTATCCCTGAATTTAATTTATATGAAGAATTCTGGAAGATCTATACGAACAGCGCGAATATCCCACCTCAGTATATTGCGCAGGACGGAGTGGTAGATCGGTGTATTATCAGCAACGGAACAGAGGTGTACGGGGAACTGCATAATTCGGTTTTAGGCGGAAGAGTGCGCGTCGGAAAGGGAAGTGTCGTTCGTGATTCGATTATTATGCAGGGAGTAACGATTGGAGAGAACTGTGTGATAGACAGGGCGATCATAGCAGAAGATACGGTAATCGGAGATAATGTTGTAATCGGAATCGGAAGCGATGTGCCGAACAAGATGAAACCGAACATTTACAGTGGAGGACTTGCTACGATCGGCGAGAACTCTGTGATTCCGTCAAACGTGCAGATCGGAAAAAATACTGCGATCAGCGGAGTGACAGCGGCGGAAGATTATGAGGACGGCGTACTTGCAAGCGGCGAAACCTTGATAAAGGCAGGTGAGAGAGTATGAGAGCAGTAGGACTTATTTTGGCAGGAGGAAACAGCAGGAAGATGCGCGAGCTGACTGCAAAAAGAGCGGTGGCTGCGATGCCGGTAGCGGGAAGCTATCGTGCGATTGATTTTGTACTCAGCAATATGACAAATTCTCATATTCAGAAAGTTGCCGTGCTGACACAGTACAATGCCAGATCGCTGAACGAGCATCTGAACTCATCAAAATGGTGGGATTTCGGAAGGAAACAGGGAGGATTGTTCGTGTTCACGCCTACGATTACGGCTGACAACGGATATTGGTACAGAGGAACGGCAGATGCCATTTACCAGAATCTGGATTTCCTGAAAAAATGTCATGAACCATATGTGATCATTACTTCTGGTGATGCGGTTTATAAGCTGGATTATAATAAAGTGCTTGAGTATCATATTGCGAAGAAAGCAGACATAACGGTTGTGTGCAAGGATCTTGAACCGGGAGAAGATGCCACGAGATTTGGAACGGTTCGCATGAATGAAGAATCAAGGATCGAAGAGTTTGAAGAAAAGCCGATGGTGGCTCATTCGCATACGATTTCAACAGGAATTTATGTTCTCCGCAGAAGACAACTGATCGATCTGATCGAGCATTGTGCGGAAGATGAAAGACATGATTTTGTAAACGATATTTTGATTCGTTATAAAAATCTGAAAAAAATATACGGATATAAGATCAACAGTTATTGGAATAATATCTCAACGGTAGATGCGTATTATAAGACAAATATGGATTTCCTGAAACCGGAAGTAAGAAACTACTTTTTCAGAGAGCTTCCAAGCGTATATTCAAAGGTAAGCGATCAGCCGCCTGCAAAATATAATCCGGGCGCAGTTGTGAAAAACAGTCTTATCGGAAGCGGAAGCATCGTAAACGGAACGATTGAAAATTCCGTTATCTTTAAAAAAGTATTTGTCGGTAATAATTGTGTGATCAAAAATTCAATTATATTGAATGATGTATATCTGGGAGATAATACATATATCGAAAATTGTATCGTAGAGAGCAGGGATACAATAAGAGCGAATACAAGATACGTCGGAGAAAACGGCGTAAAAGTTGTAGTAGAGAAAAATGAGCGTTACGCATTGTAAAAAAGCGGCGTAATACTCCGAAAAGGCAGAAAAGAAAGGAGATCTGAACCTATGCAGATCACAGATGTACGAGTGCGAAAAGTTGCGAAAGAGGGAAAATTAAAAGCGGTTGTATCCATTACGATCGACGATGAATTTGTTGTTCATGACATTAAAGTTATAGAAGGAGAGAAAGGAATGTTCATTGCCATGCCAAGTAAAAAAGCAATGGACGGTGAGTACAGAGATATTGCACATCCGATCAATTCTAATACGAGAGAACGGATTCAGTCTATGATTTTAGAAAAATATGAGCAGGCATTAGCAGAAGAGCCGGATGGGGAAAATCCATAGATAATGTATGATAGATACCTGATAATATGAAATATAAAACGTACCCTAATAAAAGAAAACGCATATCAAGAAGCGTGTCGGATCATTAGGGTACGTTTTAGTTTTATTTATTGGCTGACGATGACTGTTTGATAACCGGCGCTTCGCAGCCGACGTTCTGTTTCTGCCGCATCGTGAAGTGTGGGGAAAACGCCTACCATGACTCGGTATAATCCGTTTCCCTCGACGACAGAGGCAGGAAAGTCAAGTTCGGACAACTCCCGGCGGAGTCGTTCGGCATACAGGGGATTACGAAATGCGCCTGTTTGAACTGTGTAGCGAGGCGGAAGAGGAACGACAGGAACGTTGTCTTCATTAGGAAAGGCATCATCAGGATATGTGTTTTCATCAGGCAGCGGAGCGACCGGAGCTTCATTTTCATCCGGAAGAGGAACAACAGGGGTATTGATGCCGAGTGTATCGAGGATGCCTTCAGCTATGGCAAGGGCGATATCGCTGAAGTTATCGTCAAAGAGCATGTTGTCCGTGTCAGAATTGATAAATCCGACTTCGACAAGAACCGCAGGCATTTTTGTGCGTCGGAGGACAACGAGCCCGGGGCGGGCTTTTACTCCGAGATTTACAAAACCGATCCCCTCAAGTTGTTCGTTTATATTTTCCGCCATCTCCAGTTTAATGCCGGATTTGTCGTAGACAAGAGATTCGACTCCCGAGACAGCGTTATCTTGCGGAAAAGAATTACGATGGATAGAGATGAAAAAATCGACTCCGGCTTCATTTGCTTCCATTGCCTTTTGATAAGGCGACTCGTAAATATCTGTCGTGCGAGTATAGAGAACATCGATTCCCCGCTCCTGCAGAATCTGTCCGATGGCAAGTGTAAGAGAAAGTGTATCGATCTTTTCCTGTCTTCCGTTGTATACAGCTCCCGGATCGCGTCCCCCATGTCCGGCGTCAAGCATGATTGAGTACGGCAAAGTAATATCCTCCTGAATTTTTTATCTGATCTATATAAAATATGCGCTCAGATAAGTAATGTTACAAAATGGATCAATCCCGGAATGTGCCTTTTGGTACTTTCGGGATTGATCCATTTTGTGCTTTGTTTATAAAAATCCGCCGTCAATGCCTATAATCTGTGCGGTGAGATAGGCGGGACTTTCGGCAAGGGCAAGGACTGTCCTTGCAACTTCTTCACAAGTTCCGAATCTGCCGGCGGGAATTTCTTCGCAAAGCATATTTTTTTCTTCTTCATTTAAGCGGGAGTTCATATCTGTGTCAATGACGCCGCAGGCAACGGCGTTTACCGAAATGCCGCTTGGCGCAAGCTCTTTTGCCAAAGCTTTTGTCAGGCCGTGGAGTCCTGATTTGGAAGCAGAATAAGCGGCTTCACAGGAAGCGCCCGCCGTTCCCCACATGGAAGAAATATTGATGATTTTCCCGCATTTTTCAGATACCATATGAGGGATAGCTTCTCTGCAGCAGTAAAATGCAGAAGAAAGGTTTGTGTCGATCAGATTTTTCCATTCCGAGTCGGAAAGATCGCTTAATAAGCCGAAATGGGAAATTCCGGCATTGTTGACGAGGACATCAACGCCTTGGCAGACTTTTTTTATTTTGCAAAATATGCTGCGGACAACGTCGGGATCGCTTACATCGCCGGGGAGAGCTGTGCAGCCGCCGCCGGAAGCAAGAATTTCATGTTCGGTTTCAGCCAGTTGTTCGACTGAGTTTTTACAATTTATAAATACATGATAACCGTTTTTGGCAAAGGCGACGGCGCAGGCGCGCCCTATTCCTCTGGAAGATCCGGTGATAAGGACATATTTTTTCTTCATTGTTTTCGTACCTTTCAAAATAATTGATTGTCAGAGAACAGTATATCAGGAAAAATTAAGAGGCGCAAATGAGGAAAAGCTGAACGTCGTAATTGTCTTGTACTTAGATTACGGTTGTGCTAAAATTTATAAATAAATTTATCGAGAAAAGTGAATTGTGCGAAAATTAAGAAAGCGGAGGATGCGGTATGATAAATGAGGCGATCGAATTTGCGGCAAAGGCACACGAGGGACAGTTGAGAAAAGGTACGAAGAAACCTTATATTGTTCATCCGATAGAGGTGTCAGAGATTGTATCGGCAATGACAGATGATGAAGAAGTGATATGTGCGGCGGTGCTGCATGATACGATTGAAGACTGCAGGGGGATTACAAAAGACGTTTTGAAGCTCCGTTTCGGAGACAGAGTTGCAGAGCTTGTAGCGCAGGAAAGTGAGGATAAGACGCTTAGCTGGAAAGAACGCAAGAGCGCGACGATCGCCAGATTAAAAGACGCACAAAGAGAAGTACAGTTGATCGGTCTTGCAGATAAGCTTTCAAATATGCGGGATATCGACAGAGATTATCCGGTTGTAGGAGAGAAGTTATGGGAGCGTTTTCGGATGAAAAGCAAAGCGGCGTTGGAGTGGTATTATAAAGGGGTTCGGGACGCTTTAAAAGAAAACTTTTCCGAAGAGGAAGAGTATAAAGAGTATTGCGGTTTGATCGAGAAAAATTTCGGATCGTCTGAGATAGACATGTCATGGGACAAGCAGGATGTCTGACGCGACAGAGATCTGTTTGCTCAGATATAAATGAATACAAATAACTATAAATAACCGGGCAGAATGCAGATAAATATTTGTGTTCTGTCCGGTTATTATATTTAATTCGGTCAAAATAAGTCAAAAAAGATTATATTTGTGCAAATTCAACGAAAATAAAATGAAAACTATGTGAATTATTATGATTGAATTTGACTGAATATGATTATATAATGACATCAAGAAAACAAAAAGACGCAAAAAGAAAAGGAGGAATGGAGATGATCTATACAGTTACATTTAATCCGTCCTTGGATTATATCGTTTCTGTAAATGATTTTCAGCTTGGACTTACGAACCGGACGGATTCGGAATTGATCCTTCCCGGAGGAAAGGGAATCAATGTATCGACAATTTTAATGAATCTCGGAATTGACAGTACAGCGTTTGGATTTGCGGCAGGATTTACGGGAGAAGAGATTATCAGAGAAGTAGAAGCGATGGGAATCCGTTCTGATTTTATTAAGATCGACAGTGGGATTTCACGGATCAATCTGAAACTGAAAAATATTGACGGTACGGAAATTAACGGTTCAGGGCCGGAAATAAGCGAAGAGAAGATCGAAGAACTATTGAGGAAACTGGATATTTTGGGAGAGGGAGATATTCTTGTTCTTGCGGGAAGCATTCCGGCGTCGATGCCGGCGGACATGTACAGTACGATCATGGAACGGCTTCAGCATAAAAATGTAACGTTTATTGTAGACGCTACAAAAGATTTGCTTATTAATGTATTAAAATACAAGCCGTTTTTGATCAAGCCGAATAATCATGAACTGGGAGAATTGTTCGATGTCAAACTGACGACAAGAGAAGAGGTGATTCCTTACGGGAAAAAACTTCAAAAGCAGGGCGCGAGAAACGTTCTGATCTCTATGGCAGGTGAAGGCGCGGTACTCGTAGCGGAAGACGGCAGTGTGTATGAAGCTCCGGCGCCAAAAGGAACTTTGGTAAATGCAGTAGGTGCAGGCGACTCCATGGTTGCCGGATTTACGGCAGGATGGATCGAGAAGAAAGATTATAGACACGCATTTTATATGGGGGTATCCGCAGGAAGTGCAAGTGCATTTTCTGAATATCTTGCAACAAAAGAAGAAATCATGGATCTGTACGAAAAGGTTTCAAAATGAATAAAAACGAACTATGTACAGTAAAGATGTAAGCAGAAAAGAAAAGTAAACAGAAACAAACAGAAGTAAACAGTAATAAATAGAAACAAACAGAGTTAGAAAGAAACAAACAGAGCCAAACATAAGCAAACAGAATCAAACATAAATAAACAGAAGCAAATAAGCAAAAAAATAAACGGAAGAAAACGAAGATGAACAGGAGGTTTTGAGAATGAGGATCACAGATCTGCTTGATAAAAGGAGTATTTCGTTAAACGAGACTCCGAAAACGAAAAGTGAAGCGCTTGACAGGATTATTGATCTTATGGTTGCAAGCGGAAAGATCAACGACCGTGAAGCATACAGAGAACAAGTATACGCAAGAGAAGAAGAAAGCACCACAGGAATCGGAGAAGGAATTGCCATTCCTCATGGAAAATGTGATGCGGTAACGAAACCGGGTCTTGCGGCAATGGTAGTAAAAGACGGAGTAGAATTCGACGCATTGGACGGACAGCCGGTTACGCTGATGTTTTTGATCGCAGCGCCGAATACGAAAGATAACGTACATTTGGACGTGTTGAGCAAGCTGTCGGTACTGATGATGGATGAAGTATTTGCCGATGCGCTGAGAAATGCAAAAAGCGCCGATGAATTTCTTGATATTATCGATAAGGCAGATGCGGAGCAGGGCGATATTGACGAGCGTCTTGCAGATATGAACGAAGCTTCTGCAAACGGATTTAAAATTCTTGCCGTAACGTCCTGTCCGACAGGAATTGCCCATACTTATATGGCGGCGGAAGGTATTGAGAAAGCGGCGAAGGAAAAAGATTGTTTCGTGAAGATCGAGACGAGAGGCTCGGGCGGAGCGAAAAACGTTCTTACAGAGAAAGAGATCAAAGAAGCGGACTGTATTATTGTAGCGGCAGACGCGCAAGTTCCGATGGATCGTTTTGACGGAAAGAAAGTGATCATCTGTCAGGTATCAGACGGAATCAGTAAAGCGCCTCAGCTTATCGATCAGGCAATGTCCGGCAACGTTCCTGTATATCACAGCGGAAACGAAACGTCCTCTTCGACAGCGGTGTCTTCGTCAGGAAAATCAGGAGGAATCGGACATAAAATTTATACACAGCTTATGAACGGCGTTTCTCATATGCTTCCGTTTGTAGTAGGAGGAGGAATCCTGATCGCGATCGCATTTTTGATCGACGGTTTAAGTATCGACCTTAATTCTCTTCCGGCGGATGAAAGAGCGGCTTTTGGTACGATCACGCCGGCTGCGGCTTTGTTTAAACAGATCGGAGGAGTTGCGTTTGGATTTATGCTTCCGGTGCTTGCGGGCTACATCGCGATGGCGATCGGAGATCGTCCGGCGCTTGCAGTCGGATTTGTAGGCGGAATGATCGCAGCAGGCGGAAAATCAGGATTCTTAGGAGCGCTTGTAGCAGGATTTGCGGCAGGATACATTATCGTAGGTCTGAAAAAAGTGTGCGGCAAGCTGCCCGAAGCAGTCGAGAAAATCGCGCCTGTATTATTGTATCCGGTATTTGGTATTTTGATCATGGGATTACTGATGACGTTTGCGGTCGAACCGGTTATGGGAGGCATCAACACCGCTTTGAATGCGGGACTTTCCAGCATGAGCGGAACGAGCAAGATTCTTCTCGGAATGATCGTCGGAGGAATGATGTCGATCGATATGGGAGGTCCGTTTAATAAGGCGGCATATGTGTTCGGCACTGCGTCCATCGCAGCGGGAAATTATGACATTATGGCGGCGGTTATGGTCGGAGGAATGACGGCGCCGTGCGCGATCGCGCTTGCGACAATGCTCTTTAAAAACAAATTTACAAAAGAACAAAGAGACGCAGGTCCGACAAACTTTATTATGGGTCTTGCTTTCATTACAGAAGGAGCGATCCCGTTCGCTGCATCTGATCCCCTTCATGTGCTCCCGGCCTGTATCGCAGGATCGGCGGTTGCAGGAGCGCTTTCCATGGCGTTTAACTGTACGCTGATGGCGCCGCACGGCGGAATCTTCGTATTCCCGGTTGTAGGAAATCCGCTTCAATATCTGATCGCGCTTGTTGCGGGAACAGTTGTGTCGGCATTGCTGCTCGGAGTATTGAAAAAGAAAGCTTAAAAAGTATAAAAATATAAAGAATAAAAAACTGTTTGTCCTCAGCGGGAAACAGAAAAATAAGAAAAAGCAAAAAAACAAGAAAAAGTGAAGCGTATAAAGTGAAAAAATGATAGAATAGTGTCAAATAGTAAATACGAGGGTCATCAAAAAATATAGATTGAAAGATGACCCTCGTATTGGAAAAAGATAAAGAACATATAGTATAGTTTATTATATGCACAGAGGGCATTATGTTAACAGAGCAAAGGTTTGAACGGATATTAGAACGGCTGAAAGTAAAGAAAAGTATTACAGTAGCTGAAATTACAGAAGATCTCGGAATTTCGGAATCCACGGCAAGGAGGGATATTACTGCGCTTGATAAGGCGGGGAAGCTGACGAAAGTGTTTGGCGGAGCGGTTGCTGCCGAGCATACTTATGAGATGAAAGAACCGACAGTGGCACAAAAAGTGAACGTCAGGAAAGAGGAAAAGATCAAAATCGCACAATATGCGGCAGATATGATCGGAGACAATGATTTTGTTTATCTTGATGCGGGAACGTCAGTCGGCTATATGGTAGAATTTTTGGCGAAGAAACGGGCGGCGTTTGTAACGAACGCAGTCGCACACGCGCAGCGTCTGGCGGCTCAGGGAAATCGTGTTTTACTTATAGGCGGTGAACTGAAAAGTTCGACTGAGGCTGTTGTCGGAGCGCAGGCAATAGAACTTTTAAGAAAATATCATTTCACAAAAGGATTTTTCGGAACAAACGGTATTACGAAAGAGGAAGGGTTTACGACTCCGGACGTAGGAGAAGCGCAGGTGAAACAAACGGCGGTACAACAGTGTCAAAAGTCGTATATTCTTGCCGACAGTACAAAGTTCGGCAATATAAGCGCCGTGACGTTTGCTCCCTTTTCCGGCAGTGTGATACTGACGGAAGAAACAGTAGACGGATATAAAGAAAATGAACGGCTGATCGTGTGCAGATAAGACGATTCTAAGAGCCGGTCATACAGAAAAAATCAACAGACGTCAAATCAGAGATGAGATGTCTGTTGATTTTTTAATTTTTTACGGAAGCAGGTATCCGTACATTACAATGAAGTGGCAGATGCTTCCGCCCATAACGAAGAGGTGGAAGATCTCGTGGCTTCCGAAGTTTTTATGTTTGTTATTGAAAATCGGTACTTTCAATGCATAAATAATACCGCCGACTGTGTAGATAATACCTCCTGCAAGCAGCCATCCGAAAGCGGCCAAAGGCATATTGCGGAAAATCTGTGCAAATGCAAGGACACACGTCCATCCCATTCCGATATAAAGAACGGAAGAAACCCATTTCGGACAAAATACCCAAAAAGCTTTGATCAGTATACCTGTCAATGCGAGAGTCCATACAACAGCAAGTAAAATGATCCGCATACGGCCTTCTAAGACAAGTAAGCAGACAGGCGTGTAACTTCCTGCTATCAGGACGGAGATCATCATATGGTCGATCTTTTTTAAGACAGTGTTTCCCTTTTCGGAAATGTCAAATGTGTGGTAAGTTGTGCTTGCCGCATATAATAAGATCAGACTTGCGGCATAAACGGACATGGAGATCAGGTAAACCGGATCAGGCTGCGCCGCGGCTTTTATAAGCAGAGGGAAAGCGGCGATAAGCGCCATGATCATTCCGATAAAATGAGTGATGGCGCTGCCGGGCTCCTTTATATAAAATTTCCCCCGAAGTTCATTCAAAGAGGCGGATTTCCCGGAATTATAACCGGTTTTTTTATAACCGGCGGCAGAATAGCTGTTCCCTGCGTAATTTTGTATATGAAGCGTAGGATGTTTTTTTATAAAGGTTGATTTTTTAGCAATGGCATGAGTATTTCCCATAATAATATGCACCTCCGAATTAGTTAAATGCAACATGTAGTTTTTGAAACTACATTAAGTATATGCATATATTACACCATCAATTCATGGAAATCAACCACAAATTTAAAAAGTTGCTTTAGGAAGATAAAACTATTTTTAACAACTTAGTATGAAAAGATCAAAGTTAAAATGACATCCGTAATAAATAAAGAATTTAAGATTACGCAGAAAACGGTTTGTGTCTTTTTTGATAATTTTGAAAAATAATTTGTCCAGTTCGGGGCGAGGTAGTAAATAAACGCACATCCGAGTAACGCAAATGCGGCAGATCCTCCGAGATAAATTCTGCCGTTAATGTTCAGAAAGAATTCGCTGAAATCCCAAAGTTTGTATCCTGAAAAAAGTTCAACCGTAAAACTGAAAATATATTGCAGGAATGAAAACACAATGAAATTCAGGAAAAATACAAAAATCGGTTTTTTGAGCAGGCGTTTTGATGCTTTCAGAATAATGATTCCGTAAATGCCGTAAAGGGGCAGCCACGGGCCGAACAGCAGATGGATGTCGGCCACAGTTCCGTCGCGCATAAGGTGTATGAGCATTTCCATGATCCATCCGAAACAGGATGCGGCATGAAAGAGGAAGATGCAGGACAAAATATCGTAATTCCGAAATACACGGGCGGAAGGTTTTACTGTCTTTGGCTGAACGGAGAAGAGAAAGACAGGGTATTGTTCCGGTTCAAAATAGGAAGTCTTCGTATACGGTCCCTGGGAATCGTCATAAAGAGCTTTGCTGATAAGAAGTTCGTCTTCGGAAGGAACATGTTCCAAATAAGAATCGCTTAGCATTTCATAGCGCGGCGACCGCGAGAGGACGTAGTCTCTGCGAAGCGACGCATAAAGTTCAGCCTTACATCCCGTAATATATGGATTGACAAATATGAAGTCAAGAATACCGAGTGTTAAGATTGATAAGATCTTCCATCCTAAGAAAGAGCAGTCCAGCAGAAACACACGCCATTTGTTTTTATTCATGAGCTGTTTGGATAAAAAGAAGGCGTCTTTTCGGCTTATTTTTGGATTTTCGGCGAGTATGTACGGGATCATGGCATATTCGTAATGTTTTATGATTCCTCCTGCGATCGTGAAATTCCAAAGAAACTGAAATACAGATCTGCAGAACATGACCCACACAGGGGCGGCTATACACCGAAGTTTATATAAGAAGAAAATCTTTGAGATAGAAGTTCTTTTGTATTTGCGTACTTCAAGAAAAAACCGCATTTCTCCGATGATAAGCACATAGTTCACAAACAGTTGATAGAGAAATGTTATACACAGTCCTATTATAAGAAATACAAAAGATGTGCCTAACGGTTCTGTAAAAAATGCATTGACTGTTCTAAGGACATTAAAAAATATGGATATGCCGGCGGAACATAGATCGATCACAAAAGAAAATACATGAAATGCAGTATTTTGTAAAAGTTTTGGAAAAGCGTTCCCGCCTAAGATCAGACCGAGTGTTTCGGCAAACGCTTCGGAATTCGTAATGCTAAGAGAAAATGCGGCGTCTGTATAGGCAGGACCGGAAAGTTTCTGCAGATTTAAAAATGTTGTGGAAACAGGGTATGCTGTTGTAAGCAAAGAGATAATGAAACAGACGGAAACCATCCTTGTATACGCCGGTTTCATGCATGATTTAGAAGATTTTTTTAATGTTTTTTGTTTCCACATAATGATAGTCCCCCTCTAAAGTTATAACAATATCGGCAGTCTGCCTGATTGGTTTGAAAAAAGTGTTTTAAGGATGGAGCGCTTCATGTTCGCGACGAATCTCGTTGAAGCAGTCAAGAGCATTCCATTTGCTGTTAGTTGCAGTCAGGACGGCTTTATACGGGAACGGGCCGGCTCCGCTTTTGCGAAGGGCTGCCAGAACCTGATCGAGACGGCTGCTGCTTAAAGAAGAGAAGAGAAACATTGTATCCGGAAGTTCCTCTCCGGCGTAATTTTCTTCGACAGGAGAGATATCTTTCATGTCGGCAAGATATCCGAGCGGCTGATTGTACTGTTCCGGTTTGATAAGCTGTATGCGGATATGCAGAGGCAGCAGGGCGGAACGGATTTTCAGCAGTTGTTCTTTTGCCGGTGGATTAAATAATAAGATCATTTCTTTCATGTGTGAAATCCTTTCATTTTATATAAATATTTTTTTATTTGTTTTACTGATGTTATTGTATCGCATAAACTGGAAAAAAGAAAGAGAAATGGATTGCGGCTTTGTGCATGGCGGAACTGTTCGTTCATATAATAAATTAAGAAGAGCGTAAAATGGCGGTGAGGCGGTATGCGGATTTGTGAACTGAAGGAAAAAGAAGTGATCAATGTATGCAGCGGAAAGCGTCTCGGCTGTATCGCAGATGTGGAGATCAACATATGTACAGGAGAAATCGAGGCGATCGTAATACCCGGACCGGGGAAAATATGCGGATTTTTCGGGACAGATTGTGAATATGTGATTCCCTTTTCCTGCATAAAAAAGATCGGTCCGGATATCGTGCTTGTGGAGATTAAAGAAGAAAAATTTTTGCAAAAATTTTAAAGCGTGTGGTATAATAATTGCGCATATAGAAAATGGAAAGAGAAAGGCGGAAATGCTCATGAGATGTCCATATTGTGGAAATCCGGATACGAGAGTGATTGATTCTCGTCCTGCAGAAGATAAAAACTCGATCAGAAGAAGACGTTCGTGTGATGAATGCGGCAGAAGATTTACGACATACGAAAAAGTAGAGACGATTCCGCTCATTGTTATAAAAAAAGATAATAACAGAGAGCAGTATGAACGGTCTAAGATTGAACAAGGTGTATTGAGCGCATGTTATAAACGCCCTGTTCCCGCAGAAGCAATCCAGAAAACGATCGATGCGGTCGAACTTGAGATTTTTAATCGTGAGGAGAAAGAAATCCCGAGCAGTGAGATCGGGGAAATCGTTATGGAAAAACTAAAAGAGCTTGATCCGGTAGCATATGTACGTTTTGCCTCTGTGTACAGAGAGTTTAAAGATGCGGGCACATTTATGGACGAGCTTAAGAAGTTTTTGCAGTAGATAAAATTATGAGAACATATAAATTGACGATTGCCTATGACGGGACAAACTATCAAGGCTGGCAGAGGCAGTCAGATACAGATCGGACGATACAGGGGATTTTGGAAGAGACGCTGGAAAACTGCATAGGATATCAGGTGCAGATCGACGGCTCCGGGAGAACCGATGCCGGAGTTCATGCAAGCGGCCAGACTGCGAGCGTTGTTTTGCCGGGAAAAGTGGATACGGCTTTGTTTACGGAAAAAATGAACGGGTGTCTTCCGCCTGATATACGCATCCTTGATGTGGAGCTTGTGAAGAACGGATTTCATGCCCGGAAAAGTGCGGTAGGGAAAGTTTATGAATATCGGATCGATACGGGGATCAAACAAGATGTATTTACACGGAAGTACAGCGGTCATTTTCCGGGAGAACCGGATCTTGCAAGGATGAGGGAGGCGGCCGGATATTTGACAGGCACACATTTTTTTGCGGGGTATACGGATAAAAAAGATAACAGATCTGTCAGACGTACGATTTACTCGATCATGATCAGAGATGAAAGAAAAGACTTTTTGCCGTGCGGAAAATCCGATCAGATCGGGAATGGAAACTGTATTGTCATTCGATATGACGGAACGGGATTTTTGTATCATATGGTGAGAATATTGACAGGAACTTTACTTGAAGTCGGGATGCGGGAACGTACCGCCGAAAGTGTGAAAGAGGCGCTTTTGACAGGAGACAGATCAAAAGCGGGGTTTCTGGCTCCGGCAGGCGGACTTTTTTTGAGAGAAGTACGGTATGAATGAGAAGAGAGGGACAGGTAGTGAAAGCATCTGTCCTTTTATGCTTTACCCGGAAACAGGTTCTATCAGAGTGATATTAATATTATGTGAGAGAGGTGGATGATAATGAAATTTGTTTCGTGGAATGTAAATGGAATAAGAGCGTGTGTGCAAAAAGGTTTTTTGGATTTTTTCACTGAGGCAGATGCGGATATTTTCTGCATACAGGAATCAAAGATGCAAGAAGGGCAGTTGGAACTCGATTTGCCGGGATATCATCAGTATTGGAATTATGCGGTGAAAAAAGGATATTCGGGAACGGCGGTGTTTACGAAAAAGGAACCGTTGTCTGTAACTTACGGTATCGGAATCGAAGAACATGATCAGGAAGGCAGAGTGATCACATGCGAATTTGAAGATTTCTACTTTGTTACGGTATATACGCCCAATTCGCAAAATGAATTGGCGAGACTTGATTACCGCATGAGATGGGAAGATGATTTTCGTATGTACCTGAAAAAACTGGAAGAAAAAAAGCCGGTCATCGTAACCGGAGATATGAATGTGGCGCACAAGGAAATTGATCTGAAGAATCCAAAGACAAATCGAAAAAATGCCGGATTTACAGATGAGGAGAGAGGAAAGTTTACCGAACTTCTTGACGCGGGATTTATTGATACGTTTCGGTATTTTTATCCCGATCGGGAAGGAATTTATTCCTGGTGGTCGTATCGCTTCAGCGCAAGAGCAAAAAATGCCGGATGGCGGATCGATTATTTCTGTGTTTCGGAAAGTTTGAAAGAGCGTCTGAAAGATGCGAAGATTTTGACAGATGTGATGGGATCGGATCATTGTCCTATTGAGCTGGATATGGATTGAATATAATATGGGAGGTTGTTTGAAATGACAAAGATTGATATTATTTCGGGCTTTTTAGGAGCTGGAAAAACAACGCTTATTAAAAAACTGCTTTCGGAGGCGTTTGCGGGAGAACAGGTTGTTCTTATCGAAAATGAGTTTGGAGAGATCGGGATTGACGGCGGATTTTTAAAAGAATCAGGAATCGAGATCAGGGAAATGAATTCGGGTTGTATCTGTTGTTCTCTTGTCGGAGATTTCGGCAAATCTTTGAGAGAAGTTGTGGATACTTATCATCCGGATCGTATTTTGATAGAACCGTCGGGGGTCGGAAAATTATCAGACGTCATAAAGGCGGTTCAAGACGTACAAAGTGAGATCGACGCTAAGTTAAATAGTTTTACGACTGTTGTGGATGTGACGAAATGCAGAATTTACAGAAAAAATTTCGGTGAATTTTTCAGTAATCAGATAGAATATGCGGGCGCGGTTATTTTGAGCAGGACAGATAAGGCAAAACCGGAAAAGATCGAAGAAAGTATTGCTATTTTAAGAGAATTGAATCCGAAGGCGCCGTTTATTACTACACCTTTGGAACAACTTGCGGGAAGTAAAATTTTGGAAACGATGGAATCCGTCAGATCAATGGAGGAGGAACTCCTTGCGGAGGTTGTCTGCCCGGAGTGCGGTCATCACCACGGAGCGCATCATCATGACCATGGAGAGGATGAGCATCATCACGAACATCACCATCATGACCACGGAGAGTGCGAGCATCATCACGAACATCACCATCATGATCACGGAGAGTGCGAGCATCATCACGAGCATCACCATCATGACCACGGAGAGTGCGAGCATCACCACGACCACCATCATCATGACAATGGAGAGGACGGACCTCACCACGACCACCATCATCATGACTGTGGATGTGGTCATGATCATGCCGGTCACCACCATGCAGACGAAGTGTTTACGAGCTGGGGGCGTGAGACGATCCATGTGTATTCGGAAGAACAGGTCGGGGAGATTTTAAAGAGTCTTGAAAATGAAGAAGAGTATGGCGATATCCTTCGAGCAAAAGGAATGGTCAAAGGAGAAGACGGAACATGGATCTACTTTGACATGGTTCCGGGAGAATATGAAGTGCGTACCGGAGCGCCGGAATACACGGGACGTATTTGTGTGATCGGAGCAAAGATAAATGAAGAAAAACTGGAAAAACTGTTCGGCCTTTAATCGGCGAACATACAAAGGAAACGAATGAAAGAGCGAGAACCGGAAAATATGGAATGAAAAAATAAGGAGGGAAAAATAAAACATGAATGAACCGGATGTAATGGTTTATTTGATGACGGGATTTTTAGACAGTGGAAAGACCGGATTTTTAAAATTTACATTGAAGCAGGATTATTTTCAGATCGATGGAAAAACATTGCTCATTCTTTGCGAAGATGGAGAAGATGAGTATGATGCGATGGAAATGTTAAGATACGGCGTTGTAATAGAGCGGCTGGAAGACAGAGAAGAACTGACAGAGGAGTATTTGGCGGAATTAGATCGAAAGCACGAGCCTGATCGAGTTGTCATTGAATATAACGGAATGTGGAAGGTCAGTGATTTTGAAAATATGAAGCTTCCTAAGGGCTGGGGGATCGAGCAGAAGATCACAACAGTGGACGCAAGCACATTTCAGACATATCTGACTAATTTAAAACCGCTCTTTGTAGAAATGGTAAGAGGCGCCGAGATGGTTCTTTTTAACCGCTGTGAAGATATTAAGCCTCTGGCGGGATACAGGAGAAGCGTCAAAGTAGTCAGCCCTCAGGCGGAAGTTATATTTGAAGATGAACAAGGAGAAGTGGAAAATATTTTTGAAGATGACGTGCCGTATGATCTGGATGCGCCTGTAATCGAGATTCCGAGAGAAGATTATGGTATCTGGTATGTGGATATGATGGAAAATCCCGCCCGATATCGTGGAAAAGTTATTGAAATCACAGCGAAGGTGTTGAAACCTTCCGGATTTCCGTCAAAAGTGTTTCTTCCGGGGCGGATGGCGATGACATGTTGTGCGGATGATACGACATTTCTGGGATATGTATGCAGAAGTGCGTACGCTCCGAAATTAAAAGCAGGACAATGGGTAAAAGTACGGGCGAAAGTACGGTTTGCGAATGTATCGGTTTATCGCGGAGAAGGGCCTGTTCTCGAAGCGGAACATATCGAGGCGGCAGAACCGATAGAAGAACTTGTCTATTTTAATTAGAGATGAAATGAGTATTGAAAAGACGAAAAGAAGACCGGCAGAAGAGTCGGACTGGATTTGAAGAAAAAAAGAGGAACGCGAGAGAAAAGGAGAAAACCTATGAAATTTACAAAAATGCAGGGCATAGGAAATGATTATGTTTATGTGAACTGTTTGCAGGAAACGATAGAAAATCCATCGGAACTGGCAAAGAAGATCAGTGATCGGCATTACGGAGTCGGTTCGGACGGGCTTATTATGATCAATCCATCTGATAAAGCCGATTTTGAAATGGAGATGTATAATGCGGACGGTTCTCGTGGAGAAATGTGCGGAAACGGGATTCGCTGCGTGGCGAAATATGTATATGATTACGGCTTAACAGATAAAACAAGTATTTCTGTAGAGACATTGGCAGGTATCAAATATCTTGATCTGACTGTAGAAGACGGGAAAGTTGTCCTTGTCAAAGTTGATATGGGAAAACCGATGCTGCGTCCGGAAGAAGTGCCTGTTGTTTCGGAAAAGGAAGAAGTGATAGATGAACCGATTACCGTGGATGGACAGGAATATAGGATGACATGTGTTTCTATGGGAAATCCTCATGCAGTCGTATTTATAGATCAAGATGTAAAAGAATTTCCGCTTGAAACAGTCGGAGTAAAATTTGAAAATCATGAAAGGTTTCCAAAGAGGGTGAATACGGAGTTTGTAAATGTTCTTGACCGTCATACGGCGCAGATGCGCGTGTGGGAGCGGGGATCGGGAGAGACGCTGGCGTGCGGAACCGGAGCATGCGCAGTCGCCGTTGCCTGTGCGTTGAACGGATTGACGGAAGATGAGGTGACAGTAAAACTGCTTGGCGGAGATTTGCAGATCAAGTGGGACAGAGAAAAGAATACGGTATATATGACAGGCCCTGCGGAAGTTGTATTTGACGGGGAGTGGAAGTAGCTTCTTTGTTGACAGATTTTAAGGCTGCCGCTTTGACTGATATGATGCCCCCCATATAGGACAATGATGTATAAAAGTCCGATATGGGGGTATTTTTATGTCCGGAAAAACTGAGATAATTTTTACTTTCCCTTTTTTTTGATTATTTTTTTGATAAGCAGTATGAGCAAAAAATAAATTACGCATACTACAATTCCCGAAGCGCAGCTCCATGAAGTGAGTACATACCAAAGGCCTTTTACTCTCTCGATTTGATAAGCGGCTATTTCTCCTCGTTCAAGAACAGTAAACCCTAATATAGCGATCGGAATGCATGCACCTAAAATGAATGCTATAACCGCTCCCAAGACTGTCAGTATTTTTTGATAAAATCTTACCTTTTTTAATGGATTGATCTTTAGGTCAACGTTGGTGTTTTGAATGTCTAGCTGTGTTTTCATTGCGGCCATCTTTTTTTGGCACTCTCTGCACTCGGTTAAATGTTTATCAATATCTTTTTTCGTTTGTTCCGATAATATATCATCTTGATATAGTGGTAACAGGTCGGAAACGATGTAGCATGGAAGTCTTTTATTCATCTTTTAAAATCTCCTTTACAATTTTTTGTTTTCCTCTAAAAAAAGTTACTCTTGTCCAATTTTCTGTTTTGCCGATTATTTCTCCGATTTCGGCAAAAGACAAGTTGCTGACCAATCTTAGATACATGACCTCTCGTATCGGTTCATTCATGTTGTGTATCAACTGTAAGATTTCTTTTTGTTCCCATTGAACGTTTACTTCTTTTTCATCCGCTATTTCCTGAATATGATCATTTGTAGATAAGATTTCTTGACGTTTTCTTAAATCTTTCAACCAAACATTTTTCGCGATTCCGCATAACCAGGTTAATATGGAACTATTCCCCTTAAACCGATCGATGCATTGGACAGCTTGAAAGAAAGTTTCTTGAGTAAGTTCTTCTGCAATATCTTCATTATTCGTCTTGCTCAATAAAAACAAAAAGACTTTTCTTGAATACATCTCGTATATTTCTTCGATCACTTGTGCTTTCAACCTCCTTCTGCCAGTTAGTGCCGAATTCTTTCATTTTGTTACAATTATCTTAGTAAAAAAGTAAATAAAAAAGATTATCCAAACATGCAGCTTCCAATTTAAGAATCTGACATGCATCGGATAACCTTAACGAAATTCAATCAGCTTTTACATTATGAAAAATAAAAAATCCTCCATAAAATGGAGGATGAATCGGAGTGACAGGATTCGAACCTGCGGCCTCTACGTCCCGAACGTAGCGCTCTACCAAGCTGAGCCACACTCCGATAAAATAAGGAATTTGTTTATTACAAATTCCAAGCTACGGAAAAGGGACTTGAACCCCTACTAACAGAGTCAGAGTCTGCTGTGCTGCCAATTACACCATTCCGCATTGTACCGTTTTGTGTTGTTTTTTGTTGTTTCCCGTAAGCAACATGGTTATTATATCAGACTCTAAAAAAAAATCAAGTGTTTTTTTAAAAAAAATGAAAAAATGAAAAAATTGTAACAATTCAGCACGCGCCATTCGCAAAACCGCACCACGTGCTTATTGTGGCTGACGCCACTGTTTTACTCATAAATGGGCGCTTAGCGCATACAGATGTCCGTTAGCAAAAACATGCAGACATGTTTTGTGCTTCCCGTACACTGTATGGCTGAACTGTTACAAAAAATTGAAAATTAAGAAAACGGTACATGGAAAAGCTTCCGATGCACCGTTTTTTAAGTTAGTTAAATCCGATCAGGCGTCTTGCAACGCTGTATGCAAGAGAAGATACTTTACGTCCGGATCTTCCCGGGAGATTCATCGTCTGTCCGAGTATACCGTAGCGGATCTTCATATAAGTTTTGTAATCTTTTCGTTTTAAGTAGCTCCACAGTTCTTTCTTTTTAGTTAAGTTCTCCGGTTTTTTAGAACGGATACATAAAATGGATGAAACAGTCATCATGATCGCAAGATAATTAACCATATATTTTCGCAGTTTTTTACTTGAGATCATCCGCAGTTCATACATGGAGATCATTGTCTTGGTTACAAATAATTGCTGATCTATCCTTCCGATCATGATTTTTTCGTTGACGGACTGATCTTCCCGCCCGATAAAATAGCGGTAGAAATCGACATTCAGGTAATAAAGGGTGCGTACATGCGGAAGCGGATAATACACGTAAATATTATCAACATAAAAAGTGTGCTTCGGTAATTTTAACTGGCACAGTTTCAGCATCTCTGTCCGATAAAGAACGGAGTGCATCAAAATATATTGGTCGAGCCGGAAATGTCCGATCTCATCCCAGTGAAAAATCGTATTTTCGGGAAGCACATTGTCATAGCGGATCACTTTTTTATGTTCCATGCCGACTTTTTCGTAAACATAGTTTGAGATTACCATATCGACAAGTGTGTCTTCTTTCACAAATGTTTTTACTGTTTCAAGAATTTTAAACAGAGAGCTTTCGTCAACCCAGTCGTCGCTGTCTACTACTTTAAAATATTTTCCTGTGGCATGAGAAAGTCCGCAGTTGACTGCATCGCCGTGTCCTCCGTTTTCTTTTTGGATCGCCTTGACGATCGTCGGATATTGAGCTTCGTACCGTTCGGCGATTTCCTGCGTTCCGTCTTTTGAACCATCGTTGACGATAAGAATTTCGACATCTTCTCCTCCGATAAGGATTGAGTTGATCGCTTTTTCCATATAGGCTTCTGAGTTATAACAAGGAATTGCAAATGAAATGTATTTCATATCATACCTCCTGATTTTATCTGTCATGTTGTCTAAGGTGTAGTATACATTAGTTATTCTATATTGTAAAATTCAATTTTTTCATATATAGTAAAAGTGTTTTTATAATAGCGAAAAGCTAAAGGCCGGGATTATCCGAAATCTTGGCAGATGCTTACAATCCCGGAATGTGATTTTTGAACTTTCGGTGATTAAAATAAGGAGGAAGAGATGAAAAAAAATGTGATCGTAGGACAGTCGGGCGGACCGACGGCAGTTATCAACGCAAGCTTATACGGAGTTGTCAATGAAGCGTTGAACAGAAAGGATTCTTTTGGTGCAGTGTTCGGCATGATTAACGGAATCGAAGGGTTTGCCGAAGGCCGGGTCATGGATATGGAAGAATTGAAGCGCTCGGGAGAACTGGAATTAGTAAAGACAACGCCCGGTTCATATCTTGGCTCTTGCAGATATAAATTACCGAAAGATCTAAACGACGAAGTATATCCGAAATTATTTGAAAGATTTAAGGAATATGACATCGGTTATTTCTTTTATATCGGAGGAAATGATTCGATGGATACAGTGAGCAAACTGTCGCGTTATGCGGAGATGGTCGGAAGCGATATTTGCTTTCTGGGTATACCGAAAACGATCGATAACGACCTTGTCAATACAGATCATACGCCGGGGTTTGGAAGCGCGGCAAAATATGTGGCTTCAACCGTGCGGGAGATTGCAGTTGACGCATCGGTATATGATAATAAAAAATCAGTGACAATCGTCGAGATCATGGGGCGTCATGCGGGATGGCTTACAGCGGCAAGCGCATTGGCACGAAAATTTGAAGGAGATAATCCGGTTCTGATCTATTTGCCGGAAGTGGCGTTTGATACAGAACGGTTTATACAGGATGTGAGCGCGTCTCTTGAAAAAGTGTCAAATGTGATCGTTTGTATCTCGGAAGGAATTAACGATGGCAAAGGAACGTTTATTTGTGAACTTGCAAGCGAGGTAGGAGTGGATACTTTCGGGCATAAAATGCTGACCGGATCAGGAAAATATTTGGAAAACCTGATAAAAGACCGTCTCGGCGTAAAGGTTCGTTCTGTTGAATTGAACGTAAGTCAGAGATGTTCTTCGGCAATGCTTTCTGCGACGGATTTGCAGGAGGCGGTTGATTCGGGAGCGTATGGCGTAAAATGTGCTTTGCATGGCGAAAGCGGAAAGATGATCGCCTTTGTGAGAGCGGACGGTGAAGAATATAAACTTAGTTACGAGGCAAAAGATGTGAATGAAATCTGCAATCGTGAAAAAGGTGTGCCTGCCGGGTGGATCACTAAAGACGGATCAGACGTAAGTGATGAATTTATCCGTTATGCGAAACCGCTTATTCAAGGAGAAGTACAAGTTCCGCAGCAGGACGGACTTCCGCTGTTTGCATACAGGAAGTAAACGGACAGAGGAACTAAAGAAAAGGAACTAAAGAAAAGAAAATCAAGAAAAGAAAATAAATAGACGACGTAATAAAGAAAAAAGAAGATCATGGTCTTTGCCGGAGATAAAAAGGTTGGTAAAGATCATGATTTTTTATGTTGAAAGTTTCCTGAAGTACATATAATGCAAAAAATGAATGTGCTGCAGTCATAGGAGAATGAATGAGTCAAAAACTGGAAAATCTTTTAAATCTGGCTCTGGATGCCGATCAGGGAGAAAGAGAACGCTCCGAAGAGCTGGATGTTGGATATGATAAAGAAGAAAATGTGTGGGAACTGATCGTAAAATATTCGGGAACACTTGAAGCGGTCAGGCAAACGGCGCGATCGGTTACGGAACTGTTGAACGGCTATGCGGTTATTGTCATCGAGGAAGAACGGATCGGACAACTGGCTCAGCTCCCGGAAGTGGAATTTATAGAAAAACCGAAAAAGCTGTATTTTCAAACTGATGTAGGCAGGCAGGTGTCGTGCATAGATATTGTACAGGATATGCCGTTATCTTTGAGAGGAAAAGGGACTCTTATCGGAATTGTTGACAGTGGGATCGATTATGAAAATGCAGAGTTCAGAAATGAGGATGGAACAACGCGGATTGTGTCTCTTTGGGATCAGTCTGTTAATGGGAGGCCTCCGGCAGGATATTTGGCAGGAACAGAGTATACACGGGAGCAGATCGATGCGGCGTTAGCAACAGAGGACAAAGAGGTAAGGCGGCAGATGGTGAAAACATCCGATGTCAGTGGTCATGGAACAGCGGTGGCGGGAATCGCGGCAGGGAATGGCCGGGGAAGTGAGGGAAGAAGGTTTCGGGGAGCTGCGCCTGAGGCGGAACTGATCATCGTAAAGATGGGAGCCCCCAGAGAAGGCGGTTTTCCGAGAACAACAGAACTGATGCGGGGAGTAGATTATATTGTCCGTAAGGCTGTAGAACTTCGTCGTCCGGTGGCGATAAACATCAGTTTTGGCAACACATATGGATCTCATGACGGAACTTCTCTTGTAGAACGTTTTTTGAACGATATTGCGGACATGTGGAAAAATGTAATCTGCATCGGAAGCGGAAATGAGGGGGCGTCGGCAGGTCATGTGTCGGGAAAAGTGCGGCGGCAGATATCTGAGACGGTAGAACTTGCCGTTCAGCAAAGAGAACCGGCGCTGAGTATTCAAATATGGAAATCGTATGTTGACGAGATGGGAGTTTCGGTGATCAGTCCGTCGGGAAGGCAGGCAGGACCGTTTTATGAATTTTTGGGAGCTCAGCGGTATATACTCGGAGATACAGAACTTTTGATTTATTATGGAGAACCGAAGCCGTACAGCGTGAAACAGGAGATTTATCTGTCGCTTCTTCCCGGAAAACAGTATATAGAAAGCGGCGTGTGGAAAATTGTTTTAACTCCCGGCCGTATTGTGGACGGGGAGTATCAAATGTGGCTTCCGACACAGACGTCATTAAATATGGGGACAGCGTTTTTACAGCCGAACAGTATGTCGACATTGACGATTCCATCTACGGCGTCGCTTGCTGTTACCGTGGCGGCATATGATGCCCGGACATTTTCGTATGCGGATTTTTCGGGAAGAGGTCCGGCGGGGATGTACGAAGGTGAGAACGTGCTGAAACCGGATATTGCCGCACCTGGAGTGCGCGTTACAGCGCCTGTCCCGGGAGGCGGATATCAGTCTTTTAGCGGAACTTCTTTTGCTGCTCCTTTTGTGACCGGGAGCGCTGCGCTTTTGATGGAGTGGGGAATTGTCAGAGGAAACGATCCATATCTTTATGGAGAAAAAGTAAAAGCTTATTTAAGAAAAGGCGCAAAGCAGCTTGCGGGATACGAGCGATGGCCGAATGCGCTGCTTGGGTATGGAGCGCTGTGCGTGCGGGATAGCCTGCCGGGATTGGGCTCAAGTTAAGTTTCGTTAGTCAGGCGCTGTCCTCGATAACTGATGATATATAAAATATTGCAAATATGACGATGAAGTGCGGAACATTAATAGAAAAGAGTAAAAAGTTCTGATACAATGGGAATGAAATATTGCATTGAATCTGATCTGTATGAAATAAAAGGAAGTATTAATTGTAAAACTCCAAGTGTGTTAATAACAAAAGTGAAGAATAAGGAAGAGTGATAGACGATGAATGTTATGCCGATAACGGAATTGATTGATAAAGTTACGGAAATTTGTAAAGCAAATGGTGTAAAAAGGTTGGATCTATTTGGGTCTTTTGCAACAGGGACTGCAACCGATACAAGTGACGTTGATTTTGTTGTATACAGATGCAAGTTGACGGATTATAAATAAGGAGAAGATAAAAGCTGCATGAAAAAGCGAACCGAAGAAATTTTGAATCTTTTAGATGAACAATATGGACGGGAATATATTTGTTATCTGAATTATGAGACGCCGTGGCAGCTGCTGATCGCAACGATGTTGAGCGCTCAGTGTACGGATGCCAGAGTGAATATTGTGACGAAAGATTTGTTTCAAAAATATACATCTGTGGACGCATTTGCCGACGCGGACTTAAAGGAGTTGGAGCAGGATATCAAGCCGACAGGATTTTATCGCAATAAAGCGAAGAACATCATTGCCTGTATGAAAGATATCAGGGAGAAGTTTGGCGGTGAAGTGCCGAGGAGTCTGGAAGATCTGACCTCTTTAGCAGGCGTCGGACGGAAGACGGCGAATGTGATCAGAGGGAACATCTATCATGATGCCAGCGTAGTTGTGGATACGCATGTGAAAAGGATTTCTAACAGACTGGGATTTACAAAACAATCTGATCCCGAAAAGATAGAACAGGATCTGATGAAGGAACTGCCAAAGGATCATTGGATATTGTATAATATTCAGATCATTACGTTTGGAAGAAGTATCTGTACAGCAAGAAATCCTAAATGCGGGGAATGCTTCTTAAAGAAATATTGCACAGGGAGAAAATGACATGAGATCACTTTTTATTTATTTAAAAAATTATAAGAAAGAGACTATATTGGCTCCGCTGTTTAAAATGCTGGAGGCATCTTTTGAACTTCTTGTTCCTCTTGTTATGGCTGCGGTGATCGATAAAGGAATTGCTCAAAAAGACAGCCCGTATATTATAAGAATGTGTCTTGTTTTGATTGTATTGGGAATCGTCGGGCTGATATGTTCTCTTACAGCTCAATATTTTTCGGCAAAAGCGGCGGCTGGGTTCGGAACAGGACTGCGGCATGCGCTGTTTGAACATATTCAACATTTCGGTTTTTCGGAAATGGATGAAATCGGCAGTTCTACGCTTGTGACCCGAATGACAAGTGATGTAAATCAGGCGCAGGCAGGAGTGAACCTTGTCCTTCGTCTTTTTTTACGTTCGCCTTTTATTGTATTCGGCGCAATGGCAATGTCTTTTATGGTAGATGTCAAAGCGGCAATGGTTTTTGTTGTTGTAATTCCTCTTTTGTCGGTAGTTGTATTTGGGATCATGCTGATTACAATGCCTCTTTATAAGAAAGTGCAGTCATATTTAGATGAAATTCTTCTAAAAACGAGAGAAAATCTTATCGGTGTAAGAGTGCTTCGTGCTTTTAATAAAGAGGAAAAAGAAAAGGCTGAATTTGAAGAAAACAATCAAATGTTGACAAAGGAACAAAAATTTGTCGGAAGTATCTCCGGGCTTATGAATCCACTGACGTATATTATCGTGAACGTGGGTATTATAGTTCTTATTTATGTCGGCGCGGTTCGTGTAAATATGGGGAGTCTGACTCAGGGGGAAGTAGTGGCTCTTGTCAACTATATGTCGCAGATTCTTGTGGAGCTTGTGAAACTGGCGAATCTGATCATTACGGTGACGAAAGCGGCTGCATGCGGAAAACGGATCGAAGCTGTGTTGGCAATAAAACCGGAAATGCAGTCGGGAAGTTTGTTGTATACAGAAGAAAAAAGGATTCCTGCGGTGGAATTTTCCAATGTGTCATTGACATATAAAAATGCGGGAGCGCCTTCGTTGAGCAACATCTCGTTTCGGGCAATGCCGGGAGAGACGATAGGGATTATCGGCGGAACAGGGGCTGGAAAATCATCGATCGTAAACATGATCCCTCGGTTTTATGACGCGTCGGAAGGAGAAGTGAAGGTTTTCGGACATGATGTAAGAGAATATGAGATTGAAAGTTTGCGCAGTCATATCGGCGTGGTTCCTCAAAAAGCGGTGCTTTTTAAAGGGACGGTTGCGGAGAATCTTCGGTGGGGAGATGAAAATGCATCGGAACAAACACTGGAAGAAGCGCTTGAAATTTCACAGGCGAAAGAGTTCGTTGATTCAAAGCCGGGAAAGCTTGAATTTATGATAGAACAAAACGGGAGAAATTTGTCCGGCGGGCAGAGACAGCGTATGACGATCGCAAGAGCGCTTGTAAGAAAACCAGATATTCTTATATTGGACGACAGTGCGTCGGCGCTTGATTTCGCGACCGACGCGGCTTTGCGTGACGCGATTAAAAACATGAAAGAAAATCCGACAGTATTTCTTGTCTCTCAGCGGGCGGCATCGGTCAGATATGCAGATCGGATCGTTGTGCTGGAAGAAGGGAAAGCTGTGGCGGTCGGAACACATGAGGAGCTGATGCAAAACTGTTCGGCTTATCAGGAGATTTATTATTCACAATTTCCGGAGGAGGCGGTTTTACATGCTTAAAAAACAAACAGTCAATGAAGATAAAATACAGAAGTCAAAAGTGCAGGCAGAGCAGAGTAAGCCACAGAGCAAAGATCGGAAAATGAGCCGGGGAGAAATATTAAAAAAAGTATTCGGGCATCTTGGGAAGTATCGTATTTTTGTTGTTTTTTCTGTTTTGCTGGCAGCAGTCAGCGTCGCCCTTACGCTCTACATTCCGAAACTGATCGGTTATGCGGTAGATGAGATCATAGGAAAAGGAGCGGTAAACTTTGCCGGGATATTCCGAATTCTGTTTCAGATCGGAATATGTACGGGTATTACGGCGCTTGCGCAGTGGCTGATGAATGTGTGCAATAATAAAATGACTTATCAGGTCGTGCAGGATGTGAGAAACGAAGCTTTTCGGAAGATTCAGATCCTTCCGCTGAAATACATCGACAATCATCCATCCGGAGAAATAGTAAGCCGTGTTATTGCGGATGTAGATCAGTTTGCGGACGGACTTTTGATGGGATTTACCCAGTTGTTTACAGGAGCTGCAACGATTATCGGCACGCTGGGATTTATGTTGTCGGTTGATGTAAATATTACGTTTGTCGTCGTTTTGATCACTCCGATTTCATTTTTTGTGGCGAACTTTATTGCCCGCAAAACATTTGCGATGTTTCGTCTTCAGTCTGAAATCAGAGGAGAACAGACAGGTCTGATCGACGAAATGATCGGCAATCAGAAAGTAGTACAGGCGTTTGGGCAGGAAGAAAAAGTGACGGAGCGGTTTGATAAGATTAATGAAAAATTAGGAAGCGCATATTTGAGAGCGACATTTTTCTCTTCCGTTACAAATCCGGCGACCCGTTTTATAAACAGTCTCGTATATACGGGAGTCGGGATCGCAGGTGCGTTTGCGGTAGTAAACGGAACGCTGACAGTAGGGCAGCTTACAAGTTTTTTGAGTTATGCAAATCAGTATACAAAGCCGTTTAATGAAATATCCGGAGTTGTGACAGAGTTCCAAAACGCGGTTGTATGTGCCGGTCGTATTTTTGAGTTAATAGAAGAAATTCCTCAGCCGGAAGATGCAAAAGATGCGGCGGTTCTGACTCATGTCCGGGGACATGTACTGGCAGAGCATGTTGATTTTTCGTATATGCCACAACAGAATCTGATCACGGATTTTAATTTGAAAGTTATGCCGGGACAAAAGATCGCTGTTGTAGGACCGACGGGATGCGGAAAAACAACGCTGATCAATCTGCTTATGCGGTTTTATGATGTAGACGGCGGCTGTATTTCAGTAGACGGAAAGGATGTGCGTGAGGTTACGAGGGAAAGTCTGCGCTGTGCATATGGCATGGTGCTTCAGGAAACGTGGCTGAAAACGGGAACGATCCGGGAAAATATTCTTTTAGGAAGGTCCGACGCGTCAGAAGAGGAAATGATAGAAGCTGCAAAAGCATCTTATATTCACAATGTAATCCTGCGTCTGCCAAACGGATATGACACGTGGGTGACAGAAGACGGAGGCGGGCTGTCGCAAGGACAGAAACAGCTTTTATGCATCGCGCGTGTTATGCTGTGCAGACCGCCTATGCTGATCCTCGATGAAGCGACGTCATCGATCGACACAAGAACAGAAGTAAAGATACAGGCGGCTTTTACAAAATTGATGGAAGGGCGGACGACGTTTATTGTGGCGCATCGTCTGTCAACGATCCGCGAGGCGGACGTGATTCTCGTTATGAAAGACGGAAAAGTTATTGAGCAGGGCAATCACGAGAGCTTGATGGCTGCAGACGGATTTTACAGACATTTGTATGAATCGCAGTTTCTTAGGGGAAAAGATGAGGATAAATGATAAAAAGTGAAGAAAATAAAAAAGTCTGAAAACGGATAAAGATACAAATATAGAGACCGTATTAAGGAGGATGGCTATGACAAAATTAAGTACATTATGCTATATAGAAAAAGACGATAAATATTTAATGCTTCACCGTACGGTGAAAGAAAATGATGTGAATAAAGATAAATGGATCGGTGTCGGCGGACATTTTGAATATGGAGAAAGTCCTGAAGAGTGCTTGCTAAGAGAAGTGAAAGAAGAAACGGGATATACGCTGACTTCGTGGGCTTACCGGGGAATCGTGACATTTGTTTACGGTGAAGATGTTGTAGAATACATGTCGCTTTATACGGCTGACGGGTTTGAAGGAGAACCGATCGACTGTGATGAGGGCGAGTTGGAATGGGTTGAAAAATCAAAGATCGAGACGCTGAAGTTATGGGAGGGAGATAAGATTTTCTTTGATCTGTTGGAGAGAGACTGCGGCTTCTTTTCTCTGAAACTTGTTTATAATATAGAAGATATTTTAAAAAGCGCTGTTCTTGACGGGAAGCCGCTTCCTCTTACCGAGGATGGAAAGTGGATTGGAAAATGAACCGGAAAACAGACTGAAAAATGAAGTGAAAGACAGATAGAAAAAAGAAGCAGGCGTAAGCGGACGCGGTATGAAAAGTCATGGATTTTGAAACAGGGCAATATCCGGCTGAATAAAGGTAAATATAAAGAAAAGGATGGAATATAATATAGTCAGTCCATATATGAGGAAGCGGAAACGTGCGATATTTTTCTGCTCATATAATTTGGATGCCATTGAAAAAGTGATTCCAGTACAAAGGTAAAAAATAGCAATATCGATCCAGACAACCGTAAAGCCGAGTATGCCTGAGTAAGTATAAAAGAAAACAGGGATAAGTGTCGTTCCTGTCAGAATGCCGGATAAAAGTGGTAAAGATACGTTTGGAACGGCGTTTTTATATATTAGTTTGAAAAGAAAGCAGTAGAGCAGAGCCGGAAAGAACAAAAGTTTCATATGTTCCCATGCAGATTCGCTGATTGGGCAGACAAGACCTATAAAAGTTGAATCGCCGGACCATTCATAGAAAAAGTGCGACAGTGTTCCGAGAACAGACGTGAACAGAAAACCGGAGATAAAGATGTATTTACCGGAAAGTTTATAGGAAGCAAGCATAACAAGTCTCCTTTCATAAGCAGAAAAGTATTTTATATAGTATATGCAGAAGTTAGAAAATCAGCCCTCGAAAAACTCGTCATTATGCATAAAAATAAATGTATTTTATATGGAAAATGATGAAAATACGACATATGGAGCGGGGGGGGGTAAAAATAATGTTGACACATTGAACAAAAGGGTATATGGTTCTGTATGAGTATGTGGGCAAAATGCTAAGAAAGGAAGGAAAAATAGTTGTGGAAAATGTCAAAAAACTAATGCGAAAAGCAATGGGAATTGTTTTAAGTGTTGTGCTTACATTAGGGTGTATTCTAGGAAGCGGCACGATCGCATGGGCAGAAGGTGAGACGGCAGATGCCGCCGCGAAGATCAAGGTGGCATGCGTGGGAGACAGCCTGACGGAAGGGTACACTTCGACGGGCGCGAATTCAGGAAAGAAAGGACCAAATGCATATCCGGCACGTTTGCAGAGTTTACTTGGAAGCGGATATGAAGTAAAAAACTTTGGGGAAACAGGTGCGTTTTTGATGGAGGGGACAAGTAATCCATATAAAAGCGGTACAGAATACGAACAAAGTAAAGCTTATAATGCAGACATTGTAATTATTATGCTTGGAACGAATGATTCCAAAAACTGGAACGAAGAAAATTATAAAACACAGATGACAGCGTTTTATAATGAGTATAAGACGGAGAATAACAAAGTTATTTTTGCCACGTCTCCGAAATGTTATCAGACGACGGGAAACGATATCACTCAGGAAAAGGTCGAAAAAGTCTATCAGGCTCAGAAGGCATTGATTAAAGAAAATGCCGCATGGGATTTCATTGATATGTATGAAAAGACCGAAGGAAAAGAAAATCTTTATAATACAGATAAAGTACATTTTACAGATGCAGGATATCTGTACATAGCAGAATGCATGTATGAAAAGATTACAGGAAAAAAAGCTCCGATTGAAGAAAAGGTGAAAATTCCGCATACACAGCAGAGCGGAGAAACAAACTACTTCACATTCGCAGAAGGAAAATGGGAGGCAGGAGATGCGCAGCATACATGGTCAAAAAAAGTAGATCCGGCGCATCCTGAAGCAACCTATTATGAAGTGAAATTTACAGGACATAAGATCGATATCTATTCCGGTAAAAACAGAATGATGGGAAAAGTGAAGTATCTGATCGACGGTGAGGAAAAAGCAGAGGGAGACCTTTATAATGCTACTAATATCAATTCTACATTCATTACAACGATTTCCGATTTAGAAGAAAAAGAACACACATTAAAAGCGGTGGCTACAGGGGAAAGAAATGCATCAGGAACAGGTTCGGACATTCTGATCGATGCCGCTGAGGTGTATGTATATACTTACAGAGAACCGGAAGAAGCAAAACTTCACGGAACAATTACAGATAATAATCTTCAGTATACCCAGGATAAATTAACTGAGGTAAAAGCAGCAAACAAAACAGAAGATACTTTGAATGCATGGAAGAATGATACGGTTACTTCTGAGATTTCTTTAGCTTCGATAGATTCTTCTTATACAGATGTAACAGCGACGGCAAGTGATTTCACCGGAAACGGCAATACGATTCCGAAAGCAAATGTGGATTTAAAATTTATTAAATCAGTTCAGGCTTATACAGGAATGCCGGGATACGGTGATCCTGACAGAGAAGTTCCGAAAGGAAGCAGACAGGAAGCAAATGAAGTGCTTTATCAGGATGCCGGAACAGCGATGAATATTGGAACGAACAAACTTCAGAATATCTGGGTATCTGTGAAAGTTCCGGCAGGAACAGCGGCAGGTAGTTATACAGGAACGGTTACGGTAACGGCAAAAGAATTAGCAGAACCACTTACATTTACTTATACGTTAAAAGTTGCTGATGCAGAACTTCCGGATGCGACGAAGTTTAAAGATGGTTTTGATATGGAATTGTGGCAGAACCCGTATCGTATCGCAGAATATTATGATGTAACGCCGTTTTCTGAAGAGCATTTTGAAATTTTAAAATCCCACATGGGATTATATAAAAATGCCGGCGGACATGCCATTACAACTACAATCGTAGAAGAGGCGTGGGCAGGCCAGACATACGGGGAAGGAACTGTTAAATTCCCTTCTATGGTTAAATGGACAAAGAAAGCGGATGGAAAATGGAGTTTTGATTATACGGATTTTGATAAATGGGTAACGTTTAACAAAGACGTTATGAAAATCGGGGACAAGATCGTATGTTACAGTATTGCGCCTTGGACAAACTCAGTTGTTTATTATGATGAAGCGACAAAGACAACAGTAAAAAAACGATTGACTCCGGGTTCAGAAGAATGGACAACGATATGGACGGCATTTCTGAATGATCTTGCAGACCATTTATATGAAAAAGGCTGGTTTAACGACGCTTATATCGGTATCGATGAAAGAGGATTTAATAAGGCGGCGTTTGATTTGATCGATTCAATTAAACGCGGCATTCCGACACCTTTGAAATTAAAGAGTGCGGGAGCGATGGATGGATTTGTTGAGAAAAAAGATCTTGCAATGCGCGTAGACGACCTGAATGTAGGTTCTATCGCGGTAAAGGCCCATCCTCAGCAGTTTGAAGAAATAAGACAGGCTCGTGAAGATGCGGGACTTCGTACAACTATTTATACATGTACAGGTCATAAACCGGGTAACTTTTCATTAAGTGCGCCGGGAGAAAGCTACTGGACAATGATGTATTCTTATTCCGTAGGCGGAGAAGGATATCTTCGCTGGGCATATGACTCATGGGTTGAGAATCCATTGGAAGATACGACTCACAATGCATTTGAAGCCGGGGATTGTTTCCTTGTATTCCCGGATGATTCTGAAGCAAAAGTTACAAAATCAAGTACACGTTTTGAAAAAATGGCAGAAGGTGTACGCGATGTAAATAAACTTATTAAAATGAAATCAGATGTTCCGAGCATGGCGGCAAAAGTGGATGCTTTGATGGATTCTGTAAAACCGACTTATGCATCAAGCGCGTATTATCTGACAGATGCGGGAAAACAAGAACTTGCGTCGGATATGAATACGATCAAAACAAAAATTGCCGAGCTGACAGAAGAATATGTCGCATTAAAGAAAGCGGGAGTGACCGAGGTTGACTCAGTATCGATCAACGGAGAGAAAGAGGTTGAATTACAGCAGGGAGGTACAACTCAGCTTGAAGTTACAGTCCTTCCGGAAAATGTATTGAATAACACAGTCACATGGTCGACCGATAATCCGGCAGTTGCAGTTGTGAAAGACGGAGCGGTAACTGCGAAGGGATCAGGCCGCGCTGTTATTACGGTGACATCTAACCAAAATGAAGAAAAGAAAGATTCTGTTACGATCGTTGTAAAAGAAGCTGAGGTTGAAGAAGGAGCGCAGGTTTCTTACTATTCATTTGACGATGTGAAAGGACAGAAGTTAGAGGATGAATGGGGAAAACGTGACGGTACTCTTGATGCTTCCTGCACAACCGAAGCCGGCAAATCAGGAAAAGCGCTGAACGTAACACAAGACGGAAAAGGTGCAGTGATTACGCAGACGGCAGGCGATCTGAATGACAAAGACTGGACGATTTCGTATTGGGTAAAGACTACGTCAGAATTTAATAAAGAGATTTCTGTATTGGAAGATTCCACAAAAGCATTTTCCTTCTCATTGAAGATGGCGGCAGACAGAGTATCCGGATTCCGTGTAGGAAATAATGGCGGAGACGTCTTGTCGTATCAGTATGATTTCGAGAAAGACAAGTGGTATCATATTACATGGGTGCAGGATAAAGATCAGGGTCTTGCCATGTATGTAAACGGTACAAGAGTCGGTGATATCAATGCATGGACAAAAAATAATCCTATTAAAACACCTGCGGATGTGATCGGCGGTACTGGATTTACAGGTCTGATCGATGAAGTGAAAGTTTATAACCGTGTATTGAATGAAAGTGAAATACTTTCCGCAATGAAAGTAAAAGGATTAAACATTGCGGATACGAATCCAACGGTAAATATCGGAGAAACGTATCAGATTACAACAAACTTGATAACAGACGCCGAAGATAAGACGATTACATATGTCTCAAACAAGCCGGAAATTGCAAGTGTAAATGAGGACGGTTTAGTAACGGCGAACAAGAAAGGAAAAGCGGTCATTACTGTAACAGGCGGCGGATATACGGAAAAAGTTACAGTAAACTGTAAGAAAGTATTGTATGCAAATTCAAGGATTCCACAGTATGAATTGGCGGATAAATATCTGAAAGATATTGAAAAAGCTCCGAATACACCTAGACAGTATCTTGGACAGCCGGACATGGTTCAGACAAAGACAGGCAGACTGATTACTGCTTATCCGACAGGACACGGTCATGGACCGATTATTATGCAGATTAGTGATGATGAAGGCGAGACTTGGACGGAGAAGAAAGATATTCCGGCATCGTTTGCAACTTGTCAGGAAACACCTACCTTATATACATTGGATATGGGTAATGGAAAAGAAAGAATTATGCTGATTTCAGCATGTCCGAACTGGGATTTACAAAGAGGCGGATGGGATACTGCCTACTCTGATGATGACGGAGAAACTTGGACAGAATATAAGAATCACTGGCCTTCTTTTGACGGAGCAGAGAAAAAACATACAATCGTAGCAATGGCAAGTCTTGTGCAGTTAAAAGATGAACAGGGAAATTACATTCAGAAATGGATGGGTGTTTTCCATGATTATGGTTATGTCAACTTCAAGAGCTATCTGACATTTGATGAAGACGGAAATGAACAGTGGAGCGAGCCGGAAAGATATTTAGCTGATTATAGAAGTATCGAAAGCAAATATGGAATCTGTGAAGTCGGAATGTTCCGCTCACCGGATGGAAAACGGATCATGGCGCTGGCAAGAAGTGATAAAAAACCAAACTTATCCGTGATGTTCTATTCTGATGATGAAGGAAAAACATGGAGTAAACCGGAAGAAATGCAAGGTTCGCTTGCAGGGGAAAGACATAAAGCTGTATATGATCCGATCAGCGGACGTCTTTTGATCACATTCCGTGAGATCGTATACAAAGACGGTAAGCTTGATAACAACTGGATGGCAGGCGACTGGGTTGCATGGGTTGGAACATATGAAGACCTGTTAGAGCAAAACGAAGGTGAATACCGTATACTGATCGAAGAAGACTGGGCAATGAATGCAAAATCCGGTGATACGGGATATGCGGGAATTTTAGTTCTGGATGATGGAACATTTATCATGGATTCTTACGGACACTTTGACGAAGAGTTTTCTAAGAATGCATTTGAATCAGGTAATTATAATGTAAGAACAGATTTATGTTATATCAAACAGGCAAAATTCAAACTTGGTGAAATCGAGAATGAAAACGGTCTGATTGACAGAAGCGCCCTGGAAGCAAAAATCAATGAAGTAAAAGATACGTCGGCAGAAGGGTACACAGACACTTCTTATGCGGCATTTGCAAAAGCGCTGACGGATGCACAGACAGTATTTGCAGATTCTTCCGCACAGCAGATTCAGATTGATGAAGCGCTGAAAGTATTAACTTCAGCATTTGAAGGTTTGGAAGAAAGACCGGTAGAACCGGAGAAACCGACGGTAGAAAAAGTTGAAATTAAAGCAAATCCTGCTAAGACAGAGTACAAAGAAGGGGAGAAATTCGACCCGGCAGGACTTGTGCTTACAGTGAAATATAACAAAGGCGAGGACAAAGAAGTAGCTTACAGTGATGCAACAAAGGCAGACTTCGCATTTAATCCGTCACTTGATACAGCGCTTACAGAAGGTGTGAGCAAAGTTGATGTAACATATGCGGGCAAGACGGTAGAAATCGGTATTGAAGTGAAAGCTGACACACCGGTAGAGCCGGAAAAACCGACGGTAGACAAAATTGCCGTTAAAAAAGTGCCAGCTAAGACAACTTACAAAGTAGGGGAGAAATTCGACCCGGCAGGACTTGTGCTTACAGTGAAATATAACAAAGGCGAGGACAAAGAAGTAGCTTACAGTGATGCAACAAAGGCAGACTTCGCATTTAATCCGTCACTTGATACAGCGCTTACAGAAGGTGTGAGCAAAGTTGATGTAACATATGCGGGCAAGACGGTAGAAATCGGTATTGAAGTGAAAGCTGACACGCCGGTAGAGCCGGAGACGCCAACGGTAGACAAAGTTGAAATTAAAGCAAATCCTGCTAAGACAGAGTACAAAGAAGGGGAGAAATTCGATCCGAAAGGACTTGTGCTTACAGTAACGATGTCAGACGGAACAACAAAAGTTGTTGCATACGGACCGGAGACGGCAAAAGATTTCTCCTTTAATCCGAGTCTTAATACAAAACTGACAGCGGATACGAAGAAAGTAACAGTAACATACGGCGGACAGTCGGCAGACGTAGCCGTATCGGTGAAAGCAGATCCGTCAGAGGATAAGAAGCCGGTAGATCCGGATAAGAAACCGAATACAGAGAAACCGGACAAAGGCGGAGCGGTTCAGACAGGAGATAATTTTAACGTAACGCTGCTGATCGGACTTGTAGTTCTTGCAGGCGTGACTGCAGGCGGAACGGCTCTGACAATTTTCAAAAGGAACAAAAGAAAATAAGCTTCATCCGTAAACAGTACGGAAAAATACAGGGTTGTCACTTAGTGGCGGCCCTGTTTGTATATGGATTTTTATGAGATCGGTTTTTCGTACATTTTTAGGGGAGTTTCTCGATTGAAATAACGGAAAATATGTGAATTTCTGACAATGCTCTTTCATAAATTGATGTAACTTCTCAAAGCCTTGTATTTACTGGTGTTCTGCAAGATTTTGAAAAACGGTAAAGTGGTGTATTGTATCATAAAGTGGTGTGGTTTGATATGAAAATGGTGTACTAAATGGTGTAGTAAATCGGAAAGAATTATTAAATTTGATAGCAAAATTGTAAGAGCGTCAGATTTGACATTTGAATAGGTATTTGTTTAAATTATATATGTGTTTTTGACTATCTTTTTATATCTTCTTAAATGTCCGCAAAGCCTTATTTTATCGG
>ERZ791931.65-NODE-65-length-127301-cov-41.767796_pt1 | contig 127301 bp, 100 predicted proteins | sample MGYA00510127_ERZ791931 | MGnify/ENA primary metagenome ERZ791931 (study PRJEB30046, sample SAMN00792067) | human gut metagenome | study: EMG produced TPA metagenomics assembly of the A metagenome-wide association study of gut microbiota in type 2... | reverse complement strand
CATAACCTTGCCAAGGTTAGGGTCGCGAGTTCGAGTCTCGTTTTCCGCTCAAAGCAATGAAAGTTGCGTAAGTCGAAAGGCTGATTTTGCCCAGGTGGCGGAATGGTAGACGCGCACGTTTCAGGTGCGTGTGTCGAGAGGCATGCAGGTTCGAGTCCTGTTCTGGGCACCATAATTGCGGAAATAGCTCAGTTGGTAGAGCATAACCTTGCCAAGGTTAGGGTCGCGAGTTCGAGTCTCGTTTTCCGCTCTTTTACATATTGCAGAATAACTGCGGAAATAGCTCAGTTGGTAGAGCATAACCTTGCCAAGGTTAGGGTCGCGAGTTCGAGTCTCGTTTTCCGCTCTTTCAGAGAAATCGACAAATGTTGGTTTCTCTTTTTTTATGTCATAAGTTTGCTTCTTCTAGCTGATAATATATATATTTGTGCCCGCAATATTTAAATGATATAACCATGAAAACTTATGATATTTATTTTTCGGATGGAAGCTCAAGCGATAATAAAGGCTTCTTTATAAAAACAGAGGAAAAAGCCATACGTATGGCGGAAGATATGCTGGTAAAAGGGAATAGTTACATAGAGGATTATGCTGGGGGGACTATTTCGGTAGTCGACTCAGAAGGCAATACGGTCTGGAGTAAGCCTATTCCGGTGCAGTGATTGTAAAAAGTAGAAGTATTAATATAAAATAATGAATTTATGTTCTCAGGGATAGTTGAAGAATATGCAGAAGTGGTAAAGGTGGTAAAGGATCAGGAAAATCTGCACCTCACGTTGAAATGTTCGTTTGTTGATGAGTTAAAAATAGACCAGAGTGTTTCTCATAATGGAGTTTGTCTGACTGTAGTGAGTATTCAGGATGGAACTTATACGGTTACGGCCATGAAGGAAACTATCGAACGTTCTAATATTGGTTTGTTGAAAGTGGGAGATAAGGTTAATGTAGAACGCAGTATGATGATGAATGGACGTCTGGACGGGCATATCGTTCAGGGACATGTAGATCAGACTGCTACTTGTGTAGCTATAGATGACGCAGAGGGCAGCTGGTATTTTACATTCAAGTATGCATTCGATCCGGAAATGGCAAAACGAGGATATTTTACTGTTGACAAAGGTTCGGTTACAGTGAATGGAGTTAGTCTGACGGTCTGCAATCCGACAGAAGATACTTTCCAGGTTGCCATTATCCCATATACCTATGAACATACCAACTTCCATACGTTTCAGGTTGGTAGCGTAGTGAACTTGGAGTTTGATATTATCGGCAAGTATTTGAGCCGCATGATGCAGTTGACAAAATAAGGTTGCTGTATTTATAAGACTTATCCCCGCCATATTTTATGACGGGGATAAATTTTTTATGCAGAAGAAGAATTATTGTATTTTCTGCTCTTTTCGTATCTGTTGTTCTGATATGTCTGGTGACTGCCTATAAATCTTTCAGTAAAATCTGACTGTTGTTGTACATATATTCCTTGCGTGCATGCTCCAGAATTTTCCATGAGTCAGAATATTGCTGGCGATCTACCTTGAAATCTTCGGAACCGGCAGAATCTAGTTTCTCCAGCAGTGTACCTACTGTAAGTTTATTGATGTCTATGCCCGGAAGATAGCGTACATCGCCTTTTTTCTCTTCTATTGTTTCGAAAATCAGATGTATGTCTTGCAGTTCATATAAGATCCGTTTGGTAAGTCGGATAGGAATCTTGTATTGTTTGCTTATTTCTTCTGCAGAGTAAGGTGTCTTTTCTTCTGCAAAACTCTTGCAGATGGCTGAAAGTATAATGGTGCAAAAGAAATCATGATATCTGCGGCTGATATTTGCACTTTCTTTTCCGAAGTCGAACGAACCCAGATTTTGGCTTACGTAGCTCATTTCAGCTCCGAAGAGGCAGATTGTCCAGGAAATCTGTGTCCATAACAAAAACATGGGAATGGCAGCAAAGCTTCCGTAGATAGCGTTGTAATTTGAAACCCATATCTGGCTGTTTACATAAAAGAACTGAAATGCCTGAAAGGCGGTTCCTGCCAGTATTCCCGGAAACCAGGCGTGCTTTAATTTGACTTTGGTGTTTGGGATAAATATGTAAAGTCCGATAAACATTCCCCAGGTCAGTGCATATGGGGTAAGTCTTACCAGGAATTTCAGGATAGGCGCAAGTACCAGGAAGTTATCCATGTTCTTTATATATGTAGTCATAAAAATGGTAAGACCACTTGAGATGACTATCAGCAGTGGTAAAAGCAGAATCATGGAAAAATAATCGGTTATTTTGCGAAAGACTGAACGAGGGTGTTTTACCTGCCAGATTGCATTGAAGCTTCGTTCGATGTTGTCTGTCAGTATAAGAACCGTCCATAATAACATGATTAAACCGATTCCGATAAATATTCCACTTTGGGCATGCTCCAGATAGGAGTTTATCCACGAAATAATAAGTTCACTCTGCTGGCTTGCAACACCTTTGCGGAGCTGTATTTCCATTAATGCGTCGAAGCCGAATCCTCGTGCGATGGCGAACAGGATGGCAAGAATAGGAATAATCGACAGTAGCGTGCTGTAGGTCAGTGCGGAGGCACGTATCTGGATACGGTCGTTTAGAAACTGGTTTACAGAAAGATAAACGATTTTGATGCACGAATATATTTGTCGCCGTACGGGAGATATCTCATCTTCGGTAATTCTCCATATGCCGTCGGTGAGAAATTGTAGCCAGTTTTTTATTCTCGTATAACTCATGGCGATAAGGTTTTTCAATGAAAAAAGCAGTCGGTCTATAAGCCGGGTTCCGTTCTCTGCATCGAAATGCAAAGTGTCTGTCATTTATCTACACTCACTGTCACCAGTAAGTTCTAGCGGTCTACCCTCCGACGTGGGGCGAGCAACCCTCCTTAATGCCGGTTTACATGACCTTACAACTCCTAAGATGCACAGCACGCATATCGCTATACGTCTGGTAGGCTCTTACCCTACCTTCTCACCCTTGCCTTTCCGGTGTGGACTGGCGGTTATTTTCTTCTGCATTACTCTACCTTTGCAGGCAGCTTTCTGTTAGGAAGTAGGATGCTCTGTGTTGCCCGGACTTTCCTCTTGTACATATAAGTACCAGCGACAAACCGACCAACTGCTTTCTGTTTGCAAAGGTACGCAAATAAAACGAATTTGTGTCATTTTTGTCAGAAATATCTGCAATTCTACCGAACAGTCTGATAATGAATGTAAATTTGTCAGGCAGTAGTCGTTAACTGCGGTTAATAGGAAAGTTTGCTTTGTTAAAAGAGGGAAAAAAGATGTTGTGTAGAGTACAATCGTATGAATTTTGTTCTACTTTAGCAAATGAAATGTTAAACAAGAGTTGAAATTAACAATTTAAATGATATAAACATATGAAAAAGGCAACTAAAATCGCATTTGGAGCAGTCGCAGTATTGGCTGTCAGTGCAGGGGTGGCAGGGGTTACTACTTATACTCTTATGCAGTCTAGACAAGACAAAAATTTGTCTTTTTATGATGAATTCCAGACAGCGTCTAATGTGCGCTATGCAGCTTTGGATGCAACTAGCATGCAGCCGATTGATTTGACTAAAGCGGCAGAAAGTTCTTTGAACTCTGTTGTACATATTATGTCTGTACAGAGAAGTAAAGTGAAAACAATACAGAGTCAGCCTGATATATTTGATTTCTTCTTCGGTGACGGACGCGGACGTCAGCAGCAGGTGCAAACTCCTGAACAGCGTGGATTTGGTTCGGGTGTAATTATTTCGAAGGACGGTTATATTGTAACCAATAATCACGTAATTGATGGAGCTGATGAAATTTCTGTCAAGTTGCACGACGGTCGTGAAATGAAAGGACGTGTAATTGGTACAGACCCGACTACCGATTTAGCATTGGTTAAAATAGAAGGTGATGATTTTCCTGCCATACCGGTTGGTGATTCTGAACGCTTGAAAGTTGGAGAATGGGTGCTGGCTGTAGGTAATCCGTTTAATTTGGGTTCTACAGTAACTGCTGGTATTGTCAGTGCTAAGGCTCGTGGACTTGGTGCTAATGGTGTAGAGTCGTTTATCCAGACTGATGCTGCCATTAATCAGGGAAACAGTGGTGGTGCGTTAGTTAATGCTAATGGAGAATTGGTAGGTATTAATGCTATGTTGGTATCTCCTACAGGAGCTTATTCGGGTTACGGATTTGCTATTCCTACAAGCATTATGACAAAGGTTGTTACAGACCTGAAGCAATACGGTACTGTACAACGTGCTCTGTTGGGTATTGCAGGACGAAACATGGGTGATGAAACTTATCCGGATGAAATCCGTAAGGAACAGAAAGAGCTGGGCATCAACGATGGTGTACAGGTTGTTGAAGTGACAGAAGGTGGTTCGGTAGATGGCGTTTTGGAAAAGAACGACGTTATAATGGAATTGAACGGAAAGAAAGTGAAGACCATGGCCGAATTACAAGGATCACTGGCTAAATATCGTCCGGGTGATAAGATTAAATTGAAAGTATGGCGTGATAAGAAAGAAAAGACTTTCACTGTAACACTGAAAAATGCTCAAGGTAATACTAAGATTGTAAAGAATGCTGATATGGAATTACTGGGAGCTGCATTCCGTGAAGTACCTTCCGAATTGAAGAAACAACTGAATTTAGGTTATGGTGTTCAGGTAACAGGAGTAAGTGAAGGCAGAATGGCAGATTCTGGTATCCGTAAAGGATTTATCATACTGAAAGCTAACGGAAAACAACTGAAAACAGTGCAGGATCTGGAAGAAGTTATGAAAGCGGCTTCTCAATCTCCTGATCAGGTATTGTTTATGGTAGGTATATATCCGTCAGGAAAACGTGCCAACTATGCAGTAGATTTATCACAGAATTAAGTATAATAAACAGGTATTGTTTTTGAAGTAAAAAGATATGTTTGAAAAGTCCGAAGGGTTTACTCTTCGGACTTTTGCTTTTTGCTACCTCGACATTGCGTTTTGGTTTATATTGGAGTGGAATGTATACCTAAAGCTAGGTATTTTGTGCTAAAAGCCTTTCTCTGGGTAAAAAAAGAGAGGATATTTAGAACAGTGTCTCTTTTTTTGCTACTTTTGCACAGATTTTGGCTGCATGTGCCGAATGACGCGGCGGCGGCTTAAACGAAGATAATAACTAAAACATAAAGCATGATACACAAAGTATTAATCGCTAACCGTGGCGAAATTGCTGTGCGCGTGATGCGTTCTTGCCGTGAAATGGGCATTCGTACCGTGGCAGTCTTTTCGGAAGCTGATAGAACGGCACGCCACGTACTTTATGCAGATGAGGCTTGCCTGATTGGTCCGGCAGCATCTCGTGAAAGCTATCTGAATATTGATAAAATTATCATGGCGGCTAAGCGCCATGGAGTGGATGCAATTCATCCGGGATATGGTTTCTTATCGGAAAACTCCGAGTTTGCACGTCGTTGTCGTGAAGAAGGAATCATTTTTATCGGTCCTGATCCTGAAACAATGGATGCGATGGGCGATAAGATTTCTGCGCGTAAACACATGATTGCTGCGGGAGTGCCGGTGGTTCCTGGTACGGAACAGCCTTTGCAGAGTGTAGAGGAAGCAAAAGAAATCTGTAATCGTATCGGTTATCCGGTTATGCTGAAGGCTTCTATGGGAGGCGGTGGTAAAGGTATGCGCCTTATTCATAGTGAGTCTGAAGTGGAAGAAGCTTATAATACAGCTCGTTCGGAATCAATGTCATCATTTGGTGATGATACAGTTTATCTGGAGAAATTTGTAGAGGAACCGCATCATATTGAATTCCAGATTTTAGGAGATAATTATGGTAATGCGGTACATCTGTTCGAACGCGAATGTTCTATTCAGCGTCGTAACCAGAAGATTGTAGAAGAAACTCCATCTCCGTTTGTTACTCCTGAATTACGCCAGAAAATGGGTGAGGCTGCTGTAGCGGCTGCCAAGGCTGTAAATTATAAGGGAGCAGGAACAATTGAATTCCTTGTTGACAAGCACCGCAATTTCTATTTCCTTGAAATGAATACTCGTCTTCAGGTAGAACATCCTATTACAGAAGAAGTTGTAGGTGTTGACTTGGTAAAGGAACAGCTCCGTATTGCAAACAATGAGCCTCTTCATTTCAAACAGGAAGATCTGAAGCAGCGTGGTCATGCTATCGAATGTCGTATTTGCGCAGAGGACTCTGAAAATAACTTTATGCCTTCACCGGGAGTTATCCGTCAGTTGATGGAGCCGAACGGTATCGGTGTTCGTATCGATAGCTATGTATACGAAAGTTATGAAATTCCTATTTATTATGACCCGATGATCGGTAAGCTGATTGTATGGGCTACTACTCGTGAATTTGCCATCGAACGTATGCGCCGTGTGCTTTACGAATACAAGATTACCGGCTTGAAAACAAATATCGGTTATTTGCGTCACATCATGAATGTACCTGATTTTGTAGAAGGTCATTATAATACCTTGTTTATACCAAAGCATCAGGATATGTTGCGTGAATGGGCTGGTCAGAAGGAAGAGGAAACTGAAAATATTGCTATGATTGCAGCATACATCGACTATCTGATGAATCTGGAAGAGAATAATTCTGGCTCTTCGGACAATCGTCCTATCAGTCGTTGGCGTGAGTTCGGATTGAAAAAAGGTGTATTGCGAATTTAAAGAAGATATTTATGGAAATACATATAGGTGATAGAGTTGCTGACGTTACGTTGGTTAGCAAGGAAGGCAATAAAGTACAGTTGACTATCGACGGTGTTCCTTACGATGTTGATATTGTAATGGCAGAAAACGGTAGTTGTTCTATTTTGCATGAAGGAAAATCGTATAATGCAGAACTGATCCGTAAAGAAGGCGGAAAGAGTTATACGGTAAATGCTCATTACCAGTCATATAATATTGATATTATAGATTCGCAGGCAAAATACCTTCGCATGCGTAAGGGAGCTGATGAGAAACAGCAGGATAAGATTGTTTCTCCTATGCCGGGTAAAGTGGTTAAGATTCCAGTAAAGGCTGGCGACCGCTTGCAGGCTGGTGATATCGTGGTTGTGATAGAAGCCATGAAGATGCAGAGTAATTACAAAGTAAACAGCGAATGTGTTGTAAAAGAAATCTTCGTAAATGAAGGTGACTCTGTAAACAGTAACCAGGTTATCATGACACTGGATGTAATTAAAGAGGAGGATTAAATTTATGACAACAGCAGAACAATATAAAAAATTTGAGGAGCTGGATAAACTGGCTGCTCAGGGTGGAGGAGTAGAGCGTGTTGAAAAGCAACATGCCAATGGTCATATGACTGCCCGCGAACGTATTGATATGTTGCTCGATAAAGGTACGTTCAATGAAATTGATAAGTTTGTGGTTCATCACTGTACTGATTTCGGTATGGAGAAGAAACATATTCCTGGTGACGGTATCGTTTGTGGATATGGTAAAATTGATGGACGTTTAGTATATGTTTATGCTTACGACTTTACCGTATATGGTGGAACACTTAGTGCTACTGGTGCGCAGAAGATTGTAAAGGTACAGCAACTGGCATTGAAAAACGGTGCTCCGGTAATTGCTTTGAATGACTCGGGTGGCGCACGTATTCAGGAAGGTGTGGGAAGTATTTCCGGATATGCTTCAATCTTCTATCAGAATACTATTGCATCAGGTGTTATCCCTCAGATTTCAGCAATTCTTGGTCCGTGTGCAGGAGGTGCTTGTTATTCTCCGGCATTGACAGACTTTATCTTCATGGTAAAGGAAAAGAGTCACATGTTTATCACTGGTCCGGATGTAGTAAAGGCTGTTACTCATGAAGAAGTTGATAAGGAAGAATTAGGTGGTGCATATACTCATAGCAGTAAGAGTGGTGTTACTCACTTCCTTTGTGAAACAGAAGAAGAAACTTTGATGAGCATTCGTGAGCTGCTGAGTTTCTTGCCTTCTAACAACATGGAAGATGCTCCTTCTATTCCTTGTACAGATGATATCCGTCGTGCAGAAGAATCACTGATGACAGTTATTCCTGACGACCCGAACATGCCATATGATATCAAAAACATCATCGAACCGGTAGTCGACAATCATTATTTCTTCGAGGTTATGCCTCACTTTGCAAAGAATATTGTAGTCGGATTTGCTCGTTTGGGTGGACGTTCTGTAGGTATCGTTGCCAATCAGCCGGCATATCTGGCAGGTGTGCTTGATATTGACGCTTCTGACAAGGCTTCTCGTTTCATCCGTTTCTGCGACTGTTTCAATATTCCTATTGTAACATTCGAAGATGTACCGGGATTCTTGCCAGGATGTACACAGGAACACAATGGTATTATTCGTCACGGTGCTAAGATTGTATATGCTTATGCAGAAGCTACTGTTCCTAAGATAACAGTAATTACACGTAAGGCTTACGGAGGTGCATACATCGTTATGAATAGTAAACCTATTGGCGCTGATGTGAACTTCTCTTATCCTACAGCTGAAATTGCAGTAATGGGAGCAGACGGTGCTGTGAATATTCTGTATCGTAAAGCTACACCGGAAGAAAAGGCTAAGGCTGTAGAAGAATACAAGGAGAAATTCTCTAATCCGTATCGTGCGGCTGAACAGGGCTATATCGATGAAATCATTCTTCCGAAAGATACTCGTTATAAACTGATTCAGGCACTTGAAATGACTCAGAATAAGAGTGTAAGCAATCCTCCGAAGAAACACGGTAACATGCCTTTGTAATTGATTTGAAGGAAATAATATAAATTTAGCCATCTCAACCTAATCCGTTGGGATGGCTTTTTTGTTTTAATTCCATATAACTTCATGATATAGCACAACTGTTGTGCTTATTATTGTGCTTTATTTATTTTTTAAGTAGACTGTTATCGTTTGCAAGGCAACAGAAGTTTGTTGAATATAATTCTTAAAATAATATTAAGTAGTATTTAAACACGTTTGAAAGCGTGGCGGTCAGTTCGAGGTTTCCTCTTTTTATATCGATTTTTTTGTATCTTTGAAGCGATAATTATTTAAGCTATTAGTATATGATGAAAAAATGGATAATGATGGCAGCATTATTTAGCTGTCTGTTTGCCGGAGTCTCTACAGTACAAGCACAGGAAGTTACTCCTGATGAAGTAGGATATATAGTTAAAGTGGGTGATGAAGCTCCCGATTTTGAAATGACTTTGACCGACGGTCAGAAAGTAAAATTATCTTCTTTGCGTGGAAAAGTTGTGATGCTTCAGTTTACAGCAAGCTGGTGTGGGGTTTGCCGTAAAGAAATGCCTTTTATCGAGAAGGATATCTGGCAGAAACATAAAGATAATACTTCATTTGCACTTTATGGAGTAGACCGTGATGAACCTTTGGAAAAGGTTAAAGCTTTTGCAAAGCAGACGAAAGTAACATATCCGCTCGGACTTGATCCGGGAGCAGATATCTTTGCTAAATATGCGGTTCGTAACGCTGGTATCACCCGCAACGTGTTAATCGACAAGACTGGCAAGATTGTGATGATGACACGTTTATATAACGAGGAAGAGTTCTCTGCTTTGTGTAAGAAAATAGATGAACTGCTGAAATGATGCGGCTTAAGTATACATTACTCATCCTATGCTGTCTGGTCGTTCTTCCTGGGTTTTCTCGTAAGAAAAAGACTTCGGGATATGAACCTCTGTTTGGAAAATCACAGGCAGCCTACCAGATTACTTCCAGTTCATTAAAAGGGGCTACCTTCTATTTGGTCAGCGGTCATGGAGGACCAGATCCGGGATGCATCGGCAAGTATAGAGGAAAGGAGCTGCACGAAGATGAATATGCCTATGATATTGTTTTGCGTTTAGGCAGAGAATTGCTGAAACGTGGTGCTAAGGTTCATTTTATTATTCAGGACAAGAAAGATGGAATCCGAAATGCTGCGATATTGAATAACAGTAAGCGGGAAACATGTATGGGTGAAGCAATTCCATTGAATCAGGTAGCAAGGTTGCAACAGCGTTGTGATGCTATTAACCGGTTATATCGTAGAGATAATAGCAATTATAAACGTGCAATCTTTGTTCATGTGGATAGCCGTAGCAGAGGTAAACAGACGGATGTTTTCTTTTATCACTCACCTGGCAGTAAATATGGAAAACGTCTTGCCGATCAGTTGAAGCGTACTTTTACTGCAAAATATGACCGTCATCAGCCTAATAGAGGATTCAATGGAACGGTTAGTTCGCGTAACTTATTTGTCCTTCGGAACTCAACGCCTTATGCTGTTTTTTTGGAATTAGGAAATATTCAGAACGCACGCGATCAGCAGCGTTTGGTTATACCCGACAATCGTCAGGCATTAGCCAACTGGATTGCTGAGGCTATGGTTAGCGATTATAAGAAAAGTAAGTAGTAACTGTATGATATTCAGTTGTTGAAGAGAAATAGTTTAATCTTGTCTGTATAGGATAGGCAGTATATAGCTAACAGCTGAACATTGAAAAAGCAATAGCGGAACTTCTGTTCATTGAGCAAAAGTTCCGCTATTGCTTTTTTGCTTGAACCTGAGAAACACGTTATTCAGATATAAAGTGAAACTCTCAAGCAGGTGATTTTTATTAAGTTCTGCCATGAAAAGTTTAATACTAAGACCTTTCTTCTTTGGCAGAACTTATTGATTTTTTATTGTTGGTCAGGTTTATTCTTCAGCAAGTAACAGTTCCATTACCTGACAAGCTGATTTAGCAACAGAAGTACCAGGACCAAATATAGCCATAACTCCAGCTTTATACAGGAAGTCGTAATCCTGTGCCGGTATGACACCTCCTGCAAATACCAGAATATCTTCACGTCCCAGACGTTTCAACTCTGCAATGATTTGTGGAATTAAAGTCTTGTGTCCGGCGGCTAATGAAGAAACTCCTACGGCATGAACATCGTTTTCTACGGCTTCGCGAGCAGCTTCCTCCGGAGTCTGGAACAACGGTCCCATATCAACATCAAAACCACAGTCTGCAAATCCTGTAGCTACAACTTTTGCACCACGGTCATGTCCGTCCTGTCCCATTTTGGCAATCATTACACGCGGACGGCGACCCTCTTTCTTTGCAAATTCTTCAGTCAGTTCGCAAGCTTTTGCGAAATCTGCATCCTTTTTACTTTCTGATGAATACACGCCTGAAATAGTTCTTATTACTGCTTTATAACGTCCTACAATTTTTTCACATGCATCGGATATTTCTCCTAATGTGGCACGTACGCGAGCGGCTTCTACAGCCAGTTCCAGCAAGTTGCCTTTGCCTGTACGTACGCATTCGGTAATAGCCTCCAGTGCTTTGTCTACTTCGGCCTGGTTTCTTCCTTCGCGCAGGCGACGTAAGTTTTCTATCTGTTCCTGACGTACAGCTGTGTTGTCTACTTCCAGAATATCAATCGGATCTTCTTTTTCCAGACGATATTTGTTTGTACCTACGATGGTCTGTTCACCTGAGTCGATACGAGCCTGTGTACGAGCTGCAGCTTCTTCAATACGCATCTTAGGTATACCTGTTTCGATAGCCTTAGCCATACCACCCAGTTTTTCGATTTCCTGAATGTGTTCCCAAGCTTTATGAGCCAGTTCGTTGGTCAGCGCTTCTACATAGTATGAACCACCCCATGGGTCTACATTTTTACATATCTGGGTTTCTTCCTGGATATAAATCTGTGTATTACGTGCAATACGTGCAGAGAAATCGGTTGGCAGAGCAATAGCTTCGTCCAGCGCATTGGTATGCAGTGACTGAGTGTGTCCCAGTGCAGCAGCCATTGCTTCGATACAAGTACGTCCTACGTTGTTGAACGGATCCTGTTCTGTAAGCGACCATCCTGAAGTCTGTGAGTGTGTACGCAGTGCAAGTGATTTCGGATTCTTCGGATTAAACTGTTTTACAATCTTTGCCCAAAGCATACGTGCAGCACGCATCTTGGCAATTTCCATGAAATGATTCATGCCGATTGCCCAGAAGAAAGACAAACGAGGAGCAAAGGCATCGATATCAATACCTGCAGCAACTCCTGCGCGCAGATATTCCAGACCGTCGGCAAGTGTATAAGCCAATTCGATATCGGCTGTAGCACCAGCTTCCTGCATGTGATATCCTGAGATAGAGATAGAGTTGAATTTCGGCATTTTTTGAGAAGTGTACTCAAAGATATCCGAGATGATCTTCATGGAGAATGCAGGCGGATAGATATATGTGTTACGCACCATGAACTCTTTCAAAATATCATTTTGAATAGTTCCGGCCATTTCTTCCAGTTTAGCTCCCTGTTCCAGTCCCGCATTGATATAGAATGCCATAACAGGAAGTACGGCGCCGTTCATAGTCATGGAAACAGACATCTTATTCAATGGAATACCGTCGAACAATACCTTCATATTTTCCAGTGAGCAGATAGAAACACCAGCCTTACCAACATCTCCCACTACACGCGGATGATCTGGGTCGTAGCCGCGGTGTGTCGGAAGGTCGAAAGCAACTGACAAACCTTTCTGTCCGGAAGCCAGGTTACGGCGATAAAATGCATTCGATTCTTCAGCTGTAGAAAATCCTGCATACTGGCGGATAGTCCACGGACGGAACGTATACATCATCGAGTACGGACCTCTCAGGTAAGGAGGAATACCCGCAGCATAGTTCAGATGCTCCATGCCTTCCAGGTCTTCTTTCGTATAAACCGGCTTCACCTGAATCTGTTCCGGTGTTCTCCAATTGGCTTTGATGTCATTGGCTTTTTGCCATTCCATACCATTTTGAGGATGGAATCCGGCATATATATCGATATTTTTAAAATTCGGTTTCATAGCATTACTTAATTCCTAGCTTTTCATTATATTCTTTCAAGGTCTCCAATACGTTGCAGCGTACATGTATGAAGTTTTCTATGCCGGCAGCTTTCAATTCTTCCATGCAAGCAGGAGCTCCTGCCACAATAAACATGGCTCTTCCGTTTACAGCTTTGAATGCCGGAATAGCATATTCTGCATATTCATCATCGCTTGAGCAAATAACAACGATGTCAGCGTTAGCTTTCATTGCAGCCTCTACTCCTTCTTCAACGGTTGGGAATCCCAGATTGTCTATTACTTCATATCCGGCACAAGCCAGGAAGTTGCATGAGAACTGTGCGCGTGCTTGTCGCATCGCAAGATTTCCAATAGTCAGCATGAAAGCTTTTGGACGTTTGCCAGAATGTTCTGTCTGCAAACGTAAAGCTTCGAATTCGCTGGCAGCACGGCTGGTTTCCAGTTTGGCAAATGAAGCTTCTTCCTCGTGATTATGTCCGCCACCACAGCAACATTTGTGTTCTGATGGAGTCTTTTCTCCTGCCAATTCGTTGAAATTAGGATACTGATTGGTTCCCAGCAGGATTTCTTTACGTTTCGAAACAGCTTCATGGCGTGCTTTGTTGCTTGCGTTAACAGCATTTTGTACGCTTTCGTCGAAGATAGACTTAACCATTCCGCCGGCCTCTTCTACTTGCAGGAACAAATCCCAGGCTTGTTTAGCAATAGAGACTGTTAAATTTTCAATATAATATGAACCGCCGGCAGGATCGACAATGCGGTTAAGATGAGATTCTTCTTTCAAAAGTAATTGCTGATTACGTGCAATACGTTCTGAAAAGTCATTAGGGGTTTCGTATGCTTTATCGAAAGGAGTTACTGTGATAGAATTTACTCCTGCAATAGCAGCACTCATAGCTTCAGTCTGAGTACGGAGCAAGTTTACATGAGCATCGAATAAGGTCAGATTAAAGCTTGAAGTTTCGGCATGAGCAATCATTTTACAAGCACATTCGCATTGCGGGTTGTAAGCCTTGACAATATTTGCCCATAACATACGTGCTGCACGGAACTTGGCAATTTCCATGAAATAGTTGGAACTGATACCGAAGTTGAATTTGATCTTCTTTGCAGCCAGATCAACAGGAACTCCTGCTTCTGTCAGTCTGTTCAGATATTCATTTCCCCATGCCAGTGCATATCCGAGTTCCTGATAAATATAAGCTCCAGCATTGTTTAGTTGAAGTGAGTTGACTCCTATACAACGGAAATGAGGATATTCAGCCAGAATTTCTACCAACTCTTTTGCTTTCGATATGATCGGGCTGACATCTTTCCCTTTTTGAAGCATTTTGCTGATAGGGTCGAAGTTTATTGAGCCGTACAGTTTATTCGGATCATATCCTTTTTCTTTGAAATAAGCAACAAGTAATTCAGCCAGCTGAGTAGAATGGCGCTGACAAGTAGTGAAGTTAATTTCTATACAGTCGCAACAGATGTCTTTCAGTAGAGTTGCGATGTATTCAGCACTCAAATCTTTGGGTTTAATGTGGAAACCCAGTGAGTCAATTCCCTTGTTCAGCAAATCAAGTGCTTTTTGGTTTGCTTCAGCAGGTTCTTCTACACGAATGTCCTGACGGATATACCAGGTATTGTCATCTTTTTTATTACCTCTGATGTAAGGATATTCTCCCGGAAGTCCTTCAGTTGTTTTAAGTCCTTCCAAATCTTCTTGGCGGTAAAACGGTTTTACTTTAAATCCTTCGTTTGTTTTCCACACCAATTTCTTTTCGTAATCGGCTCCTTTCAAGTCGACCATGATTTTATCCATCCATTCTTGTGTCGATACGGAGGGAAAATCTGAAAAGAGTTTTTCTTTACTATCTGCCATAGTGAATGAGTGTTTATGATATTATGATTTAAGTTAGTTGGCATGGAGGTTGGAACCCATGCGAGGCAAATATACAAAGTAAATTGCACATCCCGACAAAAAGTGAGTATTTTTTTAGATTCAAATGTTTGACTGATTCTTTTTAATTGCCTACATTTGTGGCGCTTAAAAATATAATATTATGAATTGGCTACAAGATTTATTAACTAATCCCGACTCCATAGCACATATAGTCGCATTATATTCTTTTGTAATTGCAGTTGGAGTTCTTTTGGGAAAAATCAAGATTTTCGGTATATCTCTTGGAGTTACCTTCGTATTATTCGTAGGGATTCTTGCCGGACATTTTGGATTTACAGGAAATCAGTCCATCCTTTCGTTTTTGCAGGATTTTGGATTGATCTTGTTTGTGTTCTGTATCGGTTTGCAGGTCGGTCCTTCTTTCTTCTCTTCTTTCAAAAAAGGAGGAATCAGGCTGAACATGCTGGCTGTGGGTATCGTGGCACTGAATATAGCGGTTGCCATAATTATTTACTATGCTTTGCAAGGTCGGGTGGAAATTCCGATGATGGTAGGTATTCTTTGCGGTGCGGTAACGAATACTCCGGGTTTGGGTGCTGCCAACGAAGCTTTGCAGCAATTAGGTTATCAAGGGCCGGAAATAGCTATGGGATATGCCTGTGCTTATCCTTTGGGTGTTATGGGTATCATTCTTTCACTTATTCTTATCCGTTATATTTGTCGGGTAAATTTGGACAAAGAAGCTGATGATATCCAGAAAGAAGAAGAGGCAAATCCTCACTTGAAGCCTTACAACATTGCCCTGAAAGTAGAGAATGCAGCATTGAGTGGAAAGAAACTTTCTCAGGTTCAGAGCTTTTTGGCAAGAGATTTTGTCTGCTCTCGTATTTTGCAGGATGGACATGTACATATTCCTAATGCAGATACGGTCTTGCGCTTGGGCGATGAAATGAACATTGTATGTGCAGAAGATGACTCTGAAGCGATTCAGGCTTTCATCGGTTCGAAAGTTGATGATGTAGACTGGGATAACCAGAGTAAACAAGACAAGCCGATGGTGTCACGCCGTATATTGGTTACCCAACCGGCTATTAATGGTAAGACATTGGGTGAGCTTCATTTCAGCAGTATGTATGGTGTGAATGTAACTCGTGTCAACCGTTCGGGTATGGACTTGTTTGCTGCGCGTCAGTTGATTCTTCAGGTGGGCGACCGTGTCATGGTAGTAGGACCACAGGATGCTATCGAACGAGTTGCCGATTTGCTGGGTAATCAGTTGAAGCGTCTGGATCATCCGAATATCGTAACCATTTTCGTTGGTATTTTATGTGGTATCCTTTTCGGAAGTCTGCCTATTGCATTTCCAGGAATACCTACTCCAGTGAAACTTGGTCTTGCCGGAGGTCCGCTGATTGTGTCTATTCTTATCGGACGTTTCGGACATAAAGTGAAACTGGTGACTTATACAACAATGAGTGCCAACTTGATGCTTCGTGAGGTCGGTCTGGTGCTGTTCCTTGCCAGTGTCGGAATCAAGGCTGGTGGAAACTTTGTTCAAACGGTAGTAGAAGGCGATGGCTTGCTGTATGTAGGTATCGGATTCCTTATAACCATTATTCCACTTCTCATCATTGGAATGGTAGCCCGCTGGCGACATAAAGTAAACTATTTTACATTAATGGGATTGATAGCCGGTAGTAATACAGACCCTCCTGCATTGGCTTATGCCAACCAGATTTCAGGAAACGATGCTCCGGCAGTAGGATATTCTACTGTATATCCGTTGGCGATGTTCCTTAGAATCCTTACAGCTCAGTTGCTTATCTTGTTTATGGCTGGATAAGATATCTGTGATATATAAAAACGTCCTGGTGTTGATTTAATTCAGACATCAGGACGTTTTTTTTGTATATCGGAATCAATTTTCTTTACCTGCTACCCAGATAGAGGAAGAACATACCGATAAGCACAAGCAACAAGTCGATGGCTTTGCTCTTCAAATTCTTTTCATGGAACATCATTGCACCGAAAAGAAATGAAACAACTACGCTTCCCCTGCGGACCATTGATACGATAGAAATCATGGAATCTTCCATACTCAGGGCATAGAAATATACAAAATCGGCAGCCGACAGGAAGACAGAAATCAGGATGATACACCAGTCCCATCGGAAAGGAGTAGATGTTTTCCGTTTAGGCCACCATAAGAACATCAGTACTCCCCCCATCATGAAAAGCTGATAAATATTATACCATGCCTGTACCTGCATGTTATTGAATCTTCCCATAAGATATTTGTCGTATAGTCCGCTTACTGCTCCCAGTACCGCGGCCAGTACTACAAACCATATCCATCGGTCGTGTTTGAAATCGATACCTTCCTTTTTCCCTGAACGGCTCAGCATGAAAAAAGAAATTACAGCCATGAATACACCGATCCATTGATACAGGTTCAGGCGTTCTCCGAATATCAGCATGGCACCTACAAGGGTCATCACCGGACGGGTAGCATTAATCGGTCCCACGATAGTAAGCGGAAGATGCTTCATACCGAAATACCCGAATGCCCATGAAGACAATACAATAAACGATTTCAGCAAAATAAATTTATGTACTTCCCATCCTCCCGAATCGGGTACATAAAAAATAGAGTCTTGTAACATCTGCGGTGCGAAGTGTGACAGCAGGATGAACGGAATAAAAATAATACTCGAAAAAAGTGTATTGAGCGCCAGTACAGGAAGTACAGCATTATTACTCAATGACTTTTTCTTGAAAACATCGTAAAAGCCCAGCAACGCTGCCGAGCAGAAGGCTAATAGTAACCACATAATCTTTTTATATCGCTTTATAAATTTGGCTGCAAAGTTACAAAAAATCGTCAAAGATTTGCATAGCTCATGCGGTATGTCTACTTTTACTAAATTTCTACAACTGCAAAATTATCAGTAAAGTACAATGAACGAGCAAGTCTTGCATAAACTGAAAGTGCTGGCAGAGTCAGCAAAATATGATGTATCATGTTCTTCCAGCGGGACCGTACGCCGCAATTCTTCGGGAGGTGTCGGAAATACTGTAGGAGGGTGGGGGATATGCCATAGCTTTGCAGAAGACGGACGATGCATTTCGCTTCTGAAAGTGATGCTTACCAATTATTGTATTTACGATTGCGCTTATTGTATCAACCGTATCAGCAACGATATACCGCAAGCTACCTTGTCTGTCAGCGAGTTAGTCGAACTGACCATGGAGTTTTATCGCAGAAACTACATCGAGGGACTTTTTCTTAGCTCGGGAGTGGTGAGAAATCCTGACTATACCATGGAACGTCTGGTACGTGTGGCAAAAGACTTACGTACGATTCATCGGTTTAATGGCTACATACATCTGAAAAGTATTCCCGGAGCCAGCAGAGAACTGGTTCGTGAAGCCGGACTTTATGCCGACCGTCTGAGTGTAAACCTTGAAATACCTACCGAAGCTAATCTCAAGATGTTGGCTCCTGAAAAAGACCATCGCAGTGTGTATCTGCCTATGAGATATATCCGTGAAGGAGCACTTGAAAGTGCGGAAGAGCGGAAGCATCACCGCCATGCCCCGCGTTTTGCGCCGGCAGGACAGAGTACGCAGATGATTGTCGGGGCAACTTCGGAAAGCGACCGAGATATTCTGAAAGTTTCTTCTGCGCTTTATGCTCAGCCTACCATGAAACGTGTGTATTATTCGGGATATATTTCTGTCAATACCTACGACAAGCGCCTGCCTGCTCTGAAACAACCTCCTCTCGTGCGTGAAAATCGATTGTATCAGGCCGACTGGCTGTTACGGTTTTATCAGTTTCGGGTAGATGAACTGGTAGATGAGGCTAGTCCGGATCTCGATCTGGAAGTTGATCCTAAGCTGGCATGGGCATTGAAGCATCCGGAGTTTTTTCCTGTAAATATTTATACGGCAGATTATGAAACTCTGCTTCGTGTGCCGGGTATCGGTGTGCGTTCGGCAAAAATGATTGTCATGTCGCGCCGTTTCTCACGCATTGGTTTCTATGAACTGAAAAAAATGGGAGCAGTAATGAAAAAAGCCCGTTATTTTATTACGTGCAACGAGTTGCCTGATAAGACAATACACGAACTTACTCCGCTGGGCGTGAGAAAGTTACTTGTTCCGAAGCCAAAGAAACGTACAGACGACCGTCAGCTTACACTCAATTTTGATTTCGATTAGCGTGAACTTTTGCTCGGGATGGATTGTAATATCATTATTAAGCTAATAAAGAAAATGAGTTATGTGGAAGAATCTGTTCAAGGAATTGAAACGGAAAGACCACCAGAGATATCTGGGTGGTCTGGATATATTTAAATATATCGGTCCCGGACTGCTGGTTACTGTGGGGTTTATCGACCCGGGGAACTGGGCCTCTAATTTTGCTGCGGGATCCGATTATGGTTATGCACTGTTGTGGGTAGTAACACTTTCTACGGTCATGCTGATCGTGCTTCAGCATAATGTAGCGCATTTGGGTATCGTTACCGGATTGTGTTTGAGTGAGGCAGCCAATAAATATACGCCGAAGTGGATAGCACGCCCCATACTGGGAAGTGCTGTGTTGGCAAGCATCTCTACTTCACTGGCGGAAATATTGGGAGGAGCCATTGCACTGGAGATGTTGTTTGATATACCGATTATTGCAGGAGCCGTACTGACTACGGTATTTGTACTGATATTGCTTTTCACTAATTCGTACAGGCGTATAGAACGGGGAATCATTGCTTTCGTATCGGTTATCGGTCTTTCTTTTCTTTACGAACTGTTTCTGGTAGACGTCGACTGGGGACTGGCTGCACGTTCGTGGGTGACACCAAGTATTCCGCAGGGAAGTATGCTCATTATTATGAGTGTATTGGGAGCAGTTGTCATGCCTCATAATCTGTTTCTTCATTCGGAGGTAGTACAGAGCCGTGAATATAATAAGGAGGACGAACAGGCTATCAAGAAACATTTGAAGTACGAATTTTACGATACGTTGCTGTCGATGGGAATAGGATGGGCTATCAACAGTGCCATGATTTTGCTGGCTGCTACTACTTTCTTTGTACACGGCACTCCGGTAGAAGAACTTCAGCAGGCAAAATCGTTGCTCGATCCCTTGTTGGGAAGTCAGGCTGGCGCAATTTTTGCACTGGCTCTGCTCATGGCTGGTATTTCATCTACTGTTACCAGTGGTATGGCAGCCGGTTCTATTTTTGCCGGTATCTTTGGAGAATCTTATAATATTCGCGATATTCATTCTAAGGTAGGAGTGCTCCTTTCATTAGGATTGGCACTGGTGATTATTCTTTTTATTGAAAATCCGTTCCAAGGACTGATTATTTCGCAGATGGTGTTGAGTATTCAGCTACCTTTTACTGTTTTCTTACAGTTGTCGCTCACCTCGTCAAAGCGTGTTATGGGGCAGTACGCCAACTCACGGTGGAGCACGTTTGTACTTTATACCATTGCCATCATCGTTTCGGTACTCAATATTATGTTACTTTTCAGTTGATCCTAAAATAAACACTTCGCCAAGGTAAGTAAAAAACTTCAGCAATTTTTCAGAAAAATATCGAGATGTTTTTCTGAAAAATTGCTGAAGTTTTTTTAAAGGATAAACATAAACTGAAAATGTCTTGATTGTACCCTTTGTATGGAGTTTATTTTCAGTCGTTTAATTGTTGTCTGGCTTTTAGTTTACGGAAGTGGTAAACCAGCATTAGTGCTGCCATGATAAAGGCTAATGTATCCGATAGCGGCATACTGAACCAGACTCCTTCCACACCGAAATGCGGCGGAAGTAAAGCCAGTCCGGGCAACAGAAAGACGAGTTGTCTGGAAAGAGAAAGCAGAATAGAGATGCTGACTTTACCGATTGACTGGAAAAACTGTGTAATCACAATTTGTGCTCCGATGATGGGAAATGCCATGACACCGATGCGAAGTGCCAGTGTTGCCTGTTCGGTCAGTTCATGGTTGGTAGTAAACATTCCCACAAATATACTGGGGAATAATTCACTTATCAGGAATCCGACAGTTGTAATGGTACATCCGGCTATAATACCCAGTCGGAGAGTCTGTTTCACACGGTCATAATGACGTGCTCCGTAGTTGTAGCCAGAAATGGGCTGCATTCCCATTGTGATTCCCATTACAATCATCACAAACAACATTTGTATTCTGTTCAGGATGCCGAATGCCCCGATAGAAAGATCTCCACCATACGTCAACAGACGGTTATTGATAAAAATCACGATACAACATGCACATACATTCATGATAAAAGGCGACATACCGACTCCGAATATATTCATGATGATGTGCTTTTTCAGCTTGAAGCTGGGACGTTTGAAGCGAATATAGCTTTTCTTATCGTAGAAATGATAGAGCACCCATATCATGCCAACAAATTGTGACATGATAGTAGAAAGGGCTGCCCCTCTTATTCCCCACTCCAGTACAAAGATACAGATAGGAGCAAGAATTACGTTACAGCCTACTGTCAGTATTGATGATAGCATAGCTTTCTTGGGATAACCGGTAGCACGCATGATGTTGTTCAGTCCTACCATTACATACGAGATTGGGCTTCCCAGCAGAATAACCTGCATGAAATCGCGTGCATAGGGTAGGGTACTTTCACTTGCACCGAAGAAATATAAGATATCATCCAGAAATATCAGTGTGATTCCCCCGTAAAAAATGGCATTGACGATACAGAGAATAGTAACATTTCCTAAAATGTCTTCCGCTCCTTTTATATCTTTCTGTCCCAGACGAATAGACGAAATAGTGGCTCCTCCTACACCAACCAGGGTGCAGAACGCGATAAGCAGGTTCATCAGCGGGAAAGTAATGGCAAGTCCGGAGATGGCCAGCGCACCTACTCCATGTCCGATAAAGATACTGTCGATGATATTGTACAATGAAGTCAGTGTCATACCGATGATGGCAGGTATGGAATACTGTAAAAGTAATTTGCCTATAGGTGCATTTCCTAAAACATGCGGATTGTTTTCTTCCATTTTGTACTTTGGTTAAAATTATGTGTTCAAAGTTAGGAATATGGCGTGATATTTCGGAACTTTGTACCGTTAAATCAACTAAATGGTAAAGAGAATGGATAAAACAAAATGTATAGCAGCCTTGTTCGACTTTGATGGAGTAGTAATGGATACTGAAACCCAGTACAGCATATTTTGGGATGAGATAGGTAGACAGTATTTCCCTCAGATAAAAGATTTTGGACGCATCATCAAAGGGCAGACTTTGACACAGATTTACGCAAAACATTTTTCGGGTATGGAAAAAGAACAGCAGGAGATTACTGCTCGTTTGAATCAGTTTGAAAAAGAAATGTCCTTCAATTATATTCCCGGAGTAGTTGCCTTTATGGAAGATTTACGTGCTCACGGTGTAAAGATTGCTATTGTTACCAGTTCGAACGATTTGAAGATGGCGAATGTATACAAGGCACATCCTGAACTGAAAGAGCTGGTAGACCGTATTCTCACAGCCGAAATGTTTACTCGTTCGAAACCGGCTCCGGATTGTTTTCTGCTGGGAGCGGAAGTCTTTAATACAGTAGTCGAAAACTGTGTGGTATTCGAAGATTCTTTTCACGGACTGGAAGCCGGAAATGCTGCAAATATGGCAGTCGTAGGCTTATGTACGACTAACTCGGCAGAGGCAATTGCTGACAAATGTAAACTGGTTATCCCTGATTTTACTGCCTTCTCATTCGAAAAGATGAAAGCCCTGCTTGCTTAACTCGTCAGAATGAACTACATTTGCCGCAATTTTATTAAATTAAGGAGAAAACTTTATGGCAGGATATCTTTCTGGTGATACACGAAAAGTGACAACTCACCGTTTGATTGAAATGAAAGAAAGAGGTGAAAAAATTTCCATGTTGACCTCTTATGATTATACGATTGCCCAAATTGTTGACGGGGCTGGAGTAGATGTTATTTTGGTAGGTGATTCTGCATCGAACGTTATGGCGGGTAATGTGACTACATTGCCTATTACAATCGATCAGATGATTTATCACGGCAAGTCTGTAATGCGTGGTGTAAAGCGTGCACTGGTGGTTGTTGACATGCCTTTCGGTTCTTATCAGGCAGATCCGTTCGACGGAGTACGTAACGCGATCCGTATCATGAAGGAAACCGGAGCTGATGCTCTTAAGCTTGAAGGTGGCGAAGAAGTAATCGAAACAATAACAAAAATTATCGGTGCCGGTATGCCTGTGATGGGACATCTGGGACTGATGCCACAATCTATCAATAAATATGGTACCTATGGTGTGCGTGCCAAAGGCGATGCTGAAGCTGAAAAACTGATTCGTGATGCTCATTTGCTGGAAGAGGCTGGCTGCTTTGCCTTGGTTCTGGAAAAAATTCCGGCAGATCTGGCCGCTCGTGTAGCTTCCGAACTTACAATTCCTGTTATCGGTATCGGAGCAGGTGGAGCTGTCGATGGACAAGTATTGGTTGTTGCCGATATGTTGGGCATGACAAAAGGCTTCAGTCCACGTTTCTTACGTCGCTATGCAGATTTACACACCATAATGACTGATGCTATCGGACATTATGTAGCAGATGTGAAATCGTGTGATTTCCCTAACGAAACTGAGCAATATTGATTTTTATTTCACCGTTATTGTCTGAAATATGCTGTGGAATAGAAACTTTTCTTTATTGATTGCAGCTAACATATTACTCTATATAGCGGTTTACATGTTGTTTCCTCTGATTCATCGGTGGATGATTCAAGCCTGGAGTTGTTCTGAACTACAGGCTGCAGGGGTAACAGCTGTATTCGGCATCGCTTTGTTCCTTCCCGGAGCTTTTAATAATTATTTGGTCGATACATTTAGCCGGAAAAATGTTTGTACCCGGAGTATCATGTTGCTGGCACTGGTAGGGATATTGTATCCTTATGTCTCTTCCGTAGAGATGGTTGTTTTGCTCCGTATTTTACAAGGAGCACTGTTTGGTATTGTCTTGATGGCAACCGGAAGTACTTTGGCCATTGATGTAACTCCAAGTAACAATCGTAATGCGGCAAACCGTGTATTTACCTGGAGTAGCATTGTCGGGATGTTGAGTGGTATTATTATCGGAATTGAGGGAGGAAATTATCTCAGTTTTGATACGTTATTGTATTTTTCTGCTTTTTTATGTGCGGTTGCCATTGTGCTTGTTTCCATGGTAACAGTATGCTTCCGTGCACCTTTAGACCTGCCGTTGTGTTCGTTCGACAGGTTTATTCTTTTCCGGACCTTGCTTCCCGGAATAAATATGATGACGGTACCTATGGTTTTAGGTATGCTTTTCATTATGATTTCCAATGCTTTTTTTTATCTTTGCATAGGAAGCGGTTTTTTGATATACCTGCTTGTCAGGCAAGTTTTTACCAGACCGATGAATGGAAGGATACAGATTTTTATCGGACAACTTTTTACCGGAGCTGGTTTAATGCTGCTTTGTAATGCAGACACAGGTGAGTACCTTTACGGAGCGGGTCTGCTGGTTGGAATCGGAGTCGGATTTTCTATCGGGCAGTTTCTGCGGATGATGATACTTTTACCTTTACATTGCGAACGGGGGACGGGGTATCATACTTATCAGTTACTTTGGGAAACAGGAGTAATGCTGGGTATATGGATTTCGCAATATGTCCGTCAGGCTGGAAACAACAATCCGTATCAGGTAGCTTTGGGGATTTGTGTAATCGGATTCCTTTTATATCAGGTATATATACACCGTTATTTTACGAAACTTTATCAAACTAATTAATATAAAAGAGTATGGCAGACGATAAAAAGATTATCTTTTCTATGGTCGGAGTGAGTAAATCATTCCAGAACAATAAGCAGGTCTTGAAAGACATCTACCTATCTTTTTTCTACGGAGCGAAGATCGGTATCATCGGTTTGAATGGTTCGGGTAAGTCTACCCTGATGAAAATTATTGCCGGTCTGGAGAAAAACTATCAGGGAGAAGTTGTGTTCTCTCCGGGATATTCAGTCGGTTATCTGGCTCAGGAGCCGCACCTTGACGATACCAAGACTGTAAAAGAAGTAGTAATGGAGGGCGTACAGAATGTAGTCGATACGCTTGCCGAATACGAAGAAATAAACAATAAGTTCGGTTTGCCGGAGTATTATGAGGATCCCGAAAAAATGGATGCCTTGTTTGCCCGTCAAGCTGAGTTGCAAGATATAATCGATGCTACAGATGCATGGAATCTGGACAGCAAGCTGGAACGCGCGATGGACGCATTGCGTTGTCCGCCCGAAGACCAGCCGGTGAAAAATCTGTCTGGAGGTGAACGCCGTCGTGTAGCTCTCTGTCGTTTGTTGTTGCAGAAACCGGATATTTTGTTGCTGGACGAGCCTACCAACCACTTGGATGCAGAAAGCATCGACTGGCTGGAACAGCACTTGCAGCAGTATGAAGGTACGGTGATTGCTGTAACACACGACCGTTACTTCCTTGACCATGTGGCTGGATGGATTCTGGAGCTGGACCGTGGTGAAGGTATTCCATGGAAGGGTAATTACTCTAGCTGGCTGGAACAGAAGACCAAGCGTATGGAAATGGAAGAAAAGACTGCCAGCAAGCGTCGTAAGACATTGGAACGTGAGTTGGAATGGGTACGTATGGCTCCTAAGGCACGTCAGGCAAAGGGTAAAGCTCGTTTGAACTCTTACGATAAGTTGTTGAATGAAGATGTGAAGGAAAAGGAAGAAAAACTGGAAATCTTCATTCCGAACGGTCCGCGTTTGGGAAACAAGGTTATCGAGGCGAAGCATGTAGCAAAGGCGTATGGCGACAAGCTGCTGTTCGACGACCTGAACTTTATGTTGCCGCCTAACGGTATTGTGGGAGTCATTGGTCCGAACGGTGCCGGTAAAACTACTTTGTTCCGCCTGATTATGGGACTGGAAAAAGTTGATAAAGGTGAATTCGAAGTAGGAGAAACCGTAAAAGTAGCTTACGTAGACCAGCAGCATAAGGATATTGACCCGAACAAGACTGTATATCAGGTTATCAGCGGAGGAAATGATTTGATACGTATGGGAAACCGTGATGTGAATGCACGTGCTTACCTGAGCCGTTTCAACTTCTCTGGTTCTGATCAGGAAAAATTGTGCGGTATGCTTTCGGGTGGTGAACGTAACCGCTTGCATTTGGCCATGGCACTGAAAGAAGAAGGTAATGTGCTGTTGCTGGACGAGCCGACCAACGATATTGACGTAAATACACTGCGGGCATTGGAAGAAGGTCTGGAAGACTTTGCCGGATGTGCGGTAGTAATCAGCCACGACCGTTGGTTCCTCGACCGTATCTGTACACACATTCTTGCATTCGAAGGAAACAGTGAAGTATTCTTCTTCGAAGGTTCATATACAGAATATGAAGAAAACAAGATGAAGCGTATGGGTAACGTAGAGCCGAAGCGCGTTCGTTATCGCAAGCTGATGGAAGATTGATAGAGTTTATTTATTATAATTTGTACGGAGTTGACGTTGGTATGCAATGCATATTTACGGCAACTCCGTATCATTTAATGATGGCTTAATACCATTTTGTTATATGATAACCATATACTTGGCCCGTCATGGACAGACAGAAGAAAATATCAGTCGTATTTTTCAGGGACACCTGCCTGGACATCTTACGGAAGAGGGAAAGCAGCAGGCTGTAGAATTAGGCAAACGTTTGCGGGATATTCCACTGGATGCTATACTGAGCAGTGACTTGCAGCGGGTGATTGACACAGTTCGTCTTGCTGTAGGCGACAGGAACCTGCCGTGGCAAACAACACCTTTATTGCGTGAAATAGACTGGGGAAGCTGGACCGGACTTCCGCTCGACTCGGTAGACCGGACACATTTGCCGGCTGATGCTGAAACACGTGAAATGCTTTACGAACGTGCTGGAAAATGTCTGGAATATATCCGGCAGCATTACGAAGGGAAATGCATATTGGTAGTGGCTCACGGCTTGATAAACCGTTCGTTGCGGGCTTATCTGGCAGGCATACCTGTCGATCAGCTGACCACTGTACCACACATGGATAATTGTGAGGTAGTCCGTCTGACGATGGAATGAGGAGAAAGTTTTTTCTTTATTACTTTTCCAAAACACAACAACGCAACTTCTGTTGCTAGTTGTACTGATGTTGTAGCAATTCCAACAGATGCAGAAATTAGATCTTTCCCTATTATTAAAGTTCTCTCTCCACTATTTTAAGTAGTAATTCTCGTCCTTTTTAAAGCATTTTTCTCATTATTCATAATTTAGGTATTAATTTTTTTCTTTTTTATAATTCTTTTTAGCTACATTTATAAAGTTCTTTATTTCTCGAATGCTTATCTTATAAAGCCATTAATTGATCCTTTTAATTTGTTCTCATCAATAATTCCACCGTTTTGTAGCAGTGCGGTTAAAGATTTCAAATAAATATATCCGGAAGCTAAAGTTACAGCATACAATGCCCACTCATAATTACGGCCTCACGAATACTACTAATGCTTGGGATAAATTTTATTACACCTCCAACAGTCAGTATAGCAACATAACTAGCTAAGTTTATTGTTACCGAGAAACGATTGTTTTTAATATACCCTCGCCCAACTTCATTTCGATTTTTCCATTTATCCTCAAATATATGGTCTATATATTTACAGCACCTGCAGTAATGTCTGCTCTAGGAACTGGTAACCATGCTGAACTAACAGTAAGTTTAGCATAAAGCTTAACTACATCGGCTATCTCTTGTAATAAAGAATCATCAGTCATTTTATCCAATGCCTGAACTAATTCATATTCAATATGTAACAAATGATTTAGTACACTTATATTAAAAAATTAAAGATTTAACTTCTTTAACGTTTCGATATATCCTTTACCTGATAAATAAAATTGTAAATAAACAATAAAACCAGTTCCTAACCATCCGATAATAGGAAACCAAGATAATACTATATTTACAGTAACTGCTATAACAATATTTACTATTATACCAAGTATAACAGTACTTAATTTAAGTTCCGTACCACACCTTTCACATAATGAGTAATACATGTGCCATAAAATATAACAATACAATATTAAGCCTAATCCGAAAGTAGGGAAAAACATAATGAGGGCTGCCCAAAAGGCATGTTTCTTAACAATCTTGGCCATATCATCCTCAAACATTTTATTACCCCATTTATTTGCAATATATCCTTGTAACATAAATAATCATTTTTTATTCAACTTCCATTCTTTATATTTATCCAACTCTAAGGAAATTTCTCTTAATACGAAAAGAATAACAGCAACATCATCTGTGAAACCAACCCCCAAAATAAAATCAGGAATGACATCAATAGGAGACACTAAATAAATCATTGCTGCCACTACATATAAAAGAGCTTTTACATTATAATTTTTATAATTTCCATTAGCAATGTCATTTAGATAATCTATCAATAAGGTAACTTTTTCTTTTACCTCTTTCAGACCTTTTTTTGATAAATAGTTCTTTATTTGAGGTATCAATTTTTTTATTCGTTCTGGAGTTTCTACATATTCTTTTGCTTTAGACATCCACTTTTCTTTAAACTTTTCTAGCAATTTAATTTTATCCATAAATATTTATCCAAATAGTTTAAAAATTCCACCAGCTATTTTAGCAGCAGTCTTTAGTTTATCAACATCTGACAGGTTCTTCCATAATTTAGAGTATTCTTTTTCCCAGTAATCTTCATCTTTATTAATTAAAGATAAATAACTAAATAACACAATAATTATAGGAATAGTAAATATTATAGGGATAATCACCATAAAGCCACCTATCAATAAACATATAAACACTAATACCGACCATATTATAAGTAAATTCCTAACCTTAGAAATAGATTGGTTCTTGAATTTCTCTATTTCTTCTTTTGGAAATGTATTCATTGTCTTTTTTTTTATTTCGAACTCATTATTTTTCATTCTTTTATCATATTTAAAATAAAAATTATTCAAACCTGAATCATTTTCATCATAAAAGAATGGATATAATTTACCCATTAGTTGAGTTAAATATGTGCTAATTTAATTCGGTCAATGGGTTAATCTACCCAAAATCTTTAGAGGGAGAAAACATATTGAAATAAGCCATAATTATATTGCTCATTTTATTCTCTGCACATCCAAATAAACCATACTAAGTCCCCCAGCCTTCTTTATATCCACACCATAAATGCGATAGAAAGCATCCACGACTGCCTGTCCTCCATTAGTTGAAACTGGATTACTAAAAGAATTAGATACAACTTCTACTGACATTCCTTTCTCCAGGCGAATCCCATTGGAATTCTTAGACTGCTTTACCGTGATTCTGAAAAGTGGCATAAATACCTCCTTTGTTATTAGAAAATGCCCGCTATCCTCAGAAAGGGCATTATTGTTTTCATTAGTATAAAAAAGAAAAGCGTGAGGACTTGTCTACTCTATCCATCGAAATAGGGCATCGCCAAACGCCTCGTAGAAATGAATAAAGAAACAATAGTCTCACGCCGTTCCGGTATGTAACGTCAGTGTACAACAAGGGCTGTACACACATACATATACAAAACAGATGAGCGTCATATTGTCTCTATCCTTCTACTAAAATTTGGCGATTTCTATTTCTGGATAAAGCAAAAAACGCTTTCTTATGTAGACATCGGTCATTTCTCCAACCGATGTATTGCAAAGATACGTTTTTTGTTCAATATGACGCTCTTTTTAATTCCTATTATTCTCTACTATTAAAAGAACGTTATATATTTTAAAAACGTTTCTTTATTTCATTCTTATTTAATTCGCTACATGGCTATATTCTTTATTTATGCCGACAAGCCCCCTGAATCCGGCACATTAACAAAAAAGGCGTGAGGACTTTCCTTCCACTTATCAAGAAACAGGCATCGCCAAACACCAACTCAGAGACAAGTAAAAACAAAAATCCCACGCCGTATTTCGATATGCAACCGGATATGACAATAGTTGCCATACATGAGGTTTGCATAGGTAATACAGATGAGCGTCATGTTTCTTTCATCTTCTGAGTTTTTACAAAATTGGCGATTTCGTTTCTTTAGATAAAAGTTGAAAAAACGCATTTTACATTATAAGGGTATTTCTCCTCCCTTATTTTGCAAATATACATTTTTCCTGGTTTACATGACGCTCGTTTGGGAATTTTATTTACCTTTACTCTGTCACCACAAAAATAAGAAACAGGAAGATATTAAGAAAGAAGAGAAAAATAACGATTTTGTATAAGCGATTTTTTGTAACAAAACAGCATTATATTGATACATTTATGTTCAATAATAAACAAAATATACTAAAGTTTTTAATAGAGCACCGTTTGTTTGCTCCTTCTGTTTCGGCATTTGCTACACGGTTAGGTTATGCTAACCGAACGAAAATATATCGGCTGATCAATAATAAAATTAGGAAAATTGAAACAGTTGATCAAATATGGGATGACACTTGCAGGGTATTCGGAATATCTGAAGAACAACTTATTGAGATAGCAATTATCACAGAAAGAGCAAAATGGTTTTACGATTTAATTGACAATTATCAGTTTGACAAAGAGTCTTCTTTATGGCCAGAGCAAATTCTTGCGGCATTCATTGAAAAGAATTATACAAATCTTCCTACACACTTTGTGGATGAAGTGCTTCCGGTACTGGAAGACTTAAAGAAAGAAAATGAAGAAGTGTTTTTCGGTATGCTCATGCTATTTTATGTCAAAGCTAAAAAGTTAAACCCTTATACATCTTCATTTAAACAATCATTGTCTAAGCTCATCAGACATTTAAATGAATATTTTCATTCACTTCACCCTGAAAACAACGTAGCTTATACAGCTATACAAGCACTCACGGCAGATGCATTACTAAATAATATTTTACCCTGTCTTTGGAAATTGATTGAAAATCCGATTCTGATTCTTCAATATTACGCTGACCCACGATTCCTCAATTCAGCCCTTCATCTAGGGACAATTTTCCCAGAATGGGGTGAAATAAGTTATTGGCATGCTTCAGGAACGGATTTTTGTAAAGGGCAGAAAGTCTGGATGTTCATGAGTAGAGAGTCTGACTCTATTTATCATGGTAGTTACATTGTTCATGAATTCGAAATAGGGAAAGACAATGAAACTTTTATTCCTTGTAAACTATTTATTTTGCTTTTCTGGAATAAAGAAGACGATGAGTACGATTCTATCATTCAGATTTCAAATTTTATTTCAAAAGAAAACAACTCTTACAGTTTCAGCTATGGACTCTATAGATATATCGAATCAAGTCAAGAAATACAAATTTATTTTGATACAGAAAATGATAATATCTATCAACTTCCCTATCAACTAACAAGAATAAAAATAGGCTATCCTTATAAAGAAAAACAAGAAAAAATCTGGTCTTATTTTATTGAAAAATTCGATAATAAAGATGCCAGAACTATTTTCTCAGAAAACCTATGCAACTTATTAAATGTAGAATATTTGGAAGATGAATATGTTATACAGGATGTAACTCTCACTCGAAAATATTATTCCTTATCTATAGAAAAGGATGACCAGCAAATTGTTTACAGAATTAGTTTGGATACATATTCATTCTTGAAAAATCTATCAGTTTTTGAAGAGGTTGTGGTTTGCAGACACGATCATAAGTTATGTATCGAATGGCCTTGGCTTGGATATATTATACCTGTATCAGAATTTGAATGTATAAAAGTAGATATAACCCACTGTGGTGTGGGTGCATCAGAGAAAAGTTTACAATAGGGCGAATTTTCTATAAAGGGTTTACTTTCATGGAGATAAAAATTTACCCGCAAAAAATCTTTGAAAGAATAGATTCTTTGCGGGTAAAATTTTTCTGTTTTAACTATTGGTTAGTTATATATTAAGGATGAACCATTGTTCCAATGTTCTCTCCAGACATGACTTTCTTCAGGTTACCTACTGTATCCATATCGAATACGATAATCGGCAGGTTGTTTTCCTTACACATACAAGTAGCGGTCAGGTCCATTACTTTCAAGCCACGTGCCAGAACTTCGTCGTAAGTGATTTCGTCGAACTTGGTAGCTGTCGGATCTTTTTCCGGGTCAGCAGTATAGATACCGTCTACACGTGTACCTTTCAGCATAACATCAGCTTCAATTTCGATACCACGCAGTGAAGAACCTGTATCGGTTGTGAAGAATGGGTTTCCGGTTCCGGCAGACATGATGACTACTTCACCGTTTTCCATGGCTTCGATAGCTTTCCATTTAGTATAGAACTCACCGATCGGTTCCATACGGATAGCAGTCAGTACACGAGCCTTAACTCCGGCTGCAACCAAAGCAGAACTCAATCCCAAGCTATTGATAACTGTTGCCAGCATACCCATCTGGTCACCTTTCACACGGTCGAATCCCTTTCCGGCTCCAGTCAGTCCACGGAAGATGTTTCCTCCACCGATAACGATGCCGATCTGTACACCCATGTCGTGGATTTCCTTAATCTGCTGTGCATATTCGCCCAGACGTTTTTCGTCGATACCATATTTCTTTTCTCCCATTAAGCTTTCGCCGCTGAGCTTTAACAGAATACGTTTGAACTTTGCCATAAATTAATTTTTTTAATGTTTAGTCGCAAAGTTAGAAATAAATGTCAGAAGAATCAATAAAAAAATATTTTTGGATATTTTTTGAATGCTTTTGGCTATTGGGCTGATTGGTTATGACTGCCGATGCTTTAGTTTCTTATCAGACCAGTAAAAAGAAGAAAGACAACTATCAACATCAGATAGCTTCATTAGAAAAGTGTTTAACGGTACATCATTACTGATGCAATAAACATTCATATATCCAGGAGGAACAGTCAAGGGCTTTCTGCCTTTTTGTTAACTAGTGTTTTCTTAAATCGGTTTTCCCAATAACAGTTATCGAAAAAAAGAGTTTTTCAGATAAAATGTTATACTTGCTGGTAATCTATTTTTGCGTCATAAATCTTAATATGAAAGGTGATTTATGGCTGTCGAAAATGTAGATCAGAAATATGAGATTACAGTACGGTTTCGTTTGATACGAAATTGTATGCTTTTATCGGGGATATCTGTTTTTGCTCAGTTATATCTCTTTCAACCTATATTATCTGATTTATGTCGTTTCTTTACCATAACCCCAGCGACAAGTAGTCTTGCAGTCTCTATAACGACGGTTGGTATAGCTGTAGGATTGTTGTATTGGGCATTTAAGGCTGATAGTATATCGCGCGAAAAGCTTATGGGCATTTCGCTTATATTATCATCTGTTATAACTATAGTATCGGCTTTTGTTGGCAATTACTTCGTTCTGCTGGTATTAAACTTAATTAAAGGGATTGCATTGGCCGGTGTCTCTGGGGTAGCATTGGCTTATCTCTCGGAAGAGGTAGATACTTCGAAAATCGGGTTGGCCATCAGCCTTTATTTAAGTGGAAATACATTGGGAGGAATGTTGGGACGGGTAGTTGCTACCCTGGTAGCTGGTTACGGTGGATGGCAACTGGCTGCTTTGTTCATAGGAATAGGGAGTCTGATTGTAGGTGGATTTTTTTGTAAGATGATACCGGCAGGCAAGAATTTTTCTGCTACACCTTTTACGCTCAGGGAAAAGATTAGTCAAATGCGTTCATTGCTTACCCAACCTACCTTTATCAGTATGTATATGATTGCAGCTCTCTCAATGGGAATATTTGTAAGTGTATATAATTATCTGTCTTTTCTGTTAGAATCACCTTTATTTGCCTTACCGCACCATTTGGTTGCAATGATTTTCATGATGTATATAGCAGGTATCATAGGTTCGGTTGTGGCAGGAAGTTTATCTGATAAATTTGCACCGGAGATACTTCTACAAGGTACATTGTTGCTGATGGGAATTGGAATGTCATGCTTATTGGTAATGAAACTTTGGATTATAGTTTTAGGACTAGGTATATTGACTTTTTCTTTTTTCGGAACTCATACACTGGCAAGTCGGATTGTTTCTATACATGCACAAAATTTAAAAAGCAGTGCAACTTGTATTTATTGGTTGTTTTATTACCTCGGTTCAAGTCTTATCGGTTCGCTGACAGGAATTGTATTTGTAAGTAACGGATGGTTTTCATTGGTGGAAATCCTTTTGCTGTTGCTTTTGGGAGCACTTATTATTGCGTCATTATTCATTTTTAAATATAGATTTTATGAAAAAAGCAAAGTTTACAGCCATCATCGGTATGGCAGTGATGATGTCCATTCCTGTAGCTAGTCTGGCTGGTAATGAAAAGCAAGTTGAAATAGTTAATGAAAACATCCGTTACTGTGAAAGTACTTATCCGTATAACGGAGGTATTTTGATAGCTAACTTTGGCACAGAACAATTGAATCCGTTAAATGCAGAAGGAAAGGGATACATCCTTTATTATAAAAATGGTAAAATGGATACGTTGGTTCCTGCTGATGGTAACCTGAATGCTCCGAAGGGAATGTTCATGCGCGATAATCAACTATATATTTGTGATGTCAATAAAATAGTTGTTTACGATCTGGCTCAAGTTAGCAAAACACCTAAAACAATTAATTTGCCGGAAGGTAATTTGTTTGTAAATGACCTGGCAGCAAATGGCAGTGACCTGTATGTTTCAGTGACAAATACGGATAAGATTTTTAAGATAGATATTACGGATCCTGCTAATCCGGGAGAACCTCAGGAATGGATAACTATTCCAGGCCCTAACGGTTTATTAATAGGTGATGGTACGATGTATGTGGCCTCTTATCCGGCTGATGGAAATACAAGTGAGAAGCATGTTGTCTATCGTATAAGTGATTTGACTAATAATCCCCAACCAGAAAAGTTAGTTACTGTTCCAGGACAATATGATGGAATCGCTTTTGCTTTTGATGGTGCTTCGCTTTATGTTACAAACTGGACTCCTGCTGGGATTAGTCGTATAAATCTTCGAAATGGTGATTTGTTACCCGTTGGATTGTCATTGGAGGAAAGCTTATCCGGTCCGGCTGATATCACCGTTTCAGACGGGAAAATTTATATTCCTGACTTGCCAGCCAGTCGTGTCGTTATAATTTCTGAATAAAAATCTTACTGATAAGTGTTGTTTCAATACTGGCCAATAACCGGCTTACGGAGTCAGTAAATAGAAAAATTATCCTCTCATTCTATTCTTTGAACAAGATGGAATGAGAGGGTAATTTTTATGTGAAAGGGTACGAAAAAGTCTGATTAGCTTATTATAATCGCTTAATTTGAATATACAGACCAATATTTGAACAAATAGAACAATCTGATTGAACGTATATATCAGTCTTTTATACAAACAGAATAATATTTACCAATGGTTTATTCTACCTTTAGGTTGTGTAAAATTAATATTAAATCTGTTACAGAAATGAGAAACATTATTCGAATGGTAGGCATTGGAGTTGCTGCTTTATGTATGGTAACTCCTACAGTTCAGGCACAAGTAAAACTAAATGCCAATAACATTGATGAAGTTATCGGTGAGATGACTTTAGAGGAAAAAGTACACATGGTGATTGGTTGTGGTATGTCAATGGGAGATGGCGCCAAGTTTCCCGGAACAGCCGGACGGACATATGATATTCCCCGTTTAGGTATTCCATCGGTATACTTGGCAGACGGACCACACCGGTTGGCTATGAGTGTGAAACGGGATTTTGACAGTCGGTTCTATTATGCAACAGAGTTTCCTTCAGGTACTACTGTAGCTGCGACTTTCGATCCGAATGCAGCGTATCAGGTAGGAGCTGCGCTGGGAGAGGAAGTTAAAGATTATGGTATGGATGTGTTATTAGCTCCGGGAGCCAATTTGATGCGTAATGCTTTATGCGGACGTAACCATGAATATTATTCAGAAGATCCGGTTGTAACAGGAAAAATGGCTGCTGGATATATAAAAGGTGTACAAAGCCAAGGAGTAGGTACTTGTTTAAAACATTTTGCTGTAAACAATCAGGAAACAAATCGTAATAATAATGATTCACGAGTTGCACAACGTCCGTTGCGTGAACTTTACCTGAAAGGGTTTGAAATAGCTGTTAAAGAATCTCAGCCATGGAGTATTATGACATCTTATAATAAAGTCAATGGTAAATATACGTGTGAAGATATTGATCTGACTGAGAATATTCTGCGTGATGAATGGGGATTCAAAGGAGTGGTAATGTCCGACTGGAATGCAGGGACGGATGCCGTTACTTCCATGAAGGTTGGAAATGATATGTTACAGCCTGGACAAGAACGCCAATATAAGGCTATTTTGGAAGCTGTGCAAAACGGTACCTTGGATGAAGCTATTTTAAACCGTAATGTAAAGCGCATATTAGAACTAGTAGTAAAGTGTCATACTTTTGAAAACTATAAATATGCTAACGAAACAGATTTGAAAGCCCATGCAATCATTGACCGCACGATAGGTGCTGAAGGTATTGTCTTGTTGGATAACCGGAGTGCACTGCCTTTGACAGCCAATGTAAAGACTATTGCTCTTTATGGAACAACATCTTATGATATGGTTCCTGCTGGTATGGGATTTGGTAGTACAGGTGTTGGCTACTATTGTGTTTCTTTGGTTGAAGGAATGCGTAATGCAGGATATACTGTAGATGCTGATCTAATAAAGAAATACAAAAAACATTTGTTTGATGAGCAAAAACGTCTTTATCCTAATGGAAAACCTCCTTTCTCACTGACTCCTCTCAAACGTGCAGAAGAGTTTGTTCCGACGAGTGACGAATTATCAGCACAAGTTAAGAATAACGATGTCGCTATTATTACCTTAGGACGGACTAGCGGTGAAGCTTCCGACAGACGTGTGGAAGAGTTCTATCTAAAAGAAAATGAATCAGCTCTTATTAAACAGGTTGCAGAAGCTTATCATGCAGCCGGAAAGAAAGTTATTGTTATTCTGAATATTTGCAGTCCGGTAGAAACAGCTTCCTGGAAGAATATGGTTGATGCTGTAATTTGTGCTTTCCAGCCAGGTCAGGAGGTCGGTAACTGTGTTGCAGATGTATTGACAGGTAAGGTAAATCCTTCAGGACATTTGCCGATGACTTTTGCTATAAAATATGGGGATGCACCGTCTGATTCTAATTTCCCTTATGATTATGAATTTAAGATGCCTTCGTTTGCAATGGGAAGTGGTATGAACTTCGAATCAAAAGAAAAGGAAGAAAAGCCCAAAGAAGCTGTTCGTAATGTTGACTTTACGGATTATGAGGAAGGTATTTATGTAGGCTATCGTTATTTTGAAACTTTTGATAAGGAAGTATCTTATCCTTTTGGCCACGGTTTGTCATATACAACGTTTAGTTTTGAAATTGTGTCATCTGATATTAATGGTGATAATTGTGAAATGAAGGTTGCAGTGAAGAATACGGGTAATTGTGCTGGAAAGGAATCTGTACAGGTATATGTTAAAGCTCCGGCGGGTGGACTTGAGAAGCCTGCTAAAGAATTGAAGGCTTTTGCCAAAACAAAACTGTTACAGCCGGGTGAATCGGAGGTTGTAACCTTGTCGTGGAAGTTGATGGATATGGCTTCGCTTAATGAAAAGAGCAGTTCATGGGAATTACCGAAAGGAACATATCAATGGATGGTAGGAGCTTCATCGGCTGATGTACGCTGTACGGTAACTCAGAAAGTGTCAAAGGCTCAGAAAGTAAAAGTTCATAATGCCATGATACCTCCATACAAGATAGCTCAACATGATATGGTAAAACGATGAAAAGAGGTTTGTTACATATAGCCATCTGCGTTTCCCTTTGGGGAGCGTCGATGGCTTCATGTGCCCAAAATCTTGTTGTTGACGTAGAAGGTGGACGGATCGAAGGCGTAATAGATCAAGAGGGTATAGTTGTATACAAGGGCATTCCTTATGCAGCTCCTCCTGTGGGAGAGTTACGTTGGAAGCATCCGCAACCGGTACGGCCGTGGCAGGGAGTGAAGGCGTGTAAACAGTTTGGAGATGCATCTTTTCAAGGTGGACAAATTGAGGGTTCTTTTTATTGGAAAGAGTTTTATCAGGATGGTAATCCTGAAATGAGTGAAGACTGTCTGTATTTAAACATATGGACACCGGCATCGGGAAAGAAAAATGCTCATTTGCCGGTTATGGTCTGGATTCATGGAGGTGCCTTTCAGAATGGTTTCGGACATGAAATCGAATTTGATGGTGATGCATATGCAAAGAAAGGCATTATATTGGTTACTTTAAACTATCGCTTGGGGATGTGTGGTTTCCTGTCTCATCCGTTGCTGACAGCTGAAAACTCAGGAAAGGGTTCTGGAAATTATGGATTGTTCGATCAGCTTGCTGCATTGAAATGGATAAAACGTAATATCGAAGTTTTTGGAGGGGATCCGAATAATGTTACGGTTTTCGGACAGAGTGCAGGAGCGGGTAGTGTACAAGCTTTGATATCTTCACCGCTTGCGAAAGGCTATGTACAGCGTGCCATTATACAGAGTGGTGGAGGATTGGGAGGTATTATTTCTACGAAGTCGTTGCAGGAAGCTGAAACGATGGGGAAAGCCATGTGGGATGCGTCGGGATATGATACATTGGAGCAAATGCGTACTTGTCCGGTAGAGCATTTTCAGGAAGTGATGATGAACTACATGAAAGTGCAGAAAACTTTTAATGGTATGCCTTATTCTCCTTGTGTGGATGGGGAGCTCTTAGAATCGTCTGTATATGATGTGGCATTGCAGAATAAGGAACTGGATATTCTTTATATGATTGGATATACGTCGGAAGACATTGCACCAGATCAAATGAAGCAGGCTGCTGTAAACTGGAGTTTGTTGCTTGAACGTCAGGGGCGGTGTCCGGCCTATGTATATTGCTTTAGCCGCGATTTACCTGGCGAAGATATGTCTGCTCCCAAAGGTGGTTTTGGTGATATGAAAGGTGCATTTCATTCTAGTGAGCTATGGTATATGTTTGGGACACTTGATAAATGTTGGCGCCCAATGGAAAAGGCTGATTATGAACTGAGTGAACGTATGGTTTCTTATTGGACTAATTTTGCTAAAACAGGTAATCCCAATGGAGTAGGCTTGCCTGAATGGAAACCTTGTACTAAGGTGGATAAACATATACAAGAGTTAGATGTGAAGTAAATTAAGGTTATATATCATTGGAAATACTGAATATGGTAAAGTCTGTTGTCTATTCTAGATAAGGAAAATTAAACAAACCTTCCCTTTGGAGTGAAGTTATGTTAATAATTTTATATCTTTGTATAAATCAGACTTTATCCATGAATACAATACGTAGCCAGATCATTGCATTGTTGTTGCTTATATCAGGAATTGTCTTATTGGGTGGTGGTGTTTGGGGATTCTATTCTTTGTATGCTATATCTCATCGGTATGAACATACTACTGGAACTATTCGAACATTGCAAACCAAAAAGATTTATCGGTATCGAAAAATAAGGTATAAGAAAGAGATGCAAATAGCATATTCTACAGATAAATATGGTGATTTATTTGCTACCAGAATCAGCTATTGGCCATTGAGGAGTGTAGGAGACAAGGTATCTGTTTGGTATCATCCTCATCGTCCGCATGAAATTCGTTTACCGGAATCAGAATGTATGCTTTGGGGACTTTTAGTGGCGTCGGGCTTCATATGTATGTGTGGAAGCGTTGTTTTCTGGAAAACATCTAAAACAGCTGATAAAAGCGAAGGATAACCATTTTTATAATTTATATATGAAGAACAAGAAGTTTTTAAAATTAGTTGTTTTGCTGGTATGTATTGCCTTCTCATCTCCTGCAATGGCTCAGTTTGATCTTAAAAAAGCGATTAGTGGGGCTGTAAAAATGGCTCAGGCAGTAACTCTGACAGATGAACAGATGAGTGAGTATGTAAAGGAATATATTACATGGATGGACGCTCATAATCAAGTTTGCGCAGATGATAATGCATATACGCTTCGTTTGAAAAAGTTGACAGAAGGGTTAGGTGATGCAGATGGTATTCCATTGAATTTTAAAGTATATTATGTGAAGGATGTAAATGCTTTTGCTTGTGCAGATGGAAGTGTACGTGTTTTTTCATCTTTGATGGATATAATGAGTGATGAAGAGCTGCTGGGTGTGATTGGTCATGAAATAGGCCATGTTGCACATCGTGATTCTAAAAAAGGCTTTCGTACAGCCTTGCTTACTTCTGCTTTAAAGGACGGTGTTGCTTCTCAAGGGGGTAAGCTAGCTGAGTTGACTGATTCTCAGTTAGGAAGTTTAACGGAAGCTTTAGTAAATGCTAGATTTTCTCAGAAACAAGAATGTGAAGCCGATGATTATGGATATGAGTTTTTGAAAAAGGCTGGTAAAAATCCTTGGTCCATGGCACTTTCATTTCAAAAATTAAAAGAACTGCAAGGGCAAAGCGGTGATCAGTTGTCTAGTAAATTGAATCAGTTGTTTTCTACTCATCCTGATTTGGATTTAAGAATTAAACGAATGGAAGAACGTGCTAATAATGAGGGTATTGAAAAACCAGTGATAAAATAGATAGGTATATTCTATAAATAAGATAAAATTAGCCAACTAATTCATATGTAAAGTGCGATGAATTAGTTGGCTTTTTATTTCTTCAGATAATGAAGTTTGCTTGTTTAAACAGGGAAAATATCTAAATTCAGATGCAGTAAAATACAAAAGTCCTATATTATGGAATATCAATTAACTTGTGTGTCTGAAGGCTAAGCCTCCACTGTGGATGTTCCTTGATGTAGGCTATTACATCATTGGTATTTTGTCCGGAACATGGTTGCAGAAAGTGATACTTTGCGGGTAGTTTAAGGTAGGGAGATACATCTTGGCCTACATATACCACTTTCACTTCGTCTATGTGATGCAATTTTAGTGTTGTTCCCTCCTTGGGTGAACAAGTAACCCAATCGATATCTTCCGGTAAAACACAAGTACCATTAGTTTCTATTGCGATATATTTCCCCGCTGCATGTAATGCTTTTGTCAGTTGACTGTCAATTGATAGCCCAGGTTCTCCACCTGTAAGAATTACCATCTGGCATGGGTAGGTACATACTTCCGCTATGATTTCATCGTCTGTCATCATTCGGAATTCTTCATGTTGTGTATCGCAGAAGCTGCATTTCAGGTTACATCCCGAGAATCGAACAAATACCGCAGGAGTTCCTGTATAAAATCCTTCTCCTTGCAAGCTGTAGAAAATTTCGTTAATCTTTCTCATAAATAGCTGTATTACCTTCCGATTCTTTTACCTCTACTTTGAAACAATGGGGAACTTGGTTGCATATCCAGCAGGCAATATTTTCTGCTGTAGGATTGAAAGGCAATATATCATTCAGATTGTTATGATCTAATTGTTTTTCTACTGCCTGTTTGATATGAGTAAAATCTACAACCATACCGTTTTCATCAAGTTCTTTCGAACGGCAATATACGGTTATAATCCAGTTGTGACCGTGAAGCTTCTCGCATTTGCTCGGATAAGATAGTTTTAGCGAGTGTGAGGCTGAAATTTCCATCCTTTTGATTACTGTATACATAGTAAATACATTAGTTTGATTAATACAAATTTTGCTTCTGCTTAATGTCACCTCGGCAGTTATAGTACAAAGATAGCAAATTTCTAAGGATTTTTTATCATAACCGATTGCTACATTTGTGATTTTATGGAGATAGAAATCTCAATAGGTGCTTTACCACTTTTTCTCGCTTTACTTTCTCTTATGAAAAAGAGAATAGAAAATGAACTTCTTACCATAGTTTAATCATTTAAAATTAGACATTGGGAAGTCCTTTAAAATATGATATATCTTTCTGTGTATTAGATAGATGAATCGATTTTTGCGACCACTTTTGAAAAAATGGGAAAATGGTCGCAAATTGGTCGCAAAATATCCTCTTTTCAGCCCATTTTCAAGGATAATCAGCCACTTCTTAACCTTAAAAAATAAGCTTAAATAAAGCGATATTCAGCTTCAATTTCAGAATCTACCTACAACTATTTATAAGAAGAAAAAGCAAGCAAAAAGTAATAGGGAATTATCTTTTATTTATGGGGTATATATAAAATAAAAATCCCCATAACTCATGGAGTTACAGGGATTTATTATCTTGATTAAGTATAGATTACTTATTCAAAGCAGTAGCAACGTCAACTGCACAAGCTACTGTACAACCTACCATCGGGTTGTTACCGATACCCAGGAATCCCATCATTTCTACGTGAGCAGGAACTGATGAAGAACCAGCGAACTGAGCATCTGAGTGCATACGACCCATAGTATCTGTCATACCGTAAGAAGCAGGACCAGCAGCCATATTATCTGGGTGAAGTGTACGACCTGTACCACCACCAGAAGCTACTGAGAAGTATGGTTTACCTGCAAGAACACGTTCTTTCTTGTAAGTACCTGCAACTGGGTGTTGGAAACGAGTCGGGTTAGTAGAGTTACCAGTGATTGATACATCTACACCTTCTTTCCACATGATAGCTACACCTTCGCGAACATCGTCAGCTCCGTAACATTTTACTTTTGCACGAGGACCGTTTGAGTAAGCGATTTCACGAACAACTTTCAGTTCGCCTGTGTAGTAATCAAACTGAGTCTGAACGTATGTAAATCCGTTGATACGAGAGATGATCTGAGCAGCGTCTTTACCCAAACCATTCAAGATACAACGCAAAGGTTCTTTACGTACTTTGTCTGCTTTTGCAGCGATTTTGATAGCACCTTCAGCAGCAGCGAATGATTCGTGACCAGCCAAGAATGCGAAACATTTAGTTTCTTCGCGCAACAGCATAGCAGCCAAGTTACCGTGACCAAGACCTACTTTACGGTCATCAGCTACAGAACCTGGGATACAGAATGACTGCAAACCGATACCGATAGCTTCAGCAGCTTCAGCAGCGTTTTTGCAACCTTTCTTCAATGCGATAGCACAACCTACTACGTATGCCCATTTTGCATTTTCGAAGCAGATAGGCTGAGTTTCTTCACAAGTCTTATAAGGATCAAGACCATATTGTTCGCAGATAGCGTTAGCTTCTTCGATGTCTTTGATACCGTTTTCGTTCAAAGCAGCAAGAATCTGTTTGATACGACGGTCCTGGCTTTCAAATTTTACTTCTCTAATCATATGTCTTTTCCTCCTTATATTATTCCTGACGTGGGTCAATATGTTTAACTGCGCCTTGTTCTGCTGTGAAGCGTCCGTAAGTACCTGTTACTTTCTTCAGAGCTTCGTTAGCGTCTGTACCTTTTTTGATCTCATCCATGAATTTGCCCAGATGAACGAACTCGTATCCGCAGATTTCATCGTTTTCGTCCAAAGCGATAGTCTTGATATAGCCTTCAGCCATTTCAAGGTAACGAGGACCTTTAGCCAAAGTTCCATACAAAGTACCTACCTGGCTACGCAGACCTTTACCCAAGTCTTCCAAGCCGGCTCCGATCATCAAACCACCTTCAGAGAAAGCAGACTGAGTACGTCCGTAAACGATTTGCAAGAACAATTCACGCATAGCTGTGTTGATAGCGTCGCAAACCAAGTCGGTATTCAATGCTTCCAAAACTGTTTTTCCCGGAAGGATTTCAGATGCCATAGCAGCTGAGTGAGTCATACCTGAGCAACCGATTGTTTCAACCAATGCTTCCTGGATAACACCTTCTTTAACGTTCAAAGTCAGTTTACAAGCACCCTGCTGAGGAGCACACCAACCGATACCGTGAGTCAAACCTGAAATGTCTTTGATTTCTTTTGATTTAACCCATTTTCCTTCTTCAGGAATTGGAGCTGGACCATGATTAGGTCCTTTTTTTACAACACACATGTGTTCAACTTCGTGTGAATAAGTCATATTCTTTACGTTTTATGAGTAATAAAAAATAAGTATTTCGTAAACTTCTTATTACGGAATTTCTTCTTTAATTCGTACGCAAAGTTAGTCGTTTTATTTAGTTATGCAATCACTGAAACCTAACTTTTTGTTGGTTTTTAATGATATTTTTTGCTGAAACTCTTGTTTTGTAATCTCTGCTTGTCAAAATGTTTTTTATCTTCCGAAAGAAACCTGTATCTTTGCCGGTGGTAATATCAGCAGGATGGTAATACCTATCTGTAAGTAATAATAATTAGGTATATGAATGAAGTCGAAATTAAAGTAAAAGACGAAGACCTACGTCGTGGAGCCGAAGCTGGAATGGATGATTTTCTGAATGTGTTTATCCATAAGTATCTTGAGGTTACAGGAGGAGTAATTAATGCTGAAACGATGCCTTTACTGAATGGCTATCAGCATACTTTGCTAGGTTATCATTTCTTTCGTGAAGAAGTGCTTGAAGGAGGTTTTATACAGTTGATTCAAAATGGTTACGGACCATATATCTTTGATAATCCTTTTGCCAAGGCGATGCGTATGTTTGGGGCGAAAGATTTTTCAAAGCTTATTTATGATGCTAAAAAGATTTATGATGCTCATCGTGAAGATTTGGAAAAAGAATGTTCCGATGATGAGTTTATGGCAATGTATGAGCAATACGAAGCGTTTGATGATTTGGAAGAGGCCTATATGGATATGGAGGAGAGAGTTACAGCACAGATTGCTGAGTATGTAGATGAGCATTTGGAACAATTTGCAGGGATAGAGTAATCTTTGGAATTTATTGCTTGTTTTTGGTTTATAGTGAATAAAAGTTAAAAATAAAGATAGAGAAAGCAGTCTTTTTTACTCATTTTCATTTTAAGTGAAAAAAATTAAATAATAAAAGATAAATAAAGGAAGAATATGAAGACAATGAAGTTTTTTATGTTGGCATCAGCTTTTGCATCGATGATTGGATTTAGCTCTTGCTTGAATGGTGAAACTAATACAACTATTCAAGGAGCTCCTATTTTGAAAGTAGAGTCTAGTTTTATGGGAGGAACTTATTTTACAGATATATCAGGTGTTAAATATATACCTAATAAGGAGATTTTGTCAGCTGAAGGTAAATTTGCTTATGTTCCTATGCAATATGATTATAGTTTGTATAATCAGCAAGAAAACTCTTATGATATAACTTTATTAGGGGATTTATCTTACCTGAGAACTGTCACTGCAAATTATACAGAAATTCCCCAAGAGCAGACTACTGCTACTTTAGATGTTGTAGATGATGGTTATAATGCTGGTTTAGTTTGGGGAGCAAATAATGAGTATTTGCTTTTACCTTTGTCTTATACTCTCCATAAAGATGTAGATAGAAATGATGAAGACGAGATGAATGAAGAATTACGAAAACATAATTTTATAATTTATACAATTCCAGGAAAGGAATTTTCTGAGAATGGGGATTCTTTAAAACTTTATCTTCGTTATACAATACAAGGGGTAGATTTATCAGAAGAAAATGCAGCAAAGAAGTATTCTGAAGAATATACTAGTAAATATGCTGATTATCGTTATTTGCAACTTAATATACCAGGTTCTGGAAATCCAAAATGGATTAGACTGGAGTTTGAAAAATCAAATAACTATAATGGTGCAACAATAGCTCCTAATGAGAAAACTAGAGAAGTAAGATCTTATCAGTTGTATCAGAAAAAATAAAAATAATTTAAGAGAGAGAAATATAGAGTAAGCATACTCGATAAAGTATGCGTCCGTAAGGTGCGGATTATGCAGATAAGGCTGTGTATGTTAATGTATGTCAGCGTTTCTGTATAATTCGTGCCTTATTTTATTTCTTTTTTGTACATTTGCAGTTCCGAAGTTCGGATTTATTACAAAAAAGTAGAATAACATTGGATTATAAATCATTATTTCAGCAGATAATAGCTTTGTTGTCTACTCCAGGCAAAGCGTGGAGTGAAATTGCAGAGCGGGGGGTAGGAAGGTCAGTAATGCCTGCTTTTGTTTATCCTCTTATTGGGTTGTGTGGTTTGTCAGAGTTTATCGGAACATTTATCGGAAAAGATTTTTCATCCGTTATGTTCCAGGTAGCCTTGACTCGTTGTTGTGCTGTAGCTGTAGCTTTGTTCGGTGGCTTTTTTCTTTCAGCTTATTTATTGGATAAGTTGAATCATAACTGGCTGGGAGGGAAAGATTCTTACGACCGGATACTTGTGTTTGTGGGCTATTCTATGGTAGTTACTTTTGTATTGAATATCGTCAGTGGACTGTTTTCTATAGTTGTACTGCACTGGATATTGCAAATATATACCATTGTAATTGTATTCGAGGGGGTACGCAGATGGCTTAAGGTTGAGGAGAACAAACAGACTGCCTTTACTCTTGTGGCTACTATCATCATTTTGGTGTGTCCTGCTATTATCGAATTTATATTTAATAAGTTATCAGTAATATTGAATTAATGAAAACAAACGCCGGTAATATAAATATTAAGAATAAACGTGCTTCGTTCGACTATGAGTTTATCGATACGTACACAGCCGGAATTGTGTTGACCGGAACTGAGATAAAGTCTATTCGTCAGGGAAAAGCAAGTTTGGTTGATACGTTTTGTTTCTTTTCCCGTGGAGAGTTGTGGGTAAAGAATATGCATATAGCTGAATATTTTTACGGTTCGTACAACAATCATTCAGCTCGTCGGGACCGTAAGTTGTTGCTGACGAAAAAAGAACTTCGTAAACTTGAACGTACTTCTGCCGAGCCTGGATTTACCATTGTTCCGACTCGTCTGTATATTAATGAAAAAGGGTTGGCGAAGGTTGTGATTGCTTTGGCAAAAGGTAAGAAACAATACGATAAACGCCAGACGTTGAAAGAAAAAGAAGATAAGCGTATGATGGATCGCATGTTCAAGCGATGATCGGGAAAGATGGTGCAGACAATTACAGTTTATATAAGTTGTCTGCATCGTGCTTTTGGCATATGAGGAAAACGATTCCCTGTGTTTTAAATTTAAATAGAGCTTTTTCAAAATGCAACAACTAATAAACGAACGTATTCTCGTGCTCGACGGAGCCATGGGAACGATGATACAGCAATACAATCTTTCGGAAGCTGATTTTCGGGGAGAGCGTTTCAAGGAGCTTCCAGGATTGCTGAAAGGAAACAATGATATGTTGTGCCTGACTCGGCCGGATGTTATAGAGGAAATACACCGTAAGTATTTAGAGGCAGGAGCTGATATCATCGAAACAAATACATTTAATGCAACTGCTGTTTCGATGGCAGATTATCATATGCAGGCTTATTGCCGTGAGATAAATCTTGCGGCAGCTCGTCTGGCCCGTAAAATTGCTGATGAATATACAGCGAGAACTCCCGAAAAGCCACGCTTTGTTGCTGGTTCGGTAGGACCGACCAACAAAACTTGCTCGATGAGTCCGGATGTAAATAATCCCGCTTTTCGTGCATTGACATTCGATGAACTTTCTGAAGCTTACCGTGAACAAATGGAGGCTTTGCTTGAAGGGGGAGTAGATGCTATTCTGATAGAAACAATTTTCGATACACTGAATGCGAAAGCTGCTGTTCTGGCCGCAGAAACAGCTATGCAGAATTTGGGAAGAAAAGTTCCTTTGATGCTTTCTGTTACGGTTTCGGATGTTGCTGGACGCACGTTGTCGGGACAGACGCTTGATGCGTTTTTGGCTTCGGTACAGCATGCTGATATCTTTTCCATCGGACTGAACTGCTCTTTTGGTGCCAGACAGTTGAAACCTTTCCTGGAGCAGTTGGCCCGTCGTGCTCCTTATTATATAAGTGCTTACCCTAATGCCGGACTTCCTAATAGTCTGGGGCAATACGACCAGACACCCGAAGAAATGGCTGCCGAAGTCAAGGAGTATATCGATGAAGGACTGGTGAATATAATCGGTGGATGCTGTGGTACTACCGAAGCATATATTGCCAAGTATCAGGAACTTATTAAAGATGCCAAACCTCATGTGCCTGCTCCGAAACCAGATTATCTCTGGCTTTCCGGGCTGGAACTGTTGGAAGTGACTCCTGAAATTAATTTTGTCAACGTGGGTGAGCGCTGTAATGTGGCCGGTTCACGTAAGTTTCTTCGTTTGATAAACGAAAAGAAATACGATGAAGCTTTGTCGATAGCCCGCAAGCAGGTAGAAGACGGCGCGTTGGTTATCGATGTTAACATGGACGACGGATTGCTTGATGCTGCTGAGGAGATGACAACCTTTCTCAATCTGGTTGCATCAGAACCGGATATTGCCCGTGTGCCTGTTATGATAGACTCTTCCAAGTGGGAAGTTATTCTGGCAGGACTGAAATGTGTGCAGGGAAAATGTATCGTCAACTCTATTTCACTGAAAGAAGGCGAAGGAGCTTTTGTTGAGCATGCCCGTACCGTCAAGCAGTACGGAGCGGCAGTCATCGTAATGGCTTTCGACGAGAAAGGACAGGCCGATACATTTGAACGGAAGATAGAAGTTTGCGAACGGGCTTATCGTATTCTTACAGAGAAGGTCGGTTTCCGTCCTCAGGATATAATCTTCGATCCGAACGTGCTGGCAGTGGCTACTGGTATCGAGGAACATAATAACTATGCTGTCGATTTTATTAAAGCTACAGGTTGGATTCGCCGTCACCTTCCGGGCGTACACGTCAGCGGAGGAGTAAGTAATCTTTCTTTCTCTTTCCGTGGCAACAATTATATACGTGAGGCTATGCATGCAGTATTCCTTTATCATGCTATTCAGCAGGGTATGGATATGGGTATTGTCAATCCGGGAACTTCTGTACTTTATACAGATATACCTTTGGATATCCTGGAACGGATTGAGGATGTGGTGCTGAACCGTCGTCCGGATGCAGCTGAACGCTTGATTGAAACAGCTGAAAAACTGAAAGCGGAAAAGGAGAACTCGGGTGAGCAGCAAACAGCTAGTTCACATCTTGCCTGGCGTGAAGGGACGACTGTAGAAGAACGTTTACAATACGCACTGGTAAAGGGTCTTGGCGATTATCTGGATGAAGACTTGCATGAAGCACTTGCCAAATATCCGGATGCTGTCAGCATTATCGAGGGTCCGCTTATGTCGGGAATGAATCATGTCGGTGATTTATTCGGTTCCGGTAAGATGTTCTTGCCTCAGGTTGTAAAGACAGCACGTACTATGAAAAAAGCTGTAGCTATCCTTCAACCCTATATTGAGGCGGAAAAAAAGGAAGGGGCACGCAGTGCAGGAAAAGTGCTGTTGGCTACAGTAAAGGGAGATGTACACGATATCGGTAAGAATATTGTTTCTGTGGTTATGGCATGCAATAATTACGAAATTATCGACTTGGGCGTAATGGTTCCTGCAGAAAAGATTGTTGAAACGGCTATTCGTGAGAAGGTAGATATTATCGGCTTGAGCGGACTTATTACACCGTCGCTGGAAGAAATGGTGCATGTCGTTTCAGAACTGGAACGTGCCGGACTTGATATTCCTGTAATGATTGGCGGTGCTACAACTTCCAAACTTCATACAGCTTTGAAGATTGCTCCGGTTTATCATGCTCCGGTAGTATATATGAAAGATGCTTCACTGAATGCTCCGGTGGCAGCACGCCTGATGAATCTTGATCTTCGAAGTACATTTGCAGAAGAACTGGAAAGTGAATACCGTGAGCTTCGTGAAAAGAATAAGACCAAACAGGTAAAGACGGTTTCACTCGAGGAAGCACAGAAAAATAAATTGAATCTCTGGGAATAGTCTTTGTAGACAAACTGATTTATATTCTGTTATAAGGCATGGCATATCAAATTTTTAGTGATATGTCATGCCTTTTTCCGTATTCTTTGTATTTTTATCACCATATTGAAAAACACGACGTGATAATGAAAACACAATTTTGTTCTTTTTTACTTTGCTGGATAATCTTTTGTGAGTTTTTGCCGGCTCAGTCTGTATGCGGATATCGTTCGTTGGATGTTACAAATCCTATAGAGTTTTTAGGAAATAAGATTCTCTATGAAGGAAAGGAAATAGAGTTGGGAGAGAAAACCTTTTTTATCGATGGGCAGCTGTCCGATGAAGTGACGGCCAGATATCCTTTTGTTTTCAATAGCTTTAATGAAGCAGCCAAGGCTTTTGTTGCCGGAACAGAAGCAGAGCCTATGAAAGTATATATAGCTCCTTATGTATATTGGATTGATAATCCTGATGATCCTCAGGTAAGGGTAGGAAAAGACGGTAAAGAACCTTTCGGACTGGTAGTAAAATGTCCTTATCTGCATCTTGTCGGGTTAACCAAAAATCCTGAAAATGTAGTGCTTGCTTCCAGTCGCGGTCAGACACAGGGAGCTGTAGGAAACTTCACGATGTTCGATTTCTGGGGAGATGGTCTGTCGGTGAAGAATCTTACGATGGGAAACTATTGTAATGTCGATCTGGAATTTCCTTTAAAGAAAGAATTAGGACGTAAAAAAAGAATGTCTGCCATTACCCAGGCGCATGTAGCCTATTGTCATGGAGATAAAATTGTGGCAGAAAATGTCCGTTTCATCAGCCGCTTGAACATGAATCCTTTGAATGGGGCAAAACGTATTTTGTTCTATAAATGTTATATGGAAAGTACCGACGATGCGTTGACTGGTACAGGAGTCTACCTGAACTGTACGTTGAAGTTTTATGGTCAGAAACCATTCTGGCGGACGGATATGGGAGGGGCTGTTTTCTTGAACAGTGATTTTTATGTATGTCATGACGAAGACCGTCAGTATTTTTGTAAAGGAGTGGGACCTTTGACTGTTGTCGATTGCCGGTTTCATGTCCGAAAGCCTGTATATGCAGGCTGGACACACGAGCCGTCCGACTGGTTACGGTGTTACCAGTATGGTGTAACGATGAATGGACAGCCTTACGTAATAGGTGCGGACAAGCCTTATAATACAGTATGTATGGAGCAGGAAAATGTACTTCACGCATACCGCCTGACAGATGAAAATGGTAAGGTAATTTACAACACTTATAATTTACTTCGGGGAGATGATGACTGGGATCCGCTTCAAGTGAAGGATAGTGTACGGGTAATCGGAGAACATGATGGCAGGGATTATGCGAATCTGCCGGTCTGTTTGTCGGTCACTCCGCTGGTTGCCTCTGTACAGACCGGGGGCAATCCGGTGAAGTTGGTTGCCAACGTAAAAAGACACTGCAATTATGTGCAGCAGGGAAGCTCTGTTCGCTGGAAGATTCAGCCGGGATATGAAAAGTATGTCAGCCTGTCTGCCGGAGAAGACGGAACGTGTGTGGTCAAGGCAATGAATCATGAGGACGAAACCAAACATTTCACTGTTGTAGCCTATACGGAAGATGGATTGGAATGTGCAGTAGAACTGACAGTTGCTCCCGATTTTGTGGAAGCTCCTGCTTTTGTGGAAGTGCCGAAGCTGGAAATAGCAGATGGAAAAGTAATGGTAAGTTACGAACTGGATTTGCAGGGACGGAAAGATGAGTCGCTGATTACCTGGTATCGGGCTGTTGACAAGGAGGGTAAAACGAAATATCCGGTAGCAGTGTCACGGTTGGCTAAGCCCGAAACAACCTATAGATTAACAAAAGAAGACGTTGGATATTATCTTATGGCAACGGTAGCACCCAAACATTTGCGTTGTCATCCTGGTAAAGAATATACGGTAATTTCTTCATCACCTGTTGGCCGGAAACAGGTAAATCCGGTAGATGTATTCGAAACTGATTTTCGAAATTTTCCTTCTTCCAATCAGCCTGTATTGTATTCCGGCGGATGGACAATAGGAGGATACAAGCCTCTTGATACGGAAGGTTACGATTGGGAACTTTTCTCCGATAAGGACTATTGGGTGTATGGAGAGGGAATGAACGGATCACGCGGAACGGGTTTGCTGCAGGCGCAGCGTGGAGCACGGCTGTTATATACTCCATTGGAAGGTAGATATGGAGACATGAAAATAACCTTGAATGTAGATCCGAGCAAAACCGCAGGACAAGGGTTTGGAAGTGCTACGGGGCAATATATGGATATCTGTATCAAGTTCGATACCCGTACACTGACTGGATATGCCTTGCGTATTATCCGTACGACAAAATACAGCAATGCGGTCGATTTCATGCTGATGAAATACGAAAATGGCAGGACTACTGCGATTTCTCTTCCGGTATCTTCCACCTGTTACCGTACCGACTGCATCATTGTACTTGAGGTTAAAGGAAATAAGTTGACGGCCCATGCCGAAACTTCCACTCCGCTTTCATCTCCTGTAACGGACGAGAATCTGAAACCGTCTGTAAGTTTAGAGGCTGATATTGTTCCTAATGCTTGGGGAGGTATGGGGATTCAGCATACGGGAAGTTGTGGAGAGAGTACTACCATGCTGCATCACCTGAAAATAGAATGGATGGGCGTTTCGGCTAGCAAATGATAAGTGATTAGAATGCAGAAAAGGAAAATATGAACAGCCCTTCACGATATATGAATAATACCCATACAGGCTAACAGTGTACCTTTGCTTCAGATTAAGAAATGAAATAATATGAAGCAATTACTAGTTATTTTTACCTCTCTTTGTGTGCTCGTTCCTGTAAAAGCGCAGGATGTCCTCACACTGGAAGAGTGCCTGCGGTTGGGCATAGAGAATAATCTCTCTTTGGAAAGCAGCCGTAATGAGATTAGAAAAGGAGAACATACACTGAGCGAAAATCGTGCAAAACTCCTGCCTCAGATTAATGCCGTTGCCGGATTCAATGACAATTTCAATCCTCCGGTATCTGTTACCGATGGTTCTGCTTATGGAAATCCTTACAACGTTACCAAAACTTTGCAGTACAATGCCTCGGCGGGTATACAGTTGCAAATGCCTTTGTACAACCAGACTGTTTATACGGCAGTAGATATTGCCCGTACAATGAATGAGTTGAACCGTTTATCGTATGAGAAGGCACGGGAAGATCTGATTTTGCAAATCAGCAAAATGTATTATCTGAGCCAGAATACAGCCGAACAGATAGCGTTAATCAAAGAGAATATTTCGCGTCTGAACGAACTGAGCAGTATTACACAGGCCTTTTATGATAACGGTATGGCGATGGAAGTCGATGTGAAGCGTGTGAATATCAATCTTGAAAATCAGCGGGTACAGTATGATAACGCACAGTCTATGCTGACACAGCAGCTGAATCTGTTGAAGTATGTGATCGATTATCCTGCTGATAAGGAAATAGCCTTGACACCGGTTGATACAGAAAATATTACATCCGTATCGCTTACCGGACTGGATAATAACCAGTATGAACTACAACTTTTGCAGTCGAAGCAAAAACTGGCCGAACAGCAGCGTAAGATGATTGGTCAGGGTTATATTCCTTCGTTAAGCCTTACCGGAAGCTGGATGTATTCTGCATATACCGACAAGGCAAAGAACTGGTTCCATTCCGGTCCGTCCAATCATTGGTATAATTCGAGCGGTATCGGACTGACACTCCGTATTCCTATTTTCGACGGACTGGATAAGCGGGCAAAAATGAAGAAGGCAAAGATCGAGATAGAAAATGCGAAGCTTTCTTATGAGAATGCACTCAAGAATATGCAGACGCAATACCTGAATGCTACAAACGAACTGATGAACAGCCAGCGTAATTTCAGGAAGCAGAAAGATAATTATCTGTTGGCAGAAGATGTGTATCAGGTTACGACCGACCGTTATCGGGAGGGAATCGCTTCGATGACGGAGGTGCTACAGGATGAGATGCGGATGAGTGAAGCTCAGAACAACTACATCAACGCACATTACAATTACCAGGTTACTAACCTGAGTCTGCTAAAACTTACCGGACAGCTGGAAACACTGTTTAACGGAAATTCTATTCATTAATCATTTAAAATTGTCAGCATTATGAAAACCAATAATAATACACTTCAGGAAAAAGCTTTGAAACTGAAAAAACAACGTCGTAACCGGATTATTGCCAGTTTGCTTGGAATAGCTATTCTGGTGTGGGGAGTAATAGAGGTTGCTTTTCTTTTTCTCGATTATAAACAGACGGAAACCAGTAACGACGCACAGATAGAACAATACATTTCTCCGGTGAACTTGCGTGCGTCGGGATATATTAAGAAAATTTATTTCACCGAACATCAGTCGGTCAAGAAGGGAGATACCTTGCTGGTGCTCGATGACCGTGAGTATCGCATTAGGGTAATGGAGGCTGAAGCTGCCTTGAAAGATGCAATGGCTGGAGCTACGGTAATAGATGCTACCTTACAGACTACACAGAATTCGGCTTCTGTGTATGAGGCTTCTATTGCCGAAATTGAAATTCGTCTGGCTAAACTCGAAAAAGACCGTCAGCGTTATGAAAACTTGCTGAAGCGGAATGCGGCAACACCGATACAGCTGGAACAGATTGAAACGGAATATGAGGCTACACGAAAGAAACTGGAGGCTACAAAGCGTCAGCAAAAAGCTGCCATGTCGGGCATTAAGGAAGTTTCCAATCGCAGAGAAAGTACGGAAGCTGCCATACAACGTGCTACGGCTGCACTCGAAATGGCACGACTTAACCTTTCGTATACTGTTGTGTTGGCTCCTTGTGACGGGAAACTGGGACGTCGTGCATTGGAAGAGGGACAATATATCGGTGCCGGACAAAGCATTACGTATATCCTTCCTGATACGCAGAAGTGGGTGATAGCTAATTATAAGGAAACTCAGGTAGAGAATCTTCATGTGGGACAGGAAGTCCGTATTACAGTAGATGCAATCAGCGATAAGGAGTTTACCGGAAAGATTACGGCTATTTCTGGAGCAACCGGCTCGAAATATTCACTTGTCCCGACTGATAACTCTGCCGGAAACTTTGTCAAGATTCAGCAGCGTATTCCGGTACGTATTGATTTTACGAATCTTTCATCGGAAGACAATGAACGTCTGGCTGCCGGAATGATGGTAGTGGTAAAAGCCAGACAGTAAAAATAAGACAAACATGTTTTTCAGTTTCTAATAAATTAGAATTATGCCTTCGTGTCCGAAAAATTATCCGTTTTATAATTGGGTTCCCAAACCTTTGGGTATTCTTATTCTGTTGCTGTTGTTTATTCCGATTCTTACGGCAAGCGGAGTGTATACGGTAAACAGTGGCGAGATGCTGAGCGGGCTGGGTATTCAGTCTGAACATATTCAGTTTGTTGGTTTTCTTACTTCTGTAGGAATGGCGGCTTTCTCTCCGTTCTTTTACGAACTGGTCTGTATCCGCCGTGAGAAAATGATGTGCATCGTAGGCTTTTCGCTGCTTTATATATTGAGTTACGTATGTGCCAAGACCGATAGTATTTACCTGCTGGCTGTCTGTAGTGTGGTGATGGGATTTCTGCGCATGGTGCTGATGATGGTCAATCTGTTCACGCTTATCAAATATGCGTTCAAGATGGAGGCTACCCGAAATATAACTCCGGGCAATGAACCTGTGGATGGTGAAGGATGGGATAAGCTGGACCGTGAAAAGAGTACCAGTATGCCTACCATTTATCTGTTTTTCATGATTCTGGGGCAGATAGGAACTTCGCTCACTGCATGGCTGGCTTATGAGTACGAATGGCAGTATGTATATTATTTCATGATGGGGGCGTTGCTATTATCTATTCTGGTTGTGTTTATCACCATGCCTTATCATAAATATGTGGGCAAACGTTTTCCTATCAACTTGCGTAAGTTTGGCAGTGTGGTAATATTTTGCGTGATGTGTTCGGCTGCTATTTATGTGATGGTGTATGGAAAGGTACTCGACTGGTACGATTCTCCGTCTATTTGCTGGGCTACCGCGACGGCTGTTGTGTTTGCCATACTGTTTGTCTATATGGAACGTAACCATAATTCGCCTTATTTTCTGATGGATGTGTTTAAGTTGCGCTCTATCCGTATGGGTATCTTGCTCTTTCTGTTGCTGATGATTTTCAATTCCAGTGCCATGTTTGTCAGTGTGTTTGCAGGAGTTGGTATGAAGATAGACAACTGGCAGAATGCGTCGCTTAATAACTGGAGTATAGCCGGTTATTTTATCGGTTGCATTATTGCTATTGCCATGGGGTCAAAAGGAGTACATCTGAAATACCTTTTCTCGATGGGCTTTGTTCTGATAGGACTTTCCAGCCTGTTTATGTATTTTGAGGTACAGACCGACGGCTTGTACGAGCGCATGAAATATCCGGTTATTATCCGTTCTGCCGGAATGATGCTGCTTTATTCGCTGACAGCTGTACATGCCAATCAGCGGATGCCTTATAAATATCTGTCTACCTGGATTTGTATCATGCTGACAGTGCGTATGGTACTGGGACCGGGGGCTGGAACTGCTATCTATACCAATGTGATGCAGCATCGTCAGCAACACTATGTAACTCGCTTTGCTCACGATATGGATCAGTTGAATACAGAGGTAGCAGCCTCATATAATCAGACGGTTCAAGGGATGATGTATCAGGGAAAAAGTGAAAAGGAAGCACATAATATGGCAGCTCTTTCAACAAAAGGGCGTGTGCAGGTACAGGCTACTCTGGCTGCTGTAAAAGAAATGTCGGGATGGACATTCTACGGCTGTATGGCATGTGCCGTTCTTATGCTGGTAATTCCGTGGAGAAAAAGAAAGCTGGATTTACAGACATAAAATACTTTACACTCGTTCATTTATTTGCTTTATACATCACGGTGGAGCGTATTTCATTTCTTAATCTGACTTTTCGGTGGAAAAGTACCTATGAAAGCTCCCCGTGATGTATTTTTATTTTCTTGTTTCATGATGGGAATATAGAAAAATCTTACCTTAGTGGCAGACTTTAATTTCAGTTTTATGGGGATGGATGCTAAGGAACAAGAAATGCGTTTAACACGTTTTGAGCGCGATTTGACAGCGGGAAAAGATATTTGCTGCCTGGAAGGGGAAGTTAAAGCTTTTCCGAAGATATTGTGTAAGCCTTTCCTGATGAATTATGTGGGACTGATTGTGTGTGAAAAAGGATATTTCTGTTTCGATGTAGATAAAAAGAAGTTTACAGCCCGGGCAGGGGAAACGGTTTTTCTTTCCGAAGGGAATAATTTTTCAATAGGAGAACTGTCTGATGATTTGCGTGTGAGCATACTGTTTTATCATATAGATCCGATACGTGAGATTTTAGGCAGTTCGATTGTGGCAATGTATTTGTATACGACACTGACTCCCGAACCATGCTATGTATGGACTTCCGGAGAAGAAAGCGATTTGGCACGTTATATTGCATTGCTGGGAAGACATAGGAAGAGTGCGCAGAATCCGTTTGATAATCATGAGTGTAAGTTGTTGTTACTGGCATTGACTTACCGTTTGTGTTCTATTTACAGCCGGCGGATTATCGAAGAAAAAAATGTAGCAGGACATAAGATTGATACTTTTATCAAGCTCATTCGGTTGATTGAAAAGTATTATATGCAAGAGAGGGGAGTAGCTTTTTATGCCGATAAGTTGTGTCTTTCTCCCAAATATCTTTCAGCATTATCGAAATCGGTTTGCGGATATACGGTGCAGGAACTGGTTTTCAGAGCTATTATCCGGAAGAGCATTTTCTGGCTGAAGAATACCAACAAGAGTGTACAAGAGATATCGGATGACTTGAATTTTCCGAATGCTTCTTTTTTCGGGACATTTTTTAAGAAGCAGACGGGACTTGCTCCTTCGTATTACCGGATTTCTGCTGAGGAGTAAAATTGTTTCGGTATTTAATAGGGCTTTTTAAAGCTAAAATAAAATATTCAGAAAGGGCTGTGTCTAAAAGTTTGAATATCAAAGTGGTATGCGGACTTTGTGATGGGCATGATAGAACTCTTTTGGCTGATGTTGATTGCTTGATTTCGGATTGTAAGTTTATTATTTATGAGTTTCAAGTTTTAATATACTGCTGTTTTCAACTGTTCAGTTTGGTTTGAAATACGTGTTTTGGAACACTTCAGGAAGTATGTCGAAAAACTTCAGCAAAAGTTAGGAAAAACATCATGAATTTTTCTGAAAAATCGTACAAAGTCTGTTAGCCTTTGTACAAAAAAATAAGGCAAATTGCCCGTGTTTTTTAGATATTATGCAGTCGGTTGGATTGCCTTCTGCATTAAGGTACGGGCAAGTTGCCTGTTGGCTTGTAAGTGACTGATATTTTTATTCTTGATTCAGTTCTGCCAGAAAGCTGGCAGCTTTCTCAAGGGTTTCCGGTTTTCCTATATCAATCAGATGAAGCTCTTCGGTCAGACATCCACCAATCCGGGCTTCCCCACATGTTTGCAAATAGAAATCCATGATGGGAAATTTGCCTTTCCACCGTTCGTCCATGTATCGGAAAAGGGACGGGGAGATGACGTGAATGCCACTGAAGGCATATTCCTGATATTTTGTTGCGTCATATTCGAAGCCTTCGGGTTTGGTCTGTCCGGTATCTTTATTAACCCATCCTCTCAGATATGCCTGTTTGTCGAACAGCAGATAGCGGGCTGTGGTTCGTTTGCTTGCCAACAGGGTAGCATCATTGCCACTGTGCAGGTGGGATTCGTATAAGGCTTTCAGGTCGGTATCGGAGAGGATATCGACGTTATGTATCAGGAATGGTTCGTTTCCCTGAAAAAATGGTGCGGCTTTTTTGATACCTCCTCCCGTATCGAGCAACTGTTCACGTTCGTCGCTGATATGAATTGTCAGTCCGAAATTCTGGTTGGCTTCAAGAAAGTCGATGATCTGTTCTCCGAAATGATGTATGTTGATAACCAGTTCGTTGAATCCGGATTGTTTTAGTTTCAGGATAACGTGTTCCAGCATCGGACGTCCGTTTACGGGTACGAGTGCTTTGGGCATATGGTCGGTCAGCGGTTTCAGGCGAGTTCCCAGTCCCGCTGCAAATATCATGGCTTTCATATTGTTATCGGGGTTCTAAAATTTGTTCAATATGTTGTTCGCGGTGTATCAGGTGAATGCGTACACCGAATTTTTCGTTCAAGTGGTGCGCTACGTGTTCTGCCGAATATACGGAACGGTGCTGTCCTCCGGTACAGCCGAAGCAGATAGAGAGGTTGGTAAACCCTCTTTCCAGAAAGCGCTGTATATGAGCATCAGCCAGTGCGTCTACGTGTTCCAGAAATTGGAGTATTTCACCGTCCTGTTCCAGAAAGTCGATGACCGGTTTGTCGCGTCCGGTCAGTTGCTTGTATTGTTCGTACTTTCCCGGATTGTGCACGGCACGGCAGTCGAATACATATCCGCCTCCGTTTCCTGACGGGTCTTCGGGAATACCTTTCTTATACGAAAAACTCATTACGCGTACGGTGAGTTTCCTTCTGTTTCGTATGCTGGCAAACTGGGGAAGTTCTGTCAGTTTGTGTAGCATGAGGCATAAGTAGGGATATTCAGGAAAATCTGTTTCCAGCAGCTGACGGAGATTTTCGATGGCATACGGTACACTTTGTATGAAATGTGCCTTTTTCTCAAAATATCCACGGAAACCGTATGCGCCTAGAACTTGCAGAGTACGGAACAGTACAAAGTGACGGAGGGTGGTGAGGAACTGCTCCTTATCAATCGTGTGATAGGGGCAAAGAGCATCGAGGTACTCATTCAGAAGCTCCTGACGGAGCGAATCGGGATAGTTTGCCTTTGCCTGCCAGAGGAAAGAAGCCACATCGTAATAGAAAGGTCCCTTGCGTCCTCCTTGAAAATCGATAAAGTACGGTTTTCCTTCCCGTATCATGACATTGCGGCTCTGAAAATCACGATACATGAATACCTGTGGTTCTATCTGAAGAAGGGTATCTGCCATACGTTCGAAATCATCTTCCAGTAGATTTTCCTGAAACTCCAGTCCGGTAGCTTTAAGAAAACAATATTTGAAATAATTCAGGTCCCACAAAACGCTGCGGCGGTTGAATGTTGCCAGCGGGTAGCAATAACTGAAGTCCATGTCCTTGCTTCCCTCAAACTGTATCTGTGGAAGCAGGCGGATAGTTCGTTTCAATATATTTGTTTCTTCATCACTGAAGTTACCGCTTTCTCTTCCTTGTTTAATAAGTTGGAACAGCGAGATATCTCCCAAGTCATCTTGCAGGTAGGCCGACTGGTCGGTTGCTTCGGCAAGTATACGGGGTACGGGCAAACCTTTTTGTGAGAAATGTCTGGCCATGTAGATAAATGCACGATTTTCTTCGGTGGAGGTTCCATATACACCGATGAGGCTTTCCTTGCCTTTCAAGCGAAAGTATTTGCGATTGGAGCCTGCTCCCGGCAAAGGTTCGATACTTGTTGGAGCTTCTCCAGTATATGATTGATAAAGTTGTGCGAGTAATTCGGTATTCATACTATCTTTTGTTACATAAACTTATAATACAAGGACAAAGATAGATATAAAAAGCTGAAAGAAAGAAAGGGATAAAAAGAAAAAGGTCTGAACAGAAACTGCTCAGACCTTGGTAGCCCGTGGGGGAATCGAACCCCCCTTTCAAGAATGAAAATCTTGCGTCCTAACCGATAGACGAACGGGCCATCCTTATACATCGGATTAACCGTATGTTTTGTTTTGGTAGCCCGTGGGGGAATCGAACCCCCCTTTCAAGAATGAAAATCTTGCGTCCTAACCGATAGACGAACGGGCCATCCTTTGTTTGTGTTGAGGTGTTTCTCAATCACGGGTGCAAAGGTACGCATTATTTTTGAATCTGCAAGTGTTTTGCACAAAAAAATGCAGAAAAATGCATATTTTTTTCTTTTTCCCCTTCTGAAAGGGGTAAAAAAGGGGAAAACTGCTTTGTGCAGGTAGCGTTTTATGAATTATAGATCTTCCGGATCGGCAGTATCTTCCAGTCTGTTTTCCCAAAGGTATTTTTGTGTTTCTTTGACGGCAACTCCCGATAAGAAGATGAGGGAAATCAGATTAGGAACTGCCATCAGTGCGTTTACGCTGTCGGCAATGTTCCATACTGCTTGTAAATTCATGGTGGAACCAAAGTAAATGGATGAAATCCATATAACACGATATACTCGCAGGAGTTTTTTCCCTCCTAAATATTCGATGGCTTTTCCCGAGTAATATCCCCAGCCTAAAATGGTAGAAAAGGCAAAGGTCAGAATACCGATTGCCAGAATGCTGGTACCTACATAAGGAATTTTGCCAAAGGTTGCTTTGGTCAATGCTCCACCTTGTGTATAATCGATGTCAGGAAATGCGAGTACACTGGTAACCAGCACCAGTCCCGTCAGCGCACAGATAATGACGGTGTCCCAGAATGTTCCGGTAGAAGAAACCAGTGCCTGACGTACCGGGTTGCGAGTTTGTGCCGCTGCTGCCACAATAGGTGCTGAACCAAGTCCGGATTCGTTGGAGAAAAGTCCGCGGGCAATACCGTAACGTGCTGCGAGCATGACACTCGTTCCTAGAAATCCTCCGCCTGCGGCATGTGGAGTAAATGCAGAACTGATGATGAGTTTGAAGGCTTCTCCCAAATAGGCGTGGTTCAGAATGAGGATATAAATACATCCTCCTATATAGAGGATAGCCATCAGAGGGACCAGCGTCATACATACACGGGCAATACCCTTTACCCCGAAGAAGATAACCAGTGCGATACCTAGTGCCACTACTATTCCGGTGATATGTTCGCTTACTCCGTATGTTTCTTGCATCAGTAAGGCAATAGAATTAGCTTGTACCGTACTTCCGATACCGAATGCTGCCATGGCTGTAAAGATGCAGAATAAAATGCCCAGCCATTTTTGCTTCAGTCCTCGTTCCAGTGCGTACATCGGACCACCAAGCATTTCTCCGCTGGATGTTTTTACGCGGTATTTAATGGCAAGGAGTCCTTCGGCATATTTTGTGGCAATTCCGAAAACTCCGGTCAGCCAGCACCAGAATACGGCACCGGGGCCTCCGAATGCAACGGCAGTCGCCACACCGATGATGTTTCCTGTTCCAATAGTTGCTGCCAGTGAAGTGGCAAGCGCGCCGAATTGACTGACGTCGCCTTCAGAATCAGGATCTTTTTTAAAAGAAAGTCGTATAGCTGTAAATATTTTGCGTTGTGGAAACTTTAACCGTATGGTCAGAAAAATGTGAGTTCCCAGTAGTAATATAATCATCGGCCATCCCCAGAGAAAGGAGCTGACCGATGCTGTTATTTGTTCGAATAATTCCATGCAAATATTAAAATCGTTAAGGTTGCATTGTTTCTACTTCACCCAAGCTTTTTTCGATGTCTTTATCTGTCAATGTATAGTTGGTTAAGTTTCCAGATAAATATTGGTCGTATGCACTCATATCTATCAGACCGTGTCCGGATAGGTTAAACAGAATAACCTTTTCTTCGCCCGTTTCCTTACATTTGTTGGCCTCTTGTATGGCAGCAGCAATGGCGTGACACGATTCGGGGGCAGGGATGATGCCTTCGGCACGTGCAAACAGACATCCGGCTTCGAATGTTTCCAGTTGCTGTATGTCTACGGCTTCCATCAAATGATCTTTCAAAAGTTGTGATACGATAACTCCTGCTCCATGGTAACGCAATCCACCCGCATGAATGTTGGCAGGTGTAAAGTTATGTCCCAGTGTAAACATCGGCAGAAGAGGAGTATATCCGGCTTCATCACCGAAGTCGTATTCAAACTTTCCTCTTGTCAGTTTCGGACAGGAAGCCGGTTCGGCAGCTACGTAACGGGTTTGTTTTCCTTCCAGAATAGTATGACGCATGAAGGGGAAGCAGATGCCTCCAAAGTTTGAACCTCCACCAAAACATCCGATGATGATATCTGGATATTCGCCGGCCATTTCCATCTGTTTTTCTGCTTCCAGACCAATGATGGTTTGATGAAGCGTTACATGGCTCAGTACAGATCCTAATGTATACTTACAGTTCGGAGTTGTACGTGCCAGTTCGATGGCTTCGGAAATGGCTGTACCCAGTGACCCCTGATGATTAGGATACTTGGTCAATATATTTTTTCCGGCGCGTGTTGACATAGAAGGTGAAGGAGTAACCTGTGCTCCGAAAGTCTGCATGATGCTGCGTCGGTATGGCTTCTGTTCATAACTGATTTTTACCTGATAAACGGCAGCCTCCAGTCCGAATACTTTTGCGGCATACGAAAGGGCTGCTCCCCATTGTCCGGCTCCGGTTTCGGTTGTAATATTGCTGACACCTTCTTTTTTACAGTAATAAGCCTGTGCCAGTGCAGAGTTCAGTTTATGCGAGCCAATAGGGCTGACACTTTCGTTCTTGAAATAGATATGTGCCGGTGTTCCTAAAGCTTTTTCCAGACCATATGCACGAACCAACGGAGTACTTCGATAATACTTGTACATCTCACGTACTTCTTCAGGAATTTCTATCCATGTATCGGTCTGGTTAAGCTCCTGATGGCATAATTCTTTTGCAAAAATAGGATACAAATCTTCCGGTTTAAGCGGTTCGCGTGTAGCTGGATTCAGAGGAGGCATGGGTTTGTTTTTCATGTCTGCCTGAATATTATACCAATATTTAGGAATTTCATCTTCCGGTAAAATGAATCTTTTCTGTTTATTGCTCATAAATGTTTACTTTTTGATTGATTTTTCAAAAATAAGTAAAACAATGTAATATTGCAACCGTTTTTGCTTTTTATTTATTATTTTGATGTTTTTATGCCTTAAAACCGTGCACGGCGTTTCTTGAACATAAGTAGATGATAGCTTGTTTTTATAAAAGTTTTTCTTCAGAAAGATTTATTCAGAGTATAAGATGATGTTGACTTTACTAATAGAACAGATGGGGAAAAACAAATATGTAATAAAGTCATGCTTTTAATCGGAAAACCGATAATTATAAATACATTTGCGTGCAAGTATTAATATAAAAACAGTTTTAGTATGGATTCTTTAGAAAGGCTCTTGCTTTATCGTAAGAAACTGATATTACCTCGTATTTATCAAGTCATAAATTGGTTCATGTGGATTACGTATTTTTGCGCAATCCTGTTTTTGGCTACTTTGGTTTATGAACATGGATTTATGATTTCATCGGATGAGGCAAAGGCTATTCGTATTATATATAAGAGTGTATGGATTGTTTTTTTGCTGTCGGCTACAGTGCAGATTGTTTTTCAATCAGATGAGGACGGACAGAAAAATACATTTTGGTCATGGGTAATTAATGTCTTGCTGTATCTGACTTTACTTCCTGTGCTGTTCAAGAAACCGGATGCTGGAGATGAAGGTGTTTATTGGACATGGATGTTCTTTCATAGTCATTATTATCGGATAGCTATTTTATTATTATATTCTTTATTACAGTTGTCCAGTAGCTTGGTACGATTGTTGGGCAGGCGTACCAATCCTTCTCTTATTTTAGCTTCCAGCTTTTTGGTTATAATATTTATTGGGGCTGGATTGTTGATGCTTCCCAGAGCAACTTATCATGGAATTTCGTGGATAGATGCATTGTTTACTGCAACTAGTGCTACGTGTGTTACCGGACTGGTTTCGGTTGATGTTCCGTCTACCTTTACACTGGAAGGACAAATTATTATCATTTTGCTTATCCAGATAGGAGGATTGGGAGTTATGACACTGACAAGTTTTTTTGCCATGTTTTTTATGGGAAATACTTCTTTATATAATCAGCTGGTAGTTGGCGATATGATAAGTTCTAATTCATTGAATTCTCTTTTATCTACCTTATTATATATTCTAGGATTCACATTGGCTATCGAAGGTATTGGTATGGTGATTATCTGGTATTCTATACACAATACTCTGGGAATGACGTTGCAACAGGAAATATATTTTGCAGCCTTCCATTCGGTTTCAGCATTTTGTAATGCCGGATTTTCTACTTTGCCGGGTAACTTAGGAAATGCGGCGGTTATGCAAAACCATAACTTGCTTTTTATAACCGTTTCATTCCTGATTATTTTGGGAGGTATTGGTTTCCCTATTTTGGTGAATCTGAAAGAAACGCTTTTTTATTATTTACGTTATCTGAAATGGAAGTGTTTCGGGCGTTCATCTCATTTTCCCAAACAGGTCCATTTATATAATTTGAATACACGTATTGTTTTGATAATGACAGCTATTTTGCTTGTGCTGGGTACGTTGGCTATTGCTCTTTACGAGTGGAACAATGCATTTGCCGGCATGGAAGTTACAGATAAATGGGTACATGCTTTCTTCAATGCGACATGTCCGCGTACGGCTGGATTTGTCAGTGTCGGGCTGACTACGCTGTCTACACAGACTTTGTTGCTGATGATTATACTGATGATCATAGGAGGGGGTACGCAGTCTACCGCAGGTGGAGTAAAGATAAATGTGTTTGCTGTTATACTTCTGAATTTGTGGGCGGTCATTAGAGGAGCAAATCGGGTAACTATTTTCCAGAGAGAATTGTCGGATGATTCGATCCGCCGCTCAAATGCAGTGCTTATGTTGTATCTTATCATTCTGTCTGCTGCAATTTTTGTCATGAGCATGTTAGAACCCAAAGCATCTCTAATGGCACTTACTTTTGAATGCGTATCGGCTTTGAGTACTGTGGGTTCCAGTCTGGATCTTACTCCTGTTTTGAGTACGGCTGGTAAATCGGTTATTATTTTACTGATGTTCATAGGCCGTGTAGGAGCTTTTACCTTGTTGCTGGGACTGATTAAACAGGTAAAGAAGCGTAATTATAAATATCCAAGTGATAACATTATAATAAATTGATATATGAAATATATTGTAATAGGACTGGGAAATTATGGCGGAAAGCTTGCCGAGGAACTGACTGTTTTGGGGCATGAAGTCATAGGAGTGGATGTGAGGGAACATTATGTAGATCATTTGAAAGATAAGATTGCTACAGCTTTTGTTCTTGATGCAACCGATGAAATTGCACTTTCTGTTCTTCCATTAAAGAGTGTAGATGTCGTTATTGTAGCAATAGGTGAAGACCTGGGAGCTTCTGTACGCGTTGTATCGTTGTTGAAGAAAAACAAGGTGAAGCATATTTATGCCCGTGCGATAGATGATGTCCATAAAACTGTACTTGAAGCTTTTTCGCTAGACCGTATTCTGACTCCGGAAAAAGAGGCAGCACGTATGTTGGTCCAGTTGTTGGAACTGAATGCATCAGTAGAACCATTTCAGATAGACGAGGAACATTATATTTTCAAGTTTAATGTACCTGCCAAATTAGCAGGATATGGCATCAATGAATTGCAGTTGGAAAAGGAATTCGATTTGAAGATTATTTCATTGATACGCGGAAAGAAGGCACAGAATTGCATTGGTATTTCTATTTTGGAAAGAGAAGTAGCCAATGAATTTCCTGAAGACTATATAATACAGCCCGAAGATGCATTGGTATGTTACGGACTGTATGCTAATTTCATGAAGTTCTGGAAATCTATCCGTTGATTGAAAATTATATTCAAGAGGTAATGCCCTTAGTGGATATTTCTCTGGTTCAATGCCCGTTGGTAACGGCGGGCATTGGCAAGATGTTCGTTCCAGCTTTTGGCAAAGTTGTGTGTGCCAGAGAAATCTTCCTTCGCACACATATATAGATAATCATGCTTGGCATAATTCAATACGCTTTCCAGTCCGTCGATAGATGGTATGCGAATCGGTCCGGGAGGTAATCCTGCATGTTTATATGTATTATATGGACTATCTGTTTCCAGATGTTTATGCAGAATACGTTTAAGTCCAAATTCTTGCAAGCCAAATTTTACAGTGGGGTCGGCCTGCAAGGGCATACCTGTGTGCAGACGGTTGATATAAAGACCGGCTACCATTGGCTTTTCTGCCTTATTAGCTGTTTCTTCTTCGACGATAGAAGCCAGAGTTGCCACTTCTTCGGGAGTAAAGCCGATACTTTTTGCTTTTTCCATCCGTTCCTTGTTCCAGAACCGGTCGTGTTCTTTTTTCATACGCTTGATAAAATCCTCAGCACTCATGGTCCAATACACTTCATATGTATTAGGAATGAAAAGAGCAGGAATCGTGTATTGATTATATCCTAGTGTAGAACAATACGTACTGTCATTCAGTAAACTGGCGATAGAAGCTGAGTCCGTCATCAGACGTCGGGAAACGGATTTAGCCAATGCTCCGAGCGTACGTACACTGGGTACTGTCAGGCGTATGGGAGTCTGATGTCCGCTTTTCAGTTGGTGAAATATATGCCAAGTGTTATCAGTCGCTTTAAGTTTATAGGCTCCCTCGTGAATGTTTTCAGCATAATTACTGCATGAAATGAGCATACGTAATCCGGTGATACCGGAGGTGTGGAAATCTTTCTTCAATTTTGTATATACGGAGTCTATGTTATCGTCGCTGTCAATGTAGAGATAAGCAGCTTTCTCTATTTTGAGAGGGGTATTCAGTATTAATGTTTTGCAGGCAACGATACCGATTAAAATCAATAAGACAATCGATCCGACGATATAAATAACTTTTTTATTTTTCATTCTTGCTTTATTTCAGTGCGGCAAAGATAGCTTATTTCTTCCATTTGGACAAAAAGAAAAAGGGAGAGTATCGTATTTCAATACTCTCCCTTTTAGGTAGTTTCTGGAAACCTGTATAAGTAGTTTAGTTTCGGAATATCAAACCTTCACTGCTACGTTCTACGATGATCGGTTTAGTGCGGTCTACTTCCTGTGACAGAAGCTTCTTTGACAAATCGTTCAGTAAGTAGCGCTGGATAGCACGTTTTACCGGACGAGCACCAAACTCAGGATCGTATCCAGCAGTAGCAATAAAGTCTACAGCCTGATCGCTCATCTGGAGTGTAACACCATTTTCTTCCAGCATTTTCTTGATGCCGTTTATCTGCAAGCGTACAATCTGTTCAATTTCGTTCTTGTTCAACGGTTGGAACATGATTGTTTCATCTATACGGTTCAAGAATTCCGGACGGATGGTCTTTTTCAGCATATTCATCACTTCTGCCTTGGTTTCTTCTACAACCTGGTCGTGGTTCTGATCATTGATCTTTTCGAACTGACTTTGTATGTAAGAACTTCCCAAGTTGGATGTCATGATGATAATGGTGTTCTTGAAGTTTACCGTACGTCCCTTATTATCAGTCAGACGTCCATCGTCCAATACTTGCAACAAGATATTGAATACATCCGGATGTGCTTTTTCGATTTCATCGAAAAGAACAACTGAGTATGGTTTACGGCGTACAGCTTCAGTCAACTGACCACCTTCATCGTAGCCAACGTATCCCGGAGGCGCACCGATCAGACGAGAAACGGTATGTTTCTCCTGGTATTCACTCATATCGATACGCGTCATCAGCGATTCATCATCGAACAGGTACTCGGCAAGAGCCTTTGCCAGCTCGGTTTTACCTACACCCGTAGTACCCAAGAAGATGAATGAACCAATCGGACGTTTCGGGTCTTGCAGTCCCGCACGGCTACGGCGTACAGCGTCGGCTACTGCTTCAATTGCTTCATCCTGACCGATAACACGTTTATGTAATTCATCTTCCAAGTGGAGCAATTTATCACGTTCGCTTTGCAACATCTTGCTTACCGGTATTCCCGTCCAGCGTGATACTACATCAGCGATATCTTCGGCAGTAACTTCCTCCTTGATCATGGCATTGTCACCTTGCTTTTTCTTTAAGTCTTCCTGAATACTCTTTATTTCATTTTCCAAGCTCTGCAACTTACCATAACGGATTTCAGCAACTTTACCGTAGTCGCCTTCGCGTTCAGCCTTGTCAGCTTCAAATTTCAGCTGTTCTATTTCCTTCTTGTTCTGCTGAATCTTGTTCACCAGTTCTTTTTCGCTCTGCCATTTAGCCTTGTATGAAGTTTCCTGTTCCTTCAACTCAGCTATTTCTTTGTTCAATTGAGCAAGCTTAGCTTCATCTTTTTCACGTTTGATAGCTTCGCGTTCAATTTCAAGCTGTTTCAACCGGCGTTCAATTTCATCCAATTCTTCCGGAAGTGAGTCACGTTCCATGCGAAGTTTGGCTGCGGCTTCATCCATCAAGTCGATGGCTTTATCCGGCAAGAAACGATCGGTGATGTAACGGTTACTCAGTTCTACAGCGGCAATGATGGCTTCGTCTTTGATTCTCACCTGATGGTGATTTTCATAACGTTCCTTCAATCCACGCAAGATAGAAATAGAGCTTGCCGTATCCGGTTCGTCTACCATGACTGTCTGGAATCGTCTTTCGAGTGCTTTATCCTTTTCAAAATATTTCTGATATTCATCAAGGGTAGTAGCACCGATACTTCTCAGTTCGCCACGTGCCAAGGCCGGTTTCAGGATGTTTGCAGCATCCATGGCCCCTTCACCTTTTCCGGCACCTACCAGTGTATGGATTTCATCGATGAACAAGATGATATTTCCATCCGATTTGGTTACTTCGTTGATAACCGATTTCAGTCGTTCTTCGAATTCGCCTTTGTATTTTGCACCTGCAACCAGCGCACCCATGTCGAGCGAAAACAATTGCTTGTTTTTCAAGTTCTCCGGAACATCTCCACGCAGGATTCGCTGAGCCAGTCCTTCTACGATTGCTGTCTTACCTGTACCCGGTTCACCAATCAGGACCGGATTGTTTTTGGTACGACGGCTCAAGATTTGCAGTACACGACGGATTTCTTCATCACGACCGATTACCGGGTCCAGCTTGCCGTTACGTGCAGCTTCTATCAGGTTGATGGCATATTTGCTGAGTGACTGGTATGTATCTTCACTAGACTGTGAAGTAACATTTTGTCCCTGACGAAGTTCACTGATAGCAGCCCGCAGCTCTTTGTCGGTAACACCAGCATCTTTCAAAATGGTAGATACGGTACTTTTTACATTGAGCAAAGCCAAGATGATAGCTTCCAGCGAAACATATTCATCACCCAGTGATTTGGAAAACTCGACAGCTTTCTGCAATACTTCATTAGCGTCACGGCTCAGGTAAGGTTCACCTCCTGAAACCTTTGGCAAAGAAGCTATCTGCTTGTCGAGTACGGTTTCTATCTGCTGACCGTTGATGCCAAGTTTCTGGAAAATGAAGTTTGTGACATTTTCGCCAACCTTCAGCACCCCTGCCAACAAATGTTCCGGCTCGATAGCTTGCTGTCCGCGGCTTTGTACGAGATTCACCGCTTGTTGCACAGCTTCTTGCGATTTGATTGTAAAGTTGTTAAAGTTCATATATTGTTCTCCTTTCTTATTTATCTATGTTTTTGTAATACACCTTTTATCAGACAAACTTCTTGCCACAGCTTTAAGAATATAATTATATGCCTAAATGTCAGTGTGTTAGCTTTGGAAACTGCAATATTGTCCGGATATATATCAAAATGTCAGGAAAGTTTTTATTATCTTTATCGCCATAAACTTTGATATATGGAAAAGAAGATACCTTTTGCCCCTGTTGTGATGCTGATAGATGCTTCTTATCTGGACAGGGTAGGCAGTGACATGAGTGCTCATTTTGCCCCAATCGTGAACCGTGAGTTACCCAAAGCTGATCTGGCTAACCTGCTGGAGTGCCTTGCTCTGGATGCAGGAATACAGCTGGGAGAAAATGAGGTACAGGTGATTTTTATTTACGATGCCGGAGAAGAAAAAATGAATTTTTGCACTCCTTCAAATCTGGGAAAAGAACTCCATGATGTAGCGTTCAAGAGTCAGCTGGGCGAATTTTCACTTTATGCCTTCCAGCCTTCTGATATGGCAACCCGCGAAGACCTGTTTATCGAGTCGTTCCAGTTGGCCGGTGAATCGAAAGATGTTCATCGCATTATTATTGTGCCCGATGAAGACGGATATGGTGAGCGCATGGGTAACTATATAAATAAGGTGAAAGGTAAGGAAAGCATTACCGTTTTTGGAATGAACCCTCCTGCATACGAAGGTGATTATTCGTTTGAGATGTTGGGATTCCCCATTCTTCAGTCATTAGGAATACGTGCGGAGGAACTCTAAATGTCAGACTTCCGACTGAAAGTTTTTTACAGTGTGGCGAAAAACCTGAGCTTTACAAAGGCTTCACAGGAATTGTTCGTCAGCCAGCCCGCTATAACCAAACATATACGCGAGCTGGAAAGCTTGTATCAAACCCGGTTGTTCAATCGTTTGGGAAATACGATTTCGCTGACCGAATCGGGAAATGTCTTGCTGGAACATTGCGAACGTATTTTGGCTGAATATCGTAAGCTGGAGTACGACATGCATTTGTTGCATAATGAATACAACGGCCAGCTTCGTCTGGGTGCCAGTACGACGATAGCCCAGTACGTGCTTCCGCCTATTTTAGCAGCTTTTACAGAGAAATATCCGAAAGTTTCCGTTTCGCTGATAGATACAAATTCACGCAATGTTGAACAGGCATTGCAGGAACACAATATAGATTTAGGTATGGTAGAAGGAGTATTCCGCTTGCCTAACCTGAAATATGAGCCTTTTCTGCACGATGAGCTGGTGCCGGTAGTTTGTACTTCTTCTGCCTTGGCTAAAAAAGATTCGCTGACACTCGATGAACTTAAGGATATACCACTGGTACTTCGTGAACGAGGATCGGGTACACTCGATGCAATTGAAATGGCACTATCCGAACAGGGAATAAAGCTTTCGTCGATGAATGTCAGGTTGTATTTGGGTAGTACGGAAAGCATTAAGCAGTTTTTGAGAAACAGCTCCACAATGGGCATTATATCCCTTCAGGCAATGTTGAAAGAACTTCGTGAAGGCGAGTTTAAGATAATTGATATAAACGGACTACAGATAAAAAGACATTTCTGTTTTGTGCGTGCTCAGGGACAGGAGGAAGCTCCGGCTGCCAATTTTATCCGTTTTGTACAAAGCTATTTGAAGTCGCGTAAAGCTGCGGGAGATATAATAGGTAAGATGATGGTATAGCATCCGTTTTCGTTGGATGCTGGACAATAAAAATGTCCCGGCTGTATTTCTGATTATCCGTCAGATAATTCGAAATATGCCGGGACTACTTGTAATATTTAATTTTTACATGAAAGCAGGAACCAGGTATTTAGTCAGCAGATAGCCACCGCCTACCAGCCAGATATACAGCAATCCTGCCAGCAAGAATGGTTTTGCACCTGCTTGTTTGAATTTCTCGATACTGGTATCTGTACCAAGGGCAGTCATTGCCATTGTCAGCATAAATGTATCAATGTATTCGATTGCACCGTTCAAAGGTATTTCCTTTACACTGTCTACACCTAATATATATTGTAAAAGTGAGTTCAGACAGATGATTCCGATGAATCCGAAAGCAAACCATGGAATAGTGATTTTACTCTTTTCTGCTTTTCCTCCGTTAGTGCTGCTTTTGCGTTTTGCTAAAGCAAAGCTCATGATGACCAATACCGGAGCAAGCATCATCACACGAATCATTTTTGTGATAGTAGCTGTTCCTGCAATACCCAGTGCGTCGGTAGGGTCCATGGCATTACCGGCTCCGGCTACATGCGCTACTTCGTGAAGGGTACTTCCGGTGTAAATGGCAACTCCCATATCTCCCAATCCGTTTAGCATACCGGCACGGTACATGATGGGGTAAAGAAACATTGAAATTGTTCCGAAGATTACCACTGTAGATACGGCAATAGCTGTCTTGTGACCTTCACATTTCACTACTGGTTCTGCACCCAGTACCGCAGCCGCACCACAGATAGCACTACCCGTTGCAGTCATCAGTGAAGTATCTTTGTCCATTTTCATGGCACGTCCCAACCAGATGCCCAGGAAGATAGTTCCTGCAACTATGATTGTATCGATTATAACCGCAGGTAATCCTACTGCAGCAACTTCAGTAAGTGTCAGTCGGAAACCATATAACACGATACCTGCGCGCAGGATTTGTTTAGTACAGAATTTGATTCCCGGTACCCAAGTTTCGGGTAAATGGTTTCTCAAACTGTTAGCATAAAGCATACCCAATATGATACCTACAATCAGCGGACTGAATGAAAGACTTTTTACAAATGGAATTTCAGCAATGTAGAATGCTGCAAATGAAAATAATGCAATAAGCAAAATACCATGAATGGTATTACCTCTGTTTCCTTTTTCGAACATCGTATAATTTTTTTAATGGTTAATTCTTTTTTTTCGACTGCAAAGGTAGGTCATTATTCAGTGGAAACCTATTGAAAAATATTTATCCGTTATAACCAAAGGTAATAACCTTGAAGTAAACAATTAGTCCTTTCTTCTTTTCTGTCGGTATGCTGTTTGGCTTACCAGAAGTATGAAAAAGAAGAAAGGACTCTAAATGCAGAAGTGCTGCCATAGTTGTCGAAATAAAACTTCAGCAAGTTTTATTGATTTTATCATGATCTTTTGGGAAACTTTACATCAATTTTCTAAAAAAGATGATGATGTTTTTTTGACTGCATGACAACTGTTGCTTAAATAGTTGATAATCTTCTGCTTATAATTTGCAAAATAGAGAGACAAAAAATGGAACACTCATATCTATCAGTATGCCGTGAAAAATAGCAACAGGCATCATATCTTTACCCGAATATCGTGTGATCATGGGTAAGACCACGTCCATGGAGTTTACTCCGGCAGCTGAGATCGGAGCAAGCTTTCCGAAGTATTTGCATAACAATGGTGTTCCAAGCAATGCCATCATTTCACGGAATATGTTAGACAGCAATGCGATTGTTCCTAATTCGGTAGCAAGTTGAAGTCCGATAGAAGCTTCTTTGAACTGAGTAATCAGGATGGACGAGAGCGAATAATAGGCAAATCCGCTTCCTACAGCCATACAGTCGAATATGCTCCAGCGGGAAATCAGCAGGCTGGCAAGTGCCGAAAAGAGCAGCGTACCACATATAGTGGCAAGGGGTATGAGCAAATATTTCAGACGAAGATCGGATATGATATACTTCAAATCCTTGCTCGATCCGATACTTAATCCTACTTGTAGCATCAGTGCATATAAGATATACATCGTCAGGTTACTTTGCTTAAGATCAAAAGGAAGCCATCCCATAACTCCCAATATGCAGCCAGCTACAAAAAACAATAAAACGATAATACTTCCTTTCATTGTTCACCTCCTTTCTTGAAGAAAAATTTCAGCACCATCCACGATGCCAGAATACTGCCGCAGGTAGCAGAAAAAGCCAGTATGGCAGCCTGCCATCCAAATGCAGCCAGATTATTGATAATTAGTTCATTTGAACCGACTGAGATTCCAAGCAGGAACAACAGAAGAAAAATAGTAATCGAAATGGTCTTTTCTGTCTTTTGCAAAAAGGCAATATTTCTGAACAGGTATCCCACAGTGATCCCTGTCAGCATAAATCCGATAACAGTAAACATATATACGTGATTATGAGGTTAGAAACTTTTGTTATATAGTCTTTGTTGTGCCGTCAGAAGCGGCTGTACCTCATAGAAATCCACTGAACCAATGTATGTGTACGATGCGATAACCGTTGCATATAGGTTCATGCAACAGCAACTTTATGTCGGTATGTATCGCTTTTATATTCATTGGTCAGTTTGTTTTTTGATGGTGCAAAGGTATGATGTTTTTGCATATTTTCCAAATCTTTATGCATAAAAGCAGTACAAACAGTCGAGATTCGCCACAAGCAGGTTGAAATAGAGTATTTTATTATTCGACTGACGCCTGCTTGCAGCGTATCTTCGTAACACGACATACATAAACGGAGAATACCGTTATGAAGAAGAACTGATGCTCCCGGATACTTTTTCGTTGCTGGTAATTCAGTCATAAAGAGAGAAAATCCAGAACCATTCAAGTTACGATGATGTCGATGTTAGTCATTACATTATCGCAAAGTGTGCAGCCTGCCATCCATAATGCCAGGTTGCTAATAGTCGATTTATTTTGATCCTATTGAAAATCCTAAATATAAAGAGTAAAAGCAAAGTGGTAAATGTAACGGTTTTTTCAGCCCTTATAAAAGAAAAACATGTACGAAAAGATGCCCGATAGCCATACCCATCTATACAAAGGTAAGTAAAATCAGGATATATCAAAAATAAATGATGTATATTTGTGGAGAAAAAACAGACATTAACATGATACGAAATACATTGTTGGCACTTGCCTTAGGAACGGCACTCTGCGGACAGGCTCAGGAAAGTATGAAAGCTGAATTTTGTTCTCCCTTCGACTTTCCGTTGCTGCTAAGTGCAAATTTCGGTGAGTTGAGGCCAAATCACTTTCATAACGGACTAGATATAAAGACACAAGGGGTTACAGGTAAACCGATTCATGCTGTTGCCGATGGATACGTATCACGAATCATGGTATTGCATGGTGGATATGGTCAGGCGATTTTTGTTACTCATCCCAATGGATATACTTCAGTCTACGGACATGTTGTATCTTTTGCTCCGGAAATACAGAAATATGTACGTGCATACCAGTATGAGCATGAAACATTTGTATGTAATCTGTATCCCGAACCTGATAAGTTTCCTGTAAAGGCTGGAGATATCATCGCTTTAAGCGGGAATGAAGGAGCATCGGCAGGACCGCATCTTCATCTGGAATTACGGAGAAACGACAATGGAGATTATGTAGATCCTATGCCATTTTTCAGTCATTATCTGAAGGATACCAGGTCGCCGGTAGCTAGTATTGTCGGGCTTTATCCGGTGGCTGGCAAAGGTGTAATAAATGGTTCTTCCAGAAAGAAACTGGTAAATGTAGGAACTTTGAAGCAGCTGTTTACGGCTTGGGGGCAGATTTATACGGGTATCAGTGCCAAGGACTATATGGACGGAACGTCAAATTTTTATGGAGTGCATTCGGTTACTTTGTATGTAGATTCTGTAAAGGTTTTCAATAGTACAACTGATGAGGTTTCTGCCGATGAGAATCGTATGATAAACGGTTTTACCGATTATGATGAACTGATGCGTACGCGCAGGCTTATCATGCGTTCGTATAAGTTGCCGGGCAATAGGCTTCGCCTGATAGAAACCGGTTCAGACCGCGGACTGGTGACTATCGACGAGGAACGTGATTATCATTTTTGCTATGTACTGGAGGATAATTTCGGTAATAAGCGTAAATATCGTTTTACGGTGCGAGGCAAAAAACAGGAGATTCCTCCTTATGTACCCGAAGCCAATAAGATGTTGTACTGGAATAAGACAAATGTTATTCAGGAGCCTGGTATGGAACTGGTTGTACCTAAGGGCATGCTTTACGATGATGCTGAATTGCGGACGAGAGTAATCGGTGATTCCAACAGTATTTCTTTCGATTATGTGCTTGATATCGGACGTACTCCTTTACATAGCTTCTGTGATCTGTCTATTGGGGTACGCCATTTGCCTGTTGCCGATACGACAAAATATTATATTGTGCAGAAAGCTGGAAAATGGCGCTCTTCTATGGGAGGAACGTATCAGAATGGCTGGCTAAAGACCAAAGTCCGCACATTGGGAACATTTGCCGTAGGGGTGGATACGATACCTCCTCAGGTTACTCCTGTGGGACAGGGTAGTTGGCGTGTGAACAGAAATATTCGCTTTAAGATCAGTGACGCACAGACTGGTATTCGGGATTATAAAGTATATGTAGACGGCAACTTCGTACTTTTCGGATTGAAGAAAGGTATTCTGATCATTCAGGACCCGGAACGGATAAAAAAAGGTGTATCTCATAAACTGGAAGTGATAGTGACTGATAATTGTGGTAACGAAACACGAAAACAATATAAATTCTAAATACGTATGATAAAAAAACTAATGTTGACTGCCTGCCTTGTGGTAGCAGCGTGTGTAAACGGTTGGGCATGTACCAACTTTATTGTCGGCAAGAAGGCTTCTGCCGATGGTTCTGTAATCGTATCCTATTCTGCCGATTCGTATGGCATGTTTGGGTTCCTTTGCCATTATCCGGCTGCCGTACATGCAGCGGGTACAATGCGTAATATCTACGAGTGGGATACTGGTAAGTATCTGGGACAGATAAAGGAAGCTAAACAGACCTACAATGTGATAGGAAACATGAACGAGTTTCAGGTTACTATCGGAGAAACTACATTCGGTGGTCGTCCGGAATTGGTTGACACTACCGGTGTGATGGACTACGGAAGCTTGATTTATGTTGCTTTGCAGCGTTCGCGTACAGCCAAAGAGGCAATCAAGGTTATGACCGATCTGGTGAAGGAATATGGTTATTACAGCAGTGGTGAATCATTTACTATTGCCGATCCGAATGAGGCTTGGATTATGGAAATGATTGGAAAAGGACCAGGAGTGAAGGGAGCTGTATGGGTAGCAGTCCGTATTCCGGACGACTGTATAGCAGCTCATGCAAACCAAAGCCGTATTCATCAGTTTGATATGAACGATAAAGATAATTGTCTTTATTCTCCGGATGTGATTTCGTTTGCACGTGAAAAAGGTTATTTCGATGGAGTAAACAAGGATTTCAGCTTTGCTGATGCTTATTGTCCGCTCGATTTCAGTGGATTGCGTGCTTGTGAGGCTCGTGTGTGGAGTTTCTATAACATGTTCAGCAAAGTAACCGGACAGGCTTATCTTTCTTACATACAAGGTGAAAGCAAAGAACCGATGCCGCTTTATATTAAACCGGACCGTAAGGTTTCTGTTCGTGATATTCAGCATGCTATGCGCGATCATTATGAAGGTACTCCGCTTGATATTACCAATGATATGGGAGCTGGAGCATTTAAAATGCCTTATCGTTTATCTCCATTGACATTTGAAGTGGATGGCAAGACTTACTTCAACGAACGTCCTATTTCAACTCAGCAGAGTGGTTTTGTCTTTGTTTCTCAAATGCGTTCTACCATGCCTGATGCAATCGGTGGAGTACTTTGGTTTGGAGTTGATGATGCCAATATGACTGTATTTACTCCGGTTTATTGTAATACCGATAAAGTTCCTGCTTCTTATGCAGAAGGAGAGGGCGACTGTGTGACATTCTCATGGAATTCTGCTTTCTGGATTTACAACTGGGTAGCAGATATGATTCGTCCCCGCTATAGTCTGATGATAGACGATATGCGTACAGTTCAGAATTCATTGGAAGATATGTATGCTGACGCTCAGGAAGGTATCGAGAGTACCGCTATGAAACTGTATACTCAAGATCCTCAGAAAGCAAAAGATTTTCTTACCAATTACACAGGAATGGCTGCTCAGACTGCTGTTGATAGCTGGAAGAAACTGGGTGAGTTCCTGATTGTCCGTTATAATGATGGAGTAGTAAAACGTGTAAAGAATGGTAAGATTGTACGTCCTGAAACAGGAAATACTGCTCCTCTCGATCGTCCGGGTTATCCGCAGGAATTCTTGAATGAGGTTGTAAAAGCTACCGGAGAACGTTATCTGGTGAAATAAGAAATACAAAATGAACAACTAAAAACAGCTGTTCAAGGATTTGTGAGTCATTTTTTTGATTCGATTAACGAGAGAGCTGTTTTTGCATTATCCCCTATAAATAGTGATAATAGAATCATTATTTATGGGGGTATTTTTTTTATATTGATAATGTACTTTTGTAAAAAGAGAAAGATTTATGTGAGAAAATAAGATAAAGAGTACAATGATCGATTAGAAAATGTGATACTATAATTCAAACTTTGTTTTTTTATTTAGAGATGGGGCACAAATAAATTGTGTTAATTTAGTCAGGATACATCGTGAAGATGTATCCTGATTTTTGTATTATCTGACTATTAATAGCTTTCAAACAGGAAATCGCATGTGAATGATTGTTCCCTTATTTAAAGTAGATTCGATTTCACATTCTCCCTGCAATTTATTGCATCTTTCTTTTATCGTTTGTAATCCTAATCCTGCTGTCAAGATATTATGAGATGAGGACGTATCAAATCCTTGGCCGTCATCCTCTACTATAACTTCTATGTCGCTGGGTGTACAACTGACAGTAAGATACATGTTTTGGGCATATGCATGTTTGATTATATTGGATATGATTTCCTGCAAGATTCTGTATATTTCCAAAATATTTTCTGATGGAATTGATAAATCGTTTATTTCGTCGGCTATATATGGATGCAGGGCTGGAGATTTTAAAGCACTTAGTTTTTCGACGTATAGATTCAGCATTTGATATAAACTGATGTTGCTGAAATTAGGTGTCGATAATTGATGTGATATGTTACGTACGGTTTCTCGTATCACGCCAAGCTGTGCTGCAAGTTGACTGGCATTTGCTTGCTGTAACTGCATTTCAGCTGCCAGCAACTCATTGCAGACATTGTTATGGAGTTCTTTAGAAATATAGTTATTGCTGTCTTCCAGTCCTTTAAGATATCTTTCTGTCATTTTCTTATTCATTTCATCAATTAGCTGCTGGCTTTGTATTTCTTTATTCCTTAGTTCTTTTTCCAGTTCCGATTGACTCAGTTTAAGTGCTACTTTTCTTTTCTGAAGACTGATTATAATGATACAAGATAGTAGTATGATTAGTATTAATATGCTGGAAATAATGTATATACGTGTTTGATATGCTATTTTGTTTTTGGCTTTTTCTGCGTTGAGGCTAATGATTTCCAGATCCTTTTCTTTAGTTTTAAGTTCAGCTTCGAATCCGGCCAGACGATTATGGAAATTCTTGTGTTGGATTTTTTGCTCTGTTTCGTATGCTTCAAGAGCCAATTTGTATGACTCTTTCACGTTGTTTCTTTTGGCTTCTACCTCTGCCAATGCAAGAAGGGACTTGGTGAGTAGCACACTTGGATTTTTTCTGTAAAAATCTAAAGCGTTTGATAGATATTGCCGGGCTTGAGCCAGAGAGTCTGTAGCCTGAAAAAGCATATATCCGTACAGGTAATCCAAATTTGCCTTATTGTACTCGTTGCTTGATTGCTTTTTATAGCTTATGGCTTTCTGGTAATATTTGATTGCTGATTTGGTTTCTCCTGTATCATATAGTGCTTTTGCGTAATTGGTATAGATATATAATTTTAGTCCTGCGGGCATATTGTCTTGTAATAACCTGGTAGCTAATTGAAGACTGTCGATGGCATTCTTATAATATTTCCCGTTTGTGAGCAGGATGGCATGGTTACATAAATAACTTATCTTATTGATCTGATAATCGAATGCAAGTGTATCTGTTTGTGGGTATGAAAAAAATCTCCGTGAAAATACTATTGCTTTTTGATTTTCCTCCAGTTCATTGTACAGAGTGGCTATATTGCTGCTGATGATGGCTGAAAGTGTATAATCTTTTTGTTGTTCGGTTATTTTCAAAGCTTTTTTGTACATTAAAATAGCTTTGTCGAGCATGAATGAATTCTTGTATATAACTCCTGATAAGTTATATGATTCAGCCAGTCGGGAAGTGTCATTGGCTTGCTCAAACAGTTTTATAGCTTCGTGAGCAAATTTCTTTGCTTCATCAAGTTTATTGTTTGACCATAGTCCATATGCTATTTCATAGGTAGCAATACTTTCCGATTGTAATAATTTTTTTTGAGCGTCGGATGAAAATCTTCTGTCTTTTAAAAGACTGATTTCTTTTTTGACATCCTTAAGTATTGAATATGCTTTATCATACTCTCGTTTCGAATTGAGGTAAGTAGCATAAGTTGTATGTATCTCTGCTGCGGCAACTGGGTCGTTTTGGTAATTCACTTGTTGTTTTGCTAGAGAATATATAGAATCCATCCGGTGAAAGTCACCGTTATCGCCGTATTGTTGAATCTGTTGGACAAAATTGTTGGCTGTGATATATCCAGTAAAAATACTTAGAACGAAACTTAAGATTAATTTTTTCATGTAGTTATCCATCCTTTTATAAAAGCCAGGCGCATAAGATGTGAGACATTGATAGCGCCACTTTTTAATAATATGTTTTTTCTCATTGTATCTATAGTGCTTTTGCTGAGGTTAAGTTTTTGGGCTATTTCCTCAGATGTGTACCCACATGATAACATATTGATGATTTCTTTTTCACGAGGGCTTGGTGTATATGCTATCGAATCTGTTGCAGAATGATCTCCTACAAGTGACAATACAATATTGAGTGCTGTGGGAGAGTAGTATTTATTTTTTGTCAATAGGATAGATTCGATTGCTTTTTTTATTTCGCTGGTATTATCATTTTTGGAAACTATACCTGCTACTTCTTTTTTTATTAGCAGTTTTATTATCCAAAACTCCGTATGCATAGTATATACAAGCACAGGTGTCTGAGGTATTTTCTTTTGTAAGTATGGCAGCAGATCTAATGCTGTTTTATCTTGTAGCTCGTAATCGATGATTAAAAGACTAATGGGATTACTTTCTATAAAATTATACAGTTCAGAGTAATGCTTTCCTATTGTGACCTGATACCTTTCATCCGTCATCAGTAGTTGAGCAGTACCTTCTGCTATCATAGGGTGATCGTCCAATATGTAGATATGTTCTTTCATACAAAAGTTTCTGTTTTCTAAAAGATATATTTATTCACTTTTATGTTACAAATATGGCTATTTTATATTTTTTGAACAAATTATTGTTTCTTTTTAATGACATTAAATTCATAATGTAATGATTTTCTTGTCCCATTTGACAATCTGTAAGTGGTTGATTTTTATAAAATCAACTAGGTACATGTCTGTATTTATATGTATTTCTTCAATTAAATTATTTAAACATTTTCTTGTTGTTTATGAATTATTCATGATGTATGGATTTTTATTTTGAAAATGGGGATAAGAAAAAGTAATAAATCAAGATTCAATTTGTTTTTTGCAAAGAATAATTAGGATAATTAGAATGAATCTTTTATTTTTGTTTCGCTAATACAGGAAAAACATCAATAACTATAAAGAATATAAAATCATGGAAAACGAAGAATTGATTAAATTGTGTTCTGATAAAGCTCAGAAATGGTTGACTCCTGCTTATGACGCTGAAACTCAAGCTGAGGTAAAGCGCATGTTGGAAAATCCTGATAAAACAGAATTGATAGAAGCTTTTTATAAAGACCTCGAATTCGGAACAGGTGGCTTGCGTGGTATCATGGGAGTAGGTTCAAACCGTATGAATATCTATACTGTTGGAGCTGCAACTCAGGGATTGTCTAATTATCTGAATAAATGTTTTGCCGGAAAGAAAGATATTTCTGTTGTCGTAGGACATGACTGTAGAAATAACAGCCGCTTGTTTGCTGAAATTTCTGCTAATATCTTTTCTGCTAACGGTATCAAAGTCTATTTGTTCGAAGATATGCGTCCTACTCCGGAAATGTCATTTGCTATTCGTCACTTGGGATGCCAGAGCGGTATTATTTTGACTGCTTCTCATAATCCAAAAGAATACAATGGCTATAAAGCATATTGGGACGATGGTGCTCAGGTGCTTGCTCCACACGATAAGGGAATTATCGATGAAGTAAACAAAATTGCTTCGGCTGCTGATATCAAGTTTGAAGGCAATAAGGAATTGATTCAGATTATCGGAAAAGATATTGATGACGAGTATTTGCGTCAGGTTCATACTATTTCTATCGATCCGGAAGTTATCAAGCGTCAGAAAGATTTGAAGATTGTTTATACTCCGATTCACGGAACTGGAATGATGCTGATTCCGCAATCATTGAAACTTTGGGGATTTGAAAATGTACATTGCGTACCCGAACAGATGGTGAAGAGTGGTGATTTCCCAACTGTTGTATCTCCAAATCCGGAAAATGCAGAGGCTTTGACTTTGGCTATTAAGTTGGCTAAGGAAATCGATGCTGACATTGTAATGGCTTCTGACCCAGATGCAGACCGTGTAGGTATGGCTTGTAAAGATGACAAGGGCGAATGGGTATTGATTAACGGTAACCAGACTTGCTTGATATTCTTGTATTACATCATCAAGAATCGTATTGCAATGGGTAAGATGAAAGGTAACGAATTTATTGTAAAAACAATTGTTACTACTGAACTTATCAAGTCTGTTGCTGACAAGAATAACATCAAGATGCTTGATTGCTATACTGGATTTAAGTGGATCGCACGTGAAATCCGTTTGCGCGAAGGTAAAGAACAATACATTGGCGGTGGTGAAGAAAGCTACGGATTCTTGGCAGAAGATTTCGTTCGCGATAAAGATGCTGTGTCAGCATGTTCTTTGTTGGCTGAAATTTGTGCATGGGCTAAGGATCAGGGTAAGACATTGTATGACATTTTGATGGAAATCTATGTAGAATATGGATTCTCTAAAGAAGTGACAGTAAATGTTGTGAAACCGGGTAAGAGCGGTGCAGATGAAATCAAGGCTATGATGGATAACTTCCGTGCTTGTCCTCCAAAAGAATTGGGTGGATCAGAAGTTGTTCTTGTAAAAGACTACAAGACTTTGAAGGCTACTGATGCAAATGGTAATGTAACTGATTTGGATATGCCAGAACCTTCGAATGTTCTTCAGTTCTTCACAGCTGATGGTACTAAGATCTCTGTTCGTCCTTCAGGTACTGAACCGAAGATTAAGTTCTATATGGAAATAAAGGGTGAAATGGGATGTCCTAAGTGCTATGCAGGCGCTAACGCTGATGCAATGGAAAAAGTTGAAGCTGTAAAGAAATCTTTGGGTATCTAAACAGAATATCTGACTGAAATAAAAAAATCCGGCAAGCTTATAAAAAAGCCTGCCGGATTTTTTTGTATTTACATTGCCGGATAATCCTCATAAAGAAGATACTTTTTTCTTATTTCTTTATATTGATTTAATTTCTTTTGCCAGGCGGAACGGATTTGTTCCTCTGTTTTATTTTTTAGAATATCCAGGCGTACTTGATTGGTTCCCATTAAAAGATCGAACCAGTGTGGGCGTGTGAAAAATTCTTTTTCCGCATGTTTGGTGAGATTTTGAAAATAGTTATAGAACTGGATGACATACTGCAAAGAAAATCCTTTGGGAATATTCTTTTCCGAGCTGAGATTTAATCCGTAACAATATGTATCTTGGTGTAGCGGATGTTTATCAGAGCCTTTCATTGAATGAGGCATAAAACGAAATTTCAGATTTTTTGTTGTCGGGCTTCCTATTATTTGGAACGGAAAATCTGTACCTCTTCCTACACTGACAGATGTTCCCTCAAATGGGCAGAGAGAAGGGTAGAGCGCAATGGCCTGATCATTTGGCAGGTTAGGGGAGGGCTTTACCGGAAGTGAATAAGGTTGTCCGTGCTTCCAGTCTTCTATAGTAATAACTTTCAGTGGACACTGAAGATTATTACCTAGCCATCCCTCTCCATTTATCATTTGTGCCAGTTCACCTATCGTACAGCCATGAAGTATCGGGATGGGAAGTATACCTACGAAACTTTTATATTTCATGTCAAGTATAGGTCCGTCTACATAATCACATGGGTTGGGGCGATCTAAAATAATCAGTTCCTTATTGTTTTCGGCGCAAGCTTGCATGACATAAAACATTGTGCTGATGTATGTATAAAATCTTGCACCTACGTCCTGAATGTCAAAAATCATAATGTCTGTTTGCTGTAGTTGTGCCGGTTGAGGCTTTTTATTTTTTCCGTATAAAGAGATTATGGGCACTTGAGTCCGGTAATCTTTACCGTTTTTTATAAATTCTCCCGCATCGGCATCTCCTCTGAATCCATGTTCAGGAGCGAATACCTGAGTAATATGCACTCCTTTATTATACAAAGTATCCAGAAGGTGTACGTTCTGTACAAGGGAGGTTTGGTTTACAACCAATGATATACGTTTGTTTTCAAGCAGAGGAAATAATTCCTCCAGTCTGTCGGCTCCGTTTTTTACTTGTGCAGTTGCTTGTAGAACTGCCAGCCAGTAAATGAATAAAATAATATATTTCATATCGGATGATTTTTTTCACTATCTTTGTTTCACACAAAGGTAATAATAAAAGAATAATTACATGGATCCACTGTTGTTAATAGACAAATATTATCCTGAAGATAATGAGTTAAAGCATATTTTATTGAAGCATAGTCGTTCGGTAGCAGATAAAGCCCTTGCAATGGCACGGAAGCACCCTGAGTTGAATCTGGATTTACAATTTATAGAAGAGGCTGCCATGTTGCATGATATCGGTATCTTTCAAACTGATGCCGAGGGAATCTGTTGCTTTGGAAAGTACCCCTATATTTGTCATGGATATTTAGGAGCAGAACTAGTTCGTAAAGAAGGATTTCCGAAACATGCTTTGGTATGCGAACGCCATACGGGAGCCGGATTATCTCTGCAAAATATCATACAGCAAGATTTGCCTGTTCCACATCGCGAAATGACTCCGGTCAGCCTTGAGGAGCAAATAATTTGTTTTGCAGACAAATTTTTTTCAAAGTCCAAACTGGATCATGAAAAAGGAATTGAAAAAGCCCGAAAAAGTGTTGCACGATATGGCGAAGAGGGTGGTAAACGTTTTGACTATTGGTGTGAACTCTTTTTATAGTCTTAAAAATAAATTAAAAACAGTAGCTCTTGTGTTTATTTGAGAGAGAATGCTTACTTTTGCACTGCATTGTGTAAAAGATTAATGAATGGCGTCATTTAAAAAAACTACATATCTGCTGTTGTTTCTGTTCTTTGTAGGATTTTTTTTCTCTTTGTATGCTGAGACTCAGCGTGTGAGAGGGAAAAGATCGCGAGGTAACAGAACAGAACTTCGTACGGATTCGCTTGCTGCCGATTCTTTAAAAAATGATTCATTGACAGTAGATTCATTAGGACTTGATTCTATTGGAGCAGATTCACTGGCTCTTGATACAACTCCTAAAAAAGAACCTCTGGATGCTCCGGTTATTTACGAAGCAGCCGATTCTATCGTGTTTACTAAAGGAGGTTTCGCTCATTTGTATGGTGATGGAAAGGTGAATTACCAGAACATTGAATTGACTTCCGAGTTGATTACAATGAATATGGACAGTAGTACGGTGTATGCCCGTGGTGTGGCAGATACTACTGGTGTAGAGCAGGGTACTCCTATATTTAAAGACGGAGAAACACCTTACGAGTCGAAGACCATGCGTTATAACTTCAAAACGAAAAAAGGATTCATCAATAGCATTGTAACGCAGCAGGGAGAAGGATATGTCACCAGTGAGAATGCCAAAAAAGGAGCAGACGATGAGATCTATATGACTCAGGGTAAATATACCACCTGTGATAATAAGGAACATCCGCATTTTTATCTTAAATTGTCTATGGCGAAGGTACGTCCTAAAAAGGATGTCGTTTTTGGTCCTGCACAACTTGTGGTTGAAGATGTACCTCTTCCGATAGCTGTTCCTTTCGGTTTCTTCCCATTCAGCAGCAGTTATTCTTCTGGTTTCATTATGCCTACCTATGGTGATGAAATGAACCGTGGTTTCTACTTGCGTGACGGTGGATATTATTTTGCCATTAATGATAAAGTAGACCTTAAGGTTTTGGGAGAAATATATACTAAAGGTTCCTGGGGACTGTCTGCCGCATCCAATTATAATAAGCGTTATAAGTATAGCGGTTACTTTAATGCAAGTTATCTGGTAACGAAGACAGGCGAAAAGAATATGCCCGATTATGCTGTATCAAAGGACTTCCGTATTCAGTGGAGTCACCGTCAGGACTCAAAAGCTAGCCCGAACAGCTCATTCTCGGCAAGTGTAAACTTTGCAACCAGTAGCTACGACCGTTCAAGTTTAAGTTCATTGTACGACCCTTCGGCATATAGTAACAATACCAAGGCGTCAAGTATCAGCTATTCACGTAACTTTCCTGAAATCGGATTGAATATTTCGAGTACATTCAATATTACTCAGAATACAAGGGACTCTTCTGTTAATATGACCTTGCCCGACTTGAATATTTCGTTGAGTCGTATTTATCCGTTCAAGCGTAAGAAGGCAGCGGGTGACGAACGTTGGTATGAGAAGATTTCATTCCAGTACACGGGTGCTTTGACAAACAGTGTAGACACAAAAGATAATCTGCTTTTCAAGACTCCTTTCTCTCAGTGGAAAACCGGTATGAAGCATACCATTCCGGTGGAGGCTACCTTCAATCTGTTCAAGTACATCAATATTACTCCTTCGTTTAACTATACCGAACGCTGGTATACACGTAAGGTCATGCAGAGCTACGATCAGCGAGCTCAGGAGGTAGTGAAGGATACGGTCAACGGCTTCAATCGTGTGTACGATTATAACATGTCAGTTTCCATGAATACGAAACTGTATGGTATGTATAAGCCCCTGTTCATGAAGAGTAAAGAAATTGTATTGCGTCATGTCATTACTCCTTCTGTAAGTTATACCTATACGCCTGATTTCGGAAAATCGCGTTATGGTTATTACGAAACTTATACATATACCGACGAAAACGGTGAAGTACGTATGGCTGAATATTCACCATACGAAGGCTCTCCATACAGTTATCCGGGAAAAGGTGTTTCTCAAAACGTCAGCTTCTCGCTGAAAAATAATCTGGAGATGAAAATGGCTTCCGACAAGGATACTACCGGATATAAGAAAATCAGCCTGATTGATGATTTGAGTGGAAGTTTGTCATACGATATTGCTCAGAAGCGGTGGAGTAACCTTTCGTTGACTGCCCGCTTGAAACTGACCAAGAGCTATACCTTCAACATGAATGCAACGTTTGCCACTTATGCTTATAAGTTCGACGAAAATGGTAAGGTTGTAGAGAGCGATCGTACCGAATGGTCTTACGGACGTTTCGGACGATTTCAGGGATATAGCGGATCATTCTCGTATACCTTGAACAACGATACGTTTAAGAAACTGTTTGGTAAGGGTGATGATAAAGATAAGGAAAAAGACAAGAAAGATACGGATACGGAAGAAGATGATGAAGATTTGGAAGAAGAAACTGATAAACAATTGAATTCTGGTACCCGTAAGACAGAAAATGCAACACTCGATCCAGATGGTTATCTTGCATTTAAGCTTCCATGGAGCTTGAGCTTGAGTTATAGTTATAGTATCCGTGAAGACAGAAGCAAGCAGATTAATATCAAAACCATGCGTTACCCATATTCTCTGACTCATTCGCTGAATATTTCAGGTAATATAAAGATGGGTAGCCGATGGAATGTAACTTATTCTAGTGGTTATGATTTTACTTCGAAGGAAATGTCTATGACTACAGTAAACATAACCCGTGACTTGCACTGTTTCAATATGAGTTGCGGTTTGGTTTTCGGTCCGTATACATCATATAACTTCTCGATTCGAGCTAACTCGGCTATGTTGACCGATGCCTTGAAATGGGATCAACGTAGTAATACGGGTAGTCAGGTTACCTGGTATTAATAATATACATTTGTTGAGCGATAATATGAAAAGAGCCGCGGAAAACAATTCCGCGGCTCTTTTCATATCCATAGCTAAGTTTCACCATTTGATTGGTTCTTCGCCATGCTGAATCAGATATTCGTTTGCACGGCTGAAATGTTTGTTTCCGAAAAAGCCGTGGTAGGCAGAAAGCGGCGAAGGGTGTACAGATGTCAGAACCAAATGCTTGTTGCGGTCTATAAAAGCCCCTTTCTTTTGTGCATACGCTCCCCATAAAATAAATACCAGATGCTCCCGGTTTTCGGCTAAAGCTCGGATTGCTGCATCCGTAAATTCCTCCCAACCTTGACGTTGGTGTGAGCCTGCCTGATGAGCACGGACAGTCAGTGTGGCATTGAGTAGCAAGACACCTTGTTCTGCCCAGCGGGTAAGATTTCCAGTTGTTGGTATGGGAGTACCTAAGTCATCATGTATTTCCTTGAAAATATTTTGTAGCGACGGAGGAAAAGGAATACCGTCGTTTACAGAGAAACAGAGACCATGTGCTTGTCCGGGACCGTGGTATGGGTCCTGACCAATGATAACTACTTTTACTTTGTTGTAAGGGCAGAGATTGAAAGCATTGAATATCAATTTTCCCGGAGGATATACGGTCGTAGTCTGATACTCCCGGCGAACAAATTCCGTCAGGCGGATAAAATAGTCTTTATCAAATTCAGGAGTCAGCACTTGCTTCCATGATTCTTCTATCTGTACATTCATATTGTCTGAAAATTTTATTGTATATAAGTAAAAATGCGTTGCTTTGTTGCTGCTAAATCAGACAAATGTAGTAAAAAAGATATAAATACAGTATTGTGTGGAAGAACTTTTTCAGGAAGCCTGATTCCCTTTACAGGTATCTGTGGAGGGGATAAAGATTTTTAATCAATGAAATATGTTATTATGCAAAAAACATCACCTTCTTTTACCTGATTCTTCTCGATATTTTTTGAAAATCTGTACAAATTCTTTTCAGGATTTCAAGAGTGAATTTTTATTCTTCTATGAGGGTTGGCAGGAGGTGTAACTAAAAAACGGCAAATATTTCTTGTGTCGTAATATTTTACCTCATAAAGAAATATTTGCCGGTAGAAAATCATTAAGTGTATTTGTATTTCGCATCAAATAAGTTGCATACCCAGCTCAGCACATTCCCGACGCATCTCTTCGGGCCATATGCTAGCTTGTATTTCACCGATATGCGCTTTTCGTAAATACAGCATACAGAGGCGCGACTGTCCGATACCCCCTCCGATACTAAGCGGAAGAGAACCTTCCAACAAACGTTTGTGGAAGTAAAGTTTAGTTCTTTCTTCCTTTCCTGCCAGTTCCAGCTGTTTTAGTAAAGCTGCTTTGTCAACACGAATACCCATTGATGAAAGCTCGATTGCTCTTCCAAGTACACTGTTCCAGATGAGCAGGTCACCATTCAGTCCCGGAAGTCCTGTTTTCGGATCAATAGTTGTATAGTCATCATAGTCCGGGGCACGTTTGTCGTGTGGATTTCCGTCACTCAGTTTGCCACCGATACCGATGATAAATACGGCTCCGTATCGTTCGGTAATCAAATCCTCACGTTCTTTAGGGGTTTTGTCCGGATACATATCAAGTAAATCCTGCGAATGGATGAAATGGACATCGTGAGGCAAGAATGAACTGATTTGCGGATATACTTCACAAATCATATATTCAGTGCGGCGCATGGCCGAATAAATACGGGTAACGATACTCTTCAGGAAATCTACGGTTCGCTGTTCTGGAGTGATGACACGCTCCCAGTCCCATTGGTCTACATAAAGTGAATGCAGGTTTCCCAGTTCTTCGTCGGCACGGATTGCATTCATATCGGTATAAATGCCATATCCTGGTTCTATATTATAGTCGGCAAGAGTTACCCGTTTCCATTTGGCCAGCGAGTGTACCACTTCGGCACGTTGTTCTCCCAAATCCTTTATAGGGAAGGTTACAGGGCGCTCTATTCCATTCAAATCATCATTCATTCCCATACCGGTCAGAACAAAAAGCGGTGCCGTAACACGGCGTAAACGCAGTTCAGAAGACAGGTTTTGCTGGAAAAATTCTTTTATTTGTTTTATACCCAACTCGGTTTGCTTCATGTCAAGCAAAGGTTGATAGTTGGTAGGTTTTATTAGGTAACTCATGTCTTTTTAATTTTCTGTATTTAAATATGTAGGCAAAGATAATTATATTTTGTAAAAATGCAATGTATTTGTTTTAAATATTATCATTGTGTGATGATTTTATTTGTTTTTATTGATAAAATGGTAATTTGTTGTGTGTGAAAGTTTTATTCCTCTCTTATTTTTTTTCTCGAATATTAGGACGAAATACAGAATAATTGTATTTTTGCCATGGTTTTAGAAAATATGCACCCATAGTTCAATGGATAGAATAATGGATTCCGGTTCCATCGATTGGGGTTCGACTCCCCATGGGTGTACAATTTGAGCGGTTAATATGTTGATTTTTAACATATTAGCCACTTTCTATTTGGTTAGGTCCCCCAATAGGTCCCCCAATACTTAAATTCCTTATGAAAGTCTCTTTATTATTAGTATAGTTATTATCATTATTAACCATATTCATATTTGAGTAATAATTTCTGCATTTTAATGTCAAACACATAATTTTCTATTCTTGTACAAAAATAATATTTCCTATAAGATAAAAAAATCACCTTGTAACATCCATTAACAGTTCTCTTCTAATAATCGAATTCTACAATATTTTTCCTTCTCAGATCCTTTCAAATCCTTATATATGGAATAAACGAATAATAATAAAATAAAAATCAAATTATAAATCAAAATGAAAATATATCCCGGTTCATCTAAATTTCAGAGGATGGTTTAGGTTGAATTGGAAGGATAGGCAGCAGAAAGTATATGTAATAGCTACAGCCTTTACAATGAAATCTGGTTGTTCTATCGGAAAGCCAAGCTGGAGACGGAGAGTTTCTGGCAAGGCTTTTCTTTTTTCTCCTTTTCACAACCCTTAAAACTCTTATATATAAGAAGATAAATCAAATTACTAATTATAATATAAGTTTAAGAATATGGAAAGAGGAAAATGCAGTTAATAGATTTTTTAAGGATTGGGCTGACTATCATTCGAGCCCTTATCGAAGTATTGGAAGATATACGAAGAAGGAAAAGCACAAAATCCTTCTGAGACTGATTAACCGGAGAACAGATTTATGGCCTCCAAGTAAATAACAAAAAAGATGTACTAATAATGAAAAAGAAGACATCAACAATATTAACGGAACCTGTTTTGTCAGGGGAAGTGAAAGCAGAAAAAGAACTTAGCATCAGAAATAATGAAGATATTACAGATGCTGAAATTATTGAAGATGATGATAAGTTTTGGGCAGAAGAAAATCACCCCAATTTTATCGAATCTAATACCTCAGGAATTTCACTTGAGGAACTGACTACTAAGAATATAATACCGACATTCAGCGACAATACGCTGACTATTTCGCACCAGAATTTTATCGGTGCAGTAACGAAGGTCGCTGAACAGGTTTTTGGAGGATTGACTCCAGTAGAATGCAGGGTATCACATCCTATTATCGGAAGAATACCCTCAGCACAACACAAAAAAGCGAGTGAATTGAAAGAAGATGAAAAGACTGTGTTCTACCAGCGTTTGGCATGGGTAGCACATGTAAGGAATATCACTCGTACAATAAATAACCAAGTAGTCCATCTTTGTATAGGTGGAGTGAGAAGTTATAGTGAAGACAAACTTTACAGAACCCAGACTGCCATGAAATTTAAAATCTTTGTAGGCTGGAAAGTGAGAGTATGTTCAAATCTATGTTTAACATGCGATGGATTTTCAGGAACCATAGAATGTATGACCGAAGCTGATATTATGCAGAAGGCTTTGGAACTATTTAGAGGTTTTAATCCACACAAGGAAGAAACATTGAAGCTTTTGGAGAATCTGAGGAATACAGAAATCTCCGAAGAACTGTTCTGTAAGATCATAGGTAGACTCAGATTATATCAGTTTCTACCAGTGAACGAACAAAGAGCATTACCATCGTTGGAAATAGGCGATCAGGCTGTCAATGCGATGGTGAAAGGTTATGTATCAAACCCGAATTTTGGAAAGAAAGAGGGAGAGATTATGACATGTTGGAATCTGCTACAACTGGCTAATGAAGCAGTAAAGGGATCATATATTGATACCTGGCTCGACAGAAACCGGAATTGTACTGATTTTGCATTAGGAATTCAGAAAGCATTAGAAGGTAATGATACCAAAGGCTACAGCTGGTTCCTACATTGAAATATAAAGGCGTTTTTGTCCTTTATAAGATACCGGAGGAGGTATAGAATATCAAAGTTTATTAGAAAACAGAATTATAAACCGAGATAATCTATGCTTCCTCTTTTTGTTTCATCAATTAAAAAATTAAAAGAAATGATAAACGTAAATACAGAACTTTTTAAGAGAATATCACCTGTGAAAAAGATTGAGATAGTAAAGAATCTGGAACAGGATGAATTAAGTGGAGTATCGAAAGAAACCATACTCAGAATCGTCAAGGAAACAGGACGAAGAAGAAAAGGTACAAGGGATTATGAATTTTACATTAATCCCGACAGGAGAAAAGGAAATAACTGGAATTCTGAAGTAGAAGGAATATGGCTCTACAAAGGAAAGCTAAGTGTTATGGTATATGTCCAATTTGATGATACAGATACCAGTTTAATAGTTCCTTTCAATGATTTTTTCAAGAAAGAAGATTTTAGAGGAACAATAAAAAGGGATGACCGTTATGGAAATCCACAAATCCACTACTACGTGTATAATGAAAAAGATAAAGCTGAAGTATTAAGAAGCTTTTGTCTTGAATACATCAATACCAAGTATAAATCAAAACTTAGTAATAACAAATAAAAACAATAAAGACTATGTGTAAATTCAACAAACCTCAAATACCAGCTGGTGCAACGGCTGACGAAAGAAGAGCAATTTATTTTGATGCTCTTTATTCACTTGATATGAATGACAAGGTAGAGAAGAGAGAAAACCTTAGCTACCTGAGTTGGGCTAATGCCTGGGCTGAATTCAAAAGGGCCTATCCAAGTGCAACCTATAGAATCGTGAAGGATCCAATCACCAATCTCCCATATTTTGCGGATGAGAGAACAGGTATAATGGTGTATACGGAAGTTACGGTAGATGATATAACTCATGAAATGTGGCTTCCAGTAATGAACACATCCAATAAGGCAATGAAACTCGAACCATATACCTACAAGGTTTATGATAAGTTCAAGAAGGAGTATGTAGAAAGAACTGTTGAAGCAGCTTCTATGTTCGATATCAATAAGACTATTATGAGATGCTTAGTGAAAAACTTGGCAATGTTTGGTCTTGGATTGTACATATATGCAGGAGAAGATATACCGGAAAAGATGGTTGATGATAATATCACTCAGCAGGAATCAATACCGGAACAACCTAAGAGAACAAGAAAGATTAGAACAATCCAACAGCCGGTACAGGATAAATATGCCGGTATAAGGATAGCTTTACAGCAGTGTAAAACCCAGGATTCATTAATGGAACTATATAAACAACATCAGAATGAAGTGACTGGTAATACAGAAATCAAAGCATTATTTACAGAAAGGAAATTACAACTTAATCAGGCAGTTTAATTTATGGCAACAAAAAGAATAGAACTTAAAAATAGCGGTGTGGTTTTCAATGAAGAACTACACGAGTATTGGCTTGGAAATAAACAGCTGAGTGGAATTACTGGAATTTTACAGAGACAGTTATTCCCCGATGAATTTGAGGGAATACCAGAAGAAATGATTAAATCAGCAGCTGAATACGGTACAGATGTTCATGCCTCGATAGAGGATTTTGATAAGAACTGGATTAATGACGGAACTCAGGAAGTTGCGGATTATATTGAAATCTGTAAGAATCATGGGCTGGTTCATGAATGCTCGGAATATACAGTTACAGACGGTAAAAACTGGGCAAGTAATATTGATAAGGTTTACAGAATTGACGATACTACATTTGATATATGTGATATTAAGACCTATGGAACAATGACAACTGAGAAACTTGAGAAAGCAAGATTTCAGCTCAGTATTTATGCTTACTTGTTTGAACTTCAGAATAAGAAAGCGAAAGTAGGAAAACTCTTCATAATGCACCTTAGAAATAAACCAAAGAAGGATGGTATATTTGACCATATCAGAAATTTAATTCCAATAAGTCGAATACCATCTGAAATTTGTAAGGAACTTCTGGATTGTGATTTACGAGGGGAGCAATTTGAAAACCCTTACAATATTCCGGAAGAAATCAGGAACCAGGAATCAGAAATAAGAGAACTGATTCAGACAAAGAATGAAGTTGAGGAAAGGCTTAGTACCCTCAAATCAAAGATTCTTTTAGAAATGGAAATGATGGATGTTAAGTCGTGGTTTACAGATACGATGAGACTTACCAGAAAACTACCGGGAATCAGAACTTCTTTCGACCTACAGGCATTCAAGAAAGATCATCCGGATATTGATTTTGATGCCTACATGAAGACCTCAAAAGTGGCTGGGTCATTAGTAATAGCCATTTAATAACTCGGGACATAGACCGGGGAGATAATCATAGAACAATAGAAATAATATGATGTCTCTCCGGTCTTTTTCTTTTATGTATAACCAATTTTTAAGATAAGGAGAAGAAACAATGAAAGAACTTAGACTACAATTCATATCAATAGATGACTGGAATCGTCCTGTATTCAAAGACGATAAAGAAAGATACTTTGGAGATACTGAAAACCTGTTCAAATATGGTACAGGCAAAGAAGAGGTTTACAATTTCTACAAGGACAAAGATTTACATGAACATATATGCTATTTCGGTAGATGCTTTGACTGTGATCCTTTAGGAGGTAGAATTAAGCAAGAAGTGAAAATAATTCTGGAATGAGAATATGTATCTGGAATGTGAATGTTCCCAGATTTCCATAGAGGAATGGGAAGAGAAAATGAAAGGAAGCCGACCGATAAATTATAATTGGCTGGTTAGGAGAATAAAGAAACATTTGCCTGAACTATACGAAGGATTGTGTCTTGAATATTACAATCCATATCAGGACAAATGTAGGTCAAACAAGAGGTATTATATACTGGTTCATTCAGCTATAGAGTATTTCATAAGAAAATAAAGTATATGAGAAAAGAATATTACTGTCCGATATGTGGTAGAAAACTTATAAAGTCAGAAATCAAAGGTTACAGCTTTCAATGCCTTTACTGTGATGAAGATTTTACAAATTCAGAAGTAATAATAAAAACAACTAAAACAGAAAATAACAATGAGAAAGAAAAACAATAATAAACAGCAAAGTATGGAATTCCTTTTTGGTAAGGAAAATTCCAGAAAGCTAATGTATCAGACTGTGTTTGAGACACATCATGAAACAGTCAGAGAATGTGAATATTGTGGTAAACCGATGACAGGATCCGAAGTAAATGATTTTGGAAGCTTGTGTGAAGAATGTTACATGAAGGAATATTACGAATGATGGATAAAAGATATGAACTCGAAGGAAGCCGTGAATATAAAGCGGCTATGGCTTTAGAAGATGCGCTGAATAATACGTGCTTTGATTATAAGATGTTTGCTCAGTCGGTTAAGTTATACCATCCGACTTTACAACAAAACCTGTTCAGACTTATAAGAGAAATAATAAATGTACAGGCTGATGAGAACAGATACTACGATGCAAGAAACAGGGCCTCACATGAGATGGCTAAGAAACTGAAGGTCGTAGTGGAAAATGAATGTTTACCTTATATATAATAATGTGTATGGAAAATAATAATTACAACTTGGAATTGGCCAGGTATATCTGGTCAATACTAAAAACTCAGATTACAATATTCATGTCTTGGGGAGTTAATCCTGAGAGTATGAAGGTGATTGAAGGAGGTCTGGAGTTTCATTGCCAGGGATTCAAACATACAGGTACAGTAAGAATAATCCTGGACGAGGGAGCAGACCTTTTTGAGATACATCTTATTCCCGATTCTGAGGGAGAAGAGAAAATAATAGAAGACGTTTATGTAGACATGCTCGTTTCTGTGATAGATGAGAATGTGGAGAAAACGGAAGGCTATGAGGAAAGGATATGTAGAGAATACGGAATTACTGAAAATAGTATATCTGTATAATATTGGGGATAACCGAAAACGGAGAATATGTGAAAGTAAAAATATTACGAAATCATGTATTCTCCTTTTTTATTGTGAAGTTCCAGATGCAAGACGAACATCTAGCTTATGGAACCAATGTTAAATTTATGGTTAAGGAACAGAAATATGTGGCTTATCTCAGGGTAAGTACAAAGAAACAGGGATATTCAGGTCTCGGACTTGAAGCTCAGAAGGAAATTATCTTGAAACACCTTCAGGGTAAAATACCCATTGCTGAATTTGTAGAAGTTGAATCTGGTCGAAAGGCTGAAAGACCAAAATTGAAGGAGGCTTTAATGGAATGCAGGAAAACTGGAGCAAACCAAATTGTTGCTAAACTTGACAGGCTTGCGAGGAATGTTTCTTTTTTATCGAATCTTTTGGAAAGTGATGTTGAAATTATCTTTTGTGATTTCCCAATGGCAAATAAGATGGTATTGCATATTTTATCAGCAATCAGTCAGTATGAAGCGGAGTTAACGGCATCCAGAACTAAACAAGCACTGGAAGCAAAGAAACAAAGAGGATTCAAGCTTGGTAATCCTGAGCATTTGATGGATAAACATGAGCAGGCAATCCGAAACAGTATAAGAACGATAAAAGATAAGGCAGAGAATAATCCTAATAACAAAAGGGCCGTTGCTATGCTTAGGACATTAACAGGAAGAGATGCAACTTATCAGGAAATGGCAGACTTCCTAAATGAACAGGGATTTACCACTTCCAAAGGATGCAGTTTTTCCAAGTCAACAGTTTATAAATTAATCAAACGTTACAAATTATGAATTACTATTACAGATACTATTTCTCTGTTACCGTTTGTGGCAAGAGAATCAAATTTCATATATGTGGAAATAATATATATTCGGCATATACAAAGGTCAGAAAATTATATCCGGGAGCTGAAAAGATAGATTTCCTGTATACTGAAAAGATGGAATAAAAGACTGTTCGTTGGCTTAGTCTTCTTCACGGTGGAGTTTAGAAGATGACGCATTACTATATTATATGGAACCTAAATATGTATTGATACTGGATTATTGCTGCGGAGCTTTAAACATAATAGAGCTGACAGAAAAAGAAATAAACGAATCCTATAATTATGAGGATTTTGAATCATTTCTTGAAACACTGGAGGAAAAGTATGGTTTTAGATTAAAGGATTGCAACTGGATGACTACCGAATCTTTAAGCATTTACAGATACAAGAATGGAAAAGAAGTTGCAAATGTTTAATATAAAGAATATAGAGCGATGACATACGATTACAACAGAACAAGCAAAACCGGGATGTGATATACGTTCTCCATCGTTCCAGCAGGCAGGTCATATCCTCGGGCAGTTCGGAAGTGAAGAACATTTCCTCTCCTGTGCGAGGGTGTACAAAGCCCAGTGTCTTGGCATGCAGTGCCTGACGGGGACAGATTTCGAAACAGTTGTTTACAAATTGTTTGTATTTGCTGAAATGAGTTCCTTTTAAGATTTCGTGACCACCGTAACGTTCATCATTGAACAAGGTGTGCCCGATGTGTTTCATGTGTACACGAATCTGATGGGTACGTCCGGTTTCGAGTACGCACTTTACCAGTGTGACATACCCTAATCGTTCCAATACCTGATAATGTGTCACGGCGTGTTTACCTTGTTCCGGGTCGGACATGACAGCCATCTGCATCCGGTCGCGCGGATTACGTCCGATGTTGCCGGTGATGGTTCCTTCATCTTGTTCTACAATCCCCCAGACCAGCGCATTGTATTCACGCTTGGTTGTCTTGTTGTAAAACTGAAGTCCCAGGCTGGTTTTCGCATCGGGGGTTTTAGCTACCACCAAAAGTCCTGAGGTATCCTTGTCAATGCGGTGCACCAATCCCACTTGCGGGTCATTCGGGTTATAGGTCGGGACGTCACGCAGATGCCATGCGATGGCGTTGACCAGGGTACCGTGGTAATTTCCGCATCCCGGGTGCACCACCAGTCCCGCAGGCTTGTTGATGACCATTAGGTCATCGTCCTCATATACAATATTTAGTGGAATATCTTCCGGAATAATGTCATTCTCATAGCGCGGGCGGTCCATCATAACGGTCAGCACGTCCAGCGGCTTGACCTTGTAGCTGCTTTTCACCGGTTTCCCATTGGCCATGACAAAGCCGTTGTCGGCTGCCATCTGAATCCGGTTGCGCGACGCGTTGACAATTCGCTCAAATAAATACTTGTCGATGCGGACAGGAGCCTGTCCTTTATCTACTACCGTACGGAAATGCTCATACAATTCAGGCTCACCCTGAATCGGCTCAATATCGTCTGGCGCATCTCCGTCCAGTTCGTAATCAATCAAATCTTCTGCCATCTTTTTCTTTAGGGGGTTAGATTTAGAACCAAGAGTCATCTACCTCTGCTTCACTGTTGGCAGACGAATTCATATCGATAGTAATCTGTGTAGAATCCATGGCAAGAGAGTCACGAATCGCCGTGTTGCCTACGCAGAGAGTCAGCATGGCCTCGTGAGGAACTTTATCTCCGCTAACCACCAGGTTTCTTCCACGGTATTTGATGCCATAAATCCAATCCAGCTCTCCCGAAACGTACTCCGGTTCCGTTAGTTTAAAGCCCATCGCTTTTAATTTGGCTTCCGCCTGACGCAAAGAACTGTTGTCTATCAAGTCCGGCAACTTTACCAAAGGAACTTTAGAAGTGGTGACAGTCAGGTAAATTGTTCTTCCCTCCTTCACGCGTGCTCCCCCTGCCGGATTTTGGTCTAATACCATACCGTCGGGCACACCTTTCACATAGCTGGAGTCGATAACCAGTCCTTTCAACTTCTGGTTGCTGAGAGCCTGCTGAGCCTCGTTCAATGTTTTGTTCTTCACATTCGGCACCATGTAAGCTTCTCCATGGTGTGTATAACTGTCCAGCCAGAGCAAAGTACCCCAGCATGCACCAATTATTACGACAATTATGGCTATGAGATTCAGCCAGAAAAAGCGGTTCTTTTTAAATGAAAAGAATTCTTTCAGGGTTATCATGTTACGTCAAAGTCTATAATTGGGACAAAGATATAACATTTTGTTGGAATACGGGGGAGTTACGGGTGAAACCTATGTCTTTTTAACATGGTTATCTGTAGCTTTAGAAAATAAATGTTTTTGTGAGTGCTTTGTTCAGATAAAAAACTAAGAATAAAATTTTTGCTTAAAAAAGATTTTTCTTTCTTTGTATCTGAAAAGGTAGGGAATTCTTATAATTTGTACTGACTAGGATAAAATATGTAATCAAAATAAGATCGTGGAGCAAAAGGAGATAAATATTGACAAATTAGTAGCGGGTGATGAACGTGCTTTCATCGCGTTTATTGAATATCATTCTTCTGCTTTATATCATTATACTTTTAATATTCTTCATCAAAAGGAGTGTGCAGAGGAAGTGGTAAGTGATGTTTTTCTAGAAGTATGGAAACATCGGAAAAAATTAGGAAAAATAGAGAATATAAAAGGGTGGCTATATCGTATTTTATATAACAAATCAATATCATTTCTTCGTAAAGATAGCGTTGAATATACCAATCTGTCTTTTGATGAGGTTGAAGACTTTACTTTTGAGTTAGTCCCATCTCAAGAAGAAAAGTTAATAGGGGAAGAAAAATTGTCTATTTTAAATGCGGCTATCGCTTCTTTACCATCTAAAAGTCGTCATGTGTTATATTTGGTAAAGATAGAACGTCTTTCATATGCAGAGGTCGCAGATTTATTGCATATTTCAGTGAAAACTGTGAGTAATCATTTGACGTATGCAATGAAAAAATTGATGGAAACCTTAAAAGATGAAGTGGTATTGTGGCTTTTTCTACTTCCGTTTTTTCAATAAGGAGTGTGCAAAAAAGCCTGGCCAGAGGCCAGGCTAAATGATTAATTAGTATGCATATTTATAAATTGATAATTCCTTTTAGAGGTAGTTCAGAGGAAGATGGGCCTACTAAAATCTCAAAATCTCCTTTTTCTATGACAAAATTCTTTTTATCAGTATCATAAAAACTAAAAGCGTCTTCATTAAGTAGAATTGTTATACGTTTCGTTTCGCCTTTTTTTAAGAACACTTTTTCGTAACCTTTTAGTTCTTTTAGGGGACGAGGAACAGAAGCTTTACAGTCTTTTACATAAATCTGTGCAACTTCTGCTGCATTCATTTTTCCCGTGTTTTTAAGTTCAAAACTCACTTCTACTTGGTTCTTTTGTTTTTTTCTAAGTTGCAAATTTTCATACGTGAATTGACTGTATGATAATCCGAAACCAAATGGATAAAGTGGCTGTTTTCCTGTACGGTCGTAACCTCTGTAGCCTACAAATATGCCTTCAGCGTATTGAACTCTCTTGTGCGGAACATTACGCTTGTCATAGTAGTTGTTGAATGTAGGATTGTCTTCCCATTTTTCTTCTATAGAAATAGGTAATTTCCCACTTGGAGATATTTTGCCTGTTAGTATTTCTGCTATTGCTTTTCCCCCTTCCTGTCCAGGATACCATGCCATAAGAATAGCTTTGACTTTATTTCCCCAGTTACGGAAGTCTATGCCTCCTCCTGAATTTATCACTGTTATAACATTTTTATGTACTTTTGTTACTTCATCAATGAGGAACTCCTGGCCGTATGGTAATGCAAATGGTCTGTCAAATCCTTCAGATTCTGTATTGCTGTCAAATCCTAAGCACATAACTACATTGTCTGCTTTTTTCAATTCATAATTCAGCAGATTTTTATCCAACATACCTGCTTCAAATTTGATAGTAGCTTCACCTACATTTTCAAAATAATCTATCTGTAACTGGTAAAGACTGTCTTTTTCCACCTGCATGAAGGCATTTCTTGAACTTAGTGCATGATTTCCCCAGTCTCCTGAAATTGTTTTTCCGTTGACTAATATTCTGTATCCGTCATCTCCTGAGATCTGGAAACGTATAGTTCCGCTTTGATCAGCCTTATAGACTCCTTTCCATTGAACGGAGAAATGGTCATCCTGAATGTCTGGATATGGAGAACCGTATTTCCATGCATAGTTTATTCTTGTAGTAATTCCCTGATGGCATGGTTCACCGGATAATTTTTTGTCTTTAAAATAATATCCTGTAAATCCTTGTTTCTTTAAACTGATGTCAGTAAAAATATTCTTTGAAATATCTTTATACAGTAAGCTGTCTGATAAAAGGGTTATTTTCTTATTACCTTTTATTTGTGTCATACCTTCATAAACTGATACGGTAGAATAAGGAGTTACAAATCCGCTGCCTCCTCCTGTAGGAATCATGTCTGCGTTTGGGCCGATAATAAGTGTATGTCCCTTTCTGAGTGGAAGTACATTATCATCATTTTTTAGCATGACAATACCTTCTCTTGCTAAATTTAATGCGGTTGCTTTTGATTCTGCGTTATCTCTTTCTATGGATTTATCCTCTAGCGGATTGTCAAATAGGCCGAATGTTATTAAGGTTTGCAGTATATGCTGTACTTTTTCGTCTATGGTTTTTTCTTTAACTATTCCATTTTCAATAACTGGAATCAGTTTTTCTTTTACCATAAACTTTCCTACAGGCATTTCCAAATCAAGTCCTCCATTGGCTGCGCCTACAGTAGAATATACGGAAGTCCAGTCTGACATTAGAATACCTTTGAATCCCCATTGTTTTCTAAGTATTTCTATATTCATCCATGCATTCTCGGTTGCATGTACCCCGTTGATGGGGTTATAACTGTCCATTACAGCTCCAACACCTGCCTCTTGTACTGCTTTACGGAATGCAGGGAAATAAATTTCCTGCAATGTACGTTCGTCAACATCGGAGCTAGCATGATGTCTGCTCCATTCTTGATTATTGGCTGCAAAATGTTTAACTGTAGCAATAACTCCTTTATCTTGTACTCCAAGGATATATTGCTTGGCTGTTTCACTGCTTAAATAAGGATCTTCACCAAAATACTCAAAATTTCGTCCGCATAAAGGCGAACGGTAGATGTTTACACCTGGACCTAACAAGATACTTACACCTCTTGCCTTGGCATCTCTTCCAAGTCCGTTTCCTAATTCTCTTACCAATTCTCTGTTCCATGTAGAGGCAGATAGGACACCGGAAGGATACATTGTACTTTGAGTGTTGTTGCGTATTCCTTGAGGACCATCTGCCATTCTGATTTCAGGAATACCTAATCTTGGTATAGCTCTGATGTAGAATGACCTGACTCCGGAAATGTAATCAATCTTTTCCTCAAGAGTCATTTCCTCGACTAAGGCTTTAGCCCTTTGCTCCGCTTGCTCTGTGATTCTTACCTGTGCTGTAGTTGAGTTTAGGGCACAGCATAACAATAGCAAGCAACTTGCTTTTTGTTTGATGTTCATGTTTTAAGGTTTTAAGTTATTAATAAAAAAATTGTCCGAGGGCAAAAATAGTATCAAATTTTGTAATATCAGACTTTTGTTTAAAAAAAATGATTACATTTATACATATAATGTATTTTTCATACAGGAAAGTCTTTTATACAATCAAATATACCTTATTATAAAGATAAAGGGCTATTGTTTTACAGCCTGTATTTTATATTATGTTTTTAGTGATAGATAAGTGCTTGATATAATGCGTATTATGTGCTGAATATAATTTTTTTTCAAAAAAATGTGATTTTTACTAGGGACTTTTAAAGTTTATTGCGTCATTGATTATAGAAAGACAAAAAAATGGAAGAGAACAATAAGACAACCAAGAAATTAGAAGAGAAGTTAGACTCTTTGTTCAGTAGCCAAAGCTATCCTGATTTTGATAGCAGTGCTATAATAGAAAAGACGTTGGCGAAGATTCATAGCGAACGTAGAAGACGTCATATCCAGATGTGGTGGCTGTCTTCTTTGTCTTTAGCTGCTTCAGTTCTTATAGGAGTTGTAATATATTATTTTGTAAATGCAACTGATAAGATTGGAAACATGGATTTTTATCAAATCGCAGAAAATGTTTCTTCAGCAATATATGAAAGTAATGAAGTTGTACTGATTACACCGGAAGATGAATTACAGTTTCCAAACAAGTCTTTTATCCAATATAATGGAAAAGGAGAAATAACAGTAAATGGAAATGTAATTGAAACAGGAAAAACGAACGGTAGAAACAGTCTGACTCAAATTATAGTGCCTGTCGGTAAGAAAGCAGATTTGCAATTGTCTGATGGTACCAGGTTGATGCTTAACTCAAGGTCCCGTGTTATGTTTCCTCAATCGTTTGATGGAAAAGAAAGAAAGATTTTTGCAGAGGGAGAAGTTTATATGGAAGTGTCTCATGATAAATCACATCCATTTGTGGTTGAATCATCGGATTTTAATTTGCGGGTATTGGGAACGAAATTCAATATTTCTACGTATAAGGAATTGGGAAAGACTGAAATTGTGTTGTTGGAAGGAGCTGTGGAAGTAGCAGATATTAATAATGAACAGAAAGCATTATTGGCTCCTGACGAATTGCTGAATGTGAAAGATGGACGCATAGCAGGTCGTTGTCATGTAGATGCAGAGGATTATATAAGTTGGACAAAGGGTTGGCTTAATTTAAAAGGTATGTCTTTATCTGAAGTAATGAATCGTTTGGGCATTCTTTATGGAGTAGATATTACTTGCAATGAATCAGTAGCAAGTAAAAGAATATATGGTAAATTGGAATTAAAAGATAATTTGAATGACATATTATATAATATTCAGCAAATAATACCGGTTCAGATTAATACATCGGAACAAGGTATTGAATTGATAAAATGATGTTTAACCTCAAAAGATAGCCTATGGATAATACTTAAAATTTATATGTTTTGAAAAATTAAAAAAACGAGAGAATATTGCAGTATTCCCCCGTTGGTTTGGACAATTTTCTTCTAAAGTAACTTTGATTAAAAACCTTAAAAAGAAATCTATGACAAATAAAACTCTTTTTTCTCTAAAATTGGAATGTTTTAACTATTTTTATTTTAGGGATGTAATCTTTAAAAGTTTTCTACGGATTTTCTCCATCATTGTTGTATGTGCGGCGATGGTAGCTTGCAGCCAGAAAACTCCAATGACTACGTTGAATTTTTCTCCAGATACAACTACCGTTCTTCGTAACCCGTTGAATGGTTGGGTAATGTATTTGGGACGTAATTGGGATGAAAATTTCTGGGATACTCAGGGGTATGACACGATGCGTGTATCGGAAACACAAACAGTAAAAGTGTCAGATTATGCAAGTACTTGTTATATACGTACCAGTTGGAGTTCACTGGAACCGAAAGAAGGCGATTATGTCTGGAATGATTCAACAGCCCGTATTACAAAGTTATTAAATAGTGTATTAGATAGAAATATGCGTTTGGCTTTTCGTATTGTTGTTGATGGTAGAGATCAGGGGCAGAATACTCCTTTATATGTGTTTGATGCCGGAGCATCTTATTATACTGATTCCAACAATGTGAAATCGCCATACCCTGATGATCCTGTCTTTCAGTCTAAGTATCAGAGTTTTATAGAGGCATTGGCTGTGAAGTTTAACAACCCCGATATAGTTGATTTTATTGATGGCTATGGATTAGGAAAATGGGGTGAGGCGCATAGTATGGTCTATAAGGATTATAGTAACAAAGCAAAAGTATTTGAATGGGTTACAGGGCTTTACGCACGTTGTTTTACAAAGATTCCATTGATAATAAACTATCACAGGTTGGTAGGAGCCAATAATGTGACAGGCTGGGGAGAAGTCGCTCCTGATACGGAAGAATTGTTAAATAGTGCGATCGAAAAAGGATATAGTTTACGTCATGATGCTTTCGGAATGAACGGCTATTATCAGGATTGGGAAAAGGATTTTGTCTCTAAATGGAATTTCAAGCGTCCTGTAATAATGGAAGGCGGATGGATAACAGGCGGAACCCACCGTTATTGGAGAGATCCAAGCGGCAATTATCGTGAGGGACATTCTGAAGACGTTAGAAAAGGTGAGTATTTAGCATCGGCAGAGGCTCACGTCAATATGATGGATTTTCGTATTGGTGATGAAACTGCTTCATGGTTTCATGAATGTTTTGATTTAGTGAAACGTTTCGTAAAAGAAGGCGGTTATAGATTATATCCGGATTTTGTTTCATTCCCTCAAGAGGTTATTAGTAATAGTAAGGTAAAATTTAAATATAGATGGAACAATATCGGATGGGGGTATTGTCCGACAAACATTCCGCAATGGAATCAAAGGTATAAGGTAGCTGTAGCCATTCTTGACAATGATGATGAAGTTAATTATGTTTTTGTTAATAACGAAACAGATTTGTCTAAATGGATAAAAGGCTCTCCGGTAACTTATGAACAGGATATTTCTGTGGAAGGGATACCTTCAGGGGAATATGTTTGGGCTATTGGATTGGTTGATACTACTAAAGACAATTCAATAGGCATACAAATTGCTTTGAAAGATAATAAGACCGAAGCAGGATGGATAAAACTGGGTAAGGTTACGATTTTGTAAACCAAAGTTTTTTAGAATTCAGGTAAGCACTATTTAATTAGTGTTTAAGGGTTTCTATGCCCTGAAAAGAAGATTGTTTTTAGATATGTTTTAATTTTAATATATTGAATATCAAATAATTAGTTAATAATAAATACTTTTTGTATTATAAATTTGTTAACCCAATGAGAATTATGTTAAAGAAAAAAGTATTATCTGATTTGAAGGCCAATATATGCCGTTTCTGCATGATTGGTACTTGTTTTTTAGTATCGAATTCAGTTTCGGGTACTACAACAGTAAAATGGGATTCTGATGGTAATATGTTTACTGTTCAGGCCTCAAGTTCAACTATCAGAAATGTATTGAACTATATAGAGGAAAACAGTGATTATATTTTTGTGTATGATGAAGACGTACAGAGTTATTTAGGTAAACAGGTTAATATTTCTTTGGAAAATAAGAAAATTGATAAAGTGTTGGATGAATTGTTTGCAGAAACGTCTCTTTCGTATGCGAAGAATGGTCGCCAGGTTATGGTGAGTAGGAAAAACTCAACAACTTCAGTTAAGCAGCAGGGATCTAATTTACAGATTAAAGGTTTGGTAAAAGATGCTGACGGTGAGGCTTTGATTGGTGCATCTGTTGTAGTAAAAGGAACAAGTATAGGTACTGTTACTGATATGGATGGAAACTTCATTTTGGAGGTTCCGCAGAATGGAACTTTAGTTGTTTCGTATATTGGCTTTTTGACACAAGAGGTAAAAGTAAACGGAAAGAATAATATAAATATAACTTTAAAAGAAGATTCTCAGACACTTGATGAAGTGGTAGTAATAGGTTACGGTGCTGTTAAGAAAAAGGACCTTACAGGAGCTATTGCAGCTATTAAAGGAGACGACCTGGCTGCAAAGAAAACAACTACATTGTCAACAGCTTTGCAGGGTTCTGTTTCCGGTTTGATGGTAAGCCGTGACAATAATGCTCCGGGAGCTTCTGCAAGCAGTATGCGTATTCGTGGTATAACAACAATGGATAACTCAAACCCTCTGATTATCGTTGATGGGGTACAGTGTGATGATATTGATTACGTTAACTCTAACGATGTAGAAAGTATTTCTGTATTGAAAGATGCAGCGGCTGCTTCTATCTATGGTTCGAAAGCAGCTTCAGGAGTAATACTTATTACTACAAAACGAGGTAAAGAGGCTGATCTGAGTCTTAATTACACAGGTGAGTTCGGATGGGAAATTCCTACTAAACAACCGGAAATGGTAGGGGTGACACGTTATTTGGAGATGAATAACGAATTGTTGTATAATGATAACCCCAATGCCGGCTTTTATCAGTTATATACGGCTGATCAGGTAAAAAACTGGATGGAATACAACAAGACAAATCCCAATGATTATCCTGTTACAGACTGGCAGGGACTTATACTGAAAGGTTCAGCACAACGACAGACACATACTGTTTCTATTTCCGGTGGAAATAAGGCTGTACGTACAAAAGCCTCATTGTCTTATGATGAAGTTGGTGCATTATATACAGGACGTAAGTTCCAACGTTATATGATGCGAGTTAACAATGACTTCAACATTAGTGACAAATTGAGTGCCAAATTGGACATTAATGTTCGTAGAGCCAAAAACAGAAGACCTGTGTATGATCCTTTTAGTGACATGCGTAAGATGCCGGCTATTTATGCAGCAATGTGGGATGACGGCCGTATAGCTGAAGGAAAATCCGGAGCCAATCCTTATGCAGCATTGATTAACGGTGGTACTTATACTGCATGGAGTACACAAATTGGCGGTAAGGCTTCTTTGGAATTCAAACCTATAAAAGAATTGAGCTTACAGGCTATAGTTGCTCCTTTCATTAATTATACTAAAGCTAAGGAGTTCCGTAACTATGCATATTATACATTAAAGGATGATCCGGATGTAATCGGAGGAACAATAGAAGGTGGAGGTTCCAGCTTCAGTACCAATAAGCTTTCTGAAACCCGTAATGATAATTATCATGTTACTTCTCAGGTTATTGCAAACTATATGAAATCTTTTGGCAAGCATGATCTGACTGTAATGGCCGGCTATGAAAATTATGTGATGAGAAGCGAAAACCTAAGTGCAGCCAGAGACCAGTATGAACTTACACAATATCCTTATCTGAATATAGGTCCTGAAGATTTTATGACTAATAGTGGAACCGGAAGTGAATATACATCAAATTCATTCTTTGGCCGTGTTTTATATGATTATGCAGACCGTTATCTGCTTCAGGCAAATGTCCGTCATGATGGTTCTTCACGTTTTGCAAGCAAGTACAGATGGGGAACTTTCCCTTCATTCTCTGCAGGATGGGTAGTGACAGAGGAAAATTTTATGAAGAAACTTAATCTTGATTGGTTCTCTTTCATGAAGATACGTGCTTCATGGGGTATGTTGGGTAATGAACGTATTGGTGATTCATATTTCCCATACATGGCCTTGATGACTTTCGGTGATGCATATTTCTATACTGATGGTACTGTTACTTCCAATAAAACAGCTGCCCAGCGTGATTTGGCTGTAGAAGATATTACATGGGAAACAACCACTTCTACAGATATAGGTATTGATTTGGGATTCTTTAATAACCGCTTGCATGTGACAGCTGATTATTATTGGAAAACAACAGACGATATGTTGTTGTCTATTGAAATTCCATATTTTATGGGTTATGCCAATCCTAAGACAAATGCGGGAAAAATGTCAACAAAAGGTTGGGATTTGGAACTTGCTTGGAATGATCAGGTAGGAGAATTCTCATACGGAGCAACTTTTAATCTTTCAGATTTCAAATCTAAAATAGATTATCTGAATAACAGTGATATTATCAGCGGAAACAAGGTTAAACGTGCAGGTGTTTTGTTTAACGAATGGTACGGATATGTTTGCGAGGGTATATATCAGACACAGGAAGATGTTGACAATTCTGCTAAGCTGAATGACCAGGTATCGGTTGGTGACTTGAAGTATAAGGATATTTCCGGACCTGACGGTGTTCCTGATGGAAAAATATCAGCAGATTATGACCGTGTCCCTTTGGGAAACTCTTTGCCAAGATTCCAGTTTGGAGGAACATTAAATGCAGCATACAAGGGACTGGACTTGTCTGTAGCATTCCAGGGAATAGGTAAACAGCTTTCTTATTTGGCAAAAGAAATGGTACAGCCATTGAGAGATAATTATGGTAATATTCCTGCTATTATTGATGGTAAGTATTGGAGTTTGTTTAATACAGAAGAACAGAATCTGCAGGCAAAATATCCTCGTTTGAGTAAGGTTAGTCTTGATAATAACTATGTAATGTCTGACTTCTGGTTATTCAATGGTAGTTATTTCCGATTGAAGAATATTACTTTAGGATATACATTGCCTACAAAATGGACTGATAAGATTGGAATAAAGAAAACACGTATATATATGAGTGCTTCCGATTTATTCTGCATAAGCAATTATCCTACAGGTTGGGACCCTGAAATGGGAGTATCTTCATACCCAATCACAACATCTGTAATTTTTGGTCTTTCTGTTAATTTCTAAATAATCTATAATGATGAAACATAATATTATAACAATAATGGCAGGTTTAAGCCTGACCTTTGCATCTTGTACTGATATGGATATAGTTCCAAAAGCACAAGGGAACAGTGAATCTTGGTACACTACCGAGACAGAACTACAAATGGCTGTAAACGAATTCTATATTCTAGGTTATTGGGCTACTCCTTTGCAGAGTTCGGAGCAATGGACGGATAACTTTACTTACCGTAATACCAACCGATGTGCTATATTGGATGGAACTATGCAGGGACAGCAGTATGAAGTATATACTTTATGGCAGCAGGATTATAAACTGATAGCCAGAGCCAATACGTTACTTGAGAGTATTGACCGTGCAAAGGATAACTTGGCTGAAGATAAAATACATCAATTTGAGGGAGAGGCATATTTTGCGCGTGCATGTAAGTATGCTGAACTGATATCTTATTACGGGGATGTACCTTATCTGGATAAATATATTACCATTGAAGAATCCCTAAAATTAGGTCGTAAACCTAAAGCTGAGTTGATTCCGTTGGTATATGATGATTTTGACAAAGCTATTGAATATTTGCCAACGTCTTATGGTAAGGAAGCTGAGCATTTTACAAAAGGTGCGGCATATGCGATGAAAGCACGTTTCGCCTTATATATGGGAGACTGGGAAGTTGCCGCAGAAGCTGCAAAGGCTTGTATGGACCTGAATATCTATTCTTTGGAACCTGATTACGGTAAACTTTTCCTGCAGAGTACAAAGACCAATCCGGAGAAAATTTTCATATTGCCACGTTCCATTGCAAACGATGTGATTGTTGATTCATGGATAGTTATAAATTCTTTACCAAGAAATGCAGGTGGATATGGTTCTTGTTGCCCTTCGTGGGATTTATTGGCCGCATATTTGTGTACAGACGGACTTCCTATAGATGAATCTAATTTGTTCAATCCTCAGGAACCATTTAAGAATAGAGATCCTCGTTGTACAGCTACTATCGTTGAATATGGTACAGAACATTGTGGGTTTATTTATGATCCTAATCCAACTGTTATGAAAGTAGTGAATACAACAACAGGTGTAGAGCAGGCTAATCAGGATAATCGTAAGGTGAATCAGTATGCTTCTTATAATGGTTTATTATGGAAGAAGGGTATAGATATTTCATGGACTGAAAACGGAAAAGAAGCTGAAAATGATTATATAATTATGCGTTATGCAGACGTCCTGCTTATGTATGCCGAGGCAAAAATAGAACTGAACGAGATTGACGACACTGTACTTGAAGCTATCAATAGGGTAAGAGCAAGAGCGTATGGTACAGATTATACAAATACAGGTTCTTATCCATCTGTGAAAGATGATGGGCAAGAAAAATTGAGAAAGATAGTAAGACTTGAACGTCGTGTGGAATTGGCAAACGAAGGATTGCGTTATATGGACTTGATTCGTTGGAGACTTGCAGAGAAGGCTTTGAACCGTCCGAACTACATCAATTTACAACCTGATGAATGTATCGAAAAGGTCGTTAATAGAGGATTATGGCCATGGCCTGCTACTCCAGATATAGATGAGGATGGATTAGCTGATTTTTCAAGTATGGCCGATGATGGTCTGATTGGTATCGGTGCACAGCGTGTATTTCCTGAACGTCAGTATTTATGGCCTATTCCTACACATGACAATGAACTTTGTCCTGAACTTGGAAATAATCCTGGTTATTAATTATAAAAAATAAAAAGATTATGAAAATGACTATATTAAAGAATTGTCTATACACTTTTGCTATTTTAAGCTATTTAACTTCATGTAGAGGCTATGAAATAGATAATTACAAGTCAAGATACGAATCATCTATGGAGTTAGTAACTTCTGCAGACACAATATATCTTAACGAACAGGCACCTGATGATGTAGCTTTGACTTTGGAATGGACTCCTGCTGTGGATTACGGATGGGATTATAGTGTTACTTATGAATATGGTATAAGTGTTTCTGAAAGTAAATCTCAGGCAATATCAGAGTATGAGGACACGGAAAACTTCAGTAGGTCATATACAAATAAGGAATTGCAGGATTTGTTGGTTGATGAATTTGAAGCGTTGACAAGTTCTTATTATACAATGAAGTTTACTGTGGATGCTACATATACTGGACCTCGCCTGATAATGCCGGAACAGTCAACTGTCAATGTAATTGTCAAGACGTATGGCTCTAAGCAGTTTAAAGCTGATAAAGTTTTCATAGCAGGAACTGCTGTTGGTTCTGCTGAAATTGAATTGTCACCAAAATCGGATAATGAAGAAATATTCATTTACGAAGGTCCTCTTTCAGCTGGTACAGTGTATTTCCCTGTAAATTATTTTGACGAGGTGAATGCTATTTCTCCTATATCAGGAACAGATACGGATGTTACTACTAATACTCAGTTAGAGGCTACTATGGTTGACAAGACTGAAGCTAATTTCTGGAATGTCACAGAAGCTGACACATATCGTGTGACAATTAACTTTGAAACTAAGACTGTAACCTTTATGAAAGCAGCTGACATTTTGGAAGTTGATAAGATTTATTTGGCCGGTACTGCTGCAACAGGCACAGATATAGAAGTAACCCAGACTTTGGAAAATGAGAATATCTATGCTTTCTATGGTGAGCTTAACGAAGGTACACTTTACTTGCCTATAGAGTTTGGTGGTTCTCGCAGTAAAGCAATAGTTCCGAATGCTAAAGGAAGTCATGATATAAATGATGGAACAACTAATATATTCTCACAGGCAGACATGGCAAAGACTGATGAGGAATATTGGGAAATTACTTCTACAGGAAAATATCGTATAGTAGTCGATATTGAAATGAAAACTATTGCTATTTATTCTGAAGCTAAAGATATGCCTTTGAGAGAGTATTCTTGGAATAATACGGCGGATGGTATAAATCCTTATACAGCACCGGTTGAGTATCTTTGGATGTGGGGAACTTTTGATTCTGAAGCTAATAGAAATGAACCAAGTGATAAATACAAAATGGAACCGTCTAAGGCAAGTCCATATATATTTACATATTCCGGAACACTGAATACTGGTACTGTTAAGTTTCTTGTTTCAAATAAATGGAATAATGTATATGCATTCGGTGCTACAAATACCAGAGATCAGAATATAAAGGCGGAATTGGAAGTGGAATATACAATGGTAGGTGGACAAAAAGATAATAGATATTCTTACTATGTAATTCCTGAAGGTACAAACTTTGTTGTTGTGGATATTACCGATGATGCTAATCCTACAGTTGTATTCAGTAAAAGATAATTGATATGAAAAAATACGTTAATTTGATAAACAAGAGCGTATATGCAGCTATTTTAATTTCATTGGTTGCATGTTCAAAAGAAGATGCAGGTGAAACAGATTCTTCTGCTATCCCGGAAGGATATATAGAGGTAAAAGTGACTCCTGAACGTACAAAAATGATTCGTAACCCATTCAATGGTTGGGTGTTGTACTCCGGTCTTGGAGATGGATTAAGTGAAACTTTCTGGGAGGACTATGACAATTTCCAGTCATCGGAAGGCATTGTGAATGTATCGGATTATGCTTCTGTACTATATATCAAGGGCGCATGGTCTGATATGAATCCGGAAGAAAATGTATATATATGGCAGGATGGGGTTAACACAAAACCTGCCCAACGTTTGAGAATGTTAATGGAAGGAGCTGAAGAAAGAGGATTGAAGTTGGCCTTCACATTCTCTGTTGATAGTAGGGACAAACATTATAATATAACTCCAGATTGGGTAAAGGACAAAACAAACGGGAACGGCGGATTCTGGTCCACTACTGGCTCTACACAGGTGTGGTCTCCATATCCTGACGATCCTACATTCCAGGAATATTGGACTAAATTCATAACTGCTTTTGCGGAGAAGTTTAACGACCCTACCAGAGTGGAATTCATTAGCGGTCTGGCATTAGGTAAATGGGGTGAATCGCATACAGTGATTTATTCTACAGGAACTAATAATGATGATCCTAAAGAAGCTGTGGTTAATTTCCTTTCGGATTTGCTCATAAATGCATTTACTAAGGTTCCTGTAGTGGTTAATTATCACCGCAGTTTTGCGTCAACAAAAGGCGAAGGTATAGATCCGGACAGCGAGACTCTTCTTGATATGCTTGTGAACAAGGGCTTTTCTCTTCGTCATGATGCATTTGGAATGAAACATTATTACATGGACTGGGAACGCAACTATGTTAAGAAATGGAACTATAAACGTCCGGTTATAATGGAAGGTGGATGGGTGAAAAGCTCGCATGGAAGTTCAATCAATGGTGACGGTTACGCAAATTATGCGGAAGTTCGTCAGGGAGAATTTGATGAGGCACGCGGTGCCTGTGTGAATATGATGGATTTCCGTTACTCAAGTGATATGGTTAATGGAGAAACAGCCTCATGGTTTAATGACGCGTTTGATCTGGTGAATGAGTTTATTGCTGAAGGTGGATACAGAATATACCCTGACAGGATAATTTTGCCTGAAGAGGTGACATTGGGTGATGAAATAACAATCAGACACAGCTGGACGAATCTTGGCTGGGGATATTGTCCGACAAATATTCCTCAGTGGGCTAATCGTTTCGAGGTGACATTTGCACTGCTTGATTCTTCTACAGGACAACCGGTTGCTTTGTTCCAGGATGATGCTGCACAGCCACATGAATGGATTAAAGGTTCACAAAAGACTTATACGCTGAACACAAAGGTTGAGAATGTGGCTCCAGGTTCTTATATATGGGCTGTAGGTATAGTAGATAAAATTTATGAGAACACTAAGATAGGAATAAACCTTGCAGCTAAAGAGAATATAACTGATGATGGTTGGTTAAAACTTCATGAAGTAACAGTGAAATAATTTATTTATTGTCCGCCAGTTGTTTTATAAATATTGTATTATGACTGGCGGATAAAATTTATATAAAGAGAGCAAAACTATGACGAACATTAGAAATATACTATTTTTTTTATTGCTGTTTGTTGTACATCCATCCATTGCTTCTGAATATTTGATTGAAGCTGAAAGTTTCAGTGAAAAAGGAGGATGGAAAGTTGATCAGCAGTTTATGGATCAGATGGGGTCTCCATATTTGCTGGCACATGGAATGGGAGTGCCGGTTGAGGATGCTAAGACAAAATTAAATTTCCGGGAAAAGGGAACTTATCATGTATATGTACGTACGTATAACTGGACATCTCCGTGGTATAAAGGAAAGGGTCCGGGATGCTTTAAGATACAGGTAGCCGGTAAAACATTGCCTACAGTGTTGGGATGTGAAGGCGAAAAATGGACATGGCAGTATGCCGGAAAAGTTAATGTAAAAAGTGGTGAAGCAACTGTGGTACTGAAAGACATGACAGGCTTTGACGGACGTATTGATGCCGTTTACTTTACTACACAGAAAGATTTTGTTCCGCCTATGGAAGGAAATGAATTGGCGGATTTTAGAAAAAAAATGCTTGGTTTGCCGGCGTTTCCTAAAGAAGTTTCTTCGTATGATCTGGTAGTTGTAGGTGGAGGTATTGCCGGAATGTGTGCGGCTGTCACGGCTGCACGTATGGGGTGCAAAGTCGCTTTGGTTAATGATCGTCCGGTTTTAGGCGGTAACAACAGTGCTGAAGTTCGTGTACATCTTGGCGGATATTCTGAGATTGGACCTAATGAAGGATTAGGCAGAATGTTGCGTGAGTTTGGTCATTCTAAAAAAGGAAATGCACAGCCGGCAGAGTATTATGAAGATGATAAAAAGCAGAATTTTATAGAAGCTGAGAAGAACGTTACGTTATATGCCAACTATAGGGCTGTGTCTGTACAGATGAATGGGACCGAGATTTCATCTGTTGTAATCAAACATATAGAAACAGGAGAAGAAATTTGTTTAAAGGCCGCTTTGTTTTCAGACTGTACTGGAGACGGTACTATCGGTTATTTAGCTGGAGCTGATTTCCGCATGGGCAGGGAATCAAGAAGTGAATTCGGAGAATCATTGGCTCCTGAAAAGGCTGACAGTCTGACTATGGGAGCTTCAATACAGTGGTATTCAAAGGATAATGGTAAAAAGACTGTTTTCCCTAAATTCAATTACGGGTTGGAATTTAACGAAAATAATTGTGAGAAGGTAAAAATGGGTGAGTGGACTTGGGAAACAGGTATGAATAAAAACCAGATAGATGAAGCTGAACTTATAAGGGATTATGGTTTGTTGGTAGTATATTCAAACTGGAGCTTTTTGAAAAATGAATGGAAAGAAAAGGAAAAATACCGCAATTTGTCTCTTGATTGGGTAGCTTATATAGCAGGAAAACGTGAATCACGCCGTCTTATGGGTGATTATATCTTGAAACAGGATGATATAGACAAGGGAGTGTTTCATGAGGATGCTTCATTTACAACTACCTGGAGTATAGACTTGCATTTCCCTGACCCGAAGAACTCGGAACTTTTCCCGGAACAGGAGTTTAAGGCTGCTACGAAGCATCTTTTTATTCATCCTTATGCAGTACCTTATCGCTGTTTGTATTCGCGTAATGTGAACAATTTGTTTATGGCAGGCCGTAACATCAGTACTACTCATGTAGGATTGGGAACAGTTCGTGTAATGCGTACTACAGGTATGATGGGGGAAGTTGTAGGTATGGCGGCGGCATTGTGTCATCAATATGGCGTTTTACCACGCGAAATTTATCAACATCACTTGACTGAGTTGAAGAATTTGATGAAAGAAGGGGCAGGGGTTAAATCTGAACTTCCGGATAATCAAAAATTCAATTTGCCTAACCGCTTATTGGAAAAACCGAGGGCATTTGAACAAGGAAAATAGTTATTGAAAAGCGTTATTTTAAATGTAAATATAATTATATAATGATACGAAAAACAGGTATAGTTTCAGTCGTTTTGTTTTGCGGCATTTTATATGGTAACGCACCTGCTTTTGCTGCTTCCGATAATTGTTATGGTTCATTAAAAAATGATACTCTATATATAGGAAACCAATGTGTTGAAAGAACTTTCCTATGGAACGGTGGAAACCTGAAAACACTTAGATTGGAGAATAAACTGTCCGGATGGTGTGAAAATACTTATTCCAATCAGCCTGATTTGATTATTACCCGTAATACTGATGCGGCCAGCAATGGAAAACTTTCTACTGAATGGGTTAAGGAGACTGTAATCAATCCGGCTTTTCTGAAAGTGACGGTTTCTTTCTCGTTAGGTGAGTTGGATGTGCAACGTGTGTACAGAGTTTATGATAATTGTCCGGTCATTGGGTGTGATACTTATCTGCGTGGAACTGTGAACAGCGTTTTCGGTGAAAAGCAAGGAAACGTTGCGGATAATAAGAATATTGAATCTACTAAAGATATGAAATCGTCTCAGGTGACCGCAATTCTTGATCGATTTGCATTCAAAGGACAGCATTGGCATACAAAGACAGTTGAGTTTACTGATGTGACAGACTGGAATAATAATTTAGTATGGACAAGAGACTTTATTCCTTATAGGAAATTGTCATATCGTGGAAATATATTGTTTGCTGAAAATGGTGAGAGTAAATCGGGATTTTTTGTTTTGAAAGAAGCTCCTTGTTCGGGAGTTCAATTGGCATATAAAGGTGCTGATTTTATAGCTGAATTCGGCCATTTTATGGTAACAGGTATTGGAATAACAGAAAAAGATATTTCACCTGAAAAGTGGACACGTACATATAGTTGTGTTTTAGGTGTTTATGACGGTACAGAATTGGATGCTTTGAAAGTCTTGAGGAAATATCAAAAGAATGTAAGGATTTTGACTAAAGGACGTGATGAGATGGTGATGATGAATACATGGGGGGACAGAAGCCAGGATACCAAGGTTAACGAGGAGTTTTGTTTGTCAGAGATAGAAAAGGCTGCTCGTTTAGGCTTTACGCATTTTCAAATCGATGACGGATGGCAGGTCGGGAAAAGTCCTAATTCAGCTTTGGCAAAAGGTTCTTTCAAGAATATATGGGACAATCCTGATTATTGGAAACCGGACCCTAAAAAATATCCTCACGGATTAAAACCGATAGTTGAAAAGGGACGTAAGTTTGGAGTAGAAGTTTGTTTGTGGTTTAATCCGAGTGTACAGAATGATTTTGCCGAATGGGAAAAAGATGCACAGGCCATAACCGAATTATATCGTAAATACGGAATAAGAGTTTTTAAAATTGACGGTGTGAATATTCCTACAAAGAGAGCAGAGGAAAATCTCCGGTGTTTGTTTGAGAAAGTATGGGAGAATACCAATTATGCTGTTGTTTTTAATTTGGATGTTACAGCCGGTAGAAGAGGCGGATATCATTTATTTAATGAATACGGAAATATTTTCCTTGAAAACCGTTATACGGACTGGGGAAATTATTATCCGTATTGGACTTTAAGGAATTTATGGATGCTATCCAAATATGTTCCGACCGAAAAACTACAGATAGAATTCTTGAATAAATGGAGAAATTCTGATAAGTATGGTGATGATATATTTGCACCTTCTCATTATTCTTTTGATTATTTGTTTGCAATATCTATGGCAGGACAGCCTTTGGCTTGGATGGAAGCTGCTAATCTTCCTGAAGAAGCCTATGGATTGAGTAATCTTGTAGAGACATATAAGGATATCAGTTATGATTTTCATTCCGGAATAATCCTGCCAGTTGGTGAAGAACCTTCCGGAACTTCATGGACAGGATTCCAGTCGTTGAAGGAAAATGGTGAGGGGTATTTTCTTTTATTTCGTGAGAATAATGAGGACAATATAGGTAAAATAGAAACATGGTTAAAAGAGGGCGAACATATTGAATGCACTCTTGTATTAGGGGATGGCAAAACACAAGATTCTCTTGTGAAACATAATGGCGTTTTAGAAATAGAACTGCCTAAAAAAAATTCTTTTGTAATGTATAAATATAAAATAAGAAAATAATAATATGATAAGTAGATTGCGTGAAGTATGGCTGTTTGTCTTATTGAGTCTGTTTATGACAGCTTTCGGACAGCCTGCGGAAAGAATGGTAAATATAAAGGTTGTTCCCAACCATGATTCTTGGGTATATAAAATAGGAGAAAAGGCTAAGGTTAAGATTATGGTGTTTGTGAACGGCTCTCTTTTGGATAAAACAGAAATAAGTTATTCTATTTCACAAGACATGATGTCTCCAATATCTGAGGGAAAGAAAATTTTAAAGTCAGGTGAAACTGAACTGGAATTAGGTACTATGAAAACTCCAGGTTTCTTGCGCTGTAAGGTACAGGCTGAAGTAGAAGGACGCAAATATGAGGGTATGGCTACTGTAGGGTTTGAACCTGAAAAAATAAGTCCAACGGTAAATTATCCTGATGATTTTCTGGAATTCTGGGAGAAGGCTAAGATGGAAGCATCAAAAGAACCAATGAACCCGAAAATGACATTGATACCTGAAAGGTGTACATCTAAAGTTAATGTATATCATGTAAGTTTCGGTAATTATTCTTATGCTTCAAGGATTTATGGAATATTGTGTGTTCCAAAAGCCCAAGGCAAATACCCGGCAGTGTTGAAACTTCCAGGGGCAGGTGTAAGGGCATATCTTGGAGAAGTGGAAAGAGCAGAAAAAGGAGTTATAATTCTGGAAATCGGAATACATGGCATTCCTGTAAATATGGAAGGTCCTGTATATACTAATCTTTATATGGGAGCTTTGAGAAATTATCATTCTTTCAATCTTGACGACAGAGACAGATATTACTATAAACGTGTCTATATGGGTTGTGTGAGAGCTATTGATTTCTTGTATTCATTACCTGAATTTGATGGCGAAAACTTGGGAACATTTGGAGGAAGTCAGGGAGGAGCCTTGTCTATAATTACAGCAGCTTTGGATAATCGTGTTAAAGGACTTGTATCTTATTATCCGGCATTGTGTGATATGGTTGGATATCTGCATGGAAGGGCAGGAGGTTGGCCTCATTTTCTGAAAGATGAGAAAAATCGTACTCCGGCAAGAATATACACGGCAAGTTATTATGATGTGGTGAATTTTGCCCGTCAGATAAAAGTCCCCGGATTCTATACCTTTGGATATAATGATACTACTTGTCCTCCTACTTCAGTATATTCCGCATATAACGTTATAGAGGCTCCAAAGACATTAGTTGTAGCGCAAAATACGGGACATTATGCATATCCTGAACAGACTAACAAAGCATGGAAGTGGATGATGGATTTGTTGAAAGTAAATAATAAATGATATGGAAATGAAGAAAATATTCTTTAGCTTGTTTTTCATTACTTTTTCCATCTGTTTGGGAGCGACGGAACAGACTATGATAAATGTTTATGGGAGAGATTTCCATTTGTTGAATGGAAAATGGAATGTCATAGTGGATTTATATGATCAGGGACGTCGTATGGAGGTCTATAAAAATAGAGCACCTCAAACCAAAGAAGAGTTTTATGAATATTCATTTGAAAACGGAATGAGGTTGAACGTACCTGGAGACTGGAATTCACAATCATCAGAACTGAAATATTATGAAGGCACAGTCTGGTATGGACGTCATTTTAAGGCAAACATTTCTCCTGATAAAAGGCAGTTCCTGTATTTTGGTGCTGTCAGTTATCGGTGTCGTGTTTATTTGAATGGACATGAAATCGCTTCTCATGAGGGAGGATTTACTCCATTTCAGGTGGAAGTTACTGATATATTGTCAGAAGGTGATAATTTCCTGGTAGTGGAAGTAAATAATACCCGTTCGGTGGATGCTATCCCGGCAATGGCATTTGATTGGTGGAATTACGGAGGAATTACACGCGATGTTATGTTGGTGACTACTCCACGTCTGTTTATCCGTGATTATTTTGTACGTTTGGATAATGTACAAAAAGATTTAATACATGCCACTGTCGCTTTATCTGCAAAAGGAGTTCGAGATGTACGGATTGAAATACCAGAGTTGAATATTGAGCGTACACTTCAAACAAATGAAGAGGGTGTAGGTTCGATTTCGTTAAAGGTGCGCAAGTTGGAACTATGGGAACCGGAAAAAGCACGACTATATAAGGTCGTGATAACTTCTGAAGAAGATAAAATAGAGGAAGAAATAGGATTTAGGCAGATAACTGTGGATGGAACACGTATTTTGGTTAATGGAAATCCTGTGTTTATGCGTAGTATATCTTTTCATGAGGAGATACCGCAACGAATGGGCAGGGCTTTCTCAGAGGCTGATGCTTCAATGCTGTTGAATGAGGCTAAGGCTTTGGGTGTAAATATGATTCGTTTGGCACATTATCCGCAAAATGAATATACGGTAAGAATGGCTGAAAAAATGGGTATTATATTGTGGCAGGAGATTCCTATTTGGCAGGGAATAGATTTCGAGGACAGAGGTACTATGGAGAAGGCTCAGACCATGCTTGGCGAGATGATAAACAGGGATAAGAATCGCTGTGCGGTGTGTTTTTGGGGAGTGGCGAATGAAACCAAGCCTTCGGATGCCAGAAATTCTTTCTTGTTATCATTATTGGAAAAGGCCCGTTCGATAGATCGTAGCAGACTTTATGTGGCGGCATTTGACCTTGTTTACTTCAATAAGGAAACACGTCATTTCGAGATGGATGACCCGTTTACATCAAACTTGGATGTGGTGGCTGTGAACAAATATATGGGGTGGTATCATCCTTGGCCGTTAAGTCCTGAAGAAGCAATCTGGGATGTGGTTCCTGACAAGCCTCTTATTATTTCGGAATTTGGCGGAGAAGCATTGTATGGTCAACATGGAGACGAGGAGGTAACTTCTTCATGGAGCGAAGAATACCAGGCTAAACTGTATAGAGATAATATCGAGATGTTCAATCATATTCCTAATCTTTGTGGAGTTTCACCATGGGTATTGTTTGATTTTCGTTCTCCTTTCCGTTTCCATCCGACAAATCAGGATGGCTGGAACAGAAAAGGATTGCTTTCCGATCAGGGATTGCGTAAAAAGGCATGGTACATCATGCATGATTATTATCAAAAGAAAAAATATATTAAATGATGAAAAGTATAAAAGTTTTATTAAGTACCGTTTTATGCTTTTGCATATTATTAGTAGAGAATGGTTATTCAAAAAATATTACAGAAAATTCTAAGATAATTAAGATTCTTTCAATAGGAAACAGTTTTTCACAAGATGCGGTAGAACAGTATTTGCATGAATTGGGAGAGGCAGAAGGTTATGAACTTATAATAGGAAACCTTTTTATTGGTGGATGCTCTTTGGAACGACATGTAAATAATATCAGGAAAGATGCGGCTGCGTATGATTATCGTAAAATTGGGCTTGATGGTAAGAAAGTTCACCATGGTAATATGAGTATTTCTAAGGCTTTGGCCGATGAAAAATGGGATTACGTTAGTTTGCAACAGGCCAGTTCTTTCTCTGGCATGTACGATACGTACGAAACATATCTTCCGGAATTGTATGAATATGTAAAGGAAAGGATAGATAAGCGTTCTAAAATTGTTTTCCATCAGACATGGGCCTATGCTAAAAATTGCAGGAATACCGGGTTCAAGAAATATGATAACAATCAGATAACGATGTATAAAGCTATAGTGGAAACGGTAAAAAAAGCAGGTAAACTTGTGGACTTTTATCGGATAATTCCTTCCGGAACAGCTATACAAAATGCCCGTACTTCTTTTATTGGAGATCATTTGAATCGTGACGGATATCATTTGGATGTAAATGTCGGACGTTATATTGCTGCTTGCACCTGGTTTGAAGTATTGACCGGAAAGAATGTAATAGGCAATAAGTTTGTACCTGAAAATGTTTCTGATGAATATCGTGATATAGCACAATTGGCAGCACACGAAGCTGTCCGCTATCCTAATAAAATTACTGATTTGTCTTATATAAAAGATAGCTCGCGATACAAAAATCCTTCTATTCCTGTTGATATAAGAGTGAATGATTTATTATCGCGCATGACGTTGGAAGAGAAGATATATCAGTTAAACCAATATACATTGGGAAGAAATAATAACGTAAATAATATTGGAGAGGCTGTAAAGAACATTCCAGCAGAGATAGGTTCACTTATTTATTTTGAATCTAATCCAAAATTGAGAAATTCAGTACAGAAAAAGGCTTTGAATGAATCTCGTTTGGGAATTCCTATTTTGTTTGGTTATGATGTTATTCATGGATTTCGTACCATTTATCCGATTTCACTTGGACAGGCAGCCTCTTGGAATCCAGAACTTGTGGAGGATGCATGTGGAGTTGCGGCTCAGGAAGCGTTCACTTCAGGAGTAAACTGGACATTTTCTCCAATGGTGGATGTGGCACGTGATGGACGCTGGGGAAGAGTCTCTGAAGGTTATGGAGAAGACCCTTATGTGAATGGAGTTTTCGCGGCAGCCTCAGTAAGAGGGTATCAGGGAGATACATTGTCTGCTAAAAACAAAGTAGCAGCTTGTTTAAAGCATTATGTAGGTTATGGGGCTTCTGAAGCTGGGCGTGATTATGTTCCAACAGAAATTTCAAAACAGACTCTTTGGGATACTTATTTGCCTCCTTTTGAGGTAGGCATAAAAGCTGGTGCTGCAACTGTGATGAGTGCGTTTAATAATATTAGTGGAATTCCTGCATCAGCCAACTATTATACTTTGACAGAAATTTTAAAGAAACGTTGGAAACATCGTGGATTTGTGGTGTCAGACTGGGATGCAGTAAAACAGTTGATTACACAAGGACTTGCGGCAAATGAAAAAGAAGCTGCATGGTATGCTTTTTCTGCAGGATTAGAGATGGATATGACAGACAATTGTTATCAAAAACATTTGGGTAAACTGGTAAAGGAAGGAAAAGTTTCTATGGCTGCAATTGATGATGCTGTTGGACGAATATTACGATTGAAATTTGAATTGGGATTATTTGAAAATCCATATACTGAAGTATTACCAGATAACAGTCGTTTTTTATTGCCGTCAAGTTTGAATGTAGCTGAACAGCTTGCTCAAGAGTCGATGGTACTATTGAAGAATGATAAAGGTGTACTCCCTTTGAAAAAAGAACAGAAGATTGCTTTTATTGGACCAATGGCTAATAATCGTTTGCATCTGTTGGGCTCATGGTCTGCACATGGAGATGAGAAAGATGTGATATCTATCCTTGATGGCGTGAAGAAAGAAAAAGGATTTCTAGCAAAGAATATATTGTTTGCCGAGGGATGTGGCTTCGATGGTAATGAACAGAGTGGTTTTGCTGAAGCTATTAGAGTCGCGGAACAGGCAGATATAATAATAGCTTGTTTGGGTGAAAAGAAAACTTGGAGTGGAGAAAATGCATCCCGTTCTGTTATAGCACTTCCACGGATACAAGAGGAGTTGCTTGAGAACTTGAAAAAAACGGGAAAACCATTGGTCGTATTACTTTCAAGCGGACGTCCTTTGGATTTGTCACGTATAGAGCCTTTGGCTGATGCTATGTTGGAAATATGGCAACCAGGTATTACGGCTGGAATTGCTGTTGCAGGTATTCTTTCCGGCAGATATAACCCATCAGGGAAATTACCTATAACTTTCCCTTATACAACAGGTCAAATTCCTATTTATTATAATCATCGTAAAAGTGGAAGAACACATCAAGGTAAATATCAGAATATTACAAGCGAACCATTATATTCATTCGGACATGGATTAAGCTATACTAAATTTGAATATGGAACTTTGAAGTTGTCGTCTAGTAAAATACGACGTGGAGATACATTGAGGGCAGAAATCGAAGTGAAAAATGTGGGGAATTATGATGGGAAAGAGACCCTGTTATGGTTTGTTGCTGATCCTTTTTCTTCGATAACTCGTCCGGTAAAGGAGTTGAAATATTTTGAGAAAAAAGAAATCCCTGCGGGGGAAAGTAGAATCTTTACGTTCGATATAAATCTGGAACGAGATTTAGGATTTGTGAATGAAGATGGGAAACGTTTGCTGGAGAATGGTATCTTCTATATTATGGTCAAAGATCAAAAAGTAAAGATTGAATTAATTGATTAAATTGTGAGTATGAGGTTAAAATGGATGGCCATGATATTGGCCTGTGCTAATTGGATATTTGGGTATGCTCAGCGTACTGAATGTTTATTGGAAGAGCACTGGAAGTTTATAAAAGAAGATGTCGTTGGAGCTCAGTTGGTTACGTATGATGATACAAAATGGGAGACAGTTTCCGTCCCTCATGATTGGGCTATTTATGGTCCGTTTGATAGAAACAATGATTTGCAAAATGTGACTGTCGTACAGAATCTGGAAAAAAAAACTTCGTTAAAAACCGGACGTACCGGAGGGCTGCCTTATGTGGGAACCGGCTGGTATCGGACTACATTCAAGGCTCCCCAAGGAAAGCATACCACCTTGGTCTTCGACGGGGCAATGAGCGAAGCACGTGTATATGTCAATGGAAAAGAAGTCTGCTTCTGGCCTTACGGTTACAACTCATTTTACTGTGATGTGACCGATGTGGTCCATGCGGACGGTAAGGAAAACATGCTGGCCGTAAGACTGGAGAACAAGCCCCAGTCTTCACGCTGGTATCCGGGAGCCGGACTGTACCGGAACGTGCACGTGTTATCCACCGAAAAGATACATGTGCCTGTCTGGGGTACGCAGATTACGACTCCCCACGTAGGCAAGGATTTTGCCTCTGTATGCCTGCGCACTCAGATTGAAGGAGCCGGCACAAAAGAACTGACCGTAGTTACGGACATTCTTTCCCCGGAAGGGAAAGTGGTCGCATCCAAGGAAAATAAAGGCCACATCAACCACGGACAGCCTTTCACACAAAATTTCCTTGTAGCGAATCCGTCCTTATGGTCGCCTGAATCTCCGGCATTGTATCAGGCCGTATCCAAAATCTATTGTGAAGGGAAACTGACGGATACCTATACAACCCGCTTCGGCATCCGTTCCATCGAGTTTGTGGCCGATAAAGGTTTTTACCTGAACGGACAGCACCGGAAGTTTCAAGGGGTATGCAACCATCATGACCTGGGCCCCTTGGGAGCTGCAGTCAACAAATCAGCTCTCCGCCACCAGCTTTCACTCCTGAAGGATATGGGCTGCGACGCTATCCGGACTGCCCATAACATGCCTGCTCCGGAACTGGTGGAACTGTGCGATGAAATGGGTTTCATGATGATGATTGAACCTTTTGACGAATGGGATATAGCCAAATGTAAAAACGGCTATCACCGCTATTTCCAAGAATGGGCCGAAAAAGACATGGTCAATATGCTCCGGCACTACCGCAACCATCCCAGCGTGATTATGTGGAGCATCGGTAACGAAGTGCCCACCCAATGTAGCCCTGAAGGGTATCGGGTGGCTAAGTTCCTGCAGGATATATGCCACAGAGAAGATCCTACCCGGCCGGTCACCTGCGGAATGGACCAGGTGAGCTGTGTTTTAGATAATGGATTTGCTGCAATGATTGATATTCCTGGGTTGAATTATCGTACTTCTCGTTATGAGGAAGCATATCAGCGTTTGCCGCAAAATCTTATTTTGGGATCTGAAACGTCTTCCACTGTGAGTTCGAGAGGAGTATATAAATTACCCGTACAAAAGGGATTTAGTGTACTTTATGATGATCATCAATGTTCTTCTTATGATTTGGAAGCTTGTGTATGGTCTAATATCCCCGATATTGACCTGGCACTGGCAGAAGACCACGACTGGACACTGGGACAATTTGTTTGGACTGGTTTTGATTATTTAGGAGAACCTAGTCCGTATGATAAAGATTCATGGCCCAACCACAGTTCCATGTTCGGCATCATCGACCTGGCTTCCATTCCCAAAGACCGCTATTATCTGTATCGCAGTGTATGGAACAAAAAAGCGGAGACCTTACATATTCTTCCCCATTGGAACTGGGAAGGGCATGAAGGAACCGAAGTGCCTGTGTTTGTATATACCAGCTATCCTTCCGCCGAGTTATTCATAAACGGAAAAAGTTTCGGCAAACAAACCAAACACGGAGAAACTCCGGAGAACCGTTTCCGCTTGATGTGGCCTCATGCCATCTATGAACCCGGAGAAGTCAAAGTGGTCGCTTACAATCAAGCCGGAGAGCCCGTAGCAGAAAAAATGATACATACGGCAGGAAGACCTCATCATATAGAATTGTCTACAAAGCGAGAGTCTTTGGTGTCGGACGGGAAAGATTTGGCTTATGTGACTCTTAAAATAGTTGATAAGGATGGTCGTTTATGTCCGCAGGATGGGCGACTCGTGTATTTTCAAGTAGATGGTGAAGGACGATTTCGTGCAGCCGCTAATGGAGATCCTACTTGTTTGGATTTATTCCATTTACCCCAGATGCATGTTTTTAATGGAATGTTGACATTAATAGTGCAGTCTGGCAAAAAGGAAGGATATATTAAGGTGAAAGCTACATCTCCAGGCATTAATGCTGGGATGTTGCAATTAAAGGTTAAATGACGAAGTGAAATGTTTTAGATTGATCAAAAAGGTTTATTTATTCCTTAATCTATGTTATAAAACATGTGTAAACGTGCACAATACTTGCATAATTCCAGAAAGTCTGTACCTTTGCAACGTGTTTTTCATAGTATTAGATTTAAGGTTAACAAAGGTTGGAGTTCAGCGGAACTCCTTTTTTTATGCCTTTATCTGAGCAAAAGAAAAACAACCCCTTGTTTACAGTTCATTCGAAGAAATGCACCTTTTACACTTTGAGGTTTGGTTGTAGCTTTGCGGCAG
>ERZ791931.63-NODE-63-length-128583-cov-46.654278_pt1 | contig 128583 bp, 79 predicted proteins | sample MGYA00510127_ERZ791931 | MGnify/ENA primary metagenome ERZ791931 (study PRJEB30046, sample SAMN00792067) | human gut metagenome | study: EMG produced TPA metagenomics assembly of the A metagenome-wide association study of gut microbiota in type 2... | reverse complement strand
GATTACCGGAAATTATGATAACTTCAAGCAAAACTCTGCTCCGGGAATTTATTAAGATTGATAAAGCTTGATACCAGAAACATTATAGCTTTCATATATAAAGACAAACACTGAATGCTCCAATCCTGAACAAGGATATTTCCTACTAATACAACACTGATAGCATACCGTTTTTGTATGTAAAAAGCACATAAAAGTCGCTATGCTGTACATTTTCTATATTCTTGCCTTGACAAGATTGGAGCACTATTTTTATACACAACACTTTTTCCATGCCTGTATGATTCACATCGGAATGATTATTAAAGCTGAACTCGACAAACAAGAACGGTCTGTCACATGGTTTGCCAGAAAACTTTATTGTGACCGTACAAACGTATATAAAATATTCAAGAGAAAGAGTATTGATACTGAATTATTGCTACGAATATCTGTCATTCTTAATACTAATTTCTTCCAATATTACGAAAATGCTTACCAGGAAATTTTAAAATCAGGCCCGGAAATGTGAAAGATCGGCTACACTTTCGTTATCAATAAGCCACACACATCCTCTTTTCCATGTATTAAATCTCCTTACTTTTGTAAAAAATATCAAAAAGAAGAAACATGAGAAAAAAGATTCTATTAACTATCGCATTGTGTAGCTTATACGGAATAGGAGTTGCACAACAATCTGATGACACGACAGACAGAATCAGGGTTGGAGCAAAAGGAGGAATAGGCATATCAAACATGAAATATTCCAATCTCGATCAATACAATAAAAATGGTATTATTGGAGGTATAGGAGGTATCTTTGCAGAATTTGATTTAGGCTTCTACCGCCGGTTCTCCATACGCCCGGAACTCATGTTCGCAAAAAGAGGAAGCAAGGCGGATGGTATTTATAATGGAACAGCATTCAATTATCAACTAAATGCCCAATATACCGACATCCGAATTCCTGTCATTTATAATTTCAATGATCCGGATAAAATCAATCCTTATATTTATGTAGCTCCTATATTCAGCTTCACACGCGGAGGAGAAATTAATTATACAGAAACATCAGGTAGTGACATTTATGCTTATCCAGCTATGGCACTGAGTGATGCAAACTTCTCTAAGTTCAACTTTAGCGGCGCAGCCGGTGTTGGTGTACGCTTTCCAATACCTGTAACCGACTCAAAAAAACTGTATCTGGCACTAGAAGCCAACTACCAATACGGATTTACTGACACATATGGCAAGAAAGAAAAAAACGGAGAAGCCATTGCAGTCAACCGCAGAGCATATGACATAACAGGAAGTCGCAAAAACCAAGGTTTTGAAATTACAGCCTCGGTCTCTATTCCACTCAGTATATTTAAGAAACCGAAAAAAGAATCACAACCTCAATCAGAATACGTGTATATACCGACTCCAGTAGTGACTCCAGAACCAGCACCTGTGGTACAAGAAAAGCCTTGTTACACACTCGATGAAATCCTGCAACTCATTGCTGAAAATAAATCAATCAAGGGAAAAACCATCTGTGCAATCGATATCATCAATTTCGAATTCGACAAGAGTACACTGACAAAACAATCTCACGAATACCTTGACAAAATAGCTATTCTGATGAAACAAAACGGATACCGCGTTGAAATTAAAGGTCATACAGACGGCATCGGTACAGCAGAATACAACATGAAGCTTTCAGAGCGTAGAGCAAAAGCTGTATATGAGTATCTGATTCAGCAAGGAGTATCTCCTCAAAAACTTTCATACAGTTATTATGGTATGACCAAACCTATTGCAACAAACAAGACCAGCGAAGGCCGCCGAATAAACAGAAGAGTAGAATTCGATATTATTGACTAACTAATTTAACGAGGCAATATGATTATGAAATTGAAAAATATCATACGATATACCAAGATATATGGACTTATGCTGCTGACAGCAAGCATAACATTATGTGCTTGCATCTCTGAAGGTGATGAAACAATTGTACTGGAAGAATCACAGGCAACAGCATCACAACTGATTCTTGGAGAATGGGAATTATCCAGTTACAAAATAACCGATGAAGAAGGTAATCCGATAAATGACCCTGGCATAGAAAATGGAGTACCAACAATACCAGCCTTCGACTTCAAGGATGATAATACATGTTTAATCACTCCTCCCAATGAAGCTGTTTCTGAAGGGAAATATGATATATCTGAAGATGGTTCTGTTTTATGGGTTGAAGGATATGGAGAATGGGAAATATTTTCTCTGGGAAAAAACAAACTGGTTCTGACACGAGAAATCATATATAATGGAAAGACATATAATGTCATGTACATTTTAGAAAGAAATGCTCCCGGAGAAGATTCTCCTAACGACAATCTCGGAGGTGAAGTAGGAAGTGTTGACGACAACAACCCTTACCAACCTTGGGCACACAATCTGGTTTCACAGATAACCATGACGCGACATTATACAAGTAACAATAGCATAGAAAAGGCGGTATATAAATTCCAGTACGACGTGAAATCACGTATTATCGAATATACAATAGATAATTACGATGCTATTTCAAATATGGTTACCGAGAGTAATAAATTCAACTTTACCTATGATGACAGTAAAGTATATCTTTATTACAATGAGGAACTGATGAATACAGGAGTTGTTGGTCACAATGGCTTTCTTGATTATCTGTACGAAGGAAATTCAGATACAGCCAGCAGTTTCTTCGATTACAATGCTGACGGTTACGTAACTTATCTGGAAACCAATGGCGAAAAATGGAATCCGATATACAGCACATCATGGAGCGGTGCTAAAAACATGGCTTCTCCAACCGATGGAGGCGATGAATTAAGTTATAACTCTGATGCTATCAATAACGCTTCCGTCGATTTCAATGGATTAATGACAAGCTGCTACCAATGGGAGTGGTCTATGCACAATGGATACTCGGGAGTCGTGCTGGGACTATTTGACTTTTACGGAAAAAGAAGTTATCAGGTAGCAAGCAAAGTGGTAAGAAATTCTTTATGGATTGATGAAATGACCGACTGGGAAATAACAAAATCAGAAACAGGTGACTACATCATCACTTTCTATGAAATTACCCGCTCGGGGTCAAATCATCCGTTCACTGCTACTTATGAAATAGAATATTATCATTAATACATTTCTACAATAAAATACAAAAAGCGTCCTGCCATTTTATAACACGAAAAATGGCAGGACGCTTTCATTCTATCTGAATATCCAATCAGACAAAAAGATTATCATAAGCCTCTTTCAACTGCTTCATTGCCTGTTCAAGTACAGAACGCGGACATCCGACATTCATTCTCATAAATCCCGTACCCTCTTTTCCAAAAGTCGTACCACTGTTCAGAGCTAAATGCGCATGAGATACAAAGAAATCTTCAAGCTGCTGCTGTGACAGATTCAACTCCCGACAGTCAAGCCATACCAGATACGAAGCCATCGGAAGCATTGCCTTAATCTTAGGCATATAAGTCTTCAGGTAATGATCCAAATAATCAATATTACCTTGTATATAAGCCAGACATTGTTCCAGCCACTCTGTTCCATTAGAATATGCAGCCTCTACTGCCGGAAAGGCAAAAACATGACCTCCGCCAAACTCACAGCTTTCCATATAAGTAGTAAACCGTTTGTGGGGTCCCTCATTATAGATAATAGCATGCGAAGCAGCTACTCCCGGCATATTAAATGCCTTACTAGGAGCCATGAACGTAACGGAATTATTCTTTGCACGCTCGGAAATCATGGCAAAAGGAACATGATGACGAGGTGGCAACGTCAGATCGGCATGAATTTCATCCGAAAAGACAATCACATTATCTTCAGCACATATGTCTGCAATCGCCTTCAGCTCATCGTGTGTCCAGACCACCCCGCCCGGATTGTGAGGATTACATAATATAAACACACGCACCCCTTTTATCTCTTTGCGGAACAAATCCAAGTCCATGCGATACGTTCCATTTTCCAGTATCAACGGACACTCTACCACTCTTCGGTCATTACGAGTTACCAGCCACGAAAAAGGATGATAAACAGGAGGCATAATCATTATTTTATCTCCCTGATGAGTAAAGGCATTGATTGCCATTCCCAACCCCGGCACAATGCCCGGCACGTAAGTAATCTGTTCTTTTCTTACCTTCATACCATAACGGGAATCCACCCAGTTGATAATGGCCTGATAATAGCTATCAGGTTTGCAGGTATAACCCAGCACAGGATGCTCACAACGCTTGCGGATTGCATCAATCACAAACGGTGGAGTTGCAAAATCCATATCGGCTACCCACATCGGAATAAGATCTTCCCTACCCCATATACTCTTCATTCCTTCAACTTTTTCAGCACTCGTTCCCCGACGGTTTATCAGTTCATCAAAATTATAATTCATGGTGATATTATGTTTTAATTAGCGAGTTTGTTCTAACACAAATTTAATCGAATATGTCGTGTAAAGAAAATATTTAAAGAAAAAGTTCATAAAACTATTGTTTTTTCAAGAAAAGTATTACATTTGCAACCGTAATGATAACAAAATAACAGAACAAAAATGAAAACATTTGCGACATACTTCTTCTTTTACTTTTTTTACTTTTACTTTAGCAATGAAGTGAAGCGGGAGTTCGCATATGTACGATAAACCAATGAATAAGTAAAAACAATATAACGAAATCCCGCTTCTGGAAAGAAACGGGATTTTTTATTTTAAACCAAGAGCAAATGAAAAAGATAGCAATACAAGGTGTTCCGGGCTCATATCACGACATTGCCGCCCACAAATATTTCAAGGATGAAGAAATAGAGTTAATCTGTTGCAATACATTCGAAGAAGTATTCGAGAACATGCGCAAGGACAGCAATGTAATCGGAACAGTTGCCATAGAAAATACAATTGCCGGAAGCCTGCTTCATAACTACGAATTACTTCGCGAAAGTGGAGCTACTATCATCGGAGAACACAAGCTTCGCATCAGCCACAGCATCATGTGTCTGCCCGATGAAAGCTGGGAGGACCTGACAGAAGTAAACTCTCATCCGGTAGCCCTGGCACAATGCCGCGAATTTCTCCAGCACCATCAGGAACTGAAAGTTGTAGAAACCGATGATACTGCCGGAAGTGCCAAAAACATCCACGAAAAACAACTGAAAGGACATGCAGCCATCTGCTCCAAATATGCAGCAAGCATGTATGGAATGAAAATACTTCAGGAAGGAATTGAAACCAACAAGCACAATTTTACACGCTTTCTTATAGTATGCGACCCGTGGATTGCCGACGACCTGAAAGACCGTTCGAAGGTAAACAAGGCAAACATCGTTTTCTCACTTCCACACAATGAAGGAAGTCTTTCGAAAGTTCTTTCCATTTTTTCATTCTACAACATAAACCTGACTAAAATACAATCATTGCCCATCATCGGACGCGAATGGGAATATATGTTCTACGTAGACGTGATGTTCAATGATTACCTGAGATATAAACAATCTATCGATGCGGTAACCCCGCTCACTAAAGCACTTAAAATTTTAGGAGAATATGCAGAAGGAGAATCAACATTATAATATACAGCCCGCCGACAGACTGGCTAGTGTCAGCGAATATTATTTCAGCCGTAAACTGAAAGAAGTGGCAAAGATGAACGCCGAAGGCAAGGATGTCATCAGCCTGGGTATAGGAAGTCCGGACATGCCGCCATCGGAAGAAACCATCAATGTATTATGCGAAAATGCCCGCAAGGCAGATGCACACGGCTACCAGCCCACAGTAGGTATACCTGAACTGCGCAAGGCGATGGCCGACTGGTACAAACGCTGGTACAATGTCGACCTTGATCCTGCTACGGAAATACAGCCGCTCATCGGATCAAAGGAAGGTATCCTGCATGTCACACTGGCTCTCGTCAATCCGGGAGATCAGGTTCTGGTTCCTAATCCGGGATATCCTACCTACACTTCACTAAATAAAATATTAGGAAGTGAGATCGTCAATTATAACCTGAGGGAAGACAATCACTGGCAACCCGATTTTGATGAACTGGAGAAAATGGATTTGAGCCGGGTAAAAATTATGTGGACTAACTATCCCAACATGCCGACAGGAGCAAATGCCACTATGGAGTTGTACGAAAAGCTGGTCGACTTTGCCCGCCGCCACAACATCGTCATTGTAAACGACAACCCATACAGCTTCATTCTAAACCATAAGCCTATCAGTATCCTCAATGTTCCGGGAGCTAAAGAATGCTGTATCGAGTTCAACTCCATGAGTAAGAGCCACAACATGCCGGGCTGGCGTGTAGGTATGCTTGCCACCAACGCGACTTTTGTACAGTGGATTCTGAAAATAAAAAGTAATATCGATTCGGGAACTTTCCGTCCCATGCAGCTCGCTGCCGCACAGGCATACCGCAACAGTGCAGAATGGCACGAAGAAGCAAACATCAACGTATACAGCCGCCGTCGTAAACTGGCGGAGGAAATCATGACTACACTGGGATGTACATTCGATTCTGATCAGGTAGGTATGTTTCTTTGGGGAAAAATTCCTGAGAGCTATACTGATGTAGAAGACCTGACAGAGAAAGTATTACACGAAGCACGGGTATTTATTACTCCGGGATTCATCTTCGGAAGCAACGGAAAACGGTATATCCGCATTTCTCTCTGTGCCAAGGAAGAAAAACTGGCTGAAGCCCTTAAACGCATCAAAGCAATTTTCTAAAGAATAATAAATTAAAAAGACAAGATAATATGGAACTAAATTTGCAACCCATCGAACTGGAAGGTGTATCAAAAGAACGCCCTCTTATCATAGCAGGTCCTTGTAGTGCCGAAACAGAAGAGCAAGTCATCTCAACTGCTACCCAACTGGCCAATAAAGGTATCAAGATTTTCCGTGCCGGAATATGGAAACCACGTACCAAACCCGGAGGTTTCGAAGGTATCGGTGTGGATGGTCTTGCATGGATGAAACGAGTTAAACAAGAAACAGGCATGTACGTAGCAACCGAGGTTGCAACGGCAAAGCACGTATACGAATGTCTGAAAGCAGGTATCGACATCTTGTGGATCGGAGCACGTACCACTGCCAATCCGTTTGCCGTACAGGAAATAGCTGACGCACTGAAAGGAGTAGATATTCCTGTTTACGTAAAGAACCCTGTCAATCCGGATCTGGAATTATGGATCGGAGCTTTGGAACGTATCAACAACGCAGGATTGAAGCGTTTGGGGGCTATCCACCGCGGATTCTCGTCATACGACAAGAAGATTTACCGTAACTTGCCACAGTGGCATATTCCTATCGAACTGCGCCGCCGTATTCCTAACCTGCCTATCTTGTGCGACCCGAGCCATATCGGTGGAAAGCGTGAACTCATTGCACCGCTCTGCCAGCAGGCAATGGACCTGGGACTGGATGGATTGATTGTTGAATCTCACTGCAATCCGGATTGTGCATGGAGTGATGCGGCACAGCAAGTTACTCCAGATGTACTCGACTACATCTTGAATCTGCTGGTTATTCGTAAAGAGCATCAGTCAACAGAAAGCTTGCACGAACTTCGTCTGCAAATCGATGCGTGCGACAACGAACTGATGGAAATCTTAGCCAAACGTATGCGTGTATGCCGTGAAATAGGTACATTCAAGAAAGAGCATAACATGACTGTCCTCCAGACCGGACGTTACAACGAGATACTCGACAAGCGTGGTGCGCAAGGTACATTATGCGGAATGGATGCCGATTTTGTCAAACAAGTATTCGAAGCTATCCACGAAGAAAGCGTACGCCAGCAATTGGAAATCATTAATAAGTAAGTAAATAACAGACTTTTATAAGAATCTATGAGAATATTAATTTTGGGAGCCGGAAAAATGGGTTCCTTCTTTACCGATGTATTGAGTTTCGACCACGAAGTGGCAGTATTCGATGTGAACCCAAAGAAACTGCGCTTTATGTACAACTGCTGCCGGTTTACCAATACTCAAGAAATAGAAGAATTCAAACCCGAACTGGTTATTAATGCAGCAACGGTAAAATATACTCTTGATGCATTCAATCAGGTTTTGCCCATTCTCCCGAAAGATTGTATCATAAGCGATATAGCTTCTGTAAAAACCGGACTGAAAGAATTTTACGAAAATTGTGGATTCCGCTATGTATCTACTCACCCGATGTTTGGTCCTACGTTTGCCAACCTTGACAAGCTAAGTACGGAGAATGCCATCATCATCAAAGAAGGCGACCATCTGGGAAAAATTTTCTTCAAAGATCTGTATCAAAGACTGGGACTTAACATCTTCGAATATACATTCGAGGAACACGATGAAACAGTAGCTTACTCGCTGTCTATCCCCTTTGTTTCTACGTTTGCCTTCGCTGCGGTAATGAAACATCAGGATGCTCCGGGAACAACATTCAAACGGCATATGGCAATAGCCAAAGGAGTGATGAGCGAAGATGATTTTCTGTTGCAGGAAATCTTGTTCAACCCACGTACTCCGGCACATGTAGAAGGTATTCGTACCGAACTCAACGAGCTGTTGGATATCATCAACAAAAAAGATGCTGAAAGAATGCGTGCCTATCTTACAAAGATTCGCGAGCATATCAAATAATATAGATGATTTCCAAACGGAAACATGGGATGACTTTACTTACAGTTTATAAGTTGACATTCTAAAAGTCCCTCTGTTTTCAGTCTGATATTGTAACAAATTAAGGCTGAAAAACAGAGGGACTTTTCTTTTAAGGTTTCGATTTATCAGATTTTCCAGGCCTAAACTTTACGTTTACAACTACCTGTTTTCTTCATAAAATCAATACCAGCTTTCACAAAAAACATCAGCATATTATCAGCAATTCTTCCTGATATTTTTTTAAAATTTGTACAAAAAAGCAGATAAACATCAGCTAGATTTAAAACAAGGAAATACGTAAACAGCTGCACAATCCATAAAAAAAGCGGTCAGACCATTTGTCACAGTCCAACCGCTCTATACTTAGAAAGAATTTAATACGCTATCAGAAGCGATAACCCACAGTTATCATAAAAGCCAGGTTTTTATTATTTTCCTGTGTCAGGCTTTTCTTAAACATGTTAGTAAAACCATACTGGCCTGTCAGATTCAGCAAATATTTATATCCCAGTTCAAAACCTACTCCATACTGCAAACCTACAGCACAACGGTTCATCAATGCTTCGTCAGCTCCATCTATCTTCTTAAACAGTTTAGTTCCAACTTCAGCACCTCCTGATTCCACAGTCACTTTTCCGCCCAAACCAAATCCTACATAAGGACCGGCATTTACTACAAACGTATTACCTTCGCTGATAGGTAATTTTATAGCAGCCAATAAAGGAATATCCAGATAAACAGGATTAATTTTCGCATCAACACCTTCTTCAGATCCTTTACAACCTTTGCTTGTAAAATTCAAACCGGTCTGGAAGGCCCACATATCAGTAATGGCATAATCCATTCCTACTCCTACCGAATAGCCAATCTTCAAGTCTGCATCACTATTGGTGATGTTTGCCATAGACATACCTGCATGTACATCAAATTTCGCCTGAGAAAAACCGGCAAGTGTACACAATCCTAAAACAACAGTTAATAATAATTTCTTCATAACTGATATTGTTTTTATAAGGTTCTCGTCCCCAAAGAATCTTAGTTTTTGTTTCCGAAGTGTAGGGACTGCTCTTTACAGGCACACTTCTGTTTGTTTTGTGTCTATTAGCAAAGATAACCAATTCTTTCAATATAACAAATTTAAAGGAGAAGAACACAATATTGAACACATCAGTCTGTTCATAAAAAAATCCGTCCGGATTCCTCCGAACGGATTTCTTAACTTAATAAATATTTTACAACTTAATTTTTTTCTTAACAGCCTTCGATTCATTATGCAGACGGTCGAGTGCAGTCACTACATAGCGGTACTTAGTCTTTCCGTTTTCATAAGGAAGTTTATAGAAAGTATTGGTAGTGATTTCAACAATATGAGAAGGATCATTCAGATTAACCTTTTCATCGTTATTGAAACGATATACTACATAACGCACAGCCTTGTCCATTTCATCTTTTGCCTTAGGAGCTGTCCAGAACAAAATATATCCGTCGGCAGTCCACACCGGTTTCAGTTTTTTCACTTTACCCGGAGCCTCATTATCGATAAAAGGAGAAGCCGGAATCAAAGCTGGATATTTGTGATAAACATTTGCCAGAACCTCACGATAGTTGCCTTTATTTTCTACCACTGCAGCAGCATACCACTGACAGCTTCCCTGTACGGTTGGAAGCATACGCTGCAAGTTATATTTGGCAAGCATCTGATGCTGTCCCGGATTTTTCAAATCTGGCTTTGTTACAGTACGAACTACGTCTTGTCCGATAAACAGTGGACGTGCGGCAGAATGACGCGCCCACCAGCGGATCAGTTTATCATAATCTGCTGCCGGATGACCGATTTCCCAATAGATCTGAGGGATATTATAATCTACCCAGCCATTGTTGACCCAAAGCAGAACATCGGCATACAAGTCATCGTAATTCTGAAGTCCGTTTGTATCGCTTCCATTCGGATCTGATTTTCTGTTACGATAGATACCGAAGGGAGAAACACCAAACTTAACCCATGGCTTACAACTGCGTACAGTTTCGTGAATTTCTTTTATCAAGACATTGACATTATCTCTACGCCAGTCGGCCTTGTTGGTAAATCCGCGACCATAAGCAGCAAAGCTGATGTTGTCTGGGAACTCTTCTCCCGGATTCGGATACGGATAAAAATAATCATCCATGTGAATAGCGTCAATATCGTAACGAGAAACGATATCTCTTACAATCTTGCAGATATAAGCTCTCGATTCAGGATATCCTGGATCGAAATACAGCTGTCCGCCGTAACGTACAAACAAATTAGGGTATTTATTATAAGGATGCATAGGCGACAATGCCGCAGTTCCCTTAGTCTGTGCACGATAAGGATTTATCCATGCATGAAGTTCCATGCCACGCTTATGACATTCTTCTACCATGAAACGAAGCGGATCCCAGCCCGGTTGAGGAGCTTTTCCCTGCAATCCGGTAAGAAAACGGCTCCAGGGTTCATAGGTCGACGCATAAAGAGCATCACATTCGGCACGAACCTGAAATATAATCGCATTGATACCCGCACCTTTCAGGTTATCCAACTGGCGGATCAGAGTTGCTTTCATCTGCTCAGTAGGCATACCTTGAAACTGACCGTTCACACATTGTATCCACGCACCGCGAAATTCACGTTTTGGATGCATTGTCTGTGCCTTAATACTTCCGGCAACAAATAAAAGCATTGCCAGCCAAATCAATAAAATTTTTGATTTCATATTTTTTATACATTATAATCGAGAGGACAAAGATAAGGAAAAAATAATCAATAACTTACTTTTTCCTCGAATCGATAAAAGAATAAAGCAATGAGGGCCTGTTTTACACATGTGAAAGCAATAAGCAGAGTTTTTTCCAAAATTGAAGCGATTAACACTCCTTGTTTATCTTTTGTTTCACGATATGCATAAAATTCACTATTTTTGTCTATCAAAAACCAAACGAATCCAAGCATGTCTGACAGTAAATATATATCTATAAAAGGCGCGAAGGTAAACAACCTGAAAAATATAGACGTTGATATTCCACGTAATAAACTAGTAGTCATTACGGGGTTGTCCGGTTCCGGAAAATCCTCACTGGCATTCGACACATTGTATGCCGAAGGACAGCGTCGCTATGTGGAAAGCCTTTCATCGTATGCACGCCAGTTCCTGGGACGAATGAGCAAACCTGAATGTGATTTCATCAAAGGTATTCCTCCTGCCATTGCTATCGAACAGAAAGTAATCAGCCGGAATCCGCGTTCTACCGTAGGTACATCGACTGAGATATACGAATATCTGCGTCTGCTGTTTGCACGTGTCGGCAAAACTTATTCGCCGATAAGCGGTCAGCTTGTAAAAAAAGACAGTCCCGAAGATATTGTAAACTGCATGCTCTCATATCCGAAAGGTACACGCTATACGGTACAGACTCCTATCATTCCCCGAGAAGGACGTAGTGAAGCCGAACAGATAGAAATGGATATGAAACAAGGATTCACCCGTCTGGAAGTAAACGGTGAAATGGTTCGTATGGAGGATTATCAATATAATCCTGCCGATACGGTATATCTGCTGGTGGACCGTATGAGCTGCGATGATACAAAAGATGCAATCAGCCGCTTGACCGATTCAGCAGAAACAGCTATGTACGAGGGTGACGGAGCTTGTCTGCTGCGCTTTTACCTGCCCGACGGAAGTACCAAACTACATGCCTTCAGTACAAAATTCGAGGCAGACGGTATTAAGTTTGAAGAGCCCAGCGACCAGATGTTTTCGTTCAACTCTCCTATCGGCGCATGCCCTACGTGTGAAGGCTTCGGAAAGATTATCGGTATAGACGAGCATCTTGTCGTACCCAACCGTGCATTGAGTGTTTACGATGGTGCTGTGATGTGCTGGAGAGGAGAAAAAATGAGCGAATGGCTCACCGAATTCCTACGCGAAGCTCCGGCGCACGATTTTCCTATATTCGAGCCTTACTATAACCTGACTCAGGCACAGAAGGATTATTTATGGCACGGACCACGTGACAAAGTCTGCATCGATTCGTTTTTCAAGATGCTGGAAGAAAATCAGTATAAGATACAGTACCGCGTAATGTTAGCCCGTTACCGTGGTAAGACAACTTGTCCGGAGTGTCATGGCAGCCGTTTGAAGAAAGAAGCGCTTTATGTCAAAGTGGGAGGACGCACCATTGCAGAACTGGTAGAGATGCCGGTTTATCAGTTGAAAGAGTTTTTCCGTACCTTGCAACTCGACGAACATGACAAGATGATAGCCCAACGCTTGCTGAATGAAATCAATAACCGGTTGACTTTCCTGCTCGACGTCGGACTTGGATATCTTACATTAAACCGACTCAGCAACTCACTTTCCGGGGGAGAAAGTCAGCGAATCAATCTGGCAACCTCACTGGGAAGCAGTCTGGTAGGTTCACTTTATATTTTGGACGAACCTAGTATCGGACTTCACAGCCGAGATACAGACAAGCTTATCAAAGTACTCCGCCAGTTGCAACAGCTGGGCAATACGGTGGTAGTGGTAGAGCATGATGAAGAAATCATCCGTGCAGCCGACTATATTATAGATATCGGCCCTAAAGCCGGACGTCTGGGAGGAGAAATTGTTTATCAAGGAGATATGAAAGACCTGCATCCCGGAAGCAACAGCTATACTGTAAAATATCTGCTGGGAGAAGAAATCATCGAACGACCACAGACACATCGTTCGTGGAATAATTATATAGAAATAAAAGGAGCCAGAGAAAACAACCTGAAGGGAATCGATGTACGCTTCCCACTTAACGTAATGACGGTAGTGACCGGAGTAAGTGGTTCAGGAAAAAGTACGTTAGTGCGCGACATCTTTTATAAGGCACTGAAGCGTGAGTATAGTGAAGGCAGCGACCGTCCGGGAGAATTTATTTCACTGGAAGGTGATATCCAGATGATAAAGGACATAGAGTTTGTCGACCAAAACCCGATAGGCAAATCTTCACGCAGTAATCCTGTCACCTACATCAAGGCATACGACGAAATAAGAAAACTGTTTGCCGACCAGCCTTTGGCCAAACAAATGGGGTATTCGGCAGGGTATTTCTCATTCAATACCGAAGGAGGACGTTGTGAAGAATGTAAAGGAGAAGGTACTGTAACGGTAGAAATGCAATTCATGGCCGATCTGGTACTGGAATGTGAATCATGTCATGGAAAACGTTTTAAGAGTGATACTCTGGAAGTACGTTACGAAGGGAAAAACATCTATGACATACTGGAAATGACAGTCAACCAGGCTATCGAATTTTTCGACGAACACAAGCAGAAGAAAATAGTAAAAAAACTGCTGCCGCTACAAGAAGTTGGACTCGGATATATCAAACTGGGACAATCATCCTCTACCCTTTCGGGAGGAGAAAACCAGCGTGTCAAACTGGCATACTTCCTGAGTATCGAAAAATCTCAGCCAACCATTTTTGTATTCGACGAACCGACAACAGGATTACATTTCCACGACATAAAGAAACTGCTAGAGGCATTCAACTCCTTAATAGCACGAGGACATACGGTTGTCATAATCGAACATAACATGGACGTTATCAAATGCGCCGATTATGTCATAGACCTCGGTCCGGAAGGTGGAGATATGGGCGGTAATCTCGTAGTATGCGGCACCCCCGAAGAAGTAGCTCATTGCGGAGCATCATATACAGGGCAGTATCTGTTAGAAAAGATACAAATTTAGCCCATACACATACAGAAAGAAAGTATATAGAGTAATTTTGATGTTTTTTTGTTAAGGTGCAGTAAACAATATTCCTCACTATATTGTTTAATTAATTATTTATTTTAATCAAAAAAAGAGAGATTTTATGAAAAAAAGTTGTTTTTACTCTGTACTTGCTTCTTCGCCTACATCAGCATAGCGATGGCACAGGTATCGAAGGTGACAGGTGTTGTCATCTCAGAAGAAGACAATCTTCCTATCGTAGGAGCTTCTGTCCTAATAAAAGGGACTAATACAGGAACCGTGACCGATATCGATGGGAAATTTACACTTGGCAACATTCCAGCAAATGCAAAGAAAGTGATAATTTCTTTCATCGGTATGCAAAGTCGCGAATTAGACATTAAACCGGAATTAAATGTAATCCTGAAATCGGATACAGAAGTTCTGGATGAAGTGGTGGTTACCGGTTATGGAGTAACAAAGAAAAGTACATTTACGGGAGCAGCCAATGTAGCAGGTTCTACTACACTTGAATCACGCACCGATGCAAACTTCATGAAAGCGCTCGAAGGAAGTATGCCGGGTGTGCAAATGAATAATTCAACAAGTATGCCGGGTGCTCAGGCTAACGTGTATATCCGAGGAGAAAGTTCTGTCAATTCGGGTACACAACCGTTGTATATCATAGACGGAATGCCTATAAACTCGGATACTGATGCTGAAACAGCAAGTTACAACCGTGCATTCAATCCACTGGCAAACATTAACACGGCAGATATCGAATCGGTAACTGTTCTGAAAGATGCCAATGCTACTGCTATCTACGGTTCGCGTGCCGCCAATGGTGTAATCGTAATCACAACCAAAAAAGGACAGGAAGGAGCTATGCATATAGACTTGGATATCAAACAAGGCTTTACAAACATTGCTCCAAATAATTTTTCTTTCTGTAATGCACAACAGACAGCCGACTTGTTTGCACGTGGTCTGGTAAACAGTGATCCGGAAAAGTACACCTACGAATCGGCTATGGCAAAAATAAAATCAGACTATAACTGGGACGGTACACAAAACTACGATTGGTTGGATGCTATTACCCGTACCGGTTATTATCAGGATTATAACATCAGCTTCAGCGGAGGAAATGGCAAGACTCGCTATTATGCCAGTCTGGGATACCTGAATCAGGAAGGTGTTGCCATCAACAGCGATATGAAACGTTACTCTGCCCGCCTCAACCTGGAAACATCTTACAAATGGTTCAACTTCGGATTTAACACATCATTTGCTCTGGCAGATATGGATGCATTCTCTCAATCTACTGGAGGATCTTATTCGAACCCGTTTGTCAGTGCTACACTGAAAGCAACTCCACTCGATCCTTTTTACAACGAAGATGGAAGTTATAATACAAGCATTTCATACAACCCATTGGCTGTTTACGATAAAGAGGCCGGAGATATTTATAATACCAAAACTACCACAATCAATTTAAATCCCTATTTCGCCATTAATTTTGGAAAAGGATTCATTCTGAAAACCTCATTAGGTATCAACTCTTACGGCACACGCCAATATGACTTCTGGAGCTGGTACAACAATCAGGGAGCAAGCGACAATGGTCGTGGTACGCAGTATAATTCGAATACAACAACGATAACATGGACAAACACATTGAACTGGCTTTATACGTTCAATGAAAAACATAATGTTTCTGTCATGCTGGGACAAGAAGCACAATGGAAAAACTACTGGAACGAAGAGTATGCCGGTATCAACTTTCCACTGATGGGCTACCGTGAACTGAATATGGCAGGTTCTTCTTATGGAATTCCGTCATACAAAACACGTAAAGCACGTCTGGCTTCCTTCTTCCTCAATACAAGCTACGACTATCAAGGCAAGTACTACGGACAGGTCAGCTACCGCCGCGACGGTTCTTCTGTATTCGGAAACAACAACCGATGGGGTAATTTCTGGTCTGTAGGAGGAAAATGGAGAATCTCGGAAGAAGAATTCCTCAAAGACAACGACGTATTTACCAATTTAGCTATCAGAGCCAGCTACGGAACTGTAGGAAATCAGGATATAGACTGGTATGCATCACGCGGATTCTATAAGGCTGGATACAATTATAACAACGAACCCGGTATCGCTCCTGAGTCGTTAAATCTTCCTGACCTGGGATGGGAAACAAGCAAGAAGCTGAACATCGGTCTTGATATTACACTGATCAGAAAATGGAATCTGACTGTTGACTTCTATAATGAAGCTACATCAGACATGTTGTTTGAACTTCCTATATCTAAAGTTACAGGACTGGATAAGGTATACCAGAATATCGGTTCTATGCGCAACAGAGGTGTAGAAATCGGCTTGAACGGTACTATCTTACAGACAAAGGGATGGACCTGGACCGCTTATGCCAATGTTACATTCAACCAAAACCGTGTTACAGAACTGTCAGACGGAAAACCTGTTGAAGAAACTTATACTATCATACAGGAGGGATATCCTCTCAGACAATTCTATATGGTAGAATATGCTGGTGTAGATCCAGATACAGGCAATCCGTTATGGTATAAAAATGCTACTGGAGATGAAACAACAACCAACTGGAATGAATGTGCCAAAAGATATCTTGGATCGGCCGATCCGAAAGCTTATGGTGGTTTCGGTACACGTCTTCAGTGGAAGAACTTCGACTTCTCTGCTGACTTCAATTACCGACTGGGAGGAAAAGTTTATGCATCTTCAAACCGTTTCTACCTTTCGGCCGGAAGTCAGGGTAATATAACTCCTGCAACTTATTTATATGAAAATGCATGGACAGAAGAAAACCGGTATACAGATGTACCTAAGTATGTATACGGAAACACATCGGGAGAAAACAACCATTCTTCACGATTCCTTTACAGCGGCAATTTCCTCCGTGTAAAGAACCTGCAATTAGGATATACTTTGCCGAAACATCTTTTGAAGAAAATACTGATAGACAATATGCGTATCTATATATCAGCAGACAATATCTATACTTTCAAGGCAAAAGATTTTGTAGGATATGATCCTGAAACATACACCAACGGATTGATAGCCTTCCAGTATCCTTCCACACGGACATTCCTGGCAGGTATTACACTTGGTTTCTAACAATTATGTTTAACGCATCAATATTGAAAATTAAATATGAAGAAATTTATATCTCGACTACTTATTTGTACAGCCTTGACAGGTTGTCTTGCTTCCTGCAATAATTTCTTCGATACAGAATATAATGAAGGAATAGATGTAGACAACGGACTTACCAGCGTAGACAATATAAAATATGCCCTAAATGGAACTTATTATCAGTTATTCAGATTCTATTTTGCCGGAAACTATTCACTGACTATTGGCGATATGGCTGGTGACATGGCATACCTGAATGGCTCGGCTAATCACTGGACCACCATCAACCATTATAGCGTAACAGCTGATGATTCATACCTCAGCAGCATATGGGAATACGGATATAAGGTTGTAGACAACTCTGCACGTATCATTAAAGCCGGAAAAGAACTTGAAAGTACTACCGCCGATTCGGACAAGGCAGCACTTAAACAATATCTGGCAGAAGCATACGGATTAAGAGGATATGCAATGCTGGCTATGACCAACATCTTCGGCAAGCAGATCAAAGTCAACGAAACAACAGACAACAGCGATGCACCGGGCATCGTTATCATTGATGAACCGATCCAAGCTTTCGAAGAAGTCAGCCGTTCTACAGTTGGAGCATGCTATAAAGCCATACTGGAAGACTTCAACAATGCACTGACTTGTTACGAAGAAAGCGGAACCGACGGCAGAGAAACAAATTCATATTTATCGGTTGCTGCGATAGAAGGCTTAATGGCACGTACATATTTATATCTGGAAGATTTCGAAAATGCAGCAAAGTATGCCCAATATGCTCTTGAACACTCGAACAAGAAAGTTGAAGCCTACACCGAAGACAGTTACAAAAAATTGTACACAGGAGGCGACAGTAATACAGAAAGTATCTTCCGTCTGGCAATTGACGTAAACAACAGCTGGTCGGCCAACTCTTGTGGTAACGTATGGACTACGTATGGAGGACTTCCCAGCCAGCGTATGAGAAACTTAATAGCTGATACAGACTGTAGAGGCAGCCTCTACCTGCCGACAATCAAAAAAGGCTCGTACACACAAATGCAATATGGAGGAAAGTTCTGGTATGGAGGAGGAAATACCGCATATGCCACCAACTATATTGTTAATGCTCCCGAAATGGAACTAATCATTGCAGAAGCAAAGTTACGAGCAGCACAACCAGACTTGAATGGTGCTAAAGAAGCTCTGCTGACTGTAGCCAAGAGAAATTCGAAGATTACCAGTGCCGACGATTTAGGAAACACCAAAGAAGAAGTATTTGCATTCCTGAAAGACGAACGCGCCCGTGAGTTGTTCCAAGAAGGTTTCCGCTTCTATGACTTGAGACGCTGGGGTGAAAAAGCTGATGTATATGCCAACAGTGAAGATCAGGTATCGTATAAATACACAAACTACGATATATCCCAGTTCTGTTATCCAATTCCTAGTGATGAAATCAATGCAGGATTTGGTATAGAACAAACTCCAAACTGGAACAATTATCTGCCTAAATAAATCTAATTTCGGCAAAGCCTTATAGGTCAGCACACAAATACAATCCGTTTTAATGAACAAACTGAGTTTCAATCCCCAAACTCTCCCGTTCATTAAAACGGATTTTTATTTTTAGCCTCAACAGAAATTGAGTCAATTTTTCCCAGATTTTTTATCCCCTTATTATAAATTCTTTTACCTTTGCAATCAAAGGGTTAGTCAACACACAAATAATACTATAAAAACATGAACAAAAAGATTAAAGCACTTGTGGGGTTAGGTATGCTTTTATTTACCGCTCCTGTTATGGGACAACAATTTCCTTATCAAAACACCAGTCTTACTCCTGAACAACGGGCATCCGATTTACTTGAACGGTTGACCCTGGAAGAAAAAGTTTCTCTTATGCAAAATGCTTCTCCTGCTATTCCACGACTAGGTATCAAAGCCTACGACTGGTGGAACGAAGCTCTTCATGGAGTAGGCCGAGCTGGAATTGCCACTGTATTTCCTCAAACAATCGGTATGGCTGCATCGTTCGATGATGAATTGATTTACAAAGTCTTTACAGCCGTTTCCGATGAAGCCAGAGCCAAATATACAGAATTCAGCAAATCGGGCAATCTGAAACGCTATCAGGGACTGACATTTTGGACTCCCAATATCAACATATTTCGCGACCCTCGCTGGGGAAGAGGACAGGAAACTTACGGAGAAGATCCTTATCTCACTTCACGAATGGGAGTTGCTGTAGTTCGAGGTCTGCAAGGTCCGGATAATATGAAATACGACAAGCTTCATGCATGTGCCAAGCATTATGCCGTTCATTCAGGACCGGAATGGAACCGACACAGCTTCAATGCCGAAAACATTGCGCCACGTGATTTGTGGGAAACTTACCTGCCGGCTTTCAAAGCATTGGTTCAGGAAGCAGATGTAAAAGAAGTAATGTGTGCCTACAACCGTTTCGAAGGTGAACCTTGCTGTGGAAGCAACCGCTTGCTGATGCAAATCCTGCGCGATGAATGGAAATACAAAGGCATAGTAGTATCCGATTGCGGTGCTATCAGTGATTTCTGGCGCAAAGGATATCACGAAACGCATCCCGATAAAGAAACGGCCAGTGCAGGAGCTGTATTGAGTGGTACAGATCTGGAATGTGGAAATAATTACAAATCACTTCCGGAAGCTGTACAAAAAGGACTGATAGACGAAAAACAAATTGACATTTCTGTAAAACGTCTGCTGACAGCTCGTTTCGAATTAGGCGAAATGGACGAACATGTCTGCTGGGACAGTATTCCATATTCTGTAGTCGACAGCAAAGCACATAAAGACTTAGCACTGGAAATTGCACGAAAAAGCATTGTCCTGCTGCAAAATCGGAATAATATCCTGCCGCTGAAAGAAGACATGAAAATCGCTTTAATCGGTCCCAATGCCAACGACTCTGTCATGCAATGGGGTAACTACAATGGTTTTCCTTCCCATACCTCTACCTTGTACGAAGCTTTGAAAGAACGTATTCCGGCAAATCAGCTGATTTACGACTTCGGATGTGACCGTACTTCTGGTATCAGTTTGGAAAGTGTTTTCAACCAATGTAGCATCGATGGGAAACCTGGATTCCGCTCTACCTATTGGAACAACATCAAGATGGAAGGCAAACCTGCTACCATCACCCATACCAGTACTCCTTTCCAGTTTACCACATTAGGAGCAACAGTATTTGCAGCAGGTGTTAATATTCAAAATTTTTCAGCAAGCTACGAATCGGTATTCACCGCACCCGAAACGGAAGATATCAATTTCCACTTCGAAGCAGCAGGCATACTCCGCCTGAGCATAGACGGAAAGGAAGTAGCCAGTGGAAAATATCTGAAAAACAATATGAACCTATATACGCTGAAAGCTGAAAAAGGAAAAACATACAACATTAAAATAGACTTCATTTTCTACAGTAATGACAGAGCAGCCCAACTGAATTTTGATATGGGACGCAATGTTCCTGTAAACCTGCAAGCTTCCATCGACAAAGTAAAAGCAGCCGATGTCATTGTCTTTGCAGGAGGTATTTCACCTTCTCTTGAAGGAGAAGAAATGCCAGTAAATGCAGAAGGTTTCAAAGGCGGCGACCGCACAACAATCGAACTTCCTGCTATTCAGCGACGATTGATAAGTGAATTGAAAAAATTAGGCAAGCCAATTATCTTTGTCAACTATTCAGGCTCGGCTGTCGGACTGGAACCCGAAAGCAAGATTTGCGATGCCATTCTTCAGGCATGGTATCCTGGTCAGGCTGGAGGAACAGCTATTGCCGACGTTTTATTTGGCGACTACAATCCTTCGGGTAAACTTCCGGTCACTTTTTATAAGCATACCGACCAGCTTCCTGACTTTCAAGACTACTCGATGAAGGGACGTACCTACCGTTATATGACAGAAAGTCCTTTATACAGCTTCGGTCACGGATTGAGTTACACCAACTTTACATACGGTCCAGCTACATTAAGTCAGCAAACAATCAGCCAAGGTAAAGAAGTAACACTCACAATCCCCGTACAAAATACCGGAAATTATGACGGAGAAGAAGTGGTGCAAGTATATTTAAGTTGCCCGGGAGATAAAGAAGGCCCTTCACATACACTCCGCGCCTTCAAACGCGTCCACATTGCAAAAGGACAGTGCGCAAATGTTTCTTTCACCCTCGACAGTGAAACATTCCAATGGTTTGATACAAACACCAACACCATGCGTATGGTAGAAGGTAATTATGAACTGCTTTACGGAGGTACTTCACGTATAGATCAATTACAGAAAATATCTATTAGCGTAACAGACTAAAAGACATATCATTTGAGTAAAAATCATCTCGAAGGGTAATATCCGGATACGTTAAATCATTTTACTAGAAATAACTGAGTAAATGATTTAATATATCCGGATATATACTGATTATATGAAGAAAATACCAATTCATGAGTAGTGGAAAATAGAACATTTTCTATCTTTGTAGAAACAAAAACATCATGCAAATCAATAGAATACTAACAAAAACATTCCTTATCTGTCTGATTTATTGCTTGTCTATACTTCCGGCAAGTGCCCAGACTAGTGTCTTATTTTCTACCGACAATCAAATATCAAGCAGCCTGATAAATGATATTTATCAAGACCAGAAAGGTTTTATCTGGATTGCTACAGAATATGGATTGAATTTATTTGACGGAAATAAGTTTGTAACTTTCCACCACATAGAAAATGATTCTACCTCACTTCGTAACGATTATGTATTTTCAGTCTTCGAGGATAGCAAAAACAATCTTTGGGTAGCTTCATTGGGCGGGCTGATGAAGTACAATCATAATACCAATTCATTTACAGAAGTACCACTATACATAAATTCTACCCAGGTTACTACCATACACACTGTTCAAATTATCGAACGCAAGAATGGAGAAATATGGGTTGCATCTTCTGGAGGAGGTATATTCAAAGCCAACGCAAAAGCAGAACGTTGCGACTGTGTAATGGATTTCTATAAAATGGGTATGCTGCATCTGACTTCTATGTTGGAAGATAACGAAGGGAACTTATGGATGGGAGCAGAAAATGACGGATTGATTTGCTATAACCCTGAAACAAAAGCTGTCCAAACTTTCCGTACTCCTTTTATCAGTGAAAACAACATATCCGATCTGGCTAAAGGAAACAGTGGAAACATTTATATCGGCACATTGACTGGAGGTCTTAATATATACAATGCAAGTAGCAAAAGTTTTACACAAGTTCCTTACAAAGGAAGAAACAACTTGCAAATCAAGACACTGAAATTTATAAATAATCAACTATATATTGGAACCGACGGAGAAGGACTAAAAGTGTATTCATTGAAAGACAAAGAGATTCAAGACCACCCTCTTGAAAACGCTCCGATAAATATTAACGACGGTAAGGTACACTCTATCCTAATGGATCGGGACAAAAATCTTTGGCTTGGTCTGTTCCAGCGGGGAATTGCTTTCATCCCCACCAAACGTAACCCTTTTCTTTACCACGGGCAAAAACAAATACACGATAACCCCATCGGTCATAACTGTGTTATGTCTGTATTCCAAAACAGCAAGAAAGAACTGTTTGTCGGAACAGACAATGACGGATTGTATGTCTTGGATAAGAATTTCAATCAGATAAACCACTTTACTCCCGAAGGAAGTCCAAATAGCGTTGCCAATACGATACTAAGTATCTTCGAAGATTCAAACAATGAACTTTGGCTTGGTTCATATACAAAAGGAGTTGCACGGTGTAACCCTGCAACCGGATTCTGTGAATTTATTCCAGAACTGATAAATGAACGTATCTTTTCTATCACCGAAGATCATAATCACAACTTATACTTCAGCACTTATGGTTCTGGATTTTATGTATATAACAAGACCAACAAACTATTGAAGCGTTATAACAGTACAGAAGAAAGTACCGGAATAAGGACTAAGGATGAACTTCCCAATAACTGGATAAATTCTTTGTATTGTGATAAGGAAGGTATGATCTGGATCGGACATTTTAAGGGTATCAGTTGTTTTAATCCACAAACAGAAAGCTTTATCAACTACACATCCAATAACTATATCATAACAAGATGCATCGGTTATGCCATAACTGAAAGCCACGACGGAACGATATGGGCAGGAACATCAAATGGTTTATATTCGTTTGACCGAAAAACTAAAACAATGAAACGCTACACACAGCAAGATGGACTGAGTAACAACATTATTTGTGGTGTATGCGAAGATAATAATCATAATATCTGGGTAAGCACATTCAACGGAATCAGTTGTCTGAATAGAAAAGAACAAAGTTTTACCACTTACTTTTCAGGCGACGGACTACAAGGAAATGAATTTACAAGAGGAGCTTTCTATCGTTCAGTAAGCGGTGAAATTTTCTTCGGAGGAGTAAATGGAATCACCAGCTTTATGCCGGAAAAAATAGCAAACAATACTCCAACTCCCTCTATTACAATTACTGAATTTATCGTTGCTGGAAAATCAGTAAATACCAATACACTGTCAGGAGGAGAACCTATTACCCAAAAAGCCGTGATAGAATCGGACAAGTTCCGGCTAAACTATAAAGATAATACATTCAGCATATCGTTTTCTACATTACAGTTTGACAACGTACGTCAGGTTATCTATAAATATCGTATCAAGGAGCTGGATGAAGAATGGTTGTCAACAGCACCCGGAGTCAATACAGTGACATACAACAACCTGCCTCACGGGAAATATACATTCCAGGTATATGCTATCAATCATGGTTACAATTCACCTACCCGCAGTATCGAAATCATCATCACTCCGCCTTGGTTCCAATCATGGTGGGCATATATTATATATGCCATACTGACTATTTTCATCATACTGGCTATCATCGGAAACTTGCGTACACGCTTCGAACGCCGTAAAGAAATGGTAGAACGTAAGCATGCCGAAGAAATAAGCGAGGCTAAACTACAGTTTTTTATCAATATATCACATGAAATTCGTACTCCTCTCACGTTGATTATAAATCCGCTTGAAAAGCTGATAGCCAACTGTCATGACTCAGAACTAGGAAAGAGTTATATGATGATTTACCGTAACTCACAGCGTATTCTTCGATTAATCAACCAGTTGATGGATATTCGTAAAATAGATAAAGGACAGATGAATCTGAAGCTAAGAGAAACAGACCTGGTCGGATTCATTGATGATGTAGTAACTACATTCAGTTACCTTGCACAAAACAAACATATCACACTTACTTTCCAACATCAGGACAATCGGTTAAGTGCATGGCTTGACCTGCATAACTTCGACAAAGTACTGATGAATCTGCTTTCGAATGCCTTCAAGTATACTCCCGAAGGAGGAAATGTTACGATTTCACTCACTACAGGAGAAGATGAAGAAGCACATCTTCCGCTTAAGAAATATATAGAAATTAAAGTAAGCGACACAGGAATAGGCCTGGATGACCAGCAGATAGAACGCATATTCGACCGATTTTACCAAATCAACAATGATATTACACGCAATCAGGCCGGAACCGGAGTAGGACTCCACTTAACCCGGTCACTGGTAGAGCTTCATCATGGTACAATCATTGCCCGTAACCGTACAGATGTACAAGGCAGCGAATTTATTATCCGCATTCCACAAGGTAGTGACCATTTGAAAATGGAAGAACTGGAACAACCAGATACAACTACCTCAGAGAATAATCCAACGATTACTACTACCACAACATCTGAACAGCCAGTTAAAACAACAGAAGAAACAGAAACTGAAAAGAAAATCAAATCAAAAAGCAACTTCCACATTCTGATAGCTGATGATGAAAAAGAGATTCTGAACTATCTGAAAAATGAATTGTCGGCAGACTATAAAATTCATACTTGCAACAATGGACGTGAAGCCTACGAATATCTGCTAAACAATCCAACTGACTTGCTCATAAGTGATGTAATGATGCCTGAAATGGATGGTATGACATTATGCAAAAAGATCAAGCAAAATGCCAATATCAACCATATCCCTGTGATTTTACTGACAGCTAAAGGACGTCCGGAAGAACAGGTAGAAGGTATCGAAATCGGAGCTGACAGTTATCTGATCAAACCGTTCAATATAGAAGTATTGAAGAGTACGATTGGCAATCTGCTTTCGAACCGACGACTGTTGAAGAATAAGTTCAGCGGAGCTCAGGAGCAAAGCGACAAAGTTCAGAATATCCAACTGAAATCGGCAGATGAAGTATTGATGAACAAAATAATGAAAGTCATCAATGAAAATCTGTCAGAGCCTACCCTGAACGTAGAAATGCTAGCGAACAGTGTAGGATTAAGCCGCGTGCACCTGCATCGTAAGCTAAAAGAACTCACCAATTTATCTTCAAGAGATTTCATACGCAACATACGTATGCAACAGGCAGCCAAGCTACTGAAAGAGAAGAAACTGACGATTTCTGAAGTAGCCTATGCTGTAGGCTATAACAACCTGTCACATTTTTCGAATACATTCAAAGAATATTTTGGATTATCCCCTAAAGAATACATGCAAAACGCTCATGAAGAAAATGCTACAGAGAATGACATAATAGAAGAATAAATCGTCAGCCACATCGAAAATCAGATAATATTACAAAAAAGAAAACTCCAGCATATCGTTCTAAAAACATGCTGGAGTTTTCTTTTTTTCTGTACAAACTTCTTTATTTTTCGTACAAACTTCTTTATTCTTCGTACAAACCTTTTTGCCTTTTCGTACAAACTATTTCAACTTTTGTACAAAAAACAGACCTAATCCGCTGTTATTATCAGGAAAAGAAGAAGAACTATATTTCAGCTCATTCCTTTCTTGGCAATAGATCTGCCCCTGGACATTCAAAATTCGTAATAGGCAAATGTACCTTTTTCAGTTCTTTCAGCCGGAAAGTTGCCTTTTCTATATCTTTGGGAAATTGCATTTTCGAAAAGCTCTGAAAATACAACAAGCAGGCATCTTTCCACCAGACGGCATCATTTACCTGAATATCCAAGCGTTTTGCAACTGCTTCATAACGCTCTGTATCAATATACGGACGCATCTGATTCCATGTATCGCGAAAACGCCGTACCTCTTTCAGCCCCGTATCATACTTATAACACAGTTCTTCCCACAGCGTATATCCGTCTTTCAATTTATATGTCCACGGAACATGGTGAAACCAAAGCAAAAATTCTTCGGGGCATGTATCCAGCGTTCCCCATATATTCGCCAACGAATCGGGATATTGCGAAACAGCATTACTACCTGTACCACTTCTGTCAAAGCCAAGTCCTTCACTATCTGCCCGATGGTAATACGAAGGAAGCCAGTCGGGACGTGCCCCTTCTATCTCACACCACGGTTCTGGTCCGTAATGATGTCCCCACGCAAATATATGGTGTAACCCCAATGGCATCATATAGTTAACCACCGCTTCACGACTTTCCAGCATAACTTCACGCATTGGAACAAGAAAATCTTTGTTCGATGTAAAGGTCTGCTTCAACCATTCATCAGCAATTTCTTCCGACGACAGACGAGGATTCCAGGCAAGTCTGCCAAAAGCATACCAGTTGGCCTGTGCAAAATCGTGTCCGCACCAATTCACATCATCACCAATATTAGTCACACCTGCTACGGCACGTAACATATCCGGATCAACATATCTGAAAAATTCTTTCCACATCGGAGCCAGATAAGCCAAATGATTGGAATGCCCAAGGTATTCTTGTGTAACCTGAAATTCTGCCATTAATGGTGTATGTTTCATCGCCCCAAACAAAGGACTATACGGTTCACGCGGCTGAAAATCAATAGGACCATTCTTTACTTGCACGATAACGTTGTCGAGGAACTTTCCATCCAGTGGCTGAAACTCCAGATAAGCCTGTTTCGCACGGTCATTGTCGGAAGGACTATATACAAAAGCTCTCCACATTACGATTCCTCCATACGGTTTCAATGCCTCTGCAAGCATATTTGCTCCTTCAGCATGTGTACGATGATAATCACATGGACCAGGCTGCCCCTCGGAGTTAGCTTTCACCAAAAAACCGCCAAAATCAGGAATCTGCGAATATATTTCGTGTACTTTTTTCTTCCACCATTCTGAAACCTCGGTATTTAAAGGATCGGCTGTAGCAAGTTTTCCTAAAACCATAGGAGAGGCAAAATTTACAGACAAGTAGACTTTTAAACCGTATGGCCTGAAAACATCAGCCAGCGCTTTTACCTTCAACAGATATGCATCCGACAATATTTCCGGAGAAGCATTGACATTATTTAATACCGTACCATTGATTCCAACCGAAGCATTGGCACGTGCATATGCTTCATAACGAGGAGATAACACATCAGGCAGTTCTTCCCATTTCCAAAGCGAATGCCCAGCATAACCGCGTTCTATTGTTCCATCCAGATTATCCCAATGATTCAGTATTCGGTATTCATATGCCGGCTTTTCCTTTATATCCAGATGGCCTAAATCAATACCCGTTTCCTGTAAACGAATCAGATGATAAGCAGCATAAAGCAGTCCGGTTTCCGACAATGAACCGATAACTATATGATTTTTATCCGTACGGATAGTATAACCATCTTTTCCTAAAGCAAGGTGTTCCTTATCTGCACAGAGTTGTAAAGTGACAGGAACACCTTTCCACGACCTATTCAGTTCACGCTGTGCAATATTCAACGTCTGCGAGTGCAACAAACAATCAATTGTTGCACTCGCAGTAGTATCTTGACGCAGCCATAAACGACTGCCGTCTTCTGCGGATGCTCCTAAAGTCCATCCGCAGAATAACAGACCGAGAAATAAATTCCTGATCATTCTCCTCCTCCATCTATTGTAATAATCTTACCTTCAGCATCATATTCCAGTTCCACAACTTTTAAGCTACGTAACCATGTTTTTCCTCCAGAAGGTACACAATCGTGGTGAAACAAATACCATTTTCCTTTATATTCCACGATAGCATGATGAGTAGTCCATCCAACTACCGGAGTAAGAATAACACCCTGGTAAGTAAAAGGTCCGTATGGATTATCACCGATAGCATAACATAAGAAATGAGTATCCCCTGTAGAATACGACAGATAGTACTTGCCATTATATTTATGCATCCACGATGCTTCAAAAAAGCGGTGAGGATCACCAGCTTTCAAGGGTTCTCCATGTTCATCCAAGACAAGGACAGCACGTGGAGCCTCTGCAAATTCCAGCATATCATCACGCAACTTGACTACACGACCGGGTAATGCTGGTTCATTGTCTGCCGGCAGGCAAGGATTCTCTATAGCTTTATTATCACGATAACGTTGTAGCTGTCCTCCCCAAATTCCTCCAAAGTACATGTAATGACTGCCATCGTCATCGCAGAATACGGCAGGATCAATGCTGTAACTACCTTTCATCGGATCGGATTGTGGGATAAAAGGTCCCTCAGGTCTGTCACTTATAGCAACTCCCATACGGAAAATATCATTCTGGTCCTTCATTGGAAAATACATGTAATATTTACCATTTTTGAAAGCTACATCGCAATCCCATAATTGTCTGCCTGCCCAAGCTATATCTTCAACTTTCAAAACAACTCCGTGATCTACAACCTCTCCATGCATCACATCATCCATTGAAAACACATGATAGTCTTTCATATTAAAATGATCACCATTATCATTTTCAGGCACTCCACTTTCCCAGTCATGAGACGGATAAATATAGAGTCTGTCATTAAAGACATGTACAGAAGGATCTGCCATATAATCACCTGGAACTAAATATCTTGCTTCTTTTTTCATGGTAATATCAAATTTAAATTCTTATAGATAAAACTGATTATTATTTCTTTTCTTCTGCCGGCGACTGGCTCTCAGCCATAATTTCTTTTACAAAAGGTTTCGGTTGATAGTTACGGTCGAATAACAACGGATAGTCATGACGTCCTTTCACCGGAAAATCATTTTTCCATGAATCGCTATCACTTACTCCCCATGCAGTTACACGACTAATCACATCAGCATGTTTCTCAAATAAGTCGAAGAATTGCTTCATACGGTTATTCCATGCTTTAGAAACAGAATCGGGCAATGTTTCCGGATAAGGATTCAACATTTTCTGATAAGCTACGGTATCCGAAATATTAGCACTTTGTTTTACAGTCGGCAAAGCGCTCATGTCCCACTCAGTAACCATCACTTTTACTCCAGTTCCGGCAAAGGCCACTATACTTTGTTCAAATTCATTAATATCAGGATAGTCCATTCCCATATGTCCCTGCATACCTACAGCATCTATGCGAATCCCCTTTTCTTTCAGACTGCTGACAAGCTTTACTACTCCTTCACGTTTGCCTGGCATATTCATGGCATAATCATTGTAATACAATTCTGCATCCGGATCAGCTTCATGCGCATACTGAAATGCCAACGGAATGAACTCTTCTCCTAAAATCTCATAAAATTTACTTTTACGATACGAGCCGTCTTCTAGAATAGCCTCATTTACAACATCCCATCCCTTTATACGTCCTTTATATCGGGTTACAATTGTTGTAATATGATCTTTCATACGTTGCTTAAGCACTTCAGGAGTCACATTATTTCCTTTTTCATCCACACAGAACCACGGAGCCAATTGTGAATGCCAGATAAGGCAATGCCCGATAACAGCCATACCATTTTTTTCTCCAAAACTGACAAATTGATCAGCCAAGGTAAAATCGTAACGATCTTCTTCCGGATGAATCACTTCACACTTCATACAGTTCTCAGCTACAATCGAATTGAAATGCTGTTTCACAAGTTTTATCGAACTGGTATCAACACCTGAAGACTGATTAACATTCAACGCTACTCCCATCAGGAATTTATCACCAACGGCATCCTTCAGAGAAGGTTCTTCAACTACTGTTGCCTTTTGATTTCCACAAGCAGCAACAAAAGCTGCTATCAATAATGCTGATGCAATGTGTTTCACTCTCATGATATGATTTTTTTAAAGGTTAATAATCGTTTTTACTTCTACGTTCGGCAAGTTCTGCCTGCATTTTCTCATTATATTTTTTCGTTATCGGATAGAAGAACAAAGCTATCACTCCGACAAAGAATGTTGCTGCTGGAATAAGACTTGACGAAAGTATAATTCCATGAATAGCCGAATCACTTTGAGCAACTCCTGCTCCTGATATATAGCCAAAGCCAGACAACAAGAAACCTAAAATAGCTCCTCCCACACCTAGTCCAGCCTTAAGAGCAAAAACTACTCCAGCAAACACAAATCCGGTAGCACGACGATAATGTACATATTCAGAATGATCGGCTACGTCGGCTATCATCGCCCACAACAAAGGCACGGTAGGTGCATAAGCCAAACTCTTCAGGAAGTTCAATACAAACATGAATCCTATATTGTCCTTTGCCGGGAAATAGAACATGGCTGTAAAGATAGCAGTCAGCGTTAAACAAACAATGAAGGTTTGCTTCTTTCCGTACTTATTAGCCAGATATTCTGATAACAAAATTACTCCGAAAAATTGAACCAAAGCTCCTAACATATTAAAAACTCCAAAACCAACTTCGTATGCCTTATCAGGAGAACTGACTATCAGTCCAAAAGCATTTAGTATAGAATAACCTATTGAATCTTGAGCCTCGGTTGCAACCAATCCTAACTTATCGAGAAAAGCATATAACGCCCCAGCATCTACATAATTTTCGAAATAATAGTTCATTGCACTTCCCCACATTGCCAATGTTATAAAAACAAACAGTGTTAATACAAACATAGCCCGCCACGGCAAACTGCTCAATACATCCTTTATATCCTGACGTGTATTGTTTTTCTGTCCGGCAGGAGGAGTTATTCGTTCTTTAGCAGAAAAAAATACGGTAACAAGAAAAATGAAACCTATTATCGCAAACAAGGAAATAGTACACAACCAGCCATGAGCTTTATCTCCACCATCGGAAAACTTGCTGACCAAAGGAAGTGTCAGCCCTTGAACAACAAACTGGGCAATAGTAGAAAAGATGAAACGGATAGAAGTAATACTGGTACGTTCTTTGATATCGGCAGACATCACACCTCCCAAAGAAGAATAAGGAGTATTATTGAATGAATACATCGTCATCAATAATGTATACGAAATAGTAGCATACAAAGCTACAAGCCCTTTATCCTCAATACCCGGATTATAGAATGCCAATACGTAGAATACCATAAAAGGCAAAGCGGTCCATAACACCCACGGACGATACTTTCCCCATCGGGAATTTGTTCTGTCGGACAAGATACCAACGGTCGGATCAACAAAAGCATCGACTATACGCGCCACTAACATGACTGTACCCGCTATCGCTCCTTCCAGACCGAATATATCGGTATAAAATTTTGTTTGATAAATCATCATCATCTGGAACACGAGGTTCGCAGAACAATCTCCTAACCCATAGCCAATTTTTTCGGTCAGAGTTACTTTCTGGTTTTGAATTGTGCTCATAGTATATCTCTTTTTTTTTGTTTTATCATTCAGCAGACAGTACAGCTTCTACAAGTCGCGTTCCTGCTGTTTTCTTATCAAGCGGATGAATATCATTCCACTCACCGGTATCACTGTTCTTTATTAATGTAGCATGGTCTACCGATTGAGCAGCCTTTGCCTGCTCAGCCCGAAGTGCCGCCCAGCTTGCACGTCCCGGATCATCAGGCGCCAAGAAATCAGCCAATTCAACAATATAAAAAGGCAACTTATCATTTTGGAAAAGCTTTCTCCAGTCTTTCATCAAAGCAGTCAGCAAAGATGAGTATTCTTGCCATTTTCCAACATTCGATTCTCCCTGATACCAAACGACTCCTTTAAACATGTAATTTTCTAAAGGCGCAATCATTCCATTGTATAGTCCTACCGGTACATAATGAAAGTTGGTTAATGCCGGAGTAGAAGGCATTTCCGCTCCTACATGATATTTCCACGACGGAGATAATACGATTTCATCTTTTCCACATATCAGCTTATAAGGCTTTTCTTTCACAAAAGAGGGATATCCTCCGTTGCTGATCAGACGTACGGTAATCTGGTTCTGTCCTGTTTTCAAGACTCCAGCCGGAACCTTATAAATACGGGGAGGATACTGATAAGAGGTTGTTCCTACCAGGCATCCATTGACGTATACCGAATCAGCATCAACAATACAACCTAACCGAAGTATGGCCTCTTTATTATTCCATGATTCTGGAATATTTATCTGCTGACGGAACCAGTGCGAACCATTTATCGGACGCCATCCATTCGTTGCCCATGAAGAAGAAAACATATCAACTGTTTTCCATGATCGGTCGTCGAATGATGCCGCATACCAGGGAGTTTCAGTGTGAAGTCCTTCATCCGATTTATATAATTCTTTCTGCCATTCCTGCTGATGCATTCTTTCAGACTGTTTAATTTCAGTTACCAGATCATCACACTCATACATTGCTTTCTGATTCAGATATGACGGAAAATCTTTCAGTCCAGACTCACTTATCCATGCTTCGACAGGTGTACCTCCCCAACTGGAATTGACAATTCCGACAGGAACTCCTGTTTGCTGATACAAGAGTTTTGCAAAGAAATAACACAAAGCCGAGTAATTCATTACATTATCTTTAGTAAGAGATACCCACGCCGCTTGCTTTGTATCAGTTTGAGGCATCTTAAAATCATAACAATAGGGCACTTTTATATAATGAATCATCGGATTTTCATAACTGTTTACTTCTTCGGCAAACTTATCCATTATACGAGATACCGGAAGTTCCATATTCGACTGACCGGAACAAAGAAATACATCACCTATTAATATATTATGTAAAGTCACTTCGTTTATTTGCATATCATACGGACCTCCAGCTTTCAAGGCAGGAAGCTCAATCATCCAGCAACCTTTCTCATCGGCAACAGTACGAAATGTTTTGCCACGGAACTTTAATTCCACTTTCTCACCCACATCGGATTTTCCCCATATCTTTACCGGACATTCACGTTGCAAGACCATTCCATCTGCCAGTAATTTGGGTAAGGTAATCTTTGCTCCGCAGTCAAAAGCGGAGCAAAGAAATAATAAAACTAACCCTAACTTAATATTAAACCAATCTGTTGTTTTCATTCTATACTTTTCTTTTTGTTTTTCATGATACACAAAAGTATAAGGAATAAGGTCATTTCATTTCACTTATTGATTCAAAGCCTTGCTACCAGATTACATCGCGCCCCATGTCTGTTACATATACTTTTCTCAGTGTTACATTTATGACCTGCAACATATTCTAGCTTTGTTTTCATACAAAAACATACTTACCTTTGTACGAACCAAAAAGTAACTTTATACCATGAAAAAACTTATTTTATTTGCTGTACTTTCCCTATTTCTTATAAAGGGACATGCTACAGATCAGTTTGTATTCTTCCAAAAAGAAACAGGATATTTTACATTAATCAATCAATGTACTCCTTGCCGCATTGTGACCGACAGCAATGAAGACGAAGGAATCCGAATGGCAGTTGAAAATCTGAAAGAAGATTTTTTCCGCGTATCTGGTAACCGTCCTGTTGTATCATCATCTGCTGGCAATGATTCTGTTTGTGTCTATGTAGGAAGCATGGAAAGTCCGATTATACGCCAGCTGATAAAAGATAAGAAGATTTCAGAAAAGGAACTTGCTGGAAAAAATGAAAAATACATTATTAGTTTGCTGGAACATCCACAAAAAGGAATCGTCCGTGCGCTGGTGATTGCAGGAAGCGACAAACGAGGAACAATATACGGCATCTACGAACTCTCACGTCAAATGGGAGTTTCTCCCTGGTACTGGTGGGCAGATGTTCCGACAGTACATAGAGAAAATGTATATATCCGTCCCGGAAGTTATTCTGACGGGGAACCTAAAGTAAAATACAGAGGCATTTTTCTGAATGATGAAGCTCCGGCATTAAGTGGATGGGCACATGAAAAATTCGGCGGCTTCAATAGTAAGTTTTACGAAAAAGTATTCGAATTGGTTTTACGTCTGAAAGGTAACTTCATGTGGCCTGCTATGTGGGGAAATGCCTTCTACGATGATGATGCAGAAAACGGTCCTCTCGCCAATAAAATGGGGATTATTATGGGAACTTCTCATCATGAGCCTATGGCTTTGAACCAGCAAGACTGGAAACGGAGAGGAAGTGGCAGATGGGATTACCAGACAAACTCCAAAACTCTTCAAGAATTTTGGACATTCGGTATGGAACGTGCTAGAAACTGGGAAAAAGTAGTTACGGTAGGCATGCGTGGCGACGGTGATGCTCCAATGGGTGGAGAAGAAGGTAAAGACCACGAATATACTCCCAATGAAAAGAAAAACATAGCTTTACTGAAGAGAATCGTCAATGACCAGCGACAGATCATCCGTAAAGTGACCGGAAAATCCGTCGATAAGACACCACAAGTATGGGCTCTTTACAAAGAAGTTCAAAATTACTACGATAAAGGAATGAAAGTTCCAGACGATATCACTCTGCTGCTTTGTGACGACAACTGGGGAAATATACGAAAACTTCCTGACCTGACAGAAAAGCCTCGTAAGGGAGGATATGGTATGTATTATCATTTCGACTATGTCGGCGCACCACGAAATTCAAAATGGATTAACATCAGTCCTATCCCGAGAGTATGGGAACAGATGCATCTGGCATACGAATACGGTATTCGACAGTTGTGGATTGTCAATGTAGGCGACTTGAAACCAATGGAATATCCCATTACTTTCTTTTTGGATATGGCATGGAACCCCGACAGATTTCAAGCAAACAATCTTCAAGAGCATACCGAATCATTCTGTCGTGAACAGTTTGGAACGACCTATGCCAAAGAAGCCGCACGCATCTTGTCGCTTTATCCTAAATACAACCGCCGTGTAACCCCTGAAATGCTTAACTATCAAACTTACAGTTTCAACTACGGAGAATGGGAAAAAGTTGTAAACGAATACAATGCTCTGGCACGCGATGCCGATAACTTACTGCAAGAAATGCCCGGTAATTATCGGAACGCCTACGAACAACTTGTGAACTTTCCGGTGCAGGCATGTGCCAATCTGTACAACATGTATTATGCATAAGCCATGAACCACCGACTGGCAAAAGAAAACAACCCGGAAGCCAATATATGGGCAGACAGAGTAGCCAGTTGTTTTAAGCGAGACTCTTTGCTCATGCAATACTACAACAAACAGATAAGCGATGGGAAATGGAACCACATGATGGATCAGGTACACATCGGTTATACATCATGGAATAATCCTCCAAAGCAAGTCATGCCTGAAGTCGTACGAATATCTCCAGAGAAATTTCCTCATACATTTGCCGAAAAAGATGGATATGTTTCAATGGAAGCAGAACACTATACCCGTGCTGCGAATGGAAAGGAAACACAGTGGATAATAATTCCGGATTTTGGAAAAACACTTTCCGGTGTAACCACAACTCCTGTAACTGTTTGCCCTGAAAATTGTTATTTGGAATATGATATTGATTTCACCAAAAGCAACAACATCAATGTAACTCTTCTACTCGCTCCTACACTGAACTTCAATCATAACAAGGGGCTAAGTTATGGCATCAGTGTGGATGGAGAGAACGAACAAATAATCAACTTCAACGGACACTATCGTGGAGAGCTTGGCGAATGGCAAGCGAATCCGATAATTAAATCGGAAACACAACACAAAGTAACAGCAGGTAAGCATACTTTACGTATACGCCCACTCAATCCAGGTATTGTATTCGAAAAGATTCTGATAGATTGCGGAGGATTGAAAGACAGCTATTTAGGAGCACCAGAGACATTGAATTATACAAACATGCAAGCATCCAAGAAATAATCTTTATCTTATCGGTAACCTACGTCAGCAGACTCACTTAAAAATCTGCTGACGTTTTTTTATTTTATGCTGATGTTTTTCAGAAAACATCACGACGTTTTTTTAATATTCGTACAAAAAATAAGGTACTCCCATAGAGTTTCCAAAGAAAGTAATAAAAGCCTCATACATGTATGCTGCTATTTCTTTACTTTTGCAATGAAAAAAGAAAAAACGATCATGATCAGAGCGGTTACCCTACAAGATACTTCTGCCATAACGGCAATTTACAATAAATATATCGCACATAGTACGAGTACTTTCGATATAGAACCTGTCAGCGAAGAAGAGATGCAAAAAAGAATCTCTGAAATTTCAGCGCGATATCCGTATTTTGTATACGAAACAGACGGAGAAATTGTGGGATATTGCTATGCACATCCGTGGAAAGAAAAGGAAGCCTACAACCGCACACTTGAAACGACTGTATATCTGTCGCCCGCCCATACAGGAAAAGGACTGGGCCGGCTGCTCATGCAGCGTCTGACAGACGAATGCAGACGACGCGGCATACATGTCCTGATAGCCTGTATCACGAGTGAGAATACAGCAAGCTGCGCCTTCCATGAAGCCTTAGGGTTCAGAAAAGCGTCTTCGTTCGAAGAGGTCGGTATGAAATTCGGACGATGGCTTGGGGTGACAGACTACCAGCTTATTCTGTAAACCAACATTTATCTGATGCTGTCGGGATATAAGATCATCTCTCTAGCCTTCCCTTTTACTGTTATCTCCGGACGAACAGCCGCAGCTTCCTCTTCTGTAAGCAATCCTTTTGCACACAGTCTTTCGGCTATCAGGCGGAAATAACCTCCTTGTGAATCACGCAAAGTAGCATCTTCATTGAATGAAGAACGGAAATGTTTGGGCTTCGGTACAATGGAAGCCAGAAATATAGCTTCTTCTACGGTAAGGTCGGAAGGTTCTTTTTCGAAATAAAAATGTGAAGCTTCACAAGCACCGTATACCAAAGGAGCCCATTCTACCAGATTCAGGTATACTTCGTACATACGTTCCTTTGAAGTGAGATGCTGGTTTTCTATCAGCCATACGATAAGAGCTTCCTCCAGCTTTCGGGCAATATTTTTATGACGGTTCAGAAAAACATTCTTTACCAGCTGCATGGTAATAGTACTTCCTCCACGTGCAAAGCGTCCTACCTGCAAATCGTAGGTAAGAGCTTCCTGAATAGCTCCAGGAAGAAACCCTTGATGATAATAAAACCCTCCGTCTTCCGACTGCATGATTGCCATCTGAAGCAAAGGAGAAATGCGGTTGAGCGGACGGAAATTAGGATTCGACGGTCCGATAAAGAATGTTCTTACCGGCAAGTCGTTCTCGTATGCCGTATATTCAAACTCCTCGTTCATCTTGGTAAGTTCACTGCCACCCAGGCTTTCGATACGGAAACCATGCCCGCGCAGATCGGAAGAGAATTGCAGACTATCCAGATGATTGAAGTCAACATCCAACAATAAATCATAACTCAGTTTGCCTGATGTACGAATACCCTGTACATGGCGGAACAAACCTTTTGGCAAGGAAGCAAACAAATCTTCGGAAGGGAAAGGCGAACGATGGATGCTTGCCGTATAATGCCACTTTTTTTCTTTTTCTACCCGTAAATAAGGATGGAAATCAAGGCGGTTGAATATAACAGTAGAAACACTGTCCAATTCGAAATAATTACCTCCTACATGGCAGGTATATTCCAGCTTTCCTTTATCTAGATCAATCGTATCGGGTGAAAGTGCTGTATGATAAACCTCCAGCCCGTCTACAGATGCCATCCCCTCCAGTGTAAGAGGCGTAGCAGAAGCAGACTTTTCTGAAAGCTTAAAGGCTATGGAATCGAATGCAACCGTCGCATTATAATGGGGACGGATGTAGGGAAGTATGATTTTTTCATTTGTACTGCCGGAAGCAATGCTGCCTTCTATCAGGCGCATACTGCGTGCAAGCGTACCTCTTACTTTCCATTCTCCCTTAATAGCTCCCTCTTCCACCTGAATAGCAGAAGCAAACTGACTGTTTGCCAGTATAAGCTCAGGAATATAAAAACTTGTTTGCAGCAAGTCCCGGCGCGCCGTCACACTCAAGTTGCGTAATTCTCCATTTTCCGGCAATAATCTGAATACCAGGCTAAGTATTTTACTTACCTGCACATCGTATCCAGCCAATACACTTTCTACTTTACCCGGATCAGCTTCCGATACAGTCTGTTGACGGAAAAGAAAATCATAGTTCGAAACATTACCTTGCTTTACAAAAGAAAGTTTCATACCCTCTACATCAACCTGATGTACGGAAACTCTTTTTCTAAGCAAAGGAAGCAAATCGATATCGATCTCGGCTTTTTCGAGAGTCAGTAAGGTATCGTGATCTTCAGGTACTACTGTCAATCCTTCCAGGCGGATGACAGACAAAGAAGGCATTCCCAATTCACGATAGGCAATACGCAAGTTATAACGCTGCTCTAAAGCAGCCAACTTTTCATCGGCAACACAGCGCAACAGGGCTCCCCGAAAAAGAAAGAGTCCTGTTCCTGCCACAAGCACAACTGCAATCAATCCTGCGGCAAACCATTTAAGTACTCGACTTTTCATAATATCTTTATTGATATCTGCCGCAAAAATACGTTTTACTTACATGTTGTGCAAGAAAGATTTTTCTTTTATTTGTTTAACTGGTTTCCTGTTTTCTTTTCTTTCCGGACGAACAGACGGACGGTTATCCTTACGTTCTGTCCTTGAAGGTCTTGTCACCCTGTTAGGAGCTTTATCCGACGGTCTGGAAGTACCGGGTCTGACCGAATGATGATTTCCGTTTTGAGGCGGACGGATACCACTTGCATGAGGCGGACGTTTGTCCGGCTTTGGTACCGGTTTGGGAGCAGGTTTTGCACTTATACCCGGACGATATGGCGGACGTGCCTCAGGACGATGAGAGGGTGCTGCCGGAGCTGAAGGTCGTGCCGGAGTAAAATGATATCCGGGATTCTTAACCGGCCGAGGAGCGATAAAGTCATGTTTTCTGAACTCCGGACGAGAGTGGAAATGACCTTTATACACCGGATGATGATAACGACCGGTATAATGCGCACAGTAATAGCCTGTATTCCGGTAAAAACGGCGACTGTGTGCTCCATGGTAAGTAAGATAATGTACCGGACGTCCGAAATAGAAGAAACTTCTGTTAGGGTATACCTTATACACCCGCAGATAACAAACATTATTCATCGCATAAATCGGACGGAAAAAGTATTCGATTGCAAGAAAACGAGTGTATGCCGAACTGGAAAGAATCCAGCGAAGGTCATCGTTTCTTTCATCCAAATACCGATAATAAGCATCAAGTGCAGCAGCATCGGCACATGCCATACCCATCAGATAAGGATCCACTCCACTCAAAAAGTCAAAGTTTATTTCAAACAAATCATTGTACTGACTCTGGTTCAGATTCAGTTCGAAAGCCATACGGTCTGTCAGAAAACGAGCGTTGACGCGTATATCGCCTAATGACGAGGCATTTGCCGGCAAACAACATGCACAAAGCGCAAGGCAAAGTAATAATGCGAACTTCTTAATCTTCATATTCAATATCTTTTTAATTTCCTGATACAAAAATAGGAGGATAAAAATCCTCCTGCAACGGAAACTCTCCATTTGCCGATAGGGAGTTTCCTATTTCTTTTAGGGATAATCATCTGCGCCGGCGCTTACGATGCTGCTTGCGTTTACGCTTGTACGCCTGAATACGGCGGTGTATCTGCCATCCGCTCAGTCCTGCTACAACAACCAAAATAAGAATAACAATCCCGCTATTCAAATTATCCCCTTTGATACGTGACCATATTTCAAGCACATTGACCGTCTTGTCACCAAAATCGCGTATCATGGAACAACGGTTTACAACAGAAATATCAGGATATTGCGTATTGCGTAATTTTACATCACGTCCTTCCGGTCCGAAAAAGTAGCTTGCATCCACCGTTTCAGTCAGTGTTGTATCAATGCATGCTTCCATGATTTCGGGAGCAGCTATTGCGCTGACATAGCCATTTTCTTCCATATTGCGCAAAGCAATATCGGGACGGCACAGAAAGTTGATAAAGTAACTTGCAGCTTTTACGTTCTTGGCATACTTCGGAATCACCCATCCGTCGTACCAGATATTACTACCTTCTTCAGGGATAGAATAAGACAAATCGACACCCACCTGTTCAGCTTCTTCGATAGCCCATTGTGCATCACCGCTCCAAGTCATATTTATCCATGCTTTTCCCTTTGTCATCATCTCCTTTCCGAAATCGGCTTCCCAGCCAGCGACATTGGGTTTCAGCAGTTTCAGATACTTTTCTACCGTATCCATAGCTGCCGGAGAATAATCGTTCATCAATTCAGGAACAGTAACGGTACTGTCGGCAAGCTGCTTGCGGTAAGCATACAGCATAGCTGTACCATAAGCATCACGATAGGCATCTTTCATCAGAATACGTCCTGCAAAACGTTTGTCCCACAGACAGCCCCATGTTTTCATATCCTCGGCAGTAACATACTGAGTGTTGTACAACAGTCCGGCAGTTCCCCACATATAACATACAGCATATCGGCTTGCCGGATTTTCAGCAGTTCCCAGTTTATTTATTTGTCGAAGAATATACGGAGAAATACCTTTCATGTAATTAGGAGAATGCGCAAAGGTAGTATCAATAGGCAGCAACAAACCTTTATGCAGCATTCGTTCGATGATATATTCCGAAGGACATACCACATCAAAATCCTCATGCCCTTTTTCGATTTTGGTGAGCATGATTTCGTTTATATCGAAAGTCTGATAAACGATACGTATATCTTCTCCTGTCTGTTCTTTATAGTATTGCTGAAAATCTTCCAGCACGCCTTCACCAATATAGTCTGCCCAGTTATATACTTTCAATATATTCTGGCGTGACTCATCAGCATTATAGCAGCTTGCCATCGTAAGGCAAGCCCACAGACATACGATAAATTGATATAATCTTTTCATTCTATGTTTCAGCACACGGTTTCTATTCCGGCAAAGCCTTATTTCTTCTGAGCTTTTCCGGCTCTGCGGTTAATAATAATCAACAATACCAATATAACAACAAACGTAAGGGCGGACAACGGACGAAGCTCAGGAGTCAGTCCTCCCTTTCGGGCATCGGCATAAATATAAGTAGAGAGGGTTTCCAGTCCCTGATTACCGATGGTAAACACTGTTACAGCAAAATCATCGAACGAGATGGTCAGTGCCAGCAGGAAACCGCTGATCATACCCGGACGTATCTCAGGAATAATCACTTTCCAGAGTGCCTGCATCGGTGTAGCTCCCAGATCGAGTGCTGCTTCATACAGGTTCGGATTCATCTGTTTCAGACGGGGAAGTACACTCAGCACCACATAAGGCGTACAAAAAGTAATATGAGCCAGCACAACAGTCGTAAATCCCTGTGTTACTCCCAAAGAAACAAACAGCAGGAACAGCGATATGCCCGTAATGATATCCCCGTTTAAGATAGGAATCGTATTGATAAATCCTACAGCTTTCCGGCTGCGAGCCCGCAAGTTGAATATTCCAATGGCTGCAATACTTCCCAACAAAGTAGAAACCGTAGCAGCAATGAAAGCAATGGCAATCGTATTGATACAGGCATTCATCAGTGAATGATGTGCACCGGTATTCATCAGTGACTCATAAAGCTTAAATGAAAAACCTGTCCAGTTGCCCAGCACTTTTGCTTCGGTAAACGAATAAACCACAATAATCAGAATAGGTGCATAAAGCAAAATCAGCAATATCCACAAATATGTCTGCTCGATGATTCTTCTTACCATACACCACCTCCTCACTCCGACTCATCCTTATTTTCGGGAGTAAACAAGGAAGTTGCGGCAATAAGGAACAACATGATGAGCGAAAGAGCTGCTCCGTAGTTCCACAAGCTGTTGTTTATATTTTCCTGTATGGTAGTTCCGAAAAGCTTGATATTGTTCATGGTCAACAACTCGGCAATGGCGAAAGTCGAAATAGTAGGCATGAATACCATCATGATACCGCTTACCACACCCGGCATGGACAAAGGAAATATAACCTTCCAGAATACCTGGAAAGAGTTTGCTCCCAAATCCTGTGCTGCTTCAATGTAACTTCTGTCCATCTTCTGCAAGGTATTGTAAATGGGATAAATCATAAAGGGAATAAAATTGTATATCATACCGAAAATCAAAGCTCCCTCTCCCAACGGCAGTCTGCAAAAATCGAACAACGCTACCGTGGCAAGTGTACGTACCAGAATGTTTACCCACATCGGAAGGATAAACAGCATGATCAGCGTACGCGAATAACTCAGATTCTTGCTGTTGTTCAGAATCCAGGCTACCGGATAACCCAGTAATATACAGCCAAGAGTAGTAAGAATGGCAATACCTATAGAGTACACAAATGTATTGACAGACTCCGAATGAGCAAAAAACTTACTGAAATTAGCCAGTGTAAGATGTCCCATATCGTCGGTAAATGCATATACTACAATCAGCAACAGCGGAATAATTACGAATATGACCGAAAAAATGAGATACGGCAAAACCCAACTCTTGCGTGAAGAGAAAAAATGTTGCAATTTCTTCATTATCCTTATATTAACATATTACACGAATAGCCTCAGCAGGAATAGTGATACCTACACGGTCACCATCGTCCCACACATCATTAGTATCGACGAATACATTCTCGTCCCAATCGGAAAAGACAGTAAGATGATAATGGTTTCCTTTATAAAGTATGAATTTCACTTCACCGGTAAGCATACCGTCTTCTTCATTATCCTGCAATATCACTTTGTCGAAATCGACCTCTACCTTCACATTTTTCCAGTCGCGTGACGAGTCACTCATGTCCACCCGAGGACATTCGAACTCGCAACCGAGAAATTCCACATGCGTTTCATCCACCATGGATGCCTCAAACGTATTACATACACGTTCCTTCTGCATGATATGTATGTCCATCGGCTTAATCAGCAGACCGACTTCCGAACCTGCTTCGAAAGCATGATAATCTTGTACCAGAAACTCATAATCGCCCACGGCAACTGCCATTTCGTAATGCACTCCCTTAAAGATGCACGACTGAACGATACCGCGAAGCTGTGCAGCATCGGAAACAGGAAATATATACAAGTCTTCCGGACGTATCACCACATCGACAGGAGCATTTTCTCCAAATCCCTTATCCACACACTCAAACTCCTGACCGCAGAAACGAACCAGACAGTCACGCACCATCGTACCGTTCAAGATATTACTTTCACCAATAAAATCGGCAACAAACGAATTGATCGGCTCATTATAGATATCTGTCGGTGTACCTATCTGCTGGATTTTTCCTTCGCTCATTACTACGATAGTATCACTCAGTGTCAATGCTTCTTCCTGATCGTGAGTAACATAAACAAAGGTAATGCCCAGACGACGGTGCATTTCCTTCAACTCCATCTGCATGTCCTTACGCATTTTCAGGTCGAGTGCAGCAAGAGGCTCATCAAGCAACAACACTTCCGGCTCGTTTACAATGGCACGGGCAATAGCCACACGCTGTTGCTGTCCGCCCGACAAAGAGTTTACGTCACGGTACTCATAGTCGGTCATACCCACCATTTTCAACGCAGCCTTCACCTTTTTCTCCATTTCTGCCTTAGGCATTTTTTTCAGCTTCAGTCCGAAAGCGATATTATCATATACATTCAGGTGAGGAAACAAAGCATACTTCTGGAATACCGTATTCACCGGACGACGATGCGGAGGAATTTGTGTAATCTCCTTCCCACCAATGTACAACTCGCCCTCCGAGGCAGTCTGAAAACCTGCGATAAGCCGCAGCAAAGTAGTCTTTCCGCATCCGGAAGGACCAAGAATCGTCACAAACTCACCTTTACGGATAGATAAGTTTATATTATCGAGTGCCGTTTTTTCACCAAAAAACTTCGACACATTCTTTACTTCAATAATAGGTTTATTGTCTTGTTGCATACACTTGTTCTGATTTCAGCCTGCAAAGGTACACATTATTATTAATTTATCCCGCCAAAATAAAACAGTTTTAGCAGTTCAGCCCAACGAGAATATTTTTAATTCTCTTTTCTGAAATCGAACATCAGGTTCAGACGTAACCCTTCATCCCCCTTCTTGATACGTATATTTCCCGGCTGACTGTTCGGACCTTGTTGTTCAATCGGCTTGAACGAACAAATGGCAGGGATATCAAGCAAGAACGATATATCCCCTTCAGGAAATTCGGGCATGGTCCGTTTTGCGCTGCCTTTCGGTTCTTCGGGTGTAAAGACACGATAGAAAATACCGTCCGTACGCGAATAAACAGTAAAAGGTGCTGTATCGCTTTCGAACGTAGCCCAATACATATTGGCATGATAGCCCTTAAATTCAGGGTAAATGAGATTGTCGTAACTCTCGCCCGTAACGGTATTGTTGTAATCTTTATGCCAGATACCATAATTCGTACCCGGAATACGATTTTTCCACACCCGGTAAGGTCCTCTGCCCAGCCATTTCATCCCTTTACAAATGCGTTCCGGATAAGAAAAAGTCAATCCCAGATTATATACCTCCGTATCCATGAAAGCATCATCGAAACCTCCGCCTCCTGATGCACGATTCAGCAGTACCGCATCCATGTAAAGCAATCCCTGAGAGGTAAGCCGCCAGACAATCGAATCGGCTCCTCCCTTGTAGCGGGCACAAAAAACGGCTTCTTCCGAATCCTGACGCACATAACTGCTGGCAGGCTGGTAGACCATCTTCATGCCGACTGCTACCGGACCATTGGTTAAAGGTATCTCAGTATTCCCCGAAAGCACACGGAGAATCATCCCCGTAGCCGCATCGAAAGTTACGCTTACCTTCTCACTTTTCAGTACAATTTCTTTTCCGTTGTTACGTGCCGAAACAGCATTGCCGGACAAGCCTGTGGAAACCTGTGCCAAATGACGCTGAAAATACGGATTTGCCAGCCGGATAGGAAAAGACCAATCACAAATGCGATGTCCGTCCCTGTCGAAGGCTTCCAGTTTCAATACATCTCCTTCAGCAAAAGAAGCCGGCAGCGAAAAACGAGCTTTGCCTGTTTCACCCGGAGACAAGGCAGGAAGAGTAACCTCGCCACGCGCCAATATGCGGGAAACAGCTCCCTGCATAGGAATGTCACACGACAAAACTTCATAAGTCATCCGGCAATCCTTTAAATTGGTATAGATATATTCATTCGAGATGAAAAAGCTTCCATCAAAATGTTCTGTTATAAGCAACGGTTTTATCTGTACCGGCGACCACTGGGAACGTATGGCATAGAAACTTCCTTCCTTTTCCCTGCGTGGTCCCACAACACCATCGGGAGCATTCGATCCGTCCGAATCGAGCACGCCTCCTCTGTCGGAACGTTTGGGAGCCTCATCACAGAATACCCAGATAAAGCCTCCTGCAAACATGGGATTCGTCATCCACCTGTCCCAAAAGTCACGAAGTCCGGCTCCTCCCCCCTGATCGTACATGGCATGCATAAACTCTGTAGGCATAAACACCTTATATCCGTTGGTAAAGCGTGCCACACCTGTAAGGTAAGCCGGATAATGATGCGTATCAAGTCCGTCGAAATCAGCCCAGGGATGGATGACATGCCGACGCTGAAACTTATCGTATTTACAGAAAAGGCTGTCATTATCGGTATTCCATCCGCCTTCGTTTCCGTTACTCCATAAGATAACCGACGGATGATTCACATCCCGTTCTACCATTTCTCTGATCAGCCGTGCACCGGTTTCCGTATCATAACGTCCATGCCAGCCCGAAAGCTCATCGATATATACCAGTCCGAGAGAGTCGCACATATCAAGAAAATGTTCATCGGGCGGATAATGAGAACGTACAGCATTCATATTCATTTCTTTAATGAGCAGAGCATCCTGACGACTCATGGCTGCACTTGTAGTCCGTCCGCCGTCTACCGAAAACGAATGCCGGTTGATACCTTTCACAATCAGGCGGGTTCCGTTCAGATAAATACCGTCTTGCGGAAAAAACTCAATGGTACGGAATCCGATCCGCTCTTCACGAACCTGAATAACGTTTCCGCTGCGGTCTTTCAGTTCCAGACGCGCCACATAAAGTTCCGGAGCTTCGGTATTCCATACTTTTACATCCGACCATTTGCATGTAAACTCGGTTTCTCTGCCGGAGGTGGCAAGCGGACAACTGACCTGCTCTTTGCCTTGCAGTGTCCGTAAGGGCTTTCCGTCTTTCAATCCTCTTATGGATACAGCCAGCACATGTCCTTTGGCATTACCAGTCGTGCGCACCGAAGCACGCAACGAACCGTCGGCACGCGCGTCAAGTATGAAATGTTCCATCGAAACAGCAGGAACGACCTCCAGCCATACCGGACGATAGATGCCCCCATACAGCCACCAGTCGGCACGTCGTTCGGCAGCATTCACCGACTTGTTTGCAGACTGCTTGGCTACTTTCACTTCAAGCAGGTTTTTCCCCTCGGTTTTCAGCAGTGAAGTTATGTCATAAGAAAAACGATAAAAAGCTCCCTGATGGATTTGTCCTGCCGGCTTGCCATTTACCCAAACTTCGGCATCGGTCATTACCCCGTCGAAAAATAGTTTGACGCGGTCGGTTTTTCCACAATCGGGAGTAAGAAAACGATAGCGGTATATACCTGTTTCATCACTGGGTTTTGCTCCCTTGATGGTATAATAACGTCCATAAGTGTATTCTCCAAATCCTTGCAATTCCCAGCAGGAAGGGACTTCTATGGATTTCCATTTTCCGGAATTTTGTCCTTTGGAACAATAAAATTCCCATGTACGGGTATAGTCTGTACCTGTTCCCGACAGGTAGATACGTTCGGGATGTGGAGCCTGTGCCTGCATATTCAGTGCAGAACAGATGCCTAGTGCAAGCAAAGCACGACGGATAATGTGTGTTTTCATATAAAAAATGCCTGAGTTGGATTCTTTCAGGCAAAGATAAGGATTCGAAAAGAGCAGGGAAATAGAAATTTGTACACTTAGATGTATATCCGTGCATTTCAATGAATTACACTTACTGTACACAGACCTAAAAAAACATGCTCTTCTTTTCCGGAAAATATGCTCTTCTTTTGATTAAAACATCAGCATCTTTTTCTGAAAAGATGCTGATGTTTTCAGAGCAGGAATAAATCTGTGTGATTTATGTCCGGAATGGTATTCTGATTTCCTGCTGTTACCCCGGTTATCGGATAGTCACCATGGTAGCTCCGAAACCGTATTCGCGGAACGAAGCGTCCTGACTGGGATAGTTTTTATATTTGCGCTTGAGTTCATCAAGTATGGCACGACGCAAGACTCCATCACCTTTTCCGTGGATAAACACGATTTTCTGTCCTTTCTTATTTTTGTATTCTTCCAGTGTCTTGCGGAATACATCAAGCTGATAGTTCAGCATTTCTGCATTTCCCATACCTGTAATATCGTCCAGCAGTTCATGAATGTGCAAGTCTACTTCTACAATATCATTTTTTACCTTGTGCTGTTTCTTTTGCAGCTTGGCTGGAACATCCGACACATTCTTCTGCAACAGGGCTTCCTTGATATCGTTGGCAGAAACATATACTTGTTTTACTTCTTCATCATCGCGCACAATATCGTATATCAAAGCCGGTTCGGCAAAGAAATCACTCTGCTGGAACGTATGCAACTTGTAGAATTTTACGGTATCAATACGCACTTCCGTATTGATAGCATTCTTCAGAAGGAAAGTACGGTCGTCTTTATAAGCAAGCAGTTGCACGGCTACATGTTCCATACCGTTCAATTCACTCTTTTCGAACTCCTCCAGATGCATCTTCATATTCGGCTTGATGGTTCCTCTGCTGCGCAATGTCCAGCTTTTTCCTTCTGCCGACAAATACAGATAATCGACAAAATAGTTGCTGTCGTTCACCAGATAAGCATCAAAAGCAGTCGATGAAATGGCCTTTACATCCTGAGGCACATAAGCCAGATATACGTTCAATACATCATTTCCCCGTATCTCCGGAGCACGGTAAGTTACAGGTTTTTCTTCCTCTATTTCTTCTTCGGCTGCTTGCGGTGCTTCGGGTTTCTTCGCCGACTTAAGCGGAATATTATAATCATCCGTCTGAATGACAACACACTCCTTTATCAGCATAGGTATCTCAAAACCGTCTTCACCTTCTACCAGCGCAACATCTTTTCCCTGAAATCCTCTTACTATTCCTCCTCCTACTTCGCTAAGGAAGCGGACTTTATCTCCTATTTTCATATTTTCTTCTTATTTGGTTCATTACGCAAAAGTAAGGATTTTACTAGTGAGTAATGATATTTTTACCTACTTTTTAAAGCAATGTTTTTCCTTTATCTATATAGGAAATATCTGAAACCTGCTTCCCCAAAAGCGGACTTCAGGCAGTTTTTCCGATAAAAAACTGCCAGCTCATGTATCCGAAAGTGTATTCCGAAAGAAACAAGAATAAAAAAAGTTATTCTTATAGGACCGAGAACAAAAACCCGAAAGAAATTCAGTAATTTTGCAGACATTAAAAAATACTACTCAACACTATGACAGAAACTAAGCATATAAAAATCAGCGATTATAACTATCCGCTACCCGATGAACGTATTGCTAAATTCCCGCTTCCTGTACGCGACCAGTCGAAATTACTTGTATATCGCCACGGGGAAGTAAGCGAAACTGTATTTACTTCTTTACCCGACTATATGGAACCGGGTATGCTGATGGTCTTCAATAATACAAAAGTTATTCAGGCACGCCTGCACTTCAGAAAGGAAACAGGTGCACTGATCGAAATATTTTGTCTGGAACCTATTCAGCCAAACGATTATGTACTCAATTTCCAGCAGACTCATCATGCCGCATGGTTATGTATGATCGGTAACCTGAAGAAATGGAAAGAAGGGCCGCTGCATAAAGAGATGACGGTAAAAGGAAAAACAATCACGCTGACCGCTACACGCGGAGAATGTCACGGTACAAGTCATTGGGTAGATTTCACCTGGGATAATCCGGAAGTTACCTTTGCCGATATACTGGAAGTATTCGGCGAACTGCCTATTCCACCTTATCTGAATCGTGAAACTCAGGAAAGCGACAAGGAAACTTATCAGACTGTTTACTCTAAAATAAAAGGATCGGTTGCTGCTCCTACTGCCGGACTGCATTTTACAGAACGCGTACTGGCATCGCTCAAAGAAAAAGGTGTAGACTTGGAAGAAGTCACGCTGCACGTAGGAGCCGGAACATTCAAACCGGTCAAAAGCGAAGAAATAGAAGGTCACGAAATGCATACAGAATACATTTCGGTCAACAAAAGCACTATAGAAAAGCTGATTGCACATCGAGGAGAAGCTGTAGCTGTTGGTACAACTTCCGTACGTACACTCGAAAGCTTATATTATATAGGAGTAACTATCAGCCAGAATCCTGATGCCAGTCAGGAAGAATTGCACGTAAAACAGTGGCAACCCTATGAATCGGATGTTACACTCAGTACCATAGAGTCACTGCAATGTATATTGGATTATATGAACCGCCATAATCTTGACGCACTCCATACTAGTACGCAGATTATTATCGCTCCCGGATACGAATACAAAATAGTGAAGCGCATGGTCACAAACTTCCACCAGCCTCAAAGTACACTGCTTTTGCTGGTTTCGGCTTTCGTAAAGGGTGACTGGCACAAAATCTATGATTACGCACTGGCACACGATTTCCGTTTCCTGAGCTACGGAGACTCTTCGCTGCTTATTCCTTGAAGCACTCTTTGATATAAATCAAGAAAAGGGCATCGGAAGTCATTTTTTTCTTATTAGATGAATAAAGAATAAACAAAACCCTGTAATTTTGTGTTGTAAAACATAAAACAAGGATAACATTAACTAGACTAACCCCATAAAAAGAGGGGAAAAGCAATACTAAATTAACTTAGTAAACGCAAAAACAAAAGAAAGGGTAACAATTATGAAACAGGTAAAAGATTTATTCAAAGCTATTAAGAAAAACTTGAATACAAGTGCAATGGCAATGTACGGTCAGTATACAAGATAATATACACCGTACTGATTTTAGAAAAACATCAATACATCATCCATAACCAGAGGACGAAAGATTTTCAGATAAAATCTTTTGTCCTCTTTTTTTATATCCAGTAAACTGAAGCTTTACACACTCTTACAAACTATTCATTACCACCAATCAAGATATCTTCTCCCTACCTTCTCATCCTAAGGGATATTCTATTCTTCCATTCAGACCATGCAAGTTATCGCATGATATCTTTAAGACACTCATATTTCTCCAGAGAATAAGGCGAATGATCGGGTAAGGCGTGAACCAGTTGTTACGTTAATCCGTTTTTATCTTGAGCTCCAAATACGTATCGAAAGAATATATAAAAGAAAAAAGCATCTTGGATTTTCTCCAAAATGCTTTTAATCTGTTGGGCTACTCGGACTCGAACCAAGAAAAACAGGACCAGAATCTGTTGTGTTACCATTACACCATAGCCCAAACTTATATTTACGGTATCCTCTCCATGAAGACTTCCGCTTTTGTAAGATGTTGGGCTACTCGGACTCGAACCAAGAAAAACAGGACCAGAATCTGTTGTGTTACCATTACACCATAGCCCAAAATCTATTGTTTTGTCAGCCTCATTTGATTTTGACGGTGCAAAGGTACAACTTTTTTATAATATACCAATATTTTGGAGCTTTTTTTTCAAAAAAATACAAAAGAAAAAGAGAATTAAGCCTCATTCCTTCGTGATATACAGAAAAGCAAGTATATTTGCTACATTAATTTATATATGAATAATAAATAAAAACGGAAACAATAATAATGGACGAAACAAAAGACTTAGTAAAGAAAATTACAGAAGGCATTCAAGAGAAAAAAGGAAGAAACATTGTAATAGCTGACTTAACCAATATAGAAGATACTATTTGTAAATACTTCGTTATTTGTCAGGGAAACTCTCCCAGCCAGGTTCTGGCAATCGTTGACTCAGTAAAAGAATACGTCAGAAAGACAACCGGTCATAAAGTATACGGAATGGATGGTGTGCGTAATGCACAATGGGTTGCAATGGACTACGGAGATGTACTGGTACATGTCTTTTTACCTGAAGTGAGAGATTTTTACAACCTGGAACATCTGTGGGCAGATGCCAAATTAACATCTCTCCCCGATATTGACTAATTTCATAAAAAAATTGTATGAGCGAAAATTTAAACAACAATAAACCTAAGATTAATGTACCCCGACCTAGTTTGAGTTGGCTGTACGTTATAATAGCACTTGTTTTTGGTTTTCTTTATTTCTCGAGCGAAGACGGAAGCGCTAGCAAGGAAATAACCTATACCGAATTCAAGGAAATGGTAAGCAAAGGATATGCAAGTAAAATCATTGCTTACGATGACAACACCGTAGATATGTTCATCAAGCCTGAAAACATTGTTGATGTGTTCGGAAAGGATGCTAATAAGGTAGGAAGAAGTCCTTCTGTAAATGTCAAGATAGGCTCAATGGAAGCACTCGATAAATTCCTTGACGAAGAACAAGACAGCGGAAACTTTACAGGTTCTATCAGCTACGAAAAGCAAACCAATTATTTTGGTATGATTTTCTGGAACATTGCTCCTTTCTTATTATTAATAGGAATATGGATGTTCGCCATGAGACGTATGAGTGGTGGCGGAGGTCCGGGAGGAGCCGGAAGTGTGTTCAGTGTAGGAAAAAGCAAAGCACAGCTTTTCGAAAAAGGAGCAAACCGTATCACTTTCAAGGATGTTGCTGGGCAGGCAGCAGCCAAACAGGAAGTAGAGGAAATAGTAGAATTTCTGAAACAACCTCAAAAGTATACGGAACTGGGAGGAAAGATACCTAAAGGAGCCCTGTTAGTAGGCCCTCCGGGAACAGGTAAGACATTGCTTGCCAAAGCTGTTGCAGGCGAAGCTGACGTACCTTTCTTCTCTATATCAGGTTCCGACTTCGTTGAAATGTTTGTCGGAGTGGGAGCTTCACGCGTACGCGACCTATTCCGCCAGGCTAAAGAAAAGTCACCTTGTATCATCTTTATCGATGAGATTGATGCTGTAGGTCGTGCCCGTGGAAAAAATCCGAGCATGGGAGGTAATGATGAACGCGAGAACACCCTGAACCAGCTGCTTACAGAAATGGACGGATTTGGTTCAAACAGTGGAGTTATTATCCTGGCTGCAACCAACCGTGTAGATATTTTGGATAAGGCCTTGCTTCGTGCCGGACGATTCGACCGACAGATTTATGTAGATCTACCCGACTTGAACGAACGTAAAGAAGTATTTGGTGTACATCTCCGCCCATTGAAACTGGATAATACGGTAGACGTTGACTTGCTGGCTCGCCAGACTCCGGGATTCAGTGGAGCTGATATTGCCAACGTATGTAATGAAGCTGCTCTGATAGCTGCCCGCCACTCAAAACCGTCAGTGGGAAAAGATGACTTTCTGGCTGCAATCGACCGTATAGTCGGTGGTCTGGAAAAGAAAACCAAGGTTATGACAGCAGCAGAGAAACGTGCCATTGCGCTGCACGAAGCAGGACATGCTACGATTTCATGGTTCCTGGAACATGCTAATCCACTGATTAAGGTTACAATCGTTCCTCGCGGACGTGCATTGGGAGCAGCATGGTATCTGCCTGAAGAACGTCAGATTACAACCAAGGAACAGATGTTGGACGAAATGTGCGCTACACTGGGAGGACGTGCTGCCGAAGAAGTATTTATCGGTCACATCTCAACCGGTGCTATGAATGACCTGGAGCGAGTTACCAAACAAGCTTACGGCATGATAGCATATGCAGGTATGAGCGACAAGTTGCCTAACTTATGTTATTACAGCAATGACGAATACAGCTTCAACAAACCTTACAGTGAGCATACTGCTGAACTGATTGACCAGGAAGTGCAGAAGATGATCAACGAACAATATGCTCGTGCCAAGGCATTGTTGCAAGAGCATAAGGAAGGTCACAACCAGTTGGCACAGCTTCTGATAGACCGTGAAGTCATCTTTGCAGAAGATGTAGAAAAGATATTCGGAAAGCGTCCATGGGCATCTCGTTCGGAAGAAATCATGGCTGCTGAGGAAAAAGCTCTTCCTGCTCCCGAAAAGACAGAAGAAGCTACTACAGCATCTGAACCGGAAACTAAGGAACAGACTGAAAACTCCGGAACTTCTGCTACACAAGATGAGGAAAAGCAAGCCTGACAATCATCTGATAAACAACAGATAACATAACTTTTGTCATTCAGAAGGCTCCAGACGAGCTTACTGAATGACAAAAGTATTTTTAATAACAAACATTAAAACCTTACTGCCGTGAAAAGCAATTTTCTTCAACGAGCCATCACAGGAGTGATATTCGTAGCCGTACTTGTAGGCTGTATTCTGGGAGGGCCCATTTCATTTACAATTTTGTTTGCATTGATCAGTGCACTTACGATCAATGAATTCGGAAACATTGTCAACCGAATGGAGCATACGCGCATGAACAAACCTATATCCATTCTGGCTGGTTTGTTTTTATTCCTCTGCTTCGGATATATCGGAGTAGTGCCGGGAGCGAATGAGATATTCATCCCTTATCTCTTCCTGATACTTTATCTGTTTATCAGTGAATTGTACAAGAAGCAGCCTAATCCGCTCAATAACTGGGCATATGCCATGATGAGCCAGATATATATTGCCTTATCATTCGCTTTGCTCAACGTGCTGGCTTACCACAGCAGCGCAACAGAAAGTGTATCTCAGTATAACCCCATACTGCCCTTATCCATTTTTATCTTCAACTGGGTAAACGATACGGGTGCTTACTGTACCGGCATGCTGTTTGGAAAACACCGTCTGTTCGAACGTATTTCACCAAAGAAATCGTGGGAAGGTTCTATCGGTGGAGCCGTGTTCAGCATCATTGCAGCCATCGTCATGGCACACTTCTTTACATTCCTGAGCACCGGTGTATGGATTGGACTGGGACTGACTGTAGTAGTATTCGGAACATGGGGTGACCTGACCGAATCGCTGATGAAACGTACCCTCGGCATTAAAGATTCAGGCAATATCCTGCCTGGACACGGAGGTATGCTCGACCGCTTCGACAGTACTTTGATGGCCGTTCCAGCAGCTGTAGTATACCTGTATCTGGTAGGACTTATCCTTGCATAAGAGCATAAAAAGCGCCCTTCATTTCTTCTATACGTTTCAGATATGCATCTTGCTATGCAATCAACTGATTCACAACGTATTGATAAATAGAAGAAATGAAGGGCTTATTATGTCTGAAATTCGTACAAAAAATAAAAAAACATCAAGAAGTTTTTCTACACTTTTGCTCTTCTTTCAACAAAGTCTCCATGTAAAAACAGAAGTCAATGGTATCAGGCTTTGTGATTCGACTTTAACAAAGCTGTAATCTGAGATGCAGCACGTTCCGATGCTCCGGGTTCTCCTAAAATTGCTATCAGCCGGTCGTATTCTGAAAGCATAAGCGGACGTCCGCTTCCTCCCGGTACAATCTTAGCCAACTCCTTTTTTATATTGGCAACCGTCATACCGTCGGCAACCAGTTCAGTTACCACTTCACGGTCGGCTATCAGATTTACCAATGAAATGTATTTCACCTTCAAGATATGCCTGCGAAGGAAAGAAACCAACTTGCCTGCTGCCGTATAGTAACATACTACCTGAGGTACACGGAACAAAGCCGTTTCGAGCGTAGCTGTTCCCGAAGTAACCAGTGCAGCCTCAGCCTGCTGTAACAAACGGTAAGTCTGCCCAAACACAATTTTCGTACTGCTGTCGATATATTGTTTGTAGAAATCAGGCTCAATACCAGGAGCTCCCGCCACCACAAACTGATACTGCGGAAAGCTACGTGCCGCCTCAATCATACGCGACAGATTATCTTTGATTTCCTGCCGGCGACTTCCTGCAAGTAAAGCTATGATCGGTCTGTTTTCCAACCCATTGGCAGCAATAAACTCACTGAACGTTTCCTCACCATTCTTCCGGAAATCATCCACAGCATCGACACAAGGATTGCCCACATAATGCACCGGATACTGATGTTTCTTGAAAAAATCGACCTCGAAAGGCAGGATAGAAAACAGTTCATCTACATCGCGCTTGATATTTTTGATGCGATATTCCTTCCAAGCCCAAATCTTAGGCGAAATATAATAGTAGACAGGTATCCGCGTATGCTGTTTGATATATTCGGCTATCTTCAGGTTAAATCCCGGATAATCAACGAGGATCAGCACATCCGGCTGCCACGCTTCAACATCCTTCTTGCAGTAATCCATGTTACGGAAAATAGTACGCAAGTGAAGCAGTACGGGAATAAAACCCATATATGCCAGTTCACGGTAATGCTTTACGCAAGTACCTCCCACCGCTTTCATCAGATCGCCTCCGAAAAAGCGAAATTCGGCCTGCGGATCTTCGTGCTGCAAGGCACGCATCAGGTTCGATGCATGCAAGTCGCCCGATGCCTCTCCTACTATCAGATAATATTTCATACGTTCCAGTTCCAGTGTTTCAAGTCTTCCATCAGCGAATATGCCGTCACATCAATTTGCGTAGGAGTAATAGCCACGTAACCGTGTTCCAACGCCCAGTGATCGGTATCTTCAGCATCAGGCTCGTTATTCTGATACTCACCTGTCAGCCAGTAATAATATCCGCCACGCGGATGATCTGCCTTAACAAATTCATTGGTCCATACCCCATCAGTCTGACGGCAGATACGCACACCTTTCAGTTCGTTTGTATCAGGGAAATTCACATTCAGACACTTACCTACGGGAAGTCCCTTTGCAAGCACTTCTTCTACAATGCGGCGCACATAAGGCAGCGTTGCAGAAAAATCAGCATCCGCACTATGATTACAAAGCGAAAATCCTACCGAAGGGATTCCTTTCAGGCATCCTTCTATCACCACTCCCATCGTACCAGAGTAGTGTACATTGACCGACGAGTTGTCGCCATGATTAATACCTCCTATCACCATATCGGGCTTACGGGGAACCAAAGCGTGCAAAGCAAGTTTGACACAGTCGACAGGACTTCCCGAACACTTATATACAATGAGTCCCGGCTCCTGACGCATCTTTGTACAGCGAAGCGGATGCTCGGAAGTAATAGCTCCCGATGAACCCGAACGCGGCCCATCGGGCGCAACAACAATGAGGTCGGCAACAGTGCGTAACGCAGCGATAAGTTCTTGTATTCCTTTGGCATTCACGCCATCATCATTCGACAGCAATAAAAGAGGTCTTTCGTTTGTCATATATTTCTCCATTAATAATCGCCGGTAAAGTTACAACAAATATTAATCTTCCCAAACCACGACGAATAATTACAGATAAATCGTTATCTTTGCCTCGCCGAAGTTATTAACAAAAGCCGTAAGTTATCAACATTTTCAAGAAATGTAGACATTTGCTGATACATAGTTTCGACGATTATTTGTTACTTCGCAATCAGATAAACTGATTAATATGGGAAAAATTATTGCTTTAGCCAACCAAAAAGGTGGCGTAGGTAAGACTACTACAACCATTAATCTGGCTGCATCATTAGCAACTCTCGAGAAGAAAGTGCTGGTAGTCGATGCCGATCCGCAGGCGAATGCTTCATCCGGTCTGGGAGTAGATTTAAAAGAAATAGATTGTTCTATTTATGAATGTCTTATCAATCAGACCGATATACGGGAAGCTATTTACACGACCGATATTGACGGATTGGATATTATTCCTTCTCACATCGACCTCGTGGGAGCAGAAATCGAAATGCTGAACCTGGAAAACCGTGAGAAGATTATGAAAAAGGCATTAGAGCCGATGAAAAGTGAATACGATTATATTCTGATAGACTGTTCACCGTCGCTGGGGCTGATTACCATCAACGCACTGACAGCTGCCGATTCGGTCATCATTCCGGTACAATGCGAATATTTTGCACTGGAAGGTATCAGCAAGCTGCTGAACACCATCAAGATAATCAAGACAAAACTGAACCCTTCGCTGGAAATAGAGGGTTTCCTGCTTACAATGTTCGACTCACGCCTGCGTCTGGCAAACCAGATATACGACGAAGTGAAACGTCATTTCCAGGAACTGGTATTCAAAACCATTATCCAGCGAAACGTCAAACTGAGTGAGGCTCCCAGCCACGGAATACCTGCCATCTTGTACGATGCGGATTCTACAGGAGCAAAAAACCACCTGGCTTTGGCAAACGAAATTATAAACAAAAATTAAGAAGCATAGAAAGCTGAAAGAATAAACAAATATGGCCGTACAGAAAAAATTTGCACTGGGCAGAGGACTCGACGCGCTGATTTCTACAAACGACGAGGTTAAGACTTCGGGCTCTTCTTCCATCAACGAAGTGGAACTGAGTAAAATCTCGGTAAACCCGAACCAGCCACGCCGCGAGTTCGATCCGATTGCCCTGCAAGAGCTTGCCGACTCAATAGCTGAAATCGGCATCATACAACCTATCACTTTACGCAAGCTGAATGAGGATTCATATCAGATAATAGCAGGAGAACGACGTTACCGTGCTTCTATACAGGCAGGGCTGAAGACTATTCCTGCTTACATCCGTACTGCCGACGATGAGAATGTAATGGAAATGGCTCTGATAGAGAATATCCAGCGCGAGGACTTGAACTCGCTGGAAATAGCTCTCGCCTACCAGCATCTGATCGAACAATATGAACTGACTCAGGAACGTCTGAGCGAACGTGTAGGCAAGAAGCGTACTACCATCGCCAATTACCTGCGACTGCTTAAACTTCCTGCTCCGATACAGGTTGCACTGAAAAATAAAGAAATAGATATGGGGCACGCACGTGCCTTGCTTGCACTGGATGACCCGAAGACACAGATACGTATTTTCAACGAAATAATCACCCAAGGGTATTCGGTCCGCAAGGTAGAAGAAATAGTAAAAGCCCTTTCAGCCGGCGAAAGCGTAGAGTCGGGAGGCAAGAAGATTGCTCCCAAAGGCGCCAAACTGTCTGAAGAATATACGATGTTGCAAAATCATCTGTGTACCTTCTTCGGTACAAAGGTGCAGCTTTCGTGCAGCAACAAAGGAAAAGGTAAAATCAGTATCCCGTTCAGCAACGAAGCTGATCTGGAAAGAATCATGGAGATACTGGACTCGTTGAAACCAAAAGAATAAAAAGGACAAGTTTTGAGAGAACGATCGTTTACATATGTATTGTATATCGTACTGATGCTCTGTTTCGCATGGGGAGGAAGTACGGAAGGATATGCACAACGTGCACTCAAGCACCGGAAAGGCTTACTGAATGCCGATTCGATACGCGCGCAAAACGTGGCCGACAGCCTTGCTTTACTCGATACGCTGAATATACGTCAAAAGCGCATCGAGGAACTGGAAGCTCCGGTAGATACGGCCAGACTTATGCGTCAGAGTGACTCTTTGCAAAGCCGGAAACCTGTAACCATAAAGGAGAAAAAGAAATGGCTTCCCACTCCCAATAATTCTATCTGGCTGTCGCTTGCCATACCTGGAGCAGGTCAGATATACAACCGGAAGTATTGGAAACTGCCTATCGTTTATGGAGGTTTCGTGGGATGTACTTATGCATTGACCTGGAACAGCAAAATGTATAAGGATTATACACAGGCATATCAGGACATCATGAGTGACAATCCGAATAACGACAGTTATATGGATTTCCTGCCAGCCGGATATACCAAAGAAGATGTACAAAACAGACTCGATTATTATCAAGAGTTGTTCCGTAAACGAAAAGATGTCTTCCGTCGTCAGCGAGATTTAAGTATAATTGCTTTCATCGGAGTTTATCTGTTGTCGGTAATCGACGCATATGTCGACGCTGAGCTATCGAACTTCGATATATCGAACGATCTGGGAATGACACTGGAACCTGCAATATTTAACGATGCATACCGCAAGCTTCCTCAAGGAATAGGCTTGCAATGCAGTATTAGATTTTAAATTATGAAAAAACTATGTATTGGCATACTCGCCTTCCTTAGCTTTTCGCCCCTCTTTGCCCAACAAACGGAAAAGAGTATTGTCGTCCGCTCCAGTTCAGGTGTGGAGGCAGCTGCCGATTTGCCCGAAGGTATGCTTTCTGAAACAGACAGTTTATATCTGGACTGGATTTCGAAAAATTATATCAATCTGGGAGAAAACTGTACTGCGACTTCTACCAATCCGGAAGTAAGCGACTCTATCTACATGGATCGTCTGCAACGTATTCCGGCCATCATCGAAATGCCGTATAACGAAGTGGTGCGCAAATTTATCGACATGTATGCTACCCGCTTACGACAGAAGGTTGCATTCATGCTGAGTGCGAATAATTTCTACATGCCCATCTTCGAAGAGGCACTCGACTTGTACGACCTGCCGCTGGAGTTAAAATATCTTCCTGTCATCGAATCAGCCTTAAACCCGATGGCAACTTCCCGTCAGGGAGCCGTAGGCTTATGGCAGTTCATGCTGGCTACAGGTAAAATTTACGGACTGCAAGTAACCAGCCTGATCGATGAACGTCGTGACCCGATCAAGTCTACTCGTGCCGCAGCACGTTATCTGAAAGACTTATACGATATCTATCACGACTGGAATCTGGTACTTGCGGCTTACAATTGCGGTCCGGGCACAATAAACAAAGCTATCCGACGTTCGGGAGGAGAAAAGGACTTCTGGAAGCTATACAATTATCTGCCTCAGGAAACTCGTGGATATGTGCCGGCATTTATCGCTGCAAACTATATCATGACCTATTATTGTGAGCATAACATCAGCCCGCTGGAAATGAGAATGCCGGAAGGAACAGATACTATACACATATCTCGTCCGCTCAACCTCCAGCAGATAGCCGCCGTATGCAACTCAAACATCGATGAACTTCGTGCCTTGAATCCGGAGTTTAAAAAAGATATCATTCCTGGAAATGAGAAGCCTTATGCGCTTCGCTTGTCCAACAAAATGATGAGCTGTTTCCTCGAAAACGAAGACAGCATCTATAACTATAAACCGGAGGTCTATCAGACACGACGCAGCAAAGTAGAAGTAGCCGATATTAAATCGTCTGCCAAATCAGGAAAAGCCGTTTATCACAGAATCAGAAACGGAGAAACTTTGGGAGGCATTGCAGCCAAATATGGAGTAAGCGTATCGCAGTTACGCAGATTGAACGGAATCAAAGGCAGTAACATACGTGCCGGAAGATCACTCCGCATCCGATAAGTATCATATTTTTACACCGAAATATCATAAAAACCATCCCGACAATCCCAAGATTTGTCAGGATGGTTTTTCATTTTTCTATCTTCCTTTTCCATAGCTTTGTAAGAAAAAACTTCATTCTACTTGTTAAATTCTTTATTTTCTTTATTTTTGCAATATAGATTAAGGGAGTAATACAATGACGGATGAAAAACTTACACAAGAGCAAGCAGATGAAAAGCAAATAAATGATGCCTTTCAAGAACTTTTAGATCGATACCTGGAAAGCAAGCACCGCAAAAAAGTAGAAATAATCACCAAAGCATTTAATTTTGCCAAGCAAGCACATAAAGGTGTACGACGCCGTTCGGGCGAACCTTATATACTGCACCCTATTGCGGTAGCACGCATTGCGTGTGTAGAAATCGGACTGGGTTCTACCTCCATCTGTTCAGCTTTGCTGCATGATGTAGTAGAGGATACCGACTATACGGTGGAAGATATAGAAAATCTGTTCGGACCTAAAATTGCACAGATTGTAGACGGACTGACAAAAATATCCGGAGGCATTTTCGGCGACCGCGCTTCGGCTCAGGCTGAAAATTTCAAAAAGCTCCTGCTTACAATGAATGACGACATCCGAGTCATTCTGATAAAAATAGCCGACCGTCTGCACAACATGCGTACCCTCGGTTCCATGCTTCCCAGCAAACAATATAAGATTGCGGGAGAAACCCTTTACATCTATGCTCCTCTTGCCAACAGACTAGGTCTGAACCGCATAAAAACAGAACTGGAAGACCTGAGTTTCAAATACGAACATCCGGAAACTTATAAAGAGATACAAGACAAGCTGCAAGCTACTCAGGCAGAGCGCGAAAGCGTCTTTACCGAGTTTACAGCTCCTATCCGTGCACAACTGGATAAGATGAAAATACCTTATCGCATTCTGGCACGTGTAAAATCTCCTTATTCCATCTGGAACAAGATGCAGACCAAGCATATCACGTTCGAAGAAATCTACGATATCCTTGCTGTGCGCATCATCTTTACTCCAAGAAACGAAGAAGAGGAACTGAACGACTGTTTCGATATCTATGTAGCTATCTCGAAAATATACAAGCCTCACCCCGACCGTCTGCGCGACTGGGTAAGCCATCCGAAAGCTAATGGCTATCAGGCACTGCACGTGACACTGATGAGTAACAAAGGGCAATGGATTGAAGTGCAAATAAGAAGTGAACGCATGAATGACGTTGCCGAGCAAGGATTTGCAGCTCACTGGAAATACAAGGAAGGTGGAGGCAGTGAAGATGAAGGCGAACTGAGCAAGTGGCTGAAGACCATTAAGGAAATTCTGGACGATCCACAGCCTGATGCGCTCGATTTCCTCGATACCATCAAACTGAACCTGTTTGCATCCGAAATTTTTGTCTTCACCCCCAAAGGAGAAATCAAGACTATGCCACAAAACTGTACGGCACTCGATTTTGCTTTCTCTATCCATACATTCCTGGGCAGTCACTGTATCGGAGCTAAGGTAAACCATAAACTGGTTCCACTAAGCCACAAGCTACAAAGTGGTGATCAGGTAGAAATACTTACTTCCAAATCACAAAAGGTACAGCCTTCGTGGATAAACTTTGCCACCACAGCAAAAGCCAAAGCTAAGATACAAGCTATTCTGAAGCGTGAAAAGAAAGAAATGCAGCAGAAAGGTGAAGATATGCTTACCGATTTCTTCCATCAGGAAAACCTGCCGTCAAATGATGAGAATATCAAGAAGCTCTGCAACCTGCATCACGTAAAGAATTACGATGAACTGACCTTAAATATCGGTCAGGGAATATTCTCATTAGGTGAGGCAGACAAAAACGAGCTGAAGGAAAAGCCATCACCTACCAACTGGAAGAAATATATCAGCTTTGCATTCGGAGGAACCAGTAAAAACAAGCAGGAAGAGAAACAAGCTGAACAGCCTGCACTGAATATAGACAAAAAGAAAATCATCAAGCTGACTCCTGATGCCATTCAGAAAAATTACATTCTGGCTGATTGCTGTAAACCGATTCCGGGGGATGATGTGCTTGGTTACATTGACGATAACAACCGTATTGTCATTCATAAACGCCAGTGCCCGATTGCAGCTCAGCTGAAGACCAGTTTCGGTAACCGACTGCTTGCTGTAGAATGGGAAACAGGCAAAGCATTAAACTTCCCGGTCAATGTATACATTAAAGGTATAGACGGCATAGGAGTCCTCAATCAGGTTACACAAGTTATATCTCAACAGTTGAATGTAAATATTCATAAATTGAATATTGAATCGAACGATGGTATTTTCGAAGGTCGCATTCAGCTTTACGTACACGATGTAGATGATGTGAACACCATCTGTACAAACCTTAAAAAGATAGATCACATCAAGAAAGTAACCCGTATCGAAAACTTTGAAGATACAATTGCCGACTAAAAAGACGTATCTTTCTGATGATGGCAATAACAGATTACAACCATTAAGACGAAATAGAGATATTCAGCAAATTTCTCTAAAAAATACAATGGCATATGAAGATAATAGACCATAATCACTTCATATGCCATTTTTATTGTTGTTTTTCGTTGTTTCCTCACATATACGACGTCCGGAAAAAGTCTGACGATCGCTTAAAAAGACCTAGAATTAAGTCACCAGCCAAACAATTCACACCTGCAAGCATCAGGTGAGATAATCCAACTCCTTACGCATACTGAGCAAATCTTCTTTGATACGCCGCAAGCGGTCGATGATTTCGGCCGTATCACGAATGCTTTCTTTATTCTGTTTCAAACGCTGTCTGGCTCCGGCAAGAGTCATTTTCTTTTCTTTTACAAGATGATATACCAAGCGAATATTTTCAATATCCTCTTTCGTATACTGCCGGATATTTCCTCCCGCCTTCTTGGGAGCAATTATAGGAAACTCCTTCTCCCAATAGCGCAAAAGCGACTCGTTTACATCAAACATTTCCGCCACTTCACGAATAGAATAATATAATTTCAAATTTTTATCGCTCTTCAAAGCCATGTCCTTTCTGTTTAGTCTGTAATATTAATCGAATACCTTACCGTGGTTGGCAGCAATCTGAATCATCTTGTCGTAATCATCCGCATCCAAATCCATGAAGTAATAGTTCACCGGATTCATAATCTGCCCTTTCAGATGCACTTCGTAGTGTAAATGCGGTCCGGTACTCTTTCCCGTACTTCCTACCTTGCCAATAGTTTCTCCACGCACTACTTTCTGCCCTACCTTCACATCAATTTTACTCAAGTGAGCATATCGGGTGACATAACCGAAACCATGATTAATGACAATACAGTTGCCATACAATCCTTCCCAGCCTGCTTTCTGTACCGTACCGTTTCCAGTGGCATACACCGGTGTACCCACGTTTGCCGAAAAGTCCATGCCCGCATGAAACTTAACAGTCTTATAAATAGGGTCGATACGATTTCCATATCCCGAAGCCGTCTGCTTCAAATCCTTGTTGGCCACCGGCTGGATTGCAGGAATACATGCCAACATATCATCCTGTTTCTTACACAACTCTACCACCTCATCAAACGATTTCGACTGCATATAAATCTGACGTGAAAGCAAGTCCATCTTCTGAGTAGTATTCACTACCAGCTTGGCATTTGCCATATCCATCAAATCCTCGTAACGGTTTGTTTTACCATAACTGGCCGAACGCAAGGCATCCGCCACGGGATCTGCCTGCATAATCACCCGGTACAGATTATCATCACGCTGCTGAAGCTGCTGCATCACACCAAGAGCCTCGTCCAGACGGGTAGATAAAATATGATATTGTGAAAGTAAGCGCGAATTTTCCACACGCAGGTCCTTTTCCGAAGGAGAACCGAAAATCAGCAACAGGATGATAAAACATCCTGCACCCAGTCCCATACCCACAAACAGACGCCGCAAATAGCTCATCGCCCGCTGGCGCATAGTGGGATAAATACGGTCGTATGTACGCGTTTTCGGATTATAAATATAATAGACTTTACGCATTCAAATCTAATTTTGAAAAATTTTAAGATGCAACATGTCAAGTTTTTGCATCAAACATACGGACAAAAATAATAAAACCGATTATCTTTGCAAATCAATTTTGAGAATATTAACTACAAGACATTATAAGCATTATGTTGACAGCAAACGAAATCCGCGACTCATTTGTAAAATTCTTTGAGTCGAAAGGACATCAGATTGTGCCTTCAGCACCGATGGTCATCAAAGACGACCCGACATTGATGTTCACCAATGCAGGTATGAACCAGTTTAAAGATATTATTCTGGGTAATCATCCTGCGAAATACAAACGTGTAACCGACTCACAGAAGTGCTTGCGTGTGAGTGGAAAACATAACGACCTGGAAGAAGTAGGTCACGATACATACCATCATACCATGTTTGAAATGCTGGGTAACTGGTCTTTCGGCGACTACTTCAAGAAAGAAGTTATCGGATGGGCATACGAATATCTGGTAAAGGTATTGAAACTCGATCCGAAAGATTTGTATGTAACCGTATTCGAAGGAAGCCCTGAGGAAGGACTTGCCCGCGACGATGAAGCTGCCGGATACTGGGCTCAGTATTTCCCCGAAGATCATATCATCAACGGCAACAAGCACGATAACTTCTGGGAAATGGGTGATACAGGTCCTTGCGGTCCTTGTTCAGAAATTCATATCGACTCGCGTTCGGCTGAAGAAAAGGCTGCCGTTCCGGGACGTGAACTGGTTAACAAAGATCATCCGCAGGTTATCGAAATCTGGAACCTGGTGTTCATGCAGTATAACCGTAAGGCTGACGGAACACTGGAACCGCTTCCAGCAAAAGTTATCGATACCGGTATGGGATTCGAACGTCTGGTACGTACTTTGCAAGGCAAGACATCCAACTACGATACTGACGTTTTCCAGCCTATCATCAAGGCAATCGGTGATTTGTCGGGCAAGAAGTATGGCGACGATGAAAAGGTAGACGTAGCTATGCGCGTAGTAGCCGACCATATCCGTACCATCGCCTTCTCTATCACCGACGGACAGTTGCCGTCTAATGCAAAGGCTGGTTACGTAATCCGCCGAATCCTGCGCCGTGCCGTTCGCTACGCTTACACTTTCCTCGGACAGAAACAAGCATTCATGTATAAGCTGCTTCCTGTACTGATTGAAAATATGGGTGGTGCTTATCCTGAACTGAAAGCACAGCAGGCATTGATCGAGAAAGTTATGAAGGAAGAAGAAGAATCATTCCTCCGTACACTGGAAACAGGTATCCGTCTGCTCGACAAGACAATGGCTGAAACTAAAGCTACCGGTAAGACTGAAATCAGCGGTGTTGACGCATTTACACTGTATGATACATTCGGATTCCCATTCGACCTGACTGAGCTTATCTTACGTGAAAACGGTCTGACTGCCGACGTAAAAGGCTTTGAAGCTGAAATGCAGAAACAGAAAGAACGTGCGCGTAACGCTGCTGCCGTAGAAACAGGCGACTGGGTTACACTGAAAGAAGGAGAAACAACTTTCGTAGGTTACGACTATACTGAATACGAAACAAGCATCCTGCGTTACCGTCAGATTAAGCAGAAGAATCAGACACTTTACCAGATTGTATTGAGCGATACTCCGTTCTATGCAGAAAGTGGTGGTCAGGTAGGTGATACCGGTGTATTGGTAAGCGAATTCGAAACTATCGATATCATCGATACCAAGAAGGAAAACAATCTTCCTATTCATATAGCAAAGAAACTTCCGGAACATCTGGAAGCTCCGATGATGGCATGTGTAGATACAGACAAACGTGCAGCTTGTGCAGCCAACCACTCTTGTACACACTTGCTGGACGAAGCATTGCGTCAGGTACTGGGTACTCACGTAGAACAGAAGGGTTCTCTTGTTACTCCAGACTCTTTGCGTTTCGACTTCTCTCACTTCCAGAAAGTAACTCCGGAACAGATTCGCGAAGTAGAACATCTGGTTAATGCTAAAATCCGCGAAAACGTTCCTTTGACTGAATACCGCAACCTGCCTATCGAAAAGGCAAAAGAACTGGGTGCAATCGCTTTGTTCGGCGAAAAATATGGCGACGAAGTACGTGTCGTACAGTTCGGTTCATCTATCGAATTCTGTGGTGGTACTCACGTATCGGCAACTGGAAAGATCGGTATGGTGAAGATTATCTCAGAAAGCTCTGTTGCTGCCGGTGTACGCCGTATCGAAGCTGTTACAGGTGCGAAGGTTGAAGAAATGTTCGATACTGTACAAGATACTATCAACGATCTGAAAGCTTTGTTCAACAACGCTCCCGACCTGAAAGCCGCTATCTCGAAATACATCGAAGAAAATGCCGGTCTGAAGAAACAGATGGAAGAATTCATGAAGGAAAAAGAAGCTGCTGTAAAGAACAAGCTGATTGAAGGTGCAAAAGAAATCAACGGTGTGAAAGTTATTCAGGCTGTTCTTCCGATGCCAGCTGACGCAGTCAAGAATATTGCCTTTCAGTTGAAAGGACAGTTCCCTGAAAACTTGTTCGTAGTAATTGGTAGCGTATTCGAAAACAAGCCGTTGCTTACTGTTACCATGAGCGACGATCAGGTGAAGGCCGGACTGAATGCCGGACAACTGGTTCGCGAAGCTGCCAAACTGATCCAAGGTGGTGGTGGTGGTCAGCCTCACTTTGCAACTGCCGGCGGTAAGAATCCTGACGGACTTAGTGCAGCAGTCGACAAGATTGTAAGCCTGGCTGGTTTCTGATTGTAAATTACAAGAATAAAATACAAAAAGGTTCTATCATTTTCCCGCTATGGGGTGATAGAACCTTTTTTATTACAGATTAGGATGGTTAGCGTACAAATCAATTATTGCAGTCTGACAAGAATCTTCAATCCAAAGATAGAGTATTGATGAACAAGCAATTATCCTACAGAATTCAGCTATGCAGGTTATCTACAGGAACAATGCTGATAAGCTCATATTCATATATGTTTATCGGACACTTATCTAAACCAATAGCTCTTCTTTCTTGAATTGGAATTCCGGCCTCTACCTTTTCTTCTTTCCGAACGTGTTTCTCTTATCCTACAAATCCAGATAAGTCTTCAGTGCCTTTACATATTCTTCCATCGCTTTTCTACCTGTTTCTGTAATCCGGCACGATGTACGAGTCTTTTTTCCGACAAACTCTTTCTCTACCTGAATGTATCCCGCCTTGCTCAGTTTATCCAGTTGCACACTGAGATTACCGGCAGTAGATTCAGTCTTCTCTTTCAAGTACACAAAGTCGGCCTCATCTACCGATAATAGGATAGACATAATCGCCAGACGCAGTTGCGAGTGTATCAACGGATCTAGTTCAGCAAGCATAAGCAGCGGCTTTTTTATTCAACAAATGTCCTGGTATCACCATCATAAGCAAGAAAGAAAAGCCGAAATATAGATTCCATTCCGGAGCCACTCTACCGCCATTTGTCAGTACCATCAACATATAGACAGCAACCAAAAAGGCAACAAGAGGTGAATACACCAGGGCTGGAACCCGAACAATCAGACCGGTAATCGAAGTTCCTATACCCGCATATAGCAAACACAGCGGAAGCATCAAGCCAAAATTGCACGAACCAATCACCATACCTATCAGTAGCATGGCCACAACAGTCAGTCCGAACAACGATCCTACGATGCACCAGGTATGAGCAAGCATCTTATCCATATGTGTTACCACAGAAGGTTTCTTACGAACCTGAAGTACTTTCATAACAATGGCAGGAACAAACATCAAAAACCACAAGGCGTTCCATAACGGTCTGCCTGTGATATACACAGCTGCATATACAACTATAGAAAGCACTACTGCAGCATATCCATAAATCAGAAAAACATTGCCACTACCCCGTTCCAAATTTTCTTTCGTCATTTGAATCATCTGGGAAATCAGTTCCAGACTTTCTTTTTCTGTAAACATCTTCTTTTCTTCCATACTCCTTACATTTTTAAAAGATAAAACAGTTTATTTTATAAACCACCACTGCAAAAAAAATAGAAATCCGCGCGTTTATTCCTATTTTCTATCACATCACAAATATAAAGTAGTTTATTTTATAAACCAAATATTCTGTTGTTTTTTTCTGAAAAAAGTAAATTTCCTACCAAGTCAATTGTAATAAAGCACAACTATCCATGAAGATTTTGCTGTGACCAACGCATAATAAAACATTTCTGTCCGACAAAACATTTCCGAAAGCTCATAGTCGCTTGTAATATAGCAGTTGGTTTATTCATCGATACAACAGAGTTTTCAAAGCCTTAAATACAACTGAGAATCAACCTATTGATAAATTTATCACACAGCGATAACAATAAAAAGACTCTTCCCAAAGGCTTTTAAAAAAGACCTTCAGAAAGAGTTTCTATAATATCAGCAATTTCTGCCCAAAATATCTCGATGTTTTTTTATTTTCTGTACGAAAGTTCAGCAAGTTCGTACAAAAATTTTCAGAGAAATTATGTACTCCGTCGCAAGCCCAGCAATCAAAGATTACCGAAATACGTATCGAGCAACTTTTTCGCAGCCGAGAACGAAGTAGCCTTTCCCTGCAATACCTCCTGTTCCTGAGCTGTAAGCATCGAAGCGATAGCCGGATTGTTGTAGAAACTATCACGCAAATGTTCGTTTATCGTTTCATACATCCAGTATTTAGCTTGTTCGTTGCGGCGGTAATCAAAGTATCCGTTCTTCTTCACAAAGTCGATATAACTGTACACCATGTCCCAGATCTCCTTGATTCCGATACCATAAAAACCTGAATACGTTAGCACCTGTGGTGTCCACCCCGATTCAGGAGCCGGAAACAGATGCAGTGCATTGCGGAAATGAGCAGCAGCCAGCTTCGCCTTCTCGATGTTATTACCATCAGCCTTGTTGATGATGATACCGTCTGCCATCTCCATTATACCACGCTTGATACCTTGCAGTTCATCTCCTGTTCCGGCAAGCTGTATCAGCAGGAAGAAATCCACCATCGAATGAACGGCTGTTTCGCTCTGCCCTACTCCCACTGTTTCGACAAAAATTTTATCGAAACCTGCTGCTTCGCACAAGATAATCGTTTCACGGGTTTTACGGGCTACGCCACCCAGCGAACCGGCAGAAGGGCTGGGGCGGATAAAGGAATCTGGATGAACGGAAAGTTTTTCCATACGGGTTTTATCTCCCAAAATACTTCCTTTCGAACGCTCACTGCTCGGGTCGATAGCCAGTACAGCCAACTTACCTCCACGTTCCAGTACATGCAGGCCGAATACATCAATCGACGTACTCTTCCCCGCTCCGGGAACACCACTGATACCCACACGGATAGAATTGCCTGAATACGGCAGACATTTTTCGATAACCTCCTGTGCGACTGCCTGATGCTCGGGTTTCACACTCTCTACCAGCGTGACAGCCTGACTAAGTACGGTTACATCGCCTTTTACGATACCTTCCACGTACTCGCCTACGGTAAACTGACGACGCTTGGGTTTCTTTCTCAGGTTCAAATAAGGATTTATACTGGAGGGTTGTTCGATACCCTTGTTAACAGTCAATCCCTTGTACTCCTCACTGTTCTCAGGGTGTTCCATAGTCTTAGTATTTTAAGTTGATAATAATAGCCTTACGAGAGATCTTAAGGCTGTACGATTTTTGCCTTTACCCGAATGGTAACCGACGGCTTATTCGGGTCGTTGGTAATCATCAGTACACGGGGAGTACCTTTCACACGCGAAAGGTTCTCACCAAGTACGGTAATCTTCAGCTTAGCAGATTCACCCGGTTTCAGTACCGTTTTCTTCAAATTGACGGCAAGAGCGATGTTGAACACCTGCATATCCTGAATCACCAAATCGGTCTTTCCCGTATTGGTAATGATGACATTCTGCGATTTTTTCTGTTTCGGTTTCAGCGGAGGGAACTCCAGCTGTGTAGTAGAAAGCGAAATCTGTGGAGGATTGTTCTTCTGCTGTTCGGTCAGTCCGGAGAAATCCGGCAACAAGACTGTCGATACAGGTATTTCGTTGTCGCTTCCCACTTTATCGCCCGGATAGCGTGACAGATACACCGATGTACGGGTAATACCGAACTTTGGAAGTTTTTCCGTATCGAGCGTAACGATAATCTTACCGTTCTTACCTCTTCCCAGCACTTCGGGAACTGCCTTTGCACTCAGATAAGGAGGCAGATGCATCAGCACCGGAGAATAAGCTTTATTGGATGTATTGGCAACCAGAATACTAAATTCAGGATGGTCGCCTTTATTGACATCTTTAAATTCTATTTCATCTTTGTCCAAACGGATTGCACCAAACCCGAAAGGATGGGTAAACGAATAATTTCTGGCATCGGCTGTTACTTCACCATTAAATTCCAGATAAATAGGACGATAAGAAGCGTTGCAGTAAATACCGACTTCTTTATAGAAATGTCCGATAGCCTCTGCGTCGAAAACGGCTGTTACCGTACCTTTTCCACCGGCAGGTATCGGAGACTTAGTCCAGTCGACCTCCGTACAGCCGCAGGAAGAAGTTACTTTCGAAATAACCAGCGGTTTGTCACCCGTATTCGTGAAATTATAAGTAATGGTCACCGGATTGCGCCAAAGCACATATCCCAACTCCTGCACATTCTTGTCGAATGTTATTTTCGGCTGTGCCTGAGCAACCAAAACTACGGCAAACAATATATTGAATAGAAATAAAATGCGTTTCATCTTTCAGTGTGTTACTTGTTTAGAGTGAACAAAGATAAAGAGAAAATCAAAGACGAACAAAGGTTGGTGGTGAATTAATATAAATTTGCCGATACAGCGGTAAAAAGAAATACAGGCTGATGCAGATTTTTCCATACCGGAAAATACATCAGCCTGTACTGTTTTCTAATGAATTATTCTACTGTCAGAGATTGTCCTCCTGTGTGTCCGCTGAACTCGGGAGCATAAACCGACTGGATGGTTGCCACACCAGCCTGATAATTTCCCGCACGGTCTAAATAAACTTCATACTCCAGCGTATATGTACCCTTCGGCATCCGGTCGATAAAGAGTTCGGTCGAAGCATCCCGGTTCACCTGATAATATCCCAGACCGTTGTTCCAATGATAGCCGGACAACTGGTTTTCCGGTTCCATACATGCCGCACGCTCATCCTTTATTCGGATAAAGTCCATGTCGCGATCGGCCTTTACCGTCAGTCGTACAGTCAGTTTATCTCCAGCATGCAAGGCAGTCTTCCGCGAAACCTGCTTACCGTCGAGCCAAAACTCACGTACTATTGAAACGCCGTTACCTTTTGCCGGAAGTACCTTATCCATATCCTCCAGATACTGCGCATATACAGCTCCCCAGCCTATACCGGTTCCCGACTTCGAAACGACAACACGTTCCACACGAGTATCCGTTCCGGTCAGCGTCTTTCGGGTATATCCTAAAGCATCGTCCGGAGTACATACCTCGATATTACCGGCTACTGCCTTCATCTTTCCATTCACCTGCAACTGCTTACCGGAGCCATTCAAGAAAGCATACACCGCATCTGCTGTTGCAATACCGCTTTCCCACACCTGAACCTGTTTCTGTTTGAGCAGCCAAAGCTTCATACCGGCCAGCATATCCGCATCGGGGGCAATCTGCCGGATAGCCTCCATAGCAGCTACCTGTGCAGGGATTCTGTAATTGCTCCATGAATAAGGCGCTTTCGGTGTATCGAAATAGACTCCCAGTTGCGGCGTACTTACCGTATACTCCTTAACAGACTGAACCAGTTCCTGAGCCTGACGCTTTCTGCCATCAGCCTGCATAATGAGAGCAATCATCGCCTTCTCACCGATAGAATACTCAGCCGAACGGTTTTCCAGCTTATCCGTCATATAGGCGTTTATCTGTTTATCTGCCAACGAAGCAGCCTGCCCGTCGAGGGCACAAACATACAGATAGTGTACCACCTGCCCGTTGGGAACAAGGTTTTTCGCACCTTCCTTTTCCGCCTTCTTCATCATTTCATAATCTTCTTTCACTGCGTTCTGTAAATAGCGCAAAGCCTGTGTATACATCGGAGCGACCTTTCCGTCGAGCGTCACATTCATGTGCTGCAAACGTGCCAGCATCTCCACAATCTGCGTTGTAATATATCGGCTACCTGTCATACCCTTATACCAGCTCCATGAGCCATCGGAAAGTTGCAGTTCTTGCAAACGTTCTACCGAAGTACGCAGGCGATTGTCCATCGAATTCAGATCGAACAACAAGGCTATACGCCGTTTCTGTTCGCCTTCCTCAATTGCTTCGGAAAGCCACGGAGTTTCTTCCAGCAACAGATTCTTCAGATCCTGATTACGTTCGAGATTACTCAAAAGCGTTTCTTTACTTCCTCCCTGAGCAATCCAGGTATCAAACACCTGTTTGATGCGGGGATTTGCCTTCACAATAGCCTCAGCAAGTGAATTGGCATAATAGGCAGTTGCCCACGACAATGCATCTTCTTCTGCCGGATTGCCAATAACAGGCAGCGCCTGAACCGCATACCAGTCGGGATTTGCAGTCAGCTCTACTGTCAGCCGTCGTTCGGTAGCCGTTTTGCTCTGCTTGTTGAACAAGTCTTCGGTTCCGACTTCCGTCATGCTTTCTCCATTCAATTGGACAGGAATGGTTTCCGTCATCCACTGCTTGTCGGTCAGTACCGGCAAGTAATGCTGTTCGCCGTCGCTATATTCTCCAGCCTCAGCCGTAATCCGGCATACCAGCATATCATATTTATCAGGAATCTGGCAGTCGAACCGTACGACTCCCGTTGTTCCCTCTGCCACACTGAACGGTTGCTGATAGTCGTAAACCACTTCTTCTGTCACCGGATCGTATAATTTGATACCGGCATTCCCTTCAATCTTATCCATCGACAGATTGACCAGCGAAGCAGCAATAACGGTTCGGTCACCTTTGCGGACAAAACGCGGCATATTAGGCTGCACCATAAACGGCTTGCTCGTCTTCACGGTCTGTGTCAGCATGCCGTAATCGACATCCTGTGTATGCGCCAGTCCTGTGAACTTCCATTCGGTCAATGCATCCGGTACGGTAAAGACGATACTTATCCTACCCAGTGAATCAGACCGCAGATTCGGATAGAAAAAGGCTGTTTCGGCAAAGTTCTCACGCACCGGAATCATCGTTTCTTTATCATCTGTTCCTTCGACAGCTGCATCATTTTCTACAATCTGCAAAACTTCTTCTACGCCAGCACTGCCGCTTTCTTTTTTAAAGCCGGACGATACAATATCCGGAGAGGCGACTACCGCCGATTCCTCAACAGTCATGACAGGCTGATATTTCACCTCTACGGCATTTCCGGCATCGTGTTTCGCCAGAATACGGGTTGATGTGCCAGCCAAATTGATGCCTCGCATATAAACATTTCCGGAAAAGACCAGCAAAGAACTATACTCACCATTCAGCAGATTCAGTCCGGTGTACGTCCTTACGTATGGAAAACCTGCAAACATGCCGATTCCCTGGTTTGCCGACAACATACCTGCATAAATCCATGGAACAGGGCGAGAAAACCACAGATTAAAACGCCAGTCGTGCTGGTACAGCTTATCGAGCGAAGCATCGTAAAGCGATGCCATCACATTAGCTTTTACCGGATTCCCGGCCGCATCTGTAATATGCATGCTCCATTCTTCCTTATTGCCCGGCTGCAACTTATCTCTGAAAGTTTCCCACTTCAATGTCAGTTTCTTTTCCGGTTCCGGCCGGATGATTGTCGCCTGCTTGCTATACAGGCTGCCATTCCGCATGAAAGCAAAGTTTACGGTAATACCATCGCCATACACCTCCTGATACGGATAACTGAATTTCTTGATTTCATCATTCAGTGTCAATCGCTGAGAATCGATCCGTTTGCTTCCACTGTACACATCGACCAGCAGATACACATTCTTTTCACTGGTTCCCACATACAAAGTTGCCGGAGCCGATTCGTTAAACTCGGTTCCATCCTGATAGAACCAGTCGACAGCAGGATACGGGAGTCGTGTATCCAGACGCGAGAACAATGTAAAATCTTGCTCTGCCGTACATACTCGTCCCTGCGCATCCGTTGCAGAAATTTCAATGCGATATCTGCCCGAAGGCAATGCAAGCAATTCGGAAGGAACAAACGAACGTTGGGCTTCCGCCTTGCCTTCCAGTTGCAATCCGGCTTTCTTGCCCGCTTTATCCAGTGCAAACACACGGTAAGCGACCTCTGTCTGTACAGGAGTTCCATTCAGATTCAATGCCATAAACTGCACCTTTTCCTGTTTCTCACGCATGACCATACCCGACAGTCCGCGTATCTGCAAGCCCAACGACTGCTTACCCACCGGAAGTGACAAGGTGTTTGTCTGTGTTTCAGCCGCTCCATCGGTTACCTCTGCCTGCACTTCATATACATAATAACGGTGCTCCAGCATATCCCTTCCGGTTGTTTCCGGGGCAGTAAGCACCACACGGACACTAAAATTACCATCAGCATCCGTCTGCATCTCACCGTTATCCAACTCTACCTTATTCATACCTCCCATACGGAACCACATATATTCCGAACGGGATATCGTATATTTTACCTTTGCCATACGGACTGGTGCTCCGGCAAATGTCTTTGCTTCTCCTTTCACCACAATGGAATCGCCCATATTATATGTGTCTTCGTACGGAGTAAAGACCACATCGAAAGTAGGACGCTTGTATTCCTCTACCTTGATAATGGCAGAAGCTCCATCCATCGACACATAATAAGTACCGGGAAGCAGGTTCTGTGGCAGCACAAATTCACCCGACAATACGCCAAAGTCGTCTGTCGATACGGTATATTCGGCTACATTACGCTCGGAAGAATACAGTTTCAGAGAACTTTTTTCGCCCTTTATCACACGAAGAGAATCACCGTTCTGTTCGTAAACCATACCGGAAACATATACTTTCTGCCCCGGACGATACAACGAACGGTCGGTAAACAGATTTACCTTCTTCTTCCATCCCTGCACTGTTTCTCTGACAAACGAAGCATTTCCTCCTATACTTGAAATAGCAGTGAAATCATTTCCTGCCATACGGACATTGTAATAAATCCTGCCCGAACGGGGAACATCTACCGTAACACTGCCTTTACCATCGGTCTTATATACCTGAAGTACATTGTATTCATTTCCGTTCAACCGATACGTTACCACTTCTGCACCCGGAACAGGTCTGCCCGTCAGTTTATCTACAGCAACAAACTCCTTGCGTCCCTCTGACACAGGAATACTGATGCACTGATAAGGAGAAACAAACAACAACGAATAATCAATACCTTTCGCACTCCCTTGAGGAATTTGCTTTAACATGTAAATTCCCGCTTCGGGCAATGTATAATGCAATACCGTATCACGCTTCTCGTAATCGGGGGTAGAAGGCAAAGCGTAGTAACGTGAAGACACTTTTGTACCGTAATTCTGTATCAACGTTTCTTCCTTCAGATTGCCGCGAATCAATGAAGAAGCAGGAGATATATTCAGACGATACAATTCGAAAGACACTCCTTTCAGATTGGCATACGTCAGGTTCATATCCGCTTCATAGTTGGGATATACAAAAGGAATATTCATTGAAAGATACGGACTGGAAGCAAAATCAATGTATGAACGCAACTGAGACACCCATTCGTGCTTAGGATATTTTTCAATTCCTTCTCGTGCCGCCTCAACCGACTTAAGCAGTTCATTGTTCATACGATAGACATAGGCCAGCTTTACATATACATCGGCACAGACCGGCAGATCCTTGTATTCTTCTGCCAGCTTACGAAATTCCTCCACTACCTGCTCCGGTGTCAGCGCTTCACGTACGATGCTACTTCCCGCCCCTTCCCAGCAGTACAACAAACGGGCTTCCTTAGTCAGTAAAGCTGCCTGACGGTTGCTTTCACCGTAGAAAGCAATCAGTCCGTCGTACAGTGACAATGCTTCCGACACACATTTCAGTCTGTCGGAATTAAAACGATAAACAGACAAACGTTCAATTGCCTGCCGGGAAAGCAAGTCGAACATATTATCATCCAGATACTTTTCACTCAGCTCGCCGGAAGTTGTCATCGGACGGAAATCCTTGGCAGAAACCTTACCCAGTACCTCTCTGTCTTTCAGCGAAAGACGGAAATACCGTATTGCATCATCTTCCGTACCCAACTGCTGATTATCCAGTATCAGGCTACCCATTACATGATTCAGTGCAGCACACCCCACCCTATCTGTTTCGCTTTCTGCCCATTTCCGGATACCATCGTACTCTGCCTGTGCACTGTCCGGAGTAAGCTGGATGCGTGATTCAGCACGCACAATATAGGCCTTCATCATCTGAGGGATGTTCTTTTCGCTCTTTGCTTTAGTGTATATTTTATCAACTACACCAATAACCGTTTTCGGCAAGTCCTTCTTTTGGGCTGCTTCTACTTCTTTCCAAAGTTCATTATAACTCTGTGCCTGCAATACAGATGGAAACAAACTGAAAAACAGTATCAGCCAGCTCATCAAATGTACTTTCTTCATATCGCATATAGTTTGGTTTCACATAACATTGTTCTATAAAGAAAAGAAATTTTCACTTAAATGCTGCACAGATTTTAATTAAATTATCTGAAAGACTAAGTAAGTTACCATAAAAGACATTGAAACCTTATCCCAAAACATGCTGATGTTTCTTCTAAAAGATGCTCATGTTTTCCCTAAAAAATGCTGATGCTTTACAGAACTTCTGCCCGTATTTTTCAAAAAAAATCCTTCGCGCTCCTGTATTTCCAAAGAAATTCCAAGAAGCGCAAAGGATTATGAAGGCATCCTTTAACGGGCTGTGGTACAAAATTTTCTGTCGTATCCGACACTATCAACGGGGTGCTTAAACCTTTCTGTCATTACATTTTCATAAGCATATCAGTTTGCCTTCCAAATTATATAGAGATTGTGTACTGTGTTGATTTTCAATTAAATTAAACGATATTCATCATATACACCCCAACAAATAAAAAGCGCCCACCTTATATATATTCACATCTATTGTTTCATATCTTATATCCGATTATAAGCCTTCATTCAGATAGACTTCCAGATTGGTATATCCTTCACGACTTAACGTTACTGCTGGTCCATCTGCCGGATTCTCGGGATCCAGTCCGTGTTTTCTTTCCCACACATCGGGCATACCGTCACCATCAGTATCCAGAAGAGCCTGCAAATCGGTATTTCCGCCGGAAAGGTCCACCCATGGTGATGAAGCTCCTTCAGGCATGACATCCTCGGGCAAGTCGATTATGCCAGGCGAACTGGCAGCTTTTTTATCAATGCTTCCCATATAAGTTGCCGTACCGGTACGAGTTTCTCTTACAATCCGCTCATCGATTTCATCTCTCCATTTGGAACATCCGGCTGAAGCCAGCACTTTCTCGAAGGCTTCGGCAGCTGTGTGAGTGGTAACAATACCTGTTTCCAATGGAGCTTTCAGCCGTATCGTATCGCGTGTGACGGAAGAAAAGTATCCGTCGGCACTTGCCGTATCGAGCTGTTCGTATATACCTTTTGTCCAGTTATCGGCTGAAACTTCGGGAAAACCTTCTACTACATTACCGTCCACATAAAACTTTCCCCACACATGCAGCATGGGATGCCAGATGTTGGGCTCCCCTTTCTTATTATAACAATATTTTTTAGAACGCACACCGACAGAAGCAATCCGATAACGCACCTTGTTATGAGGTGTGGCAGGACCGGGTTTATAATAATTATTCACGATATTGACTTTCATTCCTTCGCCTCCATAGCAGCCATTGCCAGCCCAGTTGTAGTACACATTGTTACGAATATCCACATACTCTCTGGTCTGTGTTCCCGGACGAGGTCCCATACGCGGAACTCTACTCACATGATGTGCCATGAGATTATGATGAAACGAGGCATGATCTCCTCCTACTATACCGCCATATCCGTGCGCTCCCTTGGCATGACCTCCGTTATTCAGACTTTCTGAGATGATACACCATTGTACGGTAGTATTCTCATTTCCATATACTGAGCAAGTTTCGTCTACCGACCAGCTGATGGAGCAATGGTCTACAATGATATTGCGATGATCGGTAGCTCCAAGTCCGTCGGGTTCTCCCTTGTTTTCGTTACCAACCCGAAAGCGTACATAACGGATTATAACATCGTCTGCCTTGATAGTTACCGGATAACGTGCAATACATACTCCACGTCCAGGAGCTGTCTGTCCGGCAATGGTCAGGCTATCGTTCACTATTTGCAGGGGACGGTTCAGAAAAATGTTACCCGAAACATCGAACACTACGGTACGTGCCCCTTTCTTATTTACAGCATATCGGAGAGTTCCTTCCTGCTCTCCATCTTCGAGTGTGGTAACATGATATACTTTACCCCCTCTTCCTCCGACAGTGTATCTTCCGAATCCTTCAGCTCCCGGAAAAGCCGGAAGAGCAGTTCCACCGTCAGCTGCAATCATCGTTCCAGTGGGGAAAAACAATAATAAGATTAATAAAAATAACGGATGTTTCATAACTATCAGATTTTATTCCTGCTGTTTTCGATAACGCAAAAATAAGATACCCCTGAAGAAAAGGCGTGCATTATTTAAGTAAACAATGTATACTATTTAGGCAAACCGGCGATATGAATAAATATTGCATGACATACGGACTATTTTTCAAGACAAAGCAATGGCGCCATCAGCAGCCGGACGATAAATCGTACAGCAACCAATAACGCCATGCCTTAATCAACAACTATTTCCAGAAATTACTGCTGTTGTTTCTTTATAATATCCTGCACCAGACTATGCAGATACATTTCAAGATTTGTATATTTTCCAGCCGGATCGAGTGTATTCGCATTACCGTCATCCGGATTATTGGCATCGAGCCCGTATGCCGTTTCAAAAGCATCAGGCATACCGTCGCCGTCTGTATCGGTCACATCACGCGAGGTATCTTTCGCAAGTTCCGGATAAGGATTGTCACCCAGTTCGGACAATGCTTGCAATACATCTTCAGGTTCGTTGATGTATCCAGGCTTATTTCCTGAAGCCGTACACGTAGCTTTTCCTTCTTTGACATCCGAAAGGACAAGCTCGTCGATTGCATCCCGATAATTGCAGGCTCCAGCGTAGTTCAATACCGCCTGATAAGCTTCCTGTGCCGAATGCTCGGTTGTCATTACCGGATCGACTACCGGCGACTCCTTACGGATAGCCTTCATGGTTTCTTCAGTCCACAGATTATCTACCTTACTGCCGTTTTCCTGCTGTGCGTAAATACCTTTTGTCCAGTTGTCTGCCGTAACATCATCGTGTCCTTCCACCACGTTTCCCGTTACATAGAAAGTTCCCCATTTATGCAAGGAAGGATACCAGTCGTTGTAAGAACCATCGTCTTCAGTCACATAATCGAGAGTACGAACACCAATCTTGGCTATACGGTAACGGATACGGTCTGTTTCCTTACCCGAATTAGTAGCCGGTCCCGGTTTATAATAATTGTCTACAATATTTATATTCTGATTTTCGGCTCCGTAACAGCCCTCTCCTGCCCAGTTATAGAATACATTATTCCGGATATCGACATACTCATTAAGCTGTGTGCTGGGGCGCGGGCCCAGACGAGGAACACGGCTTTCGCAATGTGCTATCAGGTTATGGTGATAGGAAGCTTTGTTTCCACCCCAGTTTCCTCCGTAGCAATGTGTACCCTTGCCATGAACCGATACACGAAGTGCCTGAGCTGCGATGCACCACTGCACGGTAGAGTTCTCCATACCGTACACCGAGAGACATTCATCCACACTCCAGCTCACTGAACAATGGTCTATGATAATATTCTTTTTATCCATACCTCCCAGTCCGTCGGGTTCTTTTCCACTGTCATCTCCGGGACGGAAACGAAGGAAACGGATGATAACTTCATTCGAATTGATGACAAAAGCATAATCGGCAAGACAAATACCCCCCGGAGAAGTCTGTCCGGCAATAGTCAGATTATCGTTATTGGTTTTTAAGTCGGCTTTCAGATGAATGGTTCCTGCGACATCAAACACAACAGTCTTTGCACCTTTCTGTTTCAATACCCAGCGTAATGTTCCCTCTGCCGGATTGTTGGCATCGTCGTCCAGACTGGTCACGTGATAAACCTTTCCTCCTCGTCCGCCTACGGTATTCTTTCCATACCCTTCTGCACCCGGAAATGCAGCAAACTCTACCGGATCCATCTGCAAAGGTCCATCAGGATTATCTTCACCTCCTGGTTCCTCGGTTTCTCCACTCTCTGTACCTCCACCAGCTGGCTGTTCTGGTGTATCATCCGAACATGCTGTTCCTCCCAAAGCAGCAAGCAGACATGCACTGAAGAGGATTCTTTTAAAATTTCTGTTCATAATATTAAATGTTAAGTAATTTAGGACTTGTTTCGGAAGCAAATTTAGGGAAAGGCGAGTATACGGAGTTGCACAAATTGATTTATGATGTACAAACATTAGTCAATCGTACATAAATATACCTCGCAGAGAAATTGTACAACGAATTGCATAAATACTATACAAGGCTTTCTGGTATACGGGCTATTTTTGTGAACAACACTCAAAATTGTATCTTATGCATATCCTGAAAACTTCAATTTTAAGCGGTTTACTGCTGACAGCCGCTGCATGTATATCCTGCCAGACATCAGAACCGTGTTCATGGAAGGAGATGGAAAAGGTGTACAACCAGATTTCTCCTCCAACTTTTCCCGACAAGACGTATGTGATAACCGATTATTACAACGGAAAAGATTCACTATACACCGATGCGATTAATCGGGCCATCGAAGCCTGCTCTTCACAAGGAGGAGGAACCGTACTCGTTCCCGACGGCGAGTTTCTCACGGCTCCTATCCGCCTGAAATCGAACGTCAACCTTCACCTGTCGAACAGTACCATTCTGAAATTTACAACCGACTACAATCTGTTCGAAACCGTACTTACACGTATAGAAGGCATCGACTGCCATAACATATCTCCGCTGATTTATGCATACGGAGAAAACAATATTGCCATTACCGGAAAGGGGAAGCTAGACGGACAGGCTAGTACAGACAACTGGTTTGCAGAACAGCGCATCCGTGGCATTAAGTCAGAAAACGGAGAAACGGTCAACGAAAAGACCTTGCTATACCAGATGAAAGAAGATTCTATCCCCGTAAAAGAACGCATCTTTGAAAAAGCGAACGGTATCCGCCCGCAGTTCATCAATTTATATAAATGCAAGAACATTCTGCTGGAAGGATTCACCATCAACCGTTCTCCGTTCTGGCTTATCCATCCACTGCTGTCGGAAAACGTAACCATAAAAGGTGTGAAAATGCAAAGCCACGGTCCGAACAATGACGGATGCGATCCGGAATCGTGCGAAAACGTGCTGATAGAAGACTGCGACTTTGACACGGGCGACGACTGCATAGCCATAAAATCGGGACGCGATGAAGACGGACGTTACTGGAACATTCCCTGCAAAAACATCATCGTACGTGAATGTCGCATGAAGGACGGACATGCAGGAGTAGCCATAGGAAGCGAAATAACCGGAGGATGCCATAATGTATGGGTAGAGAACTGCCAGATGGACAGCCCCGAACTGGACCGTATTATCCGTATCAAGTCCAACCCTATGCGTGGTGGAAACGTAGAAAACGTCTTTGTACGGAATATCACCGTAGGCGAATGTAAACAATCTATTCTGGGTATAGAGCAAAAATACTGGCATGTAGACGAAGGTCCGTATCTGCCTCTCTTCGAGAATATCCACCTGGAAAATATTACCAGCAAGAAAAGCCAGTATGTGCTTCATCTTGACGGATTTGACGATAAATCTCAGATACGCAACATCTACCTGAAAGACTGCTCATTCGAAGGAGTAGAAAAGCCGGAAATCAACAAAGTAACAGGAGCTGAAAATATCCGTTTCGAAAATGTAACTGTAAACGGAGAACCATTCCACGAAATGTAATTATTTCGTGGAATGATTTTCCTTATATTCCGTAGGCGTACATCCCATTGCAGCCTTGAATACACGACTGAAATACTGGGGAGAAGAAAATCCACACATATAGGCAACTTCCGATACCGTATATTCTCCCGACTCCAGTAGCTGCACCGAACGTTTCACACGCATATCTTTCACAAAGTCAATCGGTGAAACACTCAGAATCGATTTTATCTTCCGATAGAACATCGAACGTCCCATTCCCATCGAGTCGGCAAGATCCTCTATCTTAAAGTCCGGATTATTCAGGTTATCTTCTACACTCTGTATGATATTCTTGATAAACTCTTCATCAAAATGAGTGATTTGCGGAAGTGAAGGCGACAGATCCTCCAGCCGGTGTTCCTGCTTTTCTTCAGTTGCCGTTACGGTCACCTCGTCCAGACTACGCCCTGCCAGCAGGAAGTCTTTCAGGTGAGTGCGCTGCAACAATACCGATTTCAGACGTGCACGTAAATAAGCAGAACTGAACGGCTTCGTAATATATCCGTCGGCACCATACTCCAGTCCCTTTATACGATCGTCCAGCGAAGCCTTTGCCGACAAGATAATAACAGGAATATGGCAGACATTATGATTTGTCTTGACAGCATTCAGCAGTTCAATACCATCCATTTCAGGCATCATGACATCACTAACCACTACATCGGGCATTTCTGCCAGAACTTTTTCCAGTCCGATTCGTCCGTTCGGAGCCTCCAGTACACGATATTCTTTCTGAAGGATATGAACAATGAAGTGACGCAGCTCATCATTATCTTCTACAACCAATATCGTTATATCCTTCTGATCTTCCAGTTCTTCGGGCATCTGAACTTCGGAAGAAACATCCCGGCTGCCGTCATCCAATATAAACTCTACATTCTGGTCATTGCGATAAGCCTCAGCCCTCAAAGGCAATGAAACAGTAAAAGTACTTCCTTGTCCCAACGCCGTATCAACTTCAATCTTGCCGTGCATCATCTCTACCAGATTGTGTACCAGCGAAAGTCCTATTCCTGTAGAAACCGCCGAGCGTTCGCTTCCAAATGTTTCAAAACGGTCGAACAGCTTGCTCAGCTTTCCGATATCGATGCCTTTTCCCTCATCTTTTACCCGAATCAGTACATTATCCGCCTGCATCTCGACGATAAGCGAAATAGATTTTCCCTTGGGAGTATATTTGAAAGCATTCGAAAGCAGATTGAACACCACCTTCTCTACCTTATCTACATCTGTATAAATCTTGATTTCTTCCTGAGGTGCGACAAAACGGAAATCTATCTCCGACTGATGTGCCATGCCTACGAAATCGGAGTATGCCTTGTGGGCCAAAGATACGATGTCGACCTGCTCTATATAAAGCTTCATCTTATTGTTCTGGATCTTACGGAAGTCGAGCAGCTGATTGATGAGCTGAAGCATACGTTCTGTATTACGCTTGGCCACCTGCATGTTCTCCAGTCCTTCGGGTGAAAGCTTTTCCTGTTCAAGTACTTCTTCAATCGGACCTTCGATAAGCGTAAGCGGAGTACGGAGTTCGTGCGATATATCGGTAAAGAAACGGAGTTTCATATTTGTAAGCTGTTTCTCGAAACCGATTTTTTTACGCAACCCCCATATATACACTACAATACCCGAAACCAGGGCCAAAGCCAGCAGAAACAAGATAACGTACAAGACCCATGCCCAACCTGTTTCCCAGAAAGTAGGTTTCACATGAATATGCAATACCTTGATATTATCCGACCATACTCCGTCGCTGTTGTTCGATTTCACTTCCAGATCAAAATCTCCTGCCGACAGATTTACAAGGCTTACCGAACGGTTCTTTCCGATATACGTCCATTCATCACTCAAATTCTTTATCCGATAAGCATATTCCAGATAAGCAGGCTTGGTAAAATCGAGTGCAGCAAACGAAACCGTAATGTTACGTTCATCGGGTTCCAGTGTCAGCGTATCGTTTACCAGTGAGTTTCTGACTGAGATTCCTCCTCGTTTCTGAATGTTGAAACTTGTAAAGGCTATGTTTGGTGCATAAGCAGTCTTTTTCAACTGTTCCAGATCGATGCGTAACGCTCCTTCATTGCAGCCTACATACATGTTACCCGAACGGTCTACCACCGGAGGTACTTCGGAAAGAATTAAATTGGAGTTGACATTAAAGTGGTCATACACTTCGAAATCAGGCTTTTCCGGAGAGAACTTACAGATAATATTCTCGAACATAATCCACAGTCTGCGTTTGTTATCCTCTACCATGGCAAAGGCTATGTCCGAAGGCAGACCGTTTTTCTTATTGTAATGGAAAAAGTCAATCTTGTCGGACAACAGTCCTCCCAGTTCCACCTGACTGATTCCTCCACAGAAGGTAGTAATGTATACTTCTCCGTCGGAAGTTTCCAGTATATGCATCACATCGTTATCACTCAAACTGTTCTCACGGTTCGGTTCACAGTAATTCAAGTAAAAATGAATATCCTCAGGATTGTCAAACTGCGAGGAGAATGAAATCAATCCGTCGGTCGTACCCACAAGTATCACATCATTCGACAACGGACAGACGCTGCGCACACGCATACATTTTCCGGAGGGATAATTTTTTTTCAGCTTGTTGGTAACATTTATAAAGTGCAGATTCTCCGGCTCACCTACGGCAAGATTCAAGCCACCCTCATATGTTCCTACCCAGATATGCCCGAAACGGTCTTGTGCTATAGAATAAACCGAATTACAGTTTATCCCGTCCGGATTGTTTTCCTCAATCTGATAGTGTTTAAAGACATACCCTTCTCCACGAGGTTTGCCTACAAACAACCCGTTACCGCGGCTTCCTATCCAGAAATTTCCACGGCTATCTTCAAAGAAAGAATAAATGTTAGCTCCAAACACCACCGAACCGTCTTTTACGATTCTGCCGTCAGGACTCAGGTTTCCGCAATATCCGAAATCTTTATCGTACACCTTCACCATTCCGTCCTTCGATGCCACCCAGATTCTTCCGCGCGAATCGATGTACAAGCCCCTGACCAATGCACTGGACGTGTTGAGATACTCAAAATTTGTATTCAGAAAAGCAATACGGTCAATTCCACCTTCCTGAGCCATCCATACATTTTTATGATTGTCTATGTAATAAACCCGGTTGATACCTTCGTACATCGTTTTGGTAGCATCGTTCAACATATAGCTCTGTTGAAACACATGCTTTTTAGGATTGTAATACGAGAAAAAGCCATTATTAGAATACGCCCATATATGACCATACTCATCTTCATGGATAAAACAGGCTTCATCTTCACTTGCCTGTCGGCGGGGATAGTCCAGAAACTCAGCTTGCCGGCACTTCGGATCCAACCTGACTATATGCTTGAACTTGTTTTGCACCCATATATTCTTTTTCGAATCCTGAAAAATATAAACCGGCTGAAAATCCTCCTGAGTTTCGTCGAGTAACAATGAAACCGACTTTCCGTCTGCCGGATTATAAACTGCAAAGCTTCTCTTCATCAATATACCCAGCAATCCGTCGGAAAGAGGAAAAATCTGCCGGATATTTTCTGCCGGACGAGATAGACGTACGTCAGATAGTCCCTTTTCCGGAAGGTATTCCATCAGCTTGTTTCTACTATCTGCCACGAAAAATCGCTTGCCGACACTAGCGGTATATCGATAAGCATCATTTCCTTTCAGTGCGTTATTGCCATATACAAAATATCCTTTGTCTGTCAGCACCCACTCATTGCCCTGCATATCGAGTGAGACTGTGAACACGTATCGTTTGCGTTCCGCATCCGAATGGGCAGGCAAGTATACCAGCCCTCCCTTGTCTTTATACCTGAAACAATCGATACGCCACAAATCACCATTCGTACCTACAATCCACACCATTCCGTTTGGAAGGGTGATAATTTTCGAGGCAGCCGTACACAACTTTACCTCCGGATGATAGACAAATACATCCTCAAAACACTCCCGGCGTATATCGAACAGATACACCCTTCTGTCGTAACTCTGGCACACCAGCATCTGATTACCTCCGAGTTGCAGATTCACCAGACGGTTATACTGAAGCTTGACCTTGTCTGTAGGATATGTCTTATAGTTTTTAAAGGAATAACCATCAAACTTTTCCAGTCCGTTCCAGGTAGCCATCCAGATGTAACCCTCATTGTCCTGCAAGACTCCCTGCACCGTATTCTGCGACATACCGTCCTTCACCGAATAGTGCTTCACATTGACAAGTCCTTGCGCTGCCATGTAACACAGGCTGCACACAGCATATATCACCGTTAGAAATAAACTTTTCCCCATACAAATTCATATCGTTTTAGATACGGCAAAGATATAAGAAAGTTTATAACTAAAAAAAATCCTGAAAAACAAATTTTCCCATTGCATCACGAAAGCTTTCTTTCGGACAAGTCCGGCAAAATATCAAGATAATGTATGGAAAACTACCCGACGTTTTTTTAAAACTTCATATAAAAACTTGCTGTATTTTCCTGACGTATGATATACTACCTGCCTAAACCTTACCGAAAACCTCGGCAAAGCTATTAAAAAGTGTGAAGTAAACGAGAAAACATCTGCAATCGGCATTTTTCGATGTAACGCAAGAAAGGGGGATTGCATTTTTTTATACCTTTGCTTCAGGTAAGTATGAATAATAATAAAAACAAGCATATCTACACAATGAAAAAACTGATTGCATTATTCTGCCTGCTGGCTTTCGTTATCGGAGCACAGGCACAGCGTAAGGTCAGCCTGCAAGATGTAGCACAAGGAACCTACCGTGCACAAAGTATCTACGGCATCAAACCAATGCTGGACGGAGAACATTACACGCAGATGAGTTCTGACAAAAAACGTATCGTGAAATACTCGTTCAAAACGGGCAAGGAAGTAGAAGCGATATTCGATGTTACTACGGCAAGAGATTGCCCCGTAAAGTCGTTCGACGATTATATCATGTCGCCCGACGAAAAGCTGATTCTGATTCAGACAGACACGAAACCCATCTACCGTCATTCGTTCACTGCCGAGTATTACATATACAACGTGAAAAACAACAAGATGGAACCGCTTTCTAAAAACGGTCCTCAGCAGGTTCCACTGTTTTCACCCGACGGCTTCCAGGTTGCTTTCGTACGCAACAACAATATTTTCCTTGTGAAGCTGCTTTTCGGCAACAGCGAATCGCAGGTTACAAAGGACGGTGAATACAACAAGGTACTGAACGGTATCCCCGACTGGGTATATGAAGAGGAGTTCTCTTTCAACCGCGCTTTCGACTTCAGTGCCGACAGCAAAATGATTGCCTATATCCGTTTCGACGAGAGTCAGGTTCCCATGTTCAGCTTCCCGTGGTACAAAGGTATGGCCCCCGAAAAGAGCCAGTATGCCACTTATCCGGGAGCTTACGAATACAAGTACCCGAAAGCCGGCGAAATGAATTCGAAAGTCAGTGTACACACATACGATATCAAGAGCCACGTTACACGTAAAATGGATTTGCCGCTCGACGAAGACGGATACATTCCACGTATCAAGTTTACTTCCGATCCTGAAAAACTTGCCATCATGACACTGAACCGCCACCAGAACCGGTTCGACATCTATATGGCCAACCCGAGAAGCGCACTGTGCAAGCTTACTATACGCGACGAAGCCGAACAGTACATCAAGGAACAGGCTTATTCTGACATTGTTTTCTATCCGGAAAATATCGTAATGATGAGTGAACGCGACGGATACAATCACTTGTACTTGTATACTATCGGAGGAAACCTGATCAAACAAGTTACCAAAGGTAAGTTCGAAGTGAAGGATTTCCTGGGATGGGATAAGCCAACCAATACGTTCTACTATACCAGCAACGAGGAAAGTCCGTTGCGTACGGCTGTCTACAAGACCGATGCCAAAGGAAAGACTATCAAACTTTCTACCCGCACGGGAACCAACTCGGCAATATTCAGTACCAACCTGTCGTATTATATCAATAATTTCTCTAATATCGACACTCCTACACTGATAACGATAAACAATAACAAGGGTAAGGAGCTGACTACACTATTGGACAACTCGAAACTGAAATCGGAAGTTGCTACACTGAACATGCCGAAAAAAGAGTTTTTCAGTTTCCGTACAACCGAAGGTGTAGAGTTGAACGGCTGGATGATGAGACCTGCCAACTTCGATCCAAGCAAGAAATATCCGGTCATCATGCACCAGTACAGCGGACCGGGTTCGCAGCAGGTACTCGACAGATGGGGCATCGGAAGCTTCAGTGATGGAGGCATGTTCGAAGCTTACATGTGCGACAAAGGTTTTGTCATGGTATGTGTCGACGGACGTGGTACAGGCGGACGCGGTGTGGACTTTGAAAAATGTACATACTGCTTCCTGGGAGTAAAAGAATCGCACGACCAGGTAGAAGCTGCCAAACATCTGTCCTCACTGCCTTACATCGACGGAAACCGCATCGGTATCTGGGGATGGAGCTTCGGAGGTTACAATACACTGATGTCGATGAGTGAAGGTACACCTGTATTCAAGGCTGGTGTGGCGATTGCAGCTCCAAGCGACTGGCGCTTCTACGATACAGTATATACTGAACGCTTCATGCGTACACCGAAGGAAAACGGCGACGGTTACAATGCCGGTTCGGCTATCCTCCGTGCTCCGAAACTGCATGGCGACCTGCTTCTGATACACGGAACAGCCGATGACAACGTGCACTACCAGAACTGCGCCGAATACAGTGAAGCACTGGTACAGGCAGGCATACAGTTCGACATGCAGGTATATACCAACCGCAATCACAGCATCTTCGGCGGCAACACACGCAATCATCTGATGAACCGTGTAGCCAACTTCTTTATCGAAAAGCTGAAATAAACTAATAATCATATATTGAGAGTCATGAGGAATTAAAAATTCTACTGCCGATACAAGGCGACGGTTTTTAATTCCTCATTTCTCATTCTTAGACTAATATACTATGGAACACGTAAAAAAGCCTGAATGGCTGAAAATAACTATCGGAACCAATGCACGCTATACCGATACAAAACGCATTGTCGATACGCATAAACTGCATACGATATGCAGCAGCGGCCGTTGTCCGAATCTGGGCGAGTGCTGGGGAAAAGGAACGGCTACTTTCATGATAGGTGGTGCTATCTGTACCCGCTCATGCAAATTCTGTAATACCCTCAGCGGGAAACCGCTTCCGCTCGACACTCAGGAACCTGAACGGGTAGCCGAATCGGTCCGTCTGATGAAACTGGATCATGCCGTTGTCACCTCAGTAGACCGCGACGATCTGCCTGATTTGGGAGCAGCTCACTGGGCTGCCACAATCAAAGCGATAAAAGAAGTCAATCCGAATACAACACTGGAAACACTCATCCCCGACTTTCAAGGCAGGGAAGAACTGATCCGCATGGTAACCGACGCCCGTCCTGATATTATTTCACACAACATGGAAACCGTACGCCGCATCAGCCCGCTGGTAAGAAGCGTGGCAACCTACGACCGAAGTCTGGAAGTTATCCGCCAGATAGCCGAGAGTGGAATAACGGCCAAGTCGGGCATCATGGTAGGACTGGGAGAAACTCCTGAAGAAGTAGAACAGACTATGGACGACCTGCTGGCAAACGGCTGCCGCATTCTCACCATTGGACAATATCTCCAGCCGAGCCGGAAACATTATCCCGTTCACGAGTATGTCACACCCGAACAATTTGCCCGCTACAAGGAAACCGGAGAAAAGAAAGGATTTGCCACAGTAGAAAGCGGTCCGCTGGTACGTTCTTCCTATCATGCCGAAAAACACATCCGCTATAAGTGAACAATTCGGAAAAGAACCTTGTTACACCTATAAAAAAGACCACGGCAGATGATGAAACTTATATTAAAATACAGAAACAAGATAGTATCGCTCGGACTGTTGCCTATCATAGCAACACTGATATGTTTGCATTTTTTCCAAAATACAATAGTGCTGGGAATAGGTTTTATAGTCTGCCTCGGTCTGCTGTTATACGGCATTGTACGCCTGAAGGATCTGAATTTTTTCCTTCTGCTAGGTAGTATAGGCATAGGTTCCTGCTTCGTACTTCGCCTGTTTACAGGCTACAAATTTATTCCATACGGAAGCATTACTCCCATACTGGAGCTGTTGCTGCTCATCGTGGCATTCATCCATATCACAGCTCCCGAAATCTACAAGGAACTGCAAGAACGGCTGCATCTGAGAAACTGTTTTTCTTTTGTTCTGGAGGCAAAAACCATCGTAATACTTTCATCACTGCATCTTACTATCCTGCTTTTTGTAGACCATATCGAACATCTGTTTTCGGAAGACGGTTCTTTCTTCCTGATGTACGGCATACCGGTTATTATCTATGTGCTGTGCCTGGTCATCAATGTAGTAGGAATTCATCTCGCACTTCAGGAAAACTTCCGTTATAGTCTGGTACGCATTGCAGTAGTACACGACGGAAAAATCTACCTGAAACAACGTACCGGATGTCCTGACGAAAAATACGAAAACGCTCCCATGTGGGATATTGCTGTAGAAAGTCCTTTTGAGGGACCAATCGAAAAGAGCACCGAATACGCCGCACGCATCGCCAAAAAGATATGTGCTTCGAAAGATACTACCCCACGGCTTATATTGAAATATACAACTACATCATGCGATGCCGACAACCAGCAACGCGTATCGTTGTACATTCTCCCTCTCCAGAACGAAACAGACCTGCAGAAAATAACCGGAGGCCGATTCTTTTCTTTCGATGAAATAAGCGAAACCGCTGCACGCAGATACAGTCCTTCCCTGCTCTCGGAACTGGATACGCTTCAGATGGCAGCAGAAATGTGGAAGGCATTCGGTGCTTCCGAATTCTCAATATAAATTTCATCCTTGAGTTAGTCTATATATCTACTAAACATTTAGTGACAAAAAACAACGAATCTATTCTTCTATTTGGAAATAGCTACTTTTTATTCAAAAGTAGCCATTTCCAAATAGTTTTAAATAAAATTATATACCATCAGACAATTGAGCTTCAGTAATATCTTTTACTAAACTGTTCATATAAACTTCCAGATTAGTGTATCCTTCTCCATTTTTAATATTACCATCTGACTTATCTTCAGGATTTAATCCATAAGAGATTTCCCATTTATCAGGAATACCATCACCATCCGTATCTAATAAATCTTCCTTTAGGACTCCTTCATCGGATAACTCAGGCCATATATCTTGTTGACCTTCTAATAATGTATCTTCAGGCTTATCTATAATACCCCATTCATCTGTTATACTACCTTTGAACGTCGCTGTACCATCTTTTGTCTCTTTTACCAAACGTTCATCAATAGCATCACGCTGCTTAGAACACCCAGCATAAGCAATAACTTTATCGAAAGCAACCTCCGCAGTATGTGTTGTAACAACATCTGTTTCAATTGGCTCTTCAAGGCGCATCTCTTCTTTCACCTTATCCGTAAAAGTTCCATCATTACCTTCTTTATCTATCTGAGCATAGACTCCCAGTGTCCAATTGTCTTTAGAAACTTGATCCCAAGTCATCACATTATCATTACCTTTTACGACATTTCCATCTATATAAAATTTTCCCCAAATGTGCATCATCGGGAACCAAACATTTTCTGTTCCGTCTTCATTATGACAATATTCCCATGTACGAACTCCTATTGCAGCAATGCGATAACTTCGACTACCAGTGCCTGTTGCAGGACCAGGTTTATAATAGTTATTAACTATATTTACCTTCATACCTTCACCACCATAACAACCTTGTCCTTTTCCTGACCAATTGTAAAAAACATTATTACGTAAATCTACATGCTCACGTTCCTGCGTCAGAGGACGTGGCCCAAGACGTGGAACACGACTGCCGTGATGAGCCATCAAATTATGATGATAAGAAGCACCAGCTCCTCCCCAATTACCTCCATAACCATGTGCACCTTTTGAATGTCCAGAGTTTACCAAACTTTCAGAAATAATACACCACTGAACTGTTAAATTCTCACCCCCATAAACAGAGCAGCATTCATCAATAGACCAACTAATAGAACAATGGTCCACTATTACATTTTTATTTTCTATACCTCCCAATCCATCAGGTTCCTCTCCTGATTTTAAACTTTCTGTTCCAACCCTAAAACGGAGGTAACGTAAAATAATATTATCAGAAGCTATTACAACAGGATAGTCTGCAATACATATACCTTGCCCAGGGGCCGTTTGTCCTGCTATTGTCAAATTTCCCTCTTGTATCTTTAAATCTGCATTCAAATGAATTGTTCCAGCAACATCAAATACAATGGAACGAGGACCTTTCTGATTTATAGCATACCGCAAAGTACCTTCTCCTATTCCATCTTCCAAAGTTGTAACATGAAATACACTTCCTCCACGTCCTCCAGTCGTGTAACGTCCAAATCCTTCTGCACCAGGAAAAGCAGGAGTTTCTCCTATTGGCTCAGGAACAGGATCTGGCTTCTCCATAAAATCCTCTGACAATGTAGGCTTATCTACAAATTGATTTATTTCTGAACATCCAATAAAGAAATAGCCTAATAATGTAAATAAAAACAGATAATATATATTTTTTCTATGCATAATAAAACAGTTTAAGTTTCACTATAAGTTTAATGAAAACTAATTATTATTTAATTTTTCCTCTACTCCCCAACGTGGATCACCTGCATCTTTCTTGCCTGAAAAGTTTGCTATTGACTTGATATGGAAATCACCATTTTCTGGATTAACAAACAAATCATTTGATGTACCCGCATAATTATTAATATTAGTAAATCCATATTTTGCTTGCTGCAAATCAGATGTTATATAACAAGACGAAAAATCAATATAATCATAATTTTTATACATTCCTAATAATTGTCCAGCATTATCTCCTGAAAAGATTACATTAGTTACAATTACAGAAGCAGGCTGCACATCAAAACGGAATAAATTTCCTGTACCAAATGTATGATTATAAAAAGTACATTTATCAATGGTTATATTTTGCAAGCCTTTTTTCTTAGAATTAATCCATGTTCCAGAATTAACTAAGGTTGATTGGGTAATAGAAATTTTACCAATACTTTCTTGATCTCCTCCAGTATTATCAATCAATGTCTTACATTGGGAAATAATACAATTATCTAAAGATATAGATTCATACCTCTTACCACCATTCTTCATATAAACAATAACATCATAATTCTCTAAATAACAGCCAGAGATATTTATTGCAGCAGCACTTCCATCTTTCATATAGAACATACTTTCTGCAAGTCCCTGCAAATTCAGATTTTCCAAAGAGACATAACTTAATGTACTATTATCGCTATCTTTTCCTTGGAACTCAAATTGTTTAAAATGAATAAGAGGTAAAACAGATTTATCCTCATCTAAAGTCTCAGCCATTCCTACAAGAGCTAAATTACGAATACCTGCCGGAACTTTCAGTTTATCCATATTATACTCTCCAGCATAAAAAATAATAGAAACACTTTCCACACCTTCTTGAACATATGTTTCTAGTTGAGATTGAACATCCCCCCCATCCATATCTGTTGTAACAATCAATGTCTGACTATCCAACAATCCAGAAGTACGAAAAGTTATTGAACCTCTTCTTTTCTCTCCTGAATAAATCTCTGCAAGATACGACGTACCCATTTGTAAACCTGTTATTACTTTACTACCTGAACTAATCTCTTCTGATGAAATTTCATAGTCTACAGGAGCTCCATATCCACCTTCTGTTTGCTTAGAAAATAATCTGATAAAATCTACACTATTATCTGGAATCCATGACAAAACAACCTGATCTAGTTCTGCTAATGCATCTGTAAAAATCTGTTCACCAGGTGTTTCAAAGAAAAAACTAGAATAAGCTGTTTCTTTGCCTGAAGTAGCACTATATGCCTTCATACGAACCGAGTATTTAGTTTCACCCTCTAATTTATTAAACCAAGTATGAAACTCTACTTTCATTGGACTGTCATTATCTGCATATGCAGTTAAAGTATCTCGTAAAATAGTATCTCTTCGAACAATTTCATTAAACAATAAACTATCTTTACTAAATTCAAACACATAATGACTAGCATTTAAAACTTGAGAATAAGCTATTTCGATAGAAGTAGCTAAAAGATTACTCTGCTCAAATGTCAACGGACGAAATAAGCCATCTGCGTTCGAGTCCACCTCCCAGTTGTTCCATTCCCTATCGCAACTAAAGTTTGTTATAAATAACAGAAACGTACATAATATGTTGATAAACTTTTTCATAATCTTACTTTTAAAAGTTTTAATATCCATAAGAATTAGTTACTAAACCTTTACTTTCATAAACATCTTCATTATAAATAGCAAATAAATGGCGATAGTTACACTTTCCATTTCCCATTTTTTCTGTTGCCATACGATTACGAAGATATTCTCCATACTTTAAAGTACCATATAGCTCACTATAATCATAAGTAGACATTAAACCACTTCCTAATTTCAAAACTTTTACATACCCATCCAAAAAGCCCAAATCATCTGGATTTTTTTCATCTATCTGATATTTAGCTGATAACCATTCAACCTCTTGATAAGCATTTTCTCCATCACCTCCAGGGTTAGTTCCTAACTCTTTATAAAAATTAATCTTATCACTACTCATATCTATAAATTCGTTAGGTGCCTTCTCTCCACTAATAACACTTGGTGAATCTTCATCATAATAAGTATAATAAAGCATCGTAGGCAATGAACCTACCGGATAAGTTTTATCAAAACATGTTACATTTTGCGTACCATCCATCATATAGCATAAAGCACGCTTCATATCATCCAATTTTGTATCAAGAATTCCCCAACGAATTAAATCCATTTTACGAATAGCTTCTCCTCCAAATTCCCATGCACGTTCATTGACTATTGCATCAAAAAAATCATCCTTTCCAACAGCTTTTATTTTTACTTTAGAAGAATTTGTACCAAAAGCACGCTCTCTAACTTTTTCCAAAGCCTGTCTTGGTGTTATACCTGCGATTTCATCTACATAATCCGGTCCATAAAGTTCATTTGCAGCCTCAGCGTACATTAACAGTACATCTGAATAACGCATTATAATCCAATTAATACCATTCCCTAAACGATTAGTAGCAGCCTTCAGCATTGTACGCCATTCATCAGTTGTCCAAAAGAAATTCCATTTATTAAAGCAAACATTCAAAGGATCTCCCTTAATTGTTTCTCTATCTATATTATTTGTATTATCATGAGCATAAGCTCCCCAATAAACAGAATAATCACGACGTGTATCTTCTGGATCAAATGAATAAAAATAATAAGCATTCGATGTAGAATAGTTACCTCCCATACCTCGTCCACCAGTATATTTGGTATTTGTTCCCATGCTATATCCCATTAAATTACCGATATCCCCATTTTGAGACATACCTGTAGCTACTTCAAACAAATTTTCATTGTACTTATTTAATTCCAAATGACAAACAGTCTTCCAAATATCCCCGAAATCAACATCTAATTGATGAGGATTATCTGAATTACCAATAAGAGTAGCACATGCTTTTTCAGCTATATCATAATATTTCAAATAGTCTTTTCTACGCCCCACATAATAGCCATTTAGTTCTTCTATACGTTCTAAATGCTCCACATTTGCATCAGAAAACTCATTTGCATCCCTTACAGAATATCCTCCTGCAAATAAAGCAACACGAGCTAATAGGCCATAAGCAAATCCCTTAGTGACACGTTCTGCTGTATATTCCCCATTTCCCATCCATGGCAAATATTCAATTGCTTCTTGTAAATTAGAAATTATACCATCATATATGATATCACGATCAACTTTTCCTATATAAACATTACTTAAATCAGAATTAGATGTTTCCTCCTTAAAAGGTACATCTCCCCAATAGCGAACCAATTCAAAATAAGCTAAAGCACGTAACACCAGCGCCTCCCCTAAATATGCTTTCATTATATCAGCTTTAGTTTCCATTAATGGAGATTTACGTATACCATCAATTGCAGTAGTCGCTAATTCAGCTAATTTAAAACCGTCAGTCCAACGACAACGACTTTCATATATGTCGCACCAATAATTAGGAAAACCATCTTCACCCGAATTACTTTCATTACGTCCAAACTCTATATCAGATACCCCCTGCCAATTACAAGGAATACGTCCCTTATATAAATTATCACTAATCAACGTACTATAAATGCCCATTATAGCACTTTTCGTCATAGCTTCAGTTGTAAATACAGTTTCACTACTTAAAACAGATGGAGATTTTGTTTCTAGAAAATCATTACAAGAAGTACATAGTAACCCCATGCACAGAAGTATATATATTGTTTTAAACTTTTTCATATTCAATTCTTTTTAAAATGTAATATTAAGACCTAAAATATAACTATGACATTTTGGATATGCAGAAGTATCTTTACCTGGTGCCAAATTATTACCCGAAGTACTAACCTCTGGATCCTGTCCACTATAACGTGTCCAAATATGCAAATTATTAGCTGTAACATAGACACGTAAATTAGATACTCCAAATCTTCGAGTCAAATGTTGCGGCAAAGTATAACCTATCGTCAAATTACTAAAGCGAAGGAAAGAACCATCCTCTACTGCCCAATCCGTGAATATTGTATTATTTGTAAGAGGATGCCAAATTGTCGCATTCTGATTAATTGCTTGTAAACGTACCGGATTTGCATAATCACCATAATAAATATTTTGACCTGTTTCCGGATCTATAGTCGTAAAACGATGTTCTAAATTCATAATAGTGCTAAAATTCTCATATTTCTTACTACCTGCATATGTAGTATAATCTATTTTACCGGCATTTAATACATCATTACCATACGACCAATTAAACATCGCCGACAAATCAATCCCTTTCCATCCAGCATTTACACTAAACCCGCCTGTATGCTTAGGCAGTGCATGCCCAATAACTTGACGATCACCGTCAGCAGTAATTACTCCATCACCATCCAAATCTTTTAATTTAATATGTCCTGGTCCATAATAATTGCCACTTCGAGACATAATACTATAGCAATCAACAACTCCTTCCTTGATTTTCCACGTTTTTGTTTTCTGATCAAAATCAAAATCATTGAATCCATACATTCCATCAACGACATAGCCATACATCAATCCTAATTCTTGTCCGACAATTACACGATAATCATCTTTTCCTACATCTGTAGTATTAGAAGAAACAATCATTTCATCATTTCCATCCAGCATATCAACTTTATTCTTATTAAACGCAATATTAAAATTAACACCTAAAGAAAAATCTTTAGTATTAATAACATTAGCATTTAAAGTCAACTCAACACCTTTATTAGTTGTTTGCCCTAAATTCTGATATTGCTGTTCATAACCAGATGTTTGAGGTATTTGTACCGCAAGAATTAGGTCTTTAGTCTTATCATTATAATAATCCAATATAACATTCAAACGATCATTAAATAGACTAAAATCCAATCCTGTATTAAATGAATACTTTGTTTCCCATGTCAGTTTCTCATTACGTAATGTCTTATCTGGTTTCATAGCTCCAATTGAACTTTCTCCAGGATAATATAAATTACTAGACTTAGAATCAAAACTATAATTTTGACGCCAATATGATCCTACACGTGCATTTCCAACTAATCCATAACTCAAGCGCAACTTTGTATTGCTAAGCCAACTATTAGTGACTTGCATAAATTTTTCTTCAGAAATACGCCATGCTAAAGCAACACCAGGAAAAAATCCCCATTTATTTCCAGGAGCAAATACATTTGTACCATCCTCACGAGCTGTTATAGTTAAATAATAACGATCTTTAAAAGTATAATTTGCCCGACCGAAAAAAGAACTTGTTCGACTTGGCTCTTTTATTGTCGTATAAACCGGCTGAGAAGTACCATTATTCCACATAGCTAAAATATCAGCAGCGGTAAAATCTATTGGAAAAAATTTAGACTGAATTTTCATTTCATCAGTCGCTTTCTCATTAATTTCAAATCCTAACAATGCATCGAAACGATGATCTTTTTTCTTTAGTTTATATTGCAACGTGTTTTGCCAAGAATACCGATGTCCTTTTACATAGGAACGATTAGCAACAGGCATTCCTCCATTATAAGATGCTTCACCTGTATTATTGGTATAAATATCATCAGTATCGTCATATTGAAAAGTATATGAACCTTGAGTACGTAAAGACAATCCCTTCAACATTTCCCATGTTAATCCTAAATTATAAACATTCAAGAATTGATTCTGCTTTTTATAATTATTAACAATATTATACCAAGGATCATTTAAATTGCTAATATCTTCTTCATCATAAATATCCTCTCCTCTATCTCCTTCTTGAAGAGCCTCTAATGTTCCAATTGGAGCATATTTAACAATATTTCGTAAACGATTTCCTGTAGACACTTTAGGACCATCTATGACAGTTTTTGTCATACGCATGGACAAGTCCACTTTTAACTTCTTATTTATATCTTTTGACAACTTAGCATTCAGATAATCACGTTTCAGTTCAGATGTTTCCATTATATATGTTTCATTATCATGAGTGTAAGTTACACTATATTTAAAATCTTTAGTACCTCCAGAAAGGGTCAAACTATAATTCTGTTTTACTCCTGTATTTCCAAACATCTTATCCTGCCAATCTGTACCTTCTTTACCTTTGTATATACCTATATCTTCCCATTTTCCATAACGTCCAAACCAACCAGCACTTGGACTAGGATCTAACTCTCTTTGTATATACACATATTCATATGGTGACATCATATCATTCATATTGTATACTCTACTGGCTCCAACTGAAGCATTAAATTCGATTTTAGCTTTTCCAGCCTCACCGCTTTTTGTTGTTACTAAAATAACTCCATTAGCACCTTTAGCACCATAAATAGCAGTAGAAGATGCATCTTTTAAAACATCAATTGTTTCAATATCTGTCGGAGGTATATTATTAATATTATCAACTTCAAAACCATCTACTATAAATAGCGGAGAATTATCTTGAGTTATAGATCCTCCACCACGAACACGAATCTGTATATCCGCATCAGGAGAACCTTCGGTTGTCGTTACAGCCACACCTGCCATACGCCCGGTTATAGCAGAAGCAGCCGATGTAACGGGAATATCTTTCAAGGTCTTAGCACCAACAGAAGAAACTGCCCCTGTTAAATCTTTACGTTTAACTTCCGCATAACCAATGACAACCACCTCATCTAATAGTTTGCTATCATCCTTTAATGTTATTTTAACATCAGAACGCCCTTTTAAAGAAACTTCCACAGTTTCCATACCTACATATGAAGCTATTAATTTGCTTCTCAAGGAAGATACCGTTAAGGAAAAATTACCGTCAAAATCACTTATCGTACCATTCTTTTTATTCCCTTTTTCAAGAATAGTTGCTCCAATAACAGCTTCACCGTTTTCATCTACTACATTACCTTTCACTATAATACTTTGCGCATACCCGCACAAAGGAATAGTCAACCATAGTAGTAATAGCCATACAATCAATTTGTTTTTCTGCATTATTATTTTCATATTTAAGGTTGATATTATTTTCTCACAAAAGAACACATAGGATAATAAAACAAAGAGTATTTTTTCACAGAAAAAGAGGAATATTTAATCTCTTCCAATTATTAACAATAATAAAAACAACTCATATTCAATTACTTTACCCATATTGACATACATTTCAAATCCTTCCTATTAGAACTTTTACCATAGAATATTTCATATTCTCCAGGCAAAGGACGCATTGTATTAGTCGTTTCATCAAACCATTCAAAAGCTTCATATGAAAGTTCTATTTTTACATCTTCAGTTTTTCCTTTTTGTATCATTACTTTTTTATAATTACGTAATGTCTTTAAAGGACCTTCAGTATCACCTTTCTTATGTACATATATTTGCACAGTTTCTTCTCCGTTATATTTTCCAATATTGGTGACAGGAATAGTCAATAATGCAGATTCACCATATCCTATAGAATCCGTATTTATTGTTGCATCACCAAATAAGAAATCAGTATAACTCAAACCATATCCAAAAGCAAATAAAGGTTCGTCCATAAAGTATCTATATGTACGATTCTTCATTGAATAATCTAAAAAATCGGGGAGTTGTTTTATCGATTTATAGAAAGTTATAGGTAATTTTCCAGAAGGATTATAATCACCAAACAAAATATCCGCAATTGCAGTTCCACCTTCCTGTCCTGGATACCAAGCTTGTATAATAGCATCACAAGAACTAGTTTCTGGAACAAGAGCCATAGCCGAACCTGAAAAATTTATTAAAATTACTTTTTTACCCGATTTTTTCAGTTCCTTAATAATATATCGCTGAATTTCAGGAAGTTCTATATCAATTCGATCACCTCCCTTAAATCCTTCTGCAATCACATTCATTGCTTCACCTTCAAGCAAAGGAGAAATTCCTCCTGCAAATATTACAACATCTACCTTTTTCAGTCGATTTAGAATTCTTTCTATATCTACAGGCGCCTCTTCAACAAGATCAAGATTTAAAAAAGGATTATCCTTTACCTGCTCAAAATGTAATTCTAATTCATACTTCTTCCCTGCTTCAAATTTAAATTCAGCAACATTTGATGGAACCTTTACATTATATTCATTTGCAATTTCTTCACCATTAACAAAAAAACGTATCCGTCCATTAGTCATTAAACGATAAAAAGCTTTACCTGTATGTAACGGAGTAAATATTGTTTTATAAACACTAGTAAACCCTTTCAAATGTACACCAGGAGCAAATACTGTTGCTCCTTCAGTACTAAAATGAAAAGGAGTAATCAAATGATCTGTTGCAGCTACATCCCCACAAAATATTTTATTATTCCAATACATAGCAGAAAATCCTTTTTTCCCATTTATCTGACATTCTGCAAACAAACTTTTAAACGCATATTTTTCTGTATGCCCACAAATAGGTTCATATATAATTTTATTTTGGGGCAATCTTTGACTAAGAGCTTTCAATAAAGTTATTGTATGAGAAGGAGTTCCATTATAATTTCCCCATTGCATAATTGAATCATTAGCATTAGGCCCAACTAAAGCTATAGTAATATCTTTATCCAACGGAAGCAAATTCGATTTATTTTGTAATAAAACCATTGTTTCACGAGCCATTTGCAAAGCAAGACTTCTATGTTTTTGACAATCTACAATAGAATCTGGAATATCAGAAAAAGGATGTTCTAATTCCATTTCTCCTAATTCGAACCTAGCCTTCAATAATCGACGAACAGAATTATTAATCCTTTCTTCCTCTACAATCCCTTCTTTTACAGCATCTATCAGATTAGAAAAATTATTACCACATTCCAAATCAGTTCCATTCAATACAGCAGTAGCAGAAGATATCTTTGCATCAGGATACATATTATGTTTACTCTTCTGATAGAAATCTGATATTGCACCACAATCCGTAACAACAATACCATCGAATCCCCATTCATTGCGAAGAATCTGATAAAGCAAACGATTATTTCCACAGCATGGCTGTCCTTCAAAACGATTATACGCACACATAACCTCTTTTACCTTTGCCTTCTGCACCAAATCCTTAAAAGCAGGAAGATAAGTTTCCCATAAATCTCGAGGAGAAATATTTTCAGCATTAAAACTATGACGGCACCACTCTGGCCCAGAATGTACAGCAAAATGCTTGGCACATGCATGGGATTTATTAAACTTTGTATTATTATTCCCCTGTAAACCTCGAACTACAGCCATTCCCATACGGCCTGACAGATAAGGATCTTCACCATAGGTTTCTTGTCCTCTACCCCAACGAGGATCACGAAAAATATTCACATTAGGAGTCCAAAATGTCAATCCTTGATAACGCTTATATTGTCCTTTCTTACGAAACATATGGTTTTTTGCACGTGCCTCATCTGAAATCGCATTAAAAACATCAAACAATAAAGAATCATTAAAGGAAGCAGCCATACCTATAGATTGAGGAAATACTGTAGCAATACCTGCACGAGCAACTCCATGAAGTGCTTCGTTCCACCATTCATAAGGTTTTATACCTAAACGAGGTATTGGCAAAGAATTATTCTGCATTAAAGCAACCTTTTCTGCTAAAGTTAACCGATGCAACAAATCATCAGCCCGTTGTTCCGGCGACAAATCAGAATTTTGATACGGATACATAATTTGCGCATTTCCAACAATAACAAAAAAGAAAAAAAATAAAATTAAAAACTTTCTCATAGTAATTTTGTAACATTAGTTAATTTTCACATGCAATTTTAGCACAAGAAACACGAAAAGGAGAGTAATATTTATACAAAAAAGAGGAATATATGTTTTTGAACAAATATTCCTCTATAATCTTTATTTAACAATCTATAATCCTTTTATGCTAAAAGATAAAAGAATTTTTATGTTTAAAATCAAATAAATTTCTGTATCAAACTTTTTTATTTCTTATTACTTTTATATTCGGTAGGAGTAACCCCCATAACTTTTTTAAAACATTTTCCAAAATATTTCGGATCAGTAAAACCTGTCATATAAGCAATCTGAGAAAAATTATAATCAGACGAATCCAACAATTGTACTGCACGTTTAATTCGCATAGCCCTTACAAACTCTACAGGTGTCAATCCAACAATCGACTTTAACTTACGATAAAAAACTGTACGTCCCAGACAAAGATGAGATGCAAAATCATCTATTTCTAATTCTGGATTATCCATATTTTCTTCCAAGAAGCTCATAACTTTCTGCATAAAGACTTTATCTGCATCCATAACTTTAGGTTGTTGTGGCCTAAAATCCATCTCATTTTCTTTGACATGTTCTTCATTTTTCTCTGTTAAACGAGATAAATAAACCTCTTGCAAAAGTTTACGTTGCTTGAACAGCTGAGCGATACGAGTTTTTAAATAAGTAGCACTAAAAGGTTTAGTAATATAATCATCAATACCTTCTTCCAACGCATCTATACGATCATCCAAAGATGATTTAGCAGATAAAACAATAATAGGTATATGACAAATATTAACATCTTCTTTTAAATGCCTAATCATATCTAAACCATCCATTACAGGCATCATAACATCAGTCAATATCATATCAGGTAATGACTCACGAGCTATTTTCAATCCAATTTCTCCATTATCAGCTACCAAAACTTTATAACTATCAGACAATATATTTGTTAAAAACAGACGCATTTCAGCATTATCTTCTACAACTAAAATAGAAATGACATCATCATGCTCCAACATCATGTCCGAATCTATAGTCTCACCCGCTAATAAAGATACAGATTCGTCTTTAGTTTCATCACTATCTTTTAATACAAGTTCTACACAGCGATCATTCTTATAAGCGTATTGAGTAATTGGCAATGTAACACTAAATCGACTTCCTTTTCCCACTTGACTCTCTACTTGAATTGTTCCATGTAATATATTCACTAAATCTTTTACAAGTGACAAACCTATACCAGAAGAAGGTGTAGCCGTAAATGTGCCTAATGTCTCAAAACGTTGAAAAATAGCTTTTAACGCAACACGATCAATGCCTACTCCTTGATCTTCAACTGTAATAATAACAGAATCAGAAGTTTTCTTTATATGAAGAGTGATAGTTTTACCATCCAAAGTATATTTGAATGCATTTGAAACTAAGTTAAAGAATATCTTATCAAACTTATCAGAATCTGTCCAAATATATAAATCAGTAAACTCCGTATCCAATGTTACTTTTATATGCTTATCATAAGCCATAGAAGAAAAACTATCTAATATAGAATGCAAAGAAGATATAATATTTACTCGCTCCAAAAAGACTTTCATTTTTCCTTTTTGAATTTTACGAAAATCAAGTATCTGATTCATTAACCGTAACATACGTTGGGCATTCTTCTCAACAATTTGTAAATTTTCCCGTGCTTTTGGAGACATAGATTCATGCTCTAATACTTCGGAAAGAGGACTAGTTATCAAGGTTAAAGGAGTACGCAATTCATGAGATATATCAGTAAAAAATCGTAATTTTATATCAGCTAACTCCTGTTCCATTATAATACTATGACGTAAACGATAGATATAAAATAATATATATACAACAATACAAATAATTATCAATGTAATCAAAGCATACAATAACCACATCCAAATTGTTTCTCTAAAATAAGGTTTAATGATAACTGTCAGATATTTAGTATTATTCTGCCACACTCCATCACTATTAGTTGAACGTACTTGAAACTCATAAACACCTGAAGGTATATTCATATACCTTGCCGAACGAGTATCATCAACATAGTTCCATTCATCTTCAAGTCCTTTTAATCGATATGCATACCGAATATCTTTTGAGTTAACATAATCTATTGCAGCAAATTGAAAAGTAATATTTCTCTCATCAGGCTGAAGTTCAAGACGCCTGTCTTCATCCAACAATACCGCTTCCTTTCCTCCTTGAATATGTATTCCTGTAAAATTTAAGGTAGGAACGTAATCATTTTTAATTATACTATCTACAGATAATTGAAATACTCCATAATTACTACCTATACACAAAGTTCCATCTTTTGTTATCACAGGCATGCCCTCGGAAAATTTCATATTCTTTTTAAATAAACTTGTACGATAATTTTCAAAGCGTTCCTCTTTTACTATAAATTTAGATACAGCATTTTCTTGTACAATCCAAATATTACCGTCTTTTTCATTTTCCACAGCAGACTGTGTCAACTCTGATACTAATCCATTTTTTTTTGTATAATTTCTGAATTGAATTCTATCAGTTAATAAATTATCAGACAAGGGATAACTTATTCCTCCTGTAAAACTTAGCAAAAACAAATCTCCTTTAGATGTTTTCAGTATATTCATCACATCATTAGCCGGTAAAGATGTTCTATCATTGGATCTCGTAGAATTATAATAAAATTTAATTTCTTCAGGTTGTTTAAAATCAGAAGAAAAAGTTAACAATCCCTTAGTAGTACCAACCAACAGTTCCCCATTATTGGATTCTGCTATACAACGTACCTTTAGTCCAATATCAGCAGGAAAACTTTTTAACTGATTTTTATAATTAATAAAAGATATATTACCTTTTACATCTTTCACAAGCATATTAATACCAGCCTCATAACAAGCCACCCAAATACGTTTTTTACTATCCTGATAAATAGAAACAATACTATTTCCAGATAAGCTATACTCATTATTACTCTCATGATGATAATTAGAAACCTGATAACTATCATCACTCCTTTTTATCAATCTATATAAACCATCATTCTTCGTTCCAATCCATATATTCTCATCATTATCCTGATAAATTGCATAAATTCCACTAGAAAAAGTTACCTTTTTCTGCACAATTTTTCCTGTATCCGACAAATATCCTATAAAATTTCCAGTTTCCCCATAGATACGTACAAATCCAGTTTTTGAGCCAACCCACATTCTCTCCATCTTATCTATCAAAAATGAACGGATTTCTACTCCATAATCAATATCACGTAAATATGCTTTATATGATAAAACCGTAAGCTTATCCAATCCCCAATTCAGAACAAGCCACATATTACCCTGACGATCAGGCATAAAATAACGAATAAATGGATTGTATACAGATGACTTATTTCCTAATTCCGTATAATAGTAAGAAAGAGAGTCTGATTTACGATCATAATAACAAAGGTGCCCATCAGCAGGAAGTATCCATAGTGTCCGGTTCACATCTTCATAAAAAAATGTGGTAGGTTTACGTTCATGATAAGCCATCCAACTACTATCTAAATAATATTTCTTCTTTTCGAATGTATGCAGATTTATACGTACAACACCGGAAGTATGAGAAATGACCCAACAATCACCATAAGAATCTTTATATAAATTCCGTACAACATTTGAAGCATCACCTGGAATTCCTACATTTACATGAATGAAACGATTTTCTTTTATCAAATAGAACAAGATACCCTCCGTAGTAGATAAAGCTAATGTATCATTAGATATATGTTCTAATTTTAATATATCTTTTGAATATACAGATTGCTGCAAAAATTGGAGTTTTTGGCTAACCATATCATATATAGCCAATTTATTTGAAGAGGAAACCAAATATATTCGCTTTTTATATTCTAATATATGCTTAAAAGGAAAATCACTATCAATTTTCTTTTTACCTAGCAAAGTAATACCCTTATCCGTCAATATCCATTCATCTCCATCAGAATCTACTAATATATTAAAACAGTTTTCCCCCTTTAATATGTTAGAAGTACTATATACTGTTACTCCTTCTGCCTCATTCATTAATTTTTCATCTACTCGACAAGCATAGCCTCCTTTACACCATATCCAAGTAATTCCTTTATCAGAGTGAAAAATTCTCCTTACGAACAAATTTAATTTTAATCTATCTTCTATAGGTTTCAATATATTGATAAACTTCTCTTCACTTGTATCAAAAACGAATGCTTTTTCATCATAACTTTGACACCAAATGTCTCCAGTAGAAGTTTCTGCTATGTAAGTAAGACGATAAGAAGTCAGTGGATTCTCTCCATTCGATGATAACTTATAATTTTTAAAATTATATCCATCATAACGATCCAATCCATTCCATGTACCAAACCAAATAAAACCTTTTTTATCCTGTATAATACGCTGAACTATACTCTGAGATAGTCCATCATCAACAGAAAAATGTTGAATTTGGCAAATAGGTTGTCCATAGCAATGGATTTCTAATAGTATTAAAAATATAGCAAATAAGATCTTCATAAATTACATCTGTTTATGATAAAACAAATGTATAGAATTCATTCTATTTACAACAATATGCTAAACAATAATACTAAAAAAGACACCTTTTTGCACAAAAAAAACTCTTTTTAAAAATCCGTTTTTATCTTTTATTTATAAATCAAAAATATGCACGGTATCTTTGAAAGGTCGGGCAAATGACCTTTCCATTCCTGAACTGTCTTGGTTTTGATATATTCCCCCTCACAGGTAATATTGGCAGCCACACAAAGTTTGGTTTGCGGACGGCAGGCTTTCAAGATATCCTCCAGCATCTTGTTGTTACGGTAAGGTGTTTCGATGAAAAGCTGTGTCTGATGCTCACTGTATACCCGCTGTTCCAGTTCCTTCAATCTTTTCTGACGTTCTCCCGGTTCGATAGGCAGATAACCGTGGAAAGCGAAACTTTGTCCGTTGAAGCCCGAACCCATGACCGACAGGATAATAGACGACGGTCCCACCAAAGGAACCACCTTCAGATTCTTGCGCTGTGCGATAGCTACAACATCTGCTCCCGGATCGGCAACGGCCGGACAACCTGCTTCCGAGATTACTCCCATAGAATTTCCCTCCTGCAACGGTTTCAGATAACCCGAGATAGCTTCGGGTGACGTATGTTTGTTCAACGGATAAAACGTCAGTTCGTCGATATTGATATCCCGATCCACTTTTTTCAGGAATCGGCGTGCCGAGCGCACATCCTCTACGATAAAATGACGAATCTGCAGAATGATTTCTCTATTGTACGAAGGAAGGACTTTTTCTACCGGAGTATCACCAAGAGTCACCGGCAGCAAGTATAATGCTGTATCCATGATTGTCTATAATCTATATTTTTGTAGCTCAGTCTAAAGTCAGATTGCCGAAATCAGTGCGTTCCAGCAGTGTGGCAATACTCACGTCAGAGTGTTGCTTCATGTATTTTTCTACAAGCTGCATTCCCAGCCATAAGCCTATTACCGGCGGAATCTTCTCACCGTTGAGTACCATGCTCGGATCGGAATGTGTATATGCACGAATCAGCATCGGGTCTGTACTCGTGAGATGTCCCCTTTCTTTCATCCATTTCCACATCTCCTTCTCATGTTCCTTGCACCAGTCTTCTTCTTCGCTGCTATATCCCAGCATTGCTCCGTTCGATTTCATCTTAAGCACCTTACGCACTACCCAGTGTATTTTTCCCTGGTGCATGATGACATCGTATAGCGAACGGTGTCCCGGACGCCATTCAAACGGATATAAGCTAAGCAGATAGAAGGTAAAACAGTCGGGAAGTATCCGGTCCGGATTCATCGACCGGCGCTGATAGTCGTAATAATACCGGCGATAAAGCGGATAGCCTTCACCCATGTACTTGTCAATGCTGAAGCCCAGCAAGCTGTCGCCCACCACTACCGACTGGTTGAGTGCTGAGATTTGCGAATAGACTGCCGGTATGGGAAATGAAGGTATCTCTTCCCGCAAACGGTGAAAACCTTCGGTAAATCCCTTTTCAAGGGAAGTCATATCTTTGAACTTCTCGGTCGCATCCTGCATCAGCCGGAGCAAAATAGTGTCCGAGTAATACTCACACAAGCGTTCGTTGATAGCCGGCTCGTCTACTGTACCCAGCATAAGCACATCTTCTATCAGAATCTTGGTAGCACGCGGACAGTCGAGGCTCATTTTCTGCAATGCCGAGAAGCTGTTCATTGCCGTGGCCTCAAATTGCAGACGGTCGTAACGGAAAACCTTTATATTCTTATTAAGCAAAACATCGCCGTCTTGCTCTCCTGTATGACAGGAAACAAGTACGACGATGCTTAGTAATATGAATATAAATTTTCTCATGTAAACAGTTTATCCGTCAGATATTATCCGTAGATAATATTTCCGTTTTCGTCTTTGTATTCATCCAGACCCTTTTCGTAAGTAGCCATAGCACGAAGACTCATACCTACGCTAGAGAAACCTCCATCGTGGAACAGGTTCTGCATAGTAACTTTACGAGTAAGGTCAGAGAACATTACGATACAGTAGTCAGCACATTCGTCAGCCGAAGCATTGCCCAGAGGCGACATGCGGTTGGCGAAGTCGAACAGTTTATCCATACCTTTTACTCCCGATCCGGCAGTAGTCATGGTAGGCGACTGTGAAATGGTATTGATACGTACGTGATGTTCGCGTCCGTAAATGTAACCGAAGCTACGTGCGATAGATTCAAGCAAAGCTTTCGCATCTGCCATATCGTTGTAACCGTAGAATGTACGCTGTGCAGCTACATAGCTCAGTGCAACGATAGAACCGTATTCGTTGATAGCATTCAGTTTTTTAGCCGACTGAATCATCTTATGGAATGAAACGGCTGAAATATCCAGCGTTTTGTTCAACATATCATAGTCAAGGTCATCGTAAGTACGTTTCTTACGTACGTTAGGTGACATACCTATAGAGTGCAGTACAAAGTCGATTTTACCTCCCAATACCTCCATTGAACGCTTGAAAACGTTTTCCAAATCTTCTACGCTTGTAGCGTCTGCCGGAATCACTTCGCAATTCAGCTTTTCTGCCAATGCAGAAACTTCTCCCATACGGACAGCAACAGGAGTATTGGACAAAGTGATCACTGCTCCTTCTTCAACAGCTTTTTCTGCAACTTTCCATGCAATAGACTGTTCATTCAGAGCACCAAAAACAATACCTCTTTTTCCTTTCAGTAAATTATAACTCATACTTTTTTTATTATAAATTTGGAGCAAAGATACAAACAATTCTGTTAATCCTGACATTTTCAGGCATGAATCTATGAAAAATGAACAATATTCCCCCCTGCATACCAAAGAATGCATCTTTTGTCAATTTTTCATATATAAAAACACAAGATTGCACATTTTTTTCACCTATTGAATCAAAATGTTCACATCGTTTTCATGCGAACCTGCTAATTTTGTAAACATCAACAAGAGGTTTTTCATAATATTTATTAAGGTTAGAAATTAGGTTAAAAAGGTCTTTATTATCCTGCCTGTCAACCTTCTGTGAAAGAACGTTGCCGGGCGCTAAGGATAATAAGTACATTCAAGAAAACCTCACCTTTATTTAATATAGAGTAAAAGAACAACAAGATAAACATAAATATTAGCGCTCATGATTACATTTAGCAACTTAAGACAATGGGCTTTATCAGTATGCATCGCAGCTTTTGCACTGGGCTACACAAACAGTGTAACGGCAAAAAATGCAACAGAAGCCGATAACATCTACAGTGAACTGCCATTTCAGATGAATAAGGTTCAGCTGCCGGTATTTCCCGATTATTCGCGTTCTATTACTGAATTCGGTGCTGTAGCCGACGGTATTACGCTCAATACAGAAGCTTTCGACAAAGCTATCAAGGCCGTAGCCGAAAAGGGTGGCGGTAAGGTTATCGTACCTGCGGGACTGTGGCTTACCGGTCCTATCGTACTGCAAAGCAACATCAATTTATATCTGGAAGAAAACGCACTGGTTCTGTTTACAGCCGACCATACACAGTATCCTATCGTCAAAACTTCATTCGAAGGACTGGAAACACGCCGCTGCCAGTCACCGATATCAGCTCTCAACGCTGAAAACGTTGCCATCACCGGAAAAGGTGTGATGGACGGAAACGGTGATACATGGCGTCCGGTAAAGAAAGACAAAATGACTGCCAACCAATGGAAAAAGCTGGTGGCTTCGGGTGGTGTACTCGATGAATCAGGACGTATCTGGTATCCGAGCGAAGGCTCTATCAAAGGAGCTATGGCATGCAAGAACTTCAATGTGCCCGAAGGAATCAATACCGATGAAGAATGGAACAGCATACGCGACTGGCTGCGTCCGGTTCTGCTGAGCTTTATCAAATGTAAAAAGGTGTTGCTGGAAGGCGTAACCTTCAAGAACTCTCCAAGCTGGTGTCTGCATCCGCTTTCTTGCGAAGACATTACCATCAACAATATCAGCGTATCTAACCCCTGGTACTCACAGAATGGTGATGCACTCGACCTGGAGTCTTGCAACCGTGCACTGATTCAGAACAGCAGCTTCGATGCCGGCGACGATGGTATCTGTATCAAGTCGGGTAAGGACGAAGACGGACGCCGTCGTGGTGAACCTTGCCAGAATGTCATCATCCGCAACAACGTAGTTCTGCACGGACATGGAGGTTTCGTTGTAGGTAGCGAAATGTCAGGTGGTGTAAAGAACATCTACGTAGACAACTGTACATTCCTGGGAACTGATGTCGGCTTGCGTTTCAAGAGTACCCGCGGACGTGGTGGTGTAGTAGAAAATATCCATATCAACAACATCAACATGATCAACATCCCGAACGAAGGATTGATTTTCGACTTGTTCTATGGCGGAAATGCTCCGGGTGAAGGCGACGGTTACAACAACCCGACAGAACAAAAGATTCCTGCCGTAACAGAAGAAACTCCTGCTTTCCGCGACATTTTCATCAAAAACGTTACAGCAAAGAACGTAGGACGTGCTATCTTGTTCAACGGTTTGCCGGAAATGCCTATCAAGAATATCCACATCGAAAACGTAACCATGTCGGATGCTAAAGACGGCGTAATACTGAACCGTGCAGATGGTGCTACACTGAAAAACGTGAAAGTCATTACTACTAAAGGTGGAAACAACCTGAAAATGCAGAATGTAACAAACGTTACTGTAGGCGACAAACAATATAAAAAGGTAGGAAACCAGGCAGAATCGTATAAATTCTAACCCGAATCCTTCCGTTATCAGAAATAAGAACGACGAAGGGTCTGTAAACATCCGGTTCAAGTCACGCAAGCTTGGTTCTCATGTTTACAGATCCTTTCTTCCTTTTCGGAACTTCCGATTATAAAATCATATACTACTCCGACAAGTTCTCTGATATCCGGAGCTTATCGGATACCGATAAAATGCTGAATATATTATGAAAACATTCTCTGCAATCTGTCTGGCACTGCTGGCAGGAGGACTGAGTGCATCGGCACAAGGTCAGGAAAAGAAAATAGAAGTCATCGTTGAAAATCCGTGGAACGCTGAAAAGGTGGACGAGCCTGTCGTTATCGATCTCAGTTCCCTTGGAGCAGGATTTACTGTCAAGTCGGCTACTGTTTTCGACGGGACAAACGAAATTCCCTCACAGCTCGACGATATGAACGGTGACACCCGTGCCGACGAACTGGCTTTTGTCATCAACCTGCCGGCTTCGGGCAAGAAGACACTCAACGTCATACTATCCAGTCTTAAAAGCGACAAAACATATCCGGCACGTGTGTATGCCGAAATGTTGTTCCGCACTTCCAAGAAAAACAAATATGCCAAAGGATATGCCATCTATGCCGACGGTGCTTCGGACACTTACAACGTACAGCATCACCACGGAGCGGCTTTCGAAAGTGAGCTGGTAGCATACCGCATTTATTTCAATGAGAAACAGACTACCGACCTGTACGGTAAGTTCCACAAAGGTCTGGAGCTGGAAGAAAGTCAGTTCTACCCTACCGACGAACAGTTGAAGCGCGGCTTCGGCGATGATGTCATCAAGGTAAACAGCAGCTGCGGAGCCGGAACACTGAGAGGATGGGACGGTACACAGTCTACACTTATCAAACCGGTTGCCGTACGCGGACAGCGTATCCTGGCTTCAGGACCGGTACGTACCATTGTCGATGCAGAGGTAAAGGGCTGGCAGTATCAGAACAAGGAACTGAACATGATAAACCGCTATACACTGTATGCCGGACACCGCGATGCACAGGTAGATGTGCTGTTCGATGCTCCGCTGGATAAGGAAGTATTCTGTACCGGTGTGCAGAATATTACAGGACACGCCGACATGTTTTCCGACCATAACGGACTGGTTGCAAGCTGGGGTACAGACTGGCCGGTAAACGATACAGTGAAATATAAAAAAGAAACCGTAGGACTGGCTACTTATATTCCCAAGAAGTATGTGGTAAAAGAAACATCCGACAAGGAAAACTTCCTTTATACCATCAGCGCTCTCGGAAAAAGTTCGTTCCGCTACTATACATCATTCACCTCGTGCAAGGAAACCTTCGGTTATCCCGACAAGGAAAAATGGTTTGCCTACGTACAGGAATGGAAAAAGGCTTTGGAACAGCCGGTCAAAATTACAGTCGTCAAGAAATAGTCACAACATAAACACCACATCGGGACACAGAAGTTAAAAAAGACAAAGCGAATGGAGGTTTCAGGCACTCCGGACGTATTTTATAAAAGTCAGACGATGTGAATAACACACAAATGCGAACAAAATAATTTATTAACTAAATAACCATAATCCATGAAATCAATCGTATTCTCAATCTTACTGGGAAGCTGCCTCGTACCCTCGGTACAGGCACAAAACTATGCATCGAAGGTATGGGTTGCCGACCAGGGTGACGGAACATACAAGAATCCGGTACTATATGCCGATTACTCCGATCCCGATGTTTGCCGTGTAGGCGATGACTTCTACATGACCTCATCCAGCTTCGGATGTCTGCCGGCTTTGCAGATTCTCCACTCCAAAGATCTGGTAAACTGGAGTATCGTGAGCGCAGCCGTTCCGGCTTCACTTCCACCTCATACAGATGTGACACCTCAGCATGGCAACCGTGTATGGGCTCCGTGTATCCGTCATCACAACGGTGAATTCTATATATTCTGGGGAGATCCTGATCAGGGTATCTTCATGACAAAGGCTAAAGACGTAAAAGGTCCGTGGTGCGAACCGGTACTGGTAAAGGCTGCCAAAGGTATCATTGATACTACTCCGCTATGGGACGAAGACGGACGGGTATATCTGGCACACGCATATGCCGGAAGCCGTGCCGGACTGAAGAGTGTGATTGCCGTATGCGAACTGAGTGCTGATGCTACCCGTACCATCAGTCCGTCACGTATCGTTTTCGACGGCCATGAGGCACATGAAACTTGCGAAGGACCGAAGTTCTACAAGCGCAACGGATATTATTATATCTTCCATCCGGCTGGTGGTGTTCCTACAGGCTGGCAGGTCGTACTGCGTTCGAAAAACGTATACGGACCGTATGAATGGAAAACCGTGCTGGCACAAGGCAACAGCCCTGTCAACGGACCTCATCAGGGAGGCTGGGTAGATACTCCAAGCGGAGAAGACTGGTTCCTGCACTTCCAGGATGTAGGTGCAGCCGGACGTCTGGTTCACCTGCAACCGGTAAAATGGGTAAACGACTGGCCTGTAATCGGTGAAGACAAGGATGGCGACGGTTGTGGCGAACCTGTACTGACTTACAAAAAACCGAACGTAGGAAAGACATATCCTATCTGTACCCCGCAGGAAAGCGATGAGTTCAATACAAATGAACTGGGCCTGCAATGGCAATGGAATGCCAATATCAACGACAAATGGTACTTTGCCGATCAGGAACATGGAGTATTGCGCCTCTATTCTTATCCGGTTCCCGAAAACTACAAGAGCCTGTGGGATGTGCCCAACATGCTGCTGCAAAAAATCCCTGCTCCAAGCTTCAGCGCTACCATGAAGATGAAGTTCTCTCCTATTGCCAAGTACAAAGGCGAACGTACAGGACTGGTAGTTATGGGTATGGACTATGCAGGTATCGTGCTCGAAAATACCGAGAACGGACTGGTCCTCTCTCAGGTAGAATGCAAGAAAGCCGATCGTGGCGGCCAGGAAACCGTAAACGAAACCCTTCCGCTGAAAGGTAATGAAATTTACCTGCGTGCCGAAATCACTACTACGGGTGAAAAGATCGGCAAGAGCGAAGGCGGACACGACCTGGTGGTAAAATGTCAGTTGAGCTACAGCACCAACGGAAAGAAATTCCACAAGTTCGGAAAAGAATTCCAGGTGAAAGAAGGCAAATGGATAGGTGCCAAAGTAGGTACATTCTGCACACGTCCGGCCATCAAGACCAACGACGGCGGCTGGGTAGATGTTGACTGGTTCAGAATCGACAAGTAAAAACGTACAAAAAAATAAAAAACTTGCCCACGTTTATCACAAAACATGGGCAAGTTTTTTTATACATATCAGCATAAAAAAAGCCCGGAAATCTCACGACTTCCGGACCCCAAATATGCTAAAATACAAAATATTCTATCTTATGATTCTCTTACTTCCCATCCCAAAGCACTAGCTCCGAGTACGGCAGCATCAGCATCTTTCAACTGAGAAAGAAGCAATTTTGTTTTTCCTTTATAGATATTCAATACATTTTCTTCCAATGCTTTCTGGATAGGCTTCATGATATAGTCACCCGATTTAGCCAGACCACCGAAGAGAATGATTGCTTCAGGGCTAGAGAATGCAACGAAGTTAGCCAATGCAGTACCCAAAACTTTACCGGTAAATTCGAAAATTTCCAAAGCCAGCTTATCGCCTTTTACAGCTGCATCGTAAACATCTTTCGACTGGATTTCTTCTGACGGGATGTTTCTCAACAAGCTTGGTTCAGAACGTGCAACGAGGAATTCGCGAGCTGTACGTGCCACACCTGTAGCCGAGCAGTAAGTTTCCAGACATCCTTTACGTCCGCATCCGCACTGACGTCCTGCCGGATCAACAACAACATGGCCAAGTTCACCAGCAAAACCATCGTGACCGTAAACCAGCTGACCGTTGATAACGATACCGCTACCTACACCAGTACCCAATGTAATCATGATGAAATCTTTCAGACCGCGTGCTGCACCGTATGTCATTTCACCGATAGCTGCCGCATTTGCATCGTTTGTAAGTGCTGTAGGAATACCCAGACGTTCTTCGAACATAGCAGCCAAAGGAATAACTCCCTTCCATGGCAAGTTCGGAGCAAATTCGATTGTTCCACTATAATAGTTACCGTTAGGAGCACCTACTCCCATACCTTTAATCTTTTCTGCACCGCCAAACTGCTGGAGCAACGGAAGAAGCTTCTTGCATACAGCGTCTACATATTCGTTTACTTCAGCGTACTGCTGTGTTTTTACAGAATCGGAAGCCAATACATTACCACGAGAATCTACTACTCCGAAAACAGTATTAGTACCACCGATGTCCATTCCCACCACGTAGGGTTTTTCCATATTTATTGTCATGACATTAAATTGTTAAAGGTTAGTTATATGTGGCAAATGTACGCAATCGGAGAAAACCGAACAAATTTTTTTATAAGTTTATTCAACCCTCGTGTAACTTTTTATATCTTAGCCGCGTCTAACGACACGTAATCTGACACAAATCAATCTTAATCATGATACGCTTACAAGGCATCAACAAGACATATCACAACGGAGCACCGCTACACGTGCTGAAAGGCATAGATCTCCGCATCGAGAAAGGTGAATTCGTTTCTATTATGGGGGCCTCCGGATCGGGAAAGTCTACCTTACTAAATATATTAGGAATTCTCGACAACTACGATTCGGGCGAGTATTACCTGAACGATGTGTTAATAAAAAATCTGAACGAAACCCGTGCGGCGGAATACCGGAACCGCATGATCGGATTCATCTTTCAGTCGTTCAACCTGATTTCGTTTAAGAACGCCATGGAAAATGTGGCACTGCCGCTGTTTTATCAGGGAGTGGGCAGAAAGAAAAGAAACGAACTGGCTATGGAGTATCTCGACAAGCTGGGACTGAAGGAATGGGCACACCACCTGCCCAACGAGCTTTCGGGCGGACAGAAGCAGCGTGTGGCCATAGCCCGGGCACTGATATCGAAGCCTCAGATTATCCTTGCCGACGAACCTACGGGTGCACTCGACAGCAAGACGTCGGTGGAGGTAATGAACATCCTGAAGGAGCTGCACGACAAGGAAGGACTGACCATCGTGGTTGTGACGCACGAAAGCGGAGTAGCCAACCAGACCAACAAAATCATCCACATCAAAGACGGAGTGATAGAGCGGATAGAAGACAACATCGACCACAATGCATCTCCTTTCGGCAAGAACGGATTTATGAAATAAACGCACACAGAACCAGCCATGACCGACTTGATACAGGAAATATACGGAACCATCATGCGCAACAAGCTGCGCACCATACTGACGGGATTTTCCGTAGCATGGGGAATTTTCATGCTGATTGTATTGCTGGGGGCAGGAAACGGACTTATCCATGCTTTCGAGGGACAATCGCAGAACATGAAAATGAACTCTATCAAAATTTATCCGGGATATACATCGAAACCGTTCAACGGACTGAAAGAAGGCCGAAGACTCTCGCTGAACGAAAGCGATCTTCAGCTTACCGCAGAGGCTTTTCCCGATAAAGTCATCACCACCGGAGCCAGCATCAGCAAGAGCGACGCCATCCTCACCTTCGGCAAGGAACACGTTTCCATTTCGCTGGAGGGCGTCTTTCCCAACTATACGGAACTGGAAGCTGTAAAACTGAAACAGGGACGTTTCATCAACGACCGCGACATGAAGGAACGCCGGAAGATGATCGTACTGCACGAAAAGACTGTCAAGATGCTGTTTCCACGTACCCAGGCGATAGGAAAGTATATCGATGTACAAGGAGTGGCCTATCAGGTAATAGGCATCTACACCGACCAGAACAGTTTCTCGCCCTCGGCACTTGTTCCCTTCACGACACTTCAGCTTGTATACGGCAAGGGCGACAGTATAGACAACCTGACATTCACTACGCAAGGGCTGACAGACGAAGTCACCAATGAGAAATTCGAGCAGAGCTACCGCCGTGCCATGGGGCTCCACAAAAACTTCGATCCTACCGACCAGAGTGCCATCTGGATGTGGAACCGCTTCACTCAATATCTCCAGCAAGAATCGGCAGCCCGTATGCTGCACATAGCTATCTGGGTAATCGGTATATTCACCCTGCTGAGCGGCATCGTAGGGGTAAGCAATATCATGCTTATCACCGTACGCGAACGTACCCACGAGTTCGGCATCCGGAAAGCTCTGGGAGCCAAACCGATGTCTATCCTGTGGCTCATTATCTCGGAGAGTGTGGCCATCACTACTTTTTTCGGCTATATCGGCATGGTGGCAGGCATTGCCGTCACAGAATATATGAACCAGATAGCAGGCAGACAGACCGTCGATGCGGGTGTGTTCAGCGTAACGGTTTTCGAAAACCCGACAGTAGACCTCAGCATAGCTGTTCAGGCCACACTCACACTGATAATTGCCGGTACGCTTGCCGGACTCTTTCCGGCACGTAAGGCAGCCCGTATCCGTCCTATTGAAGCATTAAGAGCAGACTGACATGAGAAGAGTAGATTTTGACACCTGGGAGGAAATCCTCCTTACCATTACACGTAACAAGACACGAAGCGTGCTTACTGCCTTCGGTATCTTTTGGGGAATATTCATGCTGGTTGCCCTCATGGGCGGAGCTCAGGGTATGCAGGACATGCTTTCACGCCAGTTTCAGGGATTCGCCACCAATTCCGGCTTTATGGCGACAAACAAGACCTCGAAAGCCTACAAGGGTTTTCAGCAGGGAAGGTGGTGGAACATGGAAAATCAGGATGTGGAACGCATACGCAACTCTGTGCCAGGCATCGATGTGGTGACTGCCACCATCGCACAATGGGGAGTAAATATCGTACGCGAGGAATACACGCTGTCGGGAACCCTGAAAGGACTTTATCCGGAATACGACAAGATAGAAGAACCGATTATCCGTATGGGACGTTCGCTGAACGAAACCGACATACGCGACCGCCGGAAGGTATGTGTCATCGGGAAGCGTATCTACGAAACGCTCTTTCCCAAGAAAGACAATCCGTGCGGACAATTCATTGAGATAAATGGCATCTATTACCGTGTAGTAGGCGTAAACGAGGCTACAGGTAACATGTCGGTCAACGGACAGTCGGAAACCTCGGTGGTTATCCCGTTCACCACCATGCAGCAGAACTATAACCGTGGCAAGCAAATCGACATGCTGGGATATACAGCCAAGAAAGGATATTCCATCAGTCAGGTGGAAAAGGATGTGGAACGTACTATCAAGCTGGCACACGCCATTCATCCCGACGACGAACAGGCTGTCATCCGTGTAAATGCAGAAGCAATGTTCAGCATGATGGACAACCTGTTTACGGGCATCCGGATGCTGGGATGGCTCGTAGGACTGGGTACACTGCTCGCCGGAGCCATCGGAGTCAGCAATATCATGATGATAACCGTCAAGGAACGGACAACTGAAATCGGTATCCGCCGCGCCATCGGTGCACGTCCCGACGACATTCTGCAACAGATTCTGCTGGAGAGTATGGTACTTACTACACTGGCCGGTATGGCGGGCATATCGTTTGCCGTCTTCCTGCTCAACATTGTAGAAACGGCCACTTCGGAACCGGGACTTCCGGCACATTTCCTTATCAGTTTCTGGCAGGCTGTCGGAGCTTGCATCCTGCTCGTTGTTCTGGGACTGCTTGCAGGACTGATTCCTGCTTACCGCGCCATGGCTATCAAACCGATAGAGGCGATACGCGACGAATAAACGCTTACCTGCTGTTAGTAATGAAGAAATAAAAACATAAACCAATTTATATGAAGAAGTATATCAAAATAGGCATATTGGTGCTCATCGCACTGATATTTATAGGAACATTCGTTTTCCTGTATCAGAAGTCACAGCCTAAAGACACGAAGTACGACATTCAGAAAGTAGAAACCACCAATCTGGTACAGACTACCGTAGCAACGGGAAAGATTGAACCGCGCGACGAGGTACAGATCAAGCCGCAGATTTCGGGTATCATTGCCGAAGTATACAAAGAAGCGGGCGAGAAAGTAAAGAAAGGTGAAGTCATAGCCAAAGTAAAGGTTATCCCCGAACTGGGACAACTGAACTCTGCCGAAAGCCGTGTCCGCCTGGCAGAAATGAACGGACGTCAGGCAGAAACCGACCTGACACGTATGGAAAAGCTTTACAACGATAAGCTGGTAAGCAACGAGGAATACGAAAAGACACTGCTGGCTGCCCGTCAGGCACGTGAAGAGATTCAGGCAGCCAAAGATAATCTGGAGATTGTAAAAGAAGGTATCACCAAAAACAGTGCTTCGTTCAGCAGCACTCTTATCCGTTCTACCATCGACGGTCTGATACTGGACGTACCTATCAAGGTGGGAAACTCGGTTATCATGAGTAACACATTCAATGACGGTACGACCATCGCCACCGTAGCCGATATGAGCGACCTAATTTTCCGTGGCAACGTAGACGAAACGGAAGTAGGACATATCCGTGAGGGAATCCCCGTAAAAATCACTCTGGGAGCCTTGCAGAACATGAAATTCGATGCCATACTGGAATATATCTCGCCCAAGAGCGTAGAAAACAACGGAGCCAACCAGTTTGAAATCAAGGCAGCCATTACTGTTCCCGACAGTGTCACCATCCGTTCGGGCTACAGTGCCAATGCCGAAATGGAGCTTCAGCGTGCAGATAATGTGCTGGCTGTACCGGAAAGCACACTGGAATTTTCGGGAGATTCTGCCTTTGTCTACGTACTGACCGACAGTGTTCCGCAACAGAAGTTCGTACGCCGTGCTGTCAAGACCGGTATCAGCGACGGAATCAAAATGGAAATCAAACAAGGTGTCAGTGCCGGCGAACTTGTCCGCGGACTGAAACACGAAGACTAATCTTTATGCAATCATGAAACTGAAACAATTATTTATCATAGCTTCCGTTGTCACAATGCCGGCTTATGCCCAGCAGAAATGGGACTTGAAGCAATGTATCGACCATGCCATTGCAAACAATCTGACCATCAAGCTACAGGAAGCCCAGCGCGAGCAGAGTAAAGTAGAGTTGAGCACAGCCAAAAACAGTTTCCTACCCGACTTGAACGGAAGCGCATCGCACTCATTCAATTTCGGCCGGAGTCTTCAGGCAGACAATACCTATCAGAGCCTCAACACTCAAAATACGGGACTGAACCTGAGTACCAGCATTCCACTGTTCAGCGGACTTCAGAAAATAAACAACGTAGCACTCTCGAAACTGAATCTGCAAGCGGCTATGGAAGACCTGAACAAAGCCAAAGAAGATATCAGCATACAGGTAGCTTCGGCCTACCTGCAAGTGCTTTTCAATGAAGAACTGGTGAAAGTAGCCAACGAACAGCTTGCGCTGAGCAAGGAAATGCTGGAGCAGAAAACAGCTTTCTACAAAAACGGAAAGGCTTCGCAAGCCGAGTGGTATGAAGCCAAGGCTCGTGTGGCACAAGACGAACTATCAGCCGTACAGGCAGAAAACAACCTGCGTCTTTCGCTGCTCGACCTGAGCCAGCTGCTGGAGCTTCCCTCTCCCGATGACTTTGCTATCGTATCACCGGCTACCGACTCCATTGCCGGCCTCAAGATACAGACATCACCGGCCGAGGTATATGCCGAAGCGGTTCTGACCAAACCTTCCGTCAAGGCAGCACAGTACCGGCTGGAGGGAGCAGAAAAGAGCATCCGCATGGCTAAGGGAGCCTATTATCCGCAACTCAGCTTCGGAGCAGGTATCAGTACCAATTTCTATAATGTCTCGGGCATGGAGAACGGTAATTTCGGTTCACAGTTGCGCGACAACTTCAGCCAGTATATCGGTTTCTCGCTCAGCGTTCCTATCTTCAACCGTTTTGAAACCCGTAACCGCGTACGCAGCGCCCGTATCCAGCAACATACATACTACTGGCAACTGGAGGAAAGTAAAAAGAACCTCTATAAAGAAATACAGCAAGCGTACTACAATGCCGTAAACGCCGAAACCCAGTATCAGAGCAGCCTTACAGCCGACGAAGCGGCACAGGCTTCCTTCCTGCTGATGAAAGAGAAGTACACCAACGGCAAGGCAAACGCTACGGAGTACAACGAATCGCGTACGGCCTGGATGAAAGCCGTTTCCGACCGTCTCCAGGCCAAATACGACTACCTGTTCCGCACCAAGATACTCGATTTCTACCGGGGTATTCCACTTACGCTGTAATACAACCCGAAACGATATACGTCTATATAAAAAGAGAGCCGCAGGCGATACTCCACGTACGACCTGCGGCATTTTTGTTGTGTATATTTCGGAAACTCGATATCGTGCCTACTATTTATCGATGCTTTTTATGATAGTTGATGCAATTTTCGATGAACTTTTGCGGCTAGCCTTGCTCAGTTTGTCAGCTTTTTCCAGATTCATGCAAGTAAAGTAATTGTTACCTTTCGTCACTTCTTTCTGGTTTTTGTCGTAAAGCGAGTAGCTCACAAAGTGGAACAATGTGCGCAAAGGTTTTTCCTGCCACTTCAAATAATGCTGGTTCAGGAACAATACATAATCGGCATGCGCTTCGTCCAGCAGCTGCTTGTAATTCTGGCTGTCTATCTGGCTCACATTAGCATAACTCTCTTCATTTTCTCCACTCACCTGTATGTCACCCAACAACTTCTCTGCATCAGCAAATTTCTCTGAAGAGATAAATGCAAATTCCTTATTCTTGTTTGCATGGATGATATTGTCCGTAATAATCCGGTTGTAAGTATCGCCGATACTGTCTTCCGGAATACCCGTTTCTTCAGTAATCATGCTTTCAGGAAAGTAGTTCGAGCTGACATTGTCGAGTCCTACTACCAGCACCTTAACCGTAGCACTGCTTTCTTTACCGACAGCCTCTTTACCGGCCTCTTCAGCCTGTACGGTTGCAACGGAAGCCATAGCAAACAATCCTAAAATAATGCTTTTCACAAATGTTGTTTTCATTGTTTTTCTGCTTTTAGTTTGACGATACAAAAATAGGGATGTCATGTTACATCCCTATTTCCTGTGTGTGATAATATTATTTAGAATCGGTTACAATCGGAGCAATCCATGCTTCCGCCATTACTTTCCTGCCACCAGAGCAGCAGCTTCCAAAGGTTGGTCGGTCGTGATATAATCTACATTCAGGTCTATCATCTTTTTCATATCTTTCTCATTGTTCACAGTCCAGACATTAACCTTCATGCCCAGTTCGTGAGCCTCTTTCACCCATTCCGGATGTTTTTCGAATGCTTTATAATGATAGTCTATGCCATTAGCACCCTTTGCCTTTACGTCCTTGGGAGCGATGTCACTCTTCAGGTAAGCGATTTCCGATTTGGGAGTAAGACGAGCAAGCTGCTCACAGATATTCATACTGAATGAGATATATTCCACCTGCTTTTCCAATCCGTATTCCTTTACCATTTTTACAGTAGTTTCTGCAATCTGGTCTTCCTGTGCCTTTGTTTTATGAGGCTTGATTTCCAGAATCAGCTGTACATCCGGCAATTTCTTTCCGGCTTCCAGATAATCGGCAAGCGTAGGAAGTTTCTCACCGTTCTTCAGTTTCAGGTCCTTCAGCTTATCGTAAGCCGTTTCACCGATAACCAGTCCGTCTATCGCATCATCGTGGTTTACTACCACCACTCCGTCGGCTGTGAGCTGTACGTCAAATTCAGAACCATATACTTTAGCTTCGGCAGCTTTTTTCAATCCTGCAATAGAATTCTGTGCCGAACCTTCTGCTTTCCAGAATCCGCGGTGAGCGATCACCTGTGTCTGAGCCTGACCTGCCAGTGTAAAGAGTGCACAGGCACAAGCCATCAGTAAATTTCTTGTTTTCATAATCATCGTTATTTATTTTCAGTTTGTTTATCAGAACGCATATCTCAACCCGATCTGAACCTGATAAGGAGTACCGTTCAGACTAGACACACCGGTATTTGCATTGACATTGTATACATACTCTTTTTTCTCCTTATCAAAGCTCTTGATGGTATAAATCTTCTGAGCTCCCAAGTTATGTCCTGCACCCCAGTCCTTGTTCAGCATATTCAGTACGTTGAATATATCGACCGAGAGTTCCAGACTGTGTTTCTTGTAGAACTGGAATTTCTTAGCCAGACGCAAGTCGAGTGTACCGTAGAATCCGTTTACTCCACCGTTACGTTCGGCTACCTTTCCGAAACTCTTGCGAATATAATCTTTTGTACTTTCCTCTACATCCGGATTAGAAAGAATATTGTTAATACCGTCTTTCAGATACTGCGGAGTATTCGGATCGTTCGGATCGTAAATATAAGCCAAATCATTTGAATCGACAAAGTCACCGTTCACATTTCCACCTACGATGAGTGAATAGCGTGTACCGCCGATACCTGAGAAGCGTGCACCCACACTGATTCCCCAGAAAGTAGGAGCTGTACCATATACTACCACTTTATGACGGAACTGATTGCTTGAATAGCTCATCTGGCTCAAATCACGCGGATCGTCTACAACCATCTGAGAAAGTGTAGCCGAGTTTGCCACGTTACCGTTGTAAGAAGTATTGTCTTTTGTATCGTTCCATGTATAGCTGAATGAAAGTTCTCCATCCTTGAAATAACGCCATGTACCATCGATAACGAAAGCAAACTGATTAACCTTACCTTCACTTACCATTTCGAGCACACGTCCTACCTTGTCGCTCTTTCTGCTCTCTTTCCAGTCGGCTACCCCCTTATCGTCGATAGTATTTGCAGGGACATACACTCCACGGTTTCCTTCGGAAGCGATACGGAAGTACGGTTCATCCACCATGTTACGGTCTACATACATATAGTTGTTGCGTCCCAGTGTCATATATCCGGCTACACTCATTTTCAGACGGTCGCTGAAGAAATGTGTATACGAGAGGTTAGCCTTATAAATAACCGGCACCTTACAGTCAGCACCATTCATGTTAATGGTAGAAAGTTTTTCCACATTCGGATTATTGAAAAGTCCGGCTCCCGGTGCTGTAGACGGATCCTTGCGGTACGAAGGGAAATCCGGACGGATGAGGTTCAGCATTTCCTGATAGTTGGAAGCTGTTTTGTCAAGTGTAATATCCAGCGAAGCAGTACGTGTACCGTCGAACACCATGTTGTTGATCATGGCATAGTTGTTGATATCGGAAGCAAAGATACCAGCACCGGCACGGATGATATCTTTATGTTTGTCATTGATATCCCAGGTAAACTGCAAACGCGGCTGAACCTGGAAAGTAGACAAGCCATTGTCTGTTCTCAATCCCAATTCATCGTATACAGTCTGATTGAACGTACCCTTGTTGAAATAAGTAGCATTATCCAGACGCAAGCCGGCAATCAGTTCAAATCCCGGGAAAAGCTTAGTCTGCAACTGTGCATAAGCACCGGCATTCAGAATGTTTTGTTTCACACGGTCGTCGGGAGTAAGATACAGTTCACGAACGTAACGGTACGGTTCCAGATTGTCGAAAGCGTCCAGTCCGTTGAAGTAGAAACGTCCGTTCGTTTCACTACCATAGCGTGAGTTCATGTGTGTATACATCATGTCTACTCCAAACGTATAATTGATTTTGTTTGTATTGTAGTAGAAATTATCGACAAGCTGAAGCACATGATTGTAGAAGTTTTCAGGGCAATAACGCTGTCCTCCCAACTGAATGCTGGTAGTAGCCGTCTTACCGTCAATCTGAGATTCTACATTGCTGACAACAGCTCGGGGAATATTGGAAGAAGGCAACTCATCGCCCGGCATAGATTCTTCCAGCGTATAAAGGTGCTGCAACTTCAGTTCATTGGTTCCTTTCGGACCTGCTACCGAACGCAAGGTAGCCATGGCACTGTTGTTCAGCGAATGTACATTACCATAAGTTTCGTACAGACAGATAGAGGTATTGTCCCCCAATCCCAGATTATTCATATCGTTTACAAAGTTATCTGTAAACGTCAAAAGATTGGTAGCATTGATCTGCCAGTCTAAACGGGCAAATACGGCATCAGTGCTTTGCTTCTTATCGAAAGCACCAAACTGAGGATTGGATGATACTCCATATTTATCGCGTGCAATTTGTAAGAAACGGTCGCGTACGTCTGTGGTCAGACTATAACGTTTTTCATCGGCAGCACTCTGGATATCGGCAATATACAGCGGACGAGAGTCTGCCTGATGATCCCATGCAATGAAGAAGTGAGCACGGTCTTTTACCAGCGCACCTCCCAGTGAAGCACCAAACTGATAAGTAGAGAAGTCATTGTCGCGCTTGTTTCCGCGGATATCATACGGGCTGGACAACCAGTTGGCACGGGCAAAAGTAAACGCGCTACCGGTCAGCGTATTGGTACCCGACTTGGTAACTGTACTCACCGTACCACCTCCGGCACGTCCGTTGGTCACATCGTACTGATTGGTTACCACCTTAAACTCACGGATAGCCTCCATAGAAATAGCATACGGCACACCGTTTCGGCTTGTCGTACTACCTCCCGAAGTCGGATTCTTTGCCGTCATACCGTCGATAGTATAGTTGGTAGACGATGCAAGCTGTCCTGACAGGCTGGAGCCGGTACTAAGTGGAGAAAGATCTACCAGCGAAGTAAAGTTACGTCCGTTTACGGGAAGCTTTGCCAGGTCGCGTTCCGTAACGGAAGTAGCAGCTCCGGTAGTGGAAATAGTATTCTTCAATGAATTTGCAACTACTTCTACCGCCTCCATCACTACACTCTCTTCTTTCACCTGAAAATCCAGTCGGAGCAAATCTCCCTGATTCAGTGTATATCCTGTTTTCTTCTGATCGCCATAGCCTACGTAAGTTACCGTTATACTGTATGGTCCACCCAGCGGTAACTGCTTGATGGTATATTCACCATTTTCATTTGTAATAGAACCGGTATTAAATCCGGTTGATTCATTCTTTACCTGAATAGCAGCTCCGATAACCCCCATTCCGGTTTCATCGGTTACAATACCCGAAATGACAGCCCGGTTGTCCTGAGCCATCACTTGTCCTGCCGAAAGCAGCAAGACCATAAAAAACAATAAGAACTGTTTAAATTTTGTTGTCATCATATTCTTTAGTTAAGTGTTTCTAAATTGACGCAACAAAAGTAAAAGCCGGGTATTACACCCACATAAACGCGATGTAAAGAAACCGTGTGATTCGTGTGAAGAAACTATTACAGGCAGGAACCTGTTTCAACCAACACCTAATATACACAGAAGATCTGTTCATATTTTCACCTAAACATATCTACGCTTTTGGCAAAAAATGAACAGATCTTCTTATAAATTTTCCCAAAACATCCTGAGCATAAGCCCAAATATTATTTTATAAATCTAACTTAATAGCAAAATATCAATAGAAGCTAAACAATTAGCCATAAAATAAGATTCAGTAGAATATTTAATTCAAAATACGAAATAATGCGAATCAGCAGTTGAAAACATCTTCTGATTCTTGATTTAAAAGTTTGTAATTCAGTTAATTATCTCATTATTTTATTTTGCAATCTCCTTGAAAATCAGTAAATTAGAAGAATAAAACCACTCATTTTTCTAATTATGATTCCCAAGGAGAAAAAGTTAATACTAATAGGTTTGTATATGTATATCTGTGATGTCCATAAGTCTTCTCTGCGTTTCCACTGCCAGAGATTCAGTAACAATTCCAATCCTGAGTTTACGGATGAGGAGGTTCTTACCATCTATCTGTTCTGCG